>Ga0160465_100013_pt1 | contig 327920 bp, 259 predicted proteins | sample HID1971K_E11MG_FD_108209 | JGI IMG/M metagenome (GOLD analysis project Ga0160465, IMG submission 108209) | Enriched millipede-associated microbial communities from UW Madison campus, WI, USA - HID1971K_E11 MG | ecosystem: Host-associated > Arthropoda: Insects > Digestive system > Unclassified ...
AATATTCGTAAATATAAGAACTGCCATTGGGAAGGATACGCCCCTCCTCTGTCTGGATGAACTCGATAGCTCCACCCTTGTACTGGATACCGTCCACATAATGTGTGGCAGCAGCTGTACCCAGCTGCTTGGTCAGTTTCTTGCCTGTCGCATCATAGGTGTAGGCCAGTACCTCTGCACCTTTGGTGAGCCTGCTCGGTAAATTTAGGTAATTATAATCAATCTTGGTAATACTCAAGCGCGTATTACTGATGGCATTACCATTGACATCATAGGTAAAGCTGTTGTGACGCTTGGCTGTACCGGCATCATTCACGCCGATGAGCCTGTGCCCGGAATAGGTATACTTGAAATGGTTGTGCCAACCGGTGGCACCATTGCTACGGCGCAGGGTATCAATATTGCCCATGACGTCATAGGCCAGCTCTTCGTTGTAGTGATTGGCCTTGGTGGTGACGCCTGAATAAGCAGCCTTCTTCAACCGGTTGAGCGCATCGTAGGTATAGGCGTAGCTCTGTACCGGGGTCTGGGTGGTAGGGACGGAAGTGGAAACCTTGGTATTCCACTGGACGGAGCCGATATTGCCATTGTAGGCGCGCGGATTGTTGGCATACTGCAGGGTCATCCCGAAGCGGCGCCTGTCGGTTATGCCATTGGGATCATTGATACCGGTCATCCAGCCCCGCTCATTGTAGGCATAGGCAATCTCCTGTACAGCTGCCGCACCGCTGCCGTGCAGATTCTTCTGCTTGAGCTGGCCGATCTCGTTGTAGGCGAGCTGGCTCTGCACGATCTCGGTCTGGGTACCGATCCTTTTCCTCGTCTCGACCAGCCTTCCGACATGGTCGTAGGTATTGGTGGTGGTGATGATAGTAGCGGCACCTGTAGCGGGGGTATGTATCCGGATACTGGTCAGCAGCTCCCCCACAAAACTGTAGGTATTGGTCATCCGGTCTGTCCCTCCGATATGGTTCTGGGAAACAGTCTCAACCAACTGGGCCCTTTTGTCGTAGTAATGGACGGTAAGGAGCGGCAATGTGGCATCGTCCTTAGCCACCTTGGTGCCGGTGAGCAGTCCCTTGATCATACGGGTGCTGTCCAGACCTGAACTGGCGGACAGGATACCGGCATCCTTGAAGCTGTAGTCGTCATAGTATTTGACGGTATATTCTGCGAGCTGCGAGGCGATACTGGGAAAAGCGGTATTGGTGTAGGCTTTGGCGATACGGCTCTCCCATTGTGCCGTAACTGCATCTGCGAGTGCTTGAACCTGCTTACGGGTGGTCTGATTGGTCGTGGTATTCGTATAGATACCGGTAGAGACCACCCGGCCAAAGGCATCGTACTTGGTATAGCTCCATTTTCCACCTGCACGCTGTATACTGTCCTGGGTGAGGACGACCTGGTCATTCCTGTTGTACACGAGGTACTCCCAGCCCTTGCCAGGGAGCTTCTTCTCGATGAGTCGACGTTTATCGTCATATCTATAAGCGTAGATGTAATTTTCGAAATCCGCAAAATTGACACCGGCAGGTAGCTCGCTAAAATTGTTTACAGTTACAGCTGGAGGTATGACATAGCGCAGATTCCCAAGATCATCATATATATAGTAGGTATTGAGTGCCTTGGATTCACTTTCCCATACTCGCTTGAGTACCAGGCGACCTTCGATATCGGTGTATTCATCCACAGCCCCCGTTCGAAAAGTAGTATTGATAGTATTCTCATCCCTCACGGTAATGCGATAGAGACTACCCGCCGGATAATCAACCAATCCTGTAGCACCACTTGCTATCAAGCTCCACAGTCTAACGACTTCGTTCAAGGCAATAGTATTTGTACCGTATGTGGTTTTAACCGTGCGACCCAAGCCTGGAGTAGCTGAAGGTTGCCAGGTGACACCGGCCGCCCCCTGTTCTAATACTTTATTAAGAGGACTTTTATCGAAGACAGTGACAGCAAAGGGAAGGTCTGTCTTTTTGATATGGGCGTCCCAACCCTTACCTGCAGTAGGATCTGCGTAATAGTTGAACACCTGTGTTTCAGCATCGGTGCAAAAACTCCATCTGTACCGCCCATTTTCTTGCCCTCATAAAGGCCTTTCATCGCTTCTTCTTTGAAGCGCTCAAAATCAAATTCCTCTTTCTCCATTTGCTGTGTCTAATATAAAAATTCTTTATCTGACACAGTTTAATTTACACCCTCGAAACTGATATCAACAATTGGATTTCATTCATTCAACCAATAACTAAAAAGATAATACCCGATTCCGAACATTCGGACTACTAAACGGATTATTTTCATTTATATTTAAAGATGATCGCAGTAAACATTGACGTAAAATTTCTACCAAGATGAATAAATCCATCCAGCTATTTATCTCTGTTATTTTCCTTTCTAACTGTATGTCTCCAACCAGATCAAGGGATTATTTTGGACAAGCTTATCCAGATACAACTCCCGTGATTTTTGCACCAAATGTCATTTCAAAGATGGGTAGATTAGAACATGGAATTTCATTTACACCTGGTGGAAGGGAGTTAATATTTGGGATATTAAGTAAGGACGATTGGAGTGGAGAGATATTTTATTCCGAAAAGGTTAACGAAAAATGGAGTAAACCTCTGCTTTTCGAACCATTAAAAAATAAATCGGTATATCTGCCCTACTTCTCTCCGGATGGTAAATCCCTCCTCTATGCACAAAGTAAATCTGTCACAGACAACATCAACACTGATATCTGGATGCTTAGTAAGATTAACGGTGAATGGAGCATACCAACATTATTACTTGATCCAATACGTTCCAAAGGTAGGGAGGCTAATGCTAGTATGACTTATGATGGCACTATTTATTTTTCTTCCAATAGAAACTGTTACGGCAAGGACGATTGCTACACCGCTGATTTATTCTATTCCAGACAAAAGGACAATCGATATCAAGAAGGACATGTTATTTCTAAGTTGTCTTCATCGAATGACGAGGAAAGTGTCTTCATATCGCCAAAGGAAGAGTACCTGATTTTTTGCAGATATACGGATTATAAAACTGCAGCTGATTTGTATATCAGTTATCGTGATATCCATAAAAATTGGATAGAGCCCCAGCGAATTGATTCAACCATAAATTCGAAAGATTGGGATAGAAGGCCATATGTAAGTATCGACAATAAATTCCTTTTTTTTACACGCTTGCAGATCGTTGAAAATAGATTAGCCGAATCAGATATCTTTTGGGTCAGTACGTCAAGATTATTTAAACCGTTTGTTTTTCATGCTATTCCCGACATTACCGTTCAGGTTGGAACGGCATTCGAAATATCTCTTCCAAAAGATCATTTTAGAGACATTGACGATGAAAAATTAAGGTACGCTATTAGTCAAAATCCACCCGCGTGGCTAAATTTTGATAGGGAAAAAATGATATTATCAGGACTGCCCACCGCGGAAGGAGAATTTGAGTTGACTTTGACAGCCACTGACCAGTCATCGAACAGGACGGATAGTAAGATTAGGATAACTGTTAAAAAGTAGGCTTGCGAAGCTCGACATTTAGTCTTTCTATTTTTCTTAGCAGATTGCTCTGGTAATAAATATCCCCTATCAGCACCTCAATCTTTGAAGTGTCCAAGGATAACTCCTCAAATGGAAGCTATCCGGCTAGTCAAAACCAATAATGTATTCCAATTCCAATGGTAAACTTCAAACAACAGACATTATTGATAATCGCCAGCGCTTATTGCAAATTTATTGGGATACTTCCCATACAGAACAAAAGATATTACCCTCACTATGTGTGCCATAAGTTGAATTTTAGGTAAGCAGTGTTTTGCTGATTTCTTTTTTGTGCCAAAAGAAATCTATAGGCCAAACTTTTACAAATTGAGAATTTATAGTAGCTGGTGATATCTCTTTTTGCCAATATATTACAACAGCTCTATTGATTTTTCGGATTGCTATTTAGAAAATGTATCTATTACTTTTAATTTGCCTTGATTCTTTTTGCCCAACTCTGATAAATAGGATACCAGACACGGTCTCCATTAGAACCATTACACAGTATCACAATGCCACTCTTTGTAGCCAAATGAATAAACACACCGGCACTCCAGCCCTTACTTTTCCCATCGAAAATAGGTTTTTCAGTCACCTTCTCTATCTCTCTAGGATCACCGGCGGGCCGATAAGTGCCACCTCATCCAGACCATCAAACGAAGTGAGGAGGTAGCTGCCTATTCAATGTTGCATTTTAGACTTTTAAACCAAAAACAGATATTTTCAATAACACGATGCTATCCGCCACTCGATACAAGAGAATTTTTCACAAAATTGCCCTTTACTTAGGCTTAATGGCTAAAAGAAGAGAGAAGATTCACTAATTTTGAAATGTGTATAAGCCCCCCTTCCTCATCTAAAGAAACACGTTCGTCGATATATCCATTAATAAAAAATAAGTATCCAATCGACAATGTTTTTGCATCGACTGGTGGATGCTTAAGAACTAATATTTCCTTTTTATACTTTATCAACCTGTTGGCATACTTTTCCAAAAACAGTTTAAAGCCAATTTTTCTATACTCTTCTAACACACTTCGATCTAATTCAAAAATGCCAATAGACTGACCGGTCATAAACTTCTCTTTAATGAGAAGTTTCCCTTGAACCGCTAATTGAAGAAACTCATTAAGATCGGGATACTGTTTTTCATAATTTACCCGATAAACGTAGTCAATTAATCTGGACAAATGAATACATGCGAGCTTGTTACTCTCTATCGGAATATATACAACATGCATTATAAGGGAATTATAGTTCGTTGAATCTTTTTGGTCAAAAAAATCTTTAAAATGGTTATCTAGTTTCAAATCATTACGCTCCTGAAAAGTAGGGCCGGAAACACAGCTTGCTATCAATAGAACTAGTATTGAGATTATTCCCTTCATATCTATTTGTTATTTGGTGGGCTAACAAGTTTACTTTTCAGAAACATTTTACCGTCGTAGGTTTTACGCTCTGGGATTCCATATATTTTCCTAAAAACATTTTCACTATGCACCGCTCGCATTTCCGAGGGGTTGTCAACATTAGATTTATTAGTGTTGTCTTTCATATTTCCAATATCATAATCATACATATGTCTCATTTCATGAACAACAATAGTCTGGGGAGTTTCTGTATACTCTCTATTACCAAAGTTTCGTGGAGAGAAATCAAATATAGACTTAGTACTTATTGGAACAGCATTTTGCGGATCATTTACGGAACTACCGTTTGCATTAACCCCAAATGATTTTGTTCGATCACTGCCATAAATATCGAACATGACATGCGTATTTTTACTTTTTATTAATGTTGAAAGTTGTTTATTCAAAAATTCATTGCCACTATTCTCTATCATTTTAAAAGCTGCATCTATATGATGAATCGCTATCCCATATCTGTCTCCAATTTTTGCCATATCTAACTTTTCTTTTCCATGATAAAAATTCCCATTTCGATATTCAAGTTTTACATTCTTGTTTGTTTCATTATCAAATGTACCTAAGACTATTTTTTTACCATCTGGATCTTTTAAATTGATGGGATCATTCGCTACGTAACCATAAGGAGACAAATTTAAATACTTCTCTGCCAATGGATCCACCACATTCCATCTGCCGATCTCCGGATCGTAGAATCTAGCCCCGTAATCGTACTGATCTCCAAGCTCGCCCTGGATCTCTTTGCTATTATAAAGATACTTATTTGTTCCGGCTGCTACAACCCTGCGCATACCGAAAGGGTAATAGTCGTCCTTCTGCAATATTTCGACGGCATTGTTGTTCGAGGGATTGCGGTATATGGTGGAGCGGACGTTGCCCAGGTGGTCGGTCAGGTTGTACCGGTAGCTGTAAGTGCCATCGGGCTTACGCAGGACCACTCCTTCCGGGGTGTGGACCAGTTCAATGGCCGTACCGCTGTACTCCATGCCGTTGACGTAGTCCCGGGTGCCGCCCTGTGTGGAGTACTTGCGCAGCTTAGTGCCCAATGCATCGTACAGGTAACCGACCTTGACAGTATTAGTTGTGTTCCAGGCCGAATCGGGAAGATTGAGGTGGTTGTAACGGATATTCATCCCGGTACGGTCCCTGGTGGCATTGCCGTTGAGATCGTAGGTGTAGCTGCCTCCTGTGCTGAGGCTTTCCAGCCGGTTGCTCCTGTTGTTGTTCTGGTAGGTAAAGGTATTGGTGACCATGGTCGGGGTGCTGCCCACATTGCGCGACAGGGTGCGGATATTGCCCATGTCGTCATAGGTCAGTGCTTCGCTCATGACCGTGCCGGTACTGGTCCCGTTCTTCAGCCTGTTGAGGGGATCGTAGCTGTACTTAAATACATTGGAAAGGGTCGCACTCGCATGGGCCCAATGCTGCTCGGCGATATTGCCGTTGTACTGGGCCCCGGCAATGGTACTGCCGGTACTGTTGACATTGTAGTTCAGCTGGTAGGTAAAGTGGGGCGAGGCGGCCCTGGTCGTCCAGCCCCGCTCGTTGTAGGCGTAGCTGACAGCGGTGTGGAAGTCGGCGCCGTTCCTATTGCCCCCGGAGCTCTTCTGCTTGAGCTGCCCGATCTCGTTGTACTCATTCCTGGCCAGGGTAACTTCTTTATTGACGTCGTCGATATAGTGACGGGTGGCCAGCAGGCGTCCGACATGGTCGTAGCTATTGGTGGTGACGATGGTCGTGGAACTACCGGTCTTGGGCGTATGCACACGAGTGCTGGTCAGCAGCTCGCCCGGAAAATTGTAGGTATTGGTCACCCGGTCGGTGCCTCCGATATGGTTCTGGGAAACAGTCTCGACCAACTGTGCCCTTTTGTCGTAGTAATGGACAGTAAGGAGTGGTAATGTGCCATCATCCTTAGCGACCTTGGTGCCGGTGAGCAGTCCCCTGACCATACGGGTGCTGTCCAGACCTGAACTGGCGGACAGGATACCGGCATCCTTGAAGCTGTAGTCGTCGTAGTAGTTGACGGTATATTCTGCCAGCTGCGAGGCGGTGCTGGGAAAAGCGGTATTGGTGTAGGTTTTGGCGACACGGTTCTCCCATTGTGCCGTAACGGCATCTGCGAGTGCCTGGACCTGCTTACGGGTGGTCTGACTGGCCGTGGTATTGGTATAGATACCGGTAGAGGCCACCCGGCCAAAGGCATCGTACTTGGTATAGCTCCATTTTCCACCTGCACGCTGTATACTGTCCTGGGTGAGGACGACCTGGTCGTTCCTGTTGTACACGAGGTATTCCCTCACCTTGCCGGGAATCTTCTTCTCGATGAGCCGTCTGCGGCCATCGTATCTGTAGACGTAGATGAATTCATGGAAATCCCCGGTAACGGCTTCTACGAACGCATTTGCTGTATAGGCCGGTGGGATGACATAGCGCAGGTCCCCGAAGTCGTCATAGACGTAGTAGGTATTCAGGGCTTTGATCTCGCTCTCCCACACGCGCTTGAGTACGACCCTGCCTTCAAAGTCCTTGTATTCCTCGACCGTACCGGTTCTGGATGCTGGATTGGCAGGGGCATTGGTATTGACCCAGTTCTCGTCCCTGATGACGGTCTTGTAGAGCCTACCGGCGGTATAGTTGGTGCTGCCGCTGGCGCCGATGTCGTTGGTGTTCATCTTCCAGAGCTTGACGGCATCCGGTCCGCTGGCCGTATTGGTGCCGTATTCGGTCACCACGGTGCGTCCTGTCGTGGTGCTCCTGGATGCGGCGGGCTGCCATGCAGTACCGGGAGCGCCCTGCTCCAGTACCCTGTTGAGAGGGCTGTTCTCAAAGACGGTGACTGCATATGGGTTAGGGGTGCGTACGATACCTGCGATGTTGCTGCCCGTGGTCCTGGTGTAAAAAGCGACTACGCTATCTCCTCCCCCTGACTTGAACGCGCCGTTGGACTCCCAGCGTGTATAAGGGAGATACTTCCTGCTCTCACGACCAAAGCCGTCATACTCGATATGCTGTACGATGTCCTTGTATCCCGGAGAGGCCTGTACCTGCACGGTCTGCAGGGGACGCCCCAGTCCATCGAAGTACTGCACGGTCTGGTTCTCCTGCCCTACGGTGCGCTGCTGGCCGAGCTGGGCCACGGTGACGGGCTCGCGGAAGGTACGGGTCAGAATATAATTCTGGCCGGTACTGAGCTGGGTCTGCAGGTTGGGGAAGTTGACCAGACTGCTGTTGGTATAAATCCGTACGGTCTTACCGGCCGGGATATGGAAGCCGGGCTTCAGGGTAATACTGTTGCGCGCGACGATCTCGGTCTGGTTGGTATAGCTGCTCAGAGTGGCATCATGTTGAGCAATTGCTTCCCAATAAAAGCTTGTTAACACAATAAGCAAAATTGCATATCTCTTGACCAAAGTGTTGTTAGTAACCAAATGCAATAAAATCATAGGTGTCATTATTAATAATCGTTAATCAGTACGATATGATTGTATCCCTTTTTAAAGGAACTTCAGGTTCTCAAATAAAATTATCTCGTTTTTCGCTGGAGTCGGGGCGTTCAAGTTGTGCATCCTGATTGTGATCACTCCTGAACTATCTACCGATATCACCCAATCTCTATTGCCAATGGTTTTTTCGACATACTTAATAGTTGCCGGTCGACATGGCCCATCAATAACACCGATAGGGATACCGTCATTATACCACATCTGAGTGGAGTAATTCTCTGGGATTTTCGCAATCATAGCCATATGGCTGATTTGGAAGCCATTATTGGGTATTGGAAATAAATTATATGCAATCATTTCCCAATTTGCATTTAGCGTAATCTTACACGGAATGGGGGTCAAGGAACAGGTTCCCCTAAGATTGGCTTCCAATTGTCCTTTTGTATTAAGCTCCTCTACAGCCCTCGCATCCGCAATAGCTTGAGAAATATCTGATATATACTTACCTGGAGGTACAATATATGTCCAATTACTCCCGTCGTACCCAGCAGGACAGTCGTTTTTATAAAAAGTTTCTCTCTTCTCTGAACTGTAAAAAATAGCTTTATCCGCTCCTTTATTACCCCAATTATATTCATAGGATTCCTTCATATTGCTATCAGAATCAGTGGTGCCGACTAGACGACCATTCGTATCATAGTGAAAATACTGGATATCTGTTCGAGGATCTCTAATAGAAGTAATCTTACCTTCAAAATCATAAGCAAATGTGGTCACAAGGGATTTTGGGAAATTGAAATGAATATTTCTCAGACCTGTATTAAAGTTGTTTTTGCCGACTATCCCTGACAACGTGTCGGTTGGAATTTTGACCGTGACCTCACTATAATTGCTACCCTTGATATGAGCAATCATCCGGCCAGAACGATAACCATAAACATACGTTTCAGGAACAGATTGTTTACTATACCCCTCCAAAAGACGTCCCTTACTATCATAGCGAGTGAAGCGATACAGATTTCGTTCGCTCGCATCGGGAAGTACTTCATTCTGGGATGAAATCTCTATGAAATTATTGAAAACAGAGTAAGTATTTTTCACACCTCCTACCAACGTAGAATTTACATAATTAAGCTGTGAAAGAGGAAGAGCAACCATATTCTTGTTCTTCATGGCCAGTGGCACTCCGGTTGGCTGAGCTGAAGAATGTGGATATTGGTAACGGGTCTCATTAATGGTGTTCGCACTGTTCCTTTGAGTTTTCTTGACAAGTTGTTGATAATCATCAAACTCAAAAGTTGTTTCCTCATCTATTTCACCATTAGCGGTATAAGTTTTCGTTTCTATATTTGTAACTGGATAGGAGTAGCTATAATTATAATATGCCGTCATTGCTGGAAACTGTGAAAACGTCCCGTGAGAGCTATTACACCAAACGGAATAATCGGGTCTTACGGCTCGAATAAAATTATCTGCATTAAACCCAACTCTTGAGTAGCGATACGTTGACCTCTCCAACGGTCTGAAATTCTCACTTCGACCGGCGAAAGTCATTTCCAAATATTTTTTACCCTTCTCCAATTCCGTACTATTATAGGGTACATTTGGAATCAACGCCCTATTGACAACATTCACTGGCTCCATATCTGCATTTCCGAGTCTATCGTTTGTAAAATAGGTAAGTTTGAAAGAGTCATCCATATTCCATTCTACGACTGAGGAATAACCTATATAGCGACCCGTTGACACAGCGGTGAGCGGTACTATTGCGGAACTACTCAAAATAGAAACTATCCCAGGTGAACCATTTACAATATAGTTCAATCCATAGCGATATTTTGGTGCAGCATTTAGAATACCACTGGAGCGCCTTCCGGACATCTTATTCTGATTGAAATCTTCTTCATAGAAATAACGTTTAATATTCATCCCACCTTTGCCGTCGAAGGATTCAATACGTTGGATACGTGCACCACCCGCAATTTTGTAATCCGCCAAAGCCGACTTAGTCATTGTCCTGATGCTATCCACAACTTCTGAATAACGATGATTTTCGTAATGGAATTTAGTAAAGCCACCAGTGGGATAAATTATTTCGCTCAATAGTCCATTCAAACTTGCAACATCTGGTTCTCTTTTTGCATAAATATTGCTTTGCAACTCAAAGACATATTTTTGTCCAGCTTCCGTCTGGATTGGTGAGTAATTCGCAAATCCCCAGTGATCGGTGTAGGTCGTAGCGTAATCTGGCATAGCTTCAAGAGACCGATATTTAAACTTATGCCTTTCCACTTTAGTCTTCATTAAATATCCCATGCTGACCGAATCCAAAAGCAAGCGACTTTGTGGGTTTTCATTATAATGGAACCTCACGCTTCTATTATGAGCAATTGCGGCATTAAAATCATCTTGATACCTGAAGGTAATACTATCGAGCTTGAGCCATAAAAATTTAGACGACAGGCTACCATGGACAGGTTGGGCTTCCTGAGGATTACGTTGAAAGTAAGGAATACGTGTCGTTTTCTCAAAACCTAAATACCCCATGGGTATAGGTGTTCCCATGGAGTTGTTTTTTGCGTTTTGATTGTCGAAATAATACTTGTACAAGTCTTCATGATACTTTAGCTCGTTGCTCTTTGACGTGTGAAAATGAACAGAAAGATTATCTCTTGGGGACTCAATTTTGCTCAGGTATACTGGCGAAATAATACTGCCGGTAAGTCCATTTACAGTTGATGTCATATATCCTTGCCGGGATAAAAAGCCGCTTCCGCCAACATCTCCGGCGCTGCATAAATTACGATATTCATAATAACCGAATGCCGTTTGAAAAGGACCTCTTTCATAAGTAAATGTAATCTCTTCGCCAGATTGGGGAATAATCTTGACCAAATACCAGCTGGTAGCTGTGGATCCATAGACATAATCGTATAAATAAGGCGTGAATCCTACGGAGTACTCGATTGCATTCTCTGTCCCGAACACATACTTGTTCCCCTTGTCATCTATCAACGTAAACTTATTAAAACTTTTGAGTGATTCTCCAACGTCAGCAGGTGCAAGTCCCAGCATAAATTTGTTAATAAAGTCATTCTCCTCAAACTCTACGCGGATTTTATGATCCGACCTTACTTTTCATTCCCGTTTATGATTTAAAAAAAATTCGCCAGAAAAACCTAAAAAATTAAACTTAAAAATATCGGGCTCCCGATCTATATAAATACCATTTTCAATCTCATTGGCCTTTTGTGTTTCCCAGGCCGATTTATTAAGCTCGTTATAGGAAAAATAATATCCCCGCCCTACAAGATTAAGCGCACTTATACTATTATTCTCATCAGCAATGCCTCGTACTTCCCGAGTAATGACACCACCGGAGTTCAATGACCAGCCTAGACCTACCCATGAGGGATGTACATCCGGTCTAAATCCTGCCGAATGATACGACAACGATATAGGAACATTTATCTTAGCATCACCAATTGTTTTAATAGGGACATCGATCTGTGGAACCCCAGTAAACAATGAAACAGGAATTTCACCGTATTGTCCTAAAGCAATAGCATTTGGCGAAGGGCGTGATGGTGCAACGGGAAGTTGGGCATAACCATCCCCGGTCTGAAATACCAAAAGAGGAATGAGGCAGAAATATAGTAGAAGTGTTTTCATCGTGTGTAATAAAAAAAGCTAATTTTGACGTAATGCTACTGGTTTACGATCCAGCTCCGTTAAAAATATTTGAATAACAATATGCTGTCCAGAAAAGATTTACTGTTTCTTGATGCTCAATAGCTCCTTAACAATCTCCTATTTAAGACCTCAAATGCGACCTCGCTAACTCTCGCAGTAATAGCTGCTAAAAGGTAATCCCTCGGATGCACTTATCAGGGCAATGTAGCCTCTACTTAACTCCTGTACGATCCAGAAGCTAGGACATGACAGACTATCTTATTATGTCACTAAATAAAATATCACTTAAACATTACCATATAGCCATAAGGACATGTGATGTGAAAATCGTAAAGGCAAAATTTAATCAATAAGACACAAAGAATCTCTATACGGATTATTGATGGCAAATATAGAAAATCAGACTGAATATTAAAACGATAAATAAATAGAATTGACTCTTATTAAAATTTAACCGGTAAGTCATACGAGTGAGGAGACGTGTATGAATTAAATATGGCGTAAATAATAAGAGGTAAAAGTAAATACCCGCTTTAAAGACTGCTTGGAAAGCATGCGCAAAAGGATAGAAACCTCTAAAAAGACATCCCACCTGTGCAATCTCTGATAAAAAGTGGAATAAATACTATAATTTACCCACGAGCTTTAAGTCTGAATCATAAAAATTACCTAATTTTGATTTCAGAATTAACCGTCACGATGAAGATAGATTATTTTTCCTTTCTAATGGGAGGATTTGCCTTGCTGTATAACTTAATTGATCCAAGCATATTGCCTGCGCAGACCAAACTAGCGAAAGATGATTATGTCATTTTCCTAAATGGAGATACCATACACGGAAAAATCAGTACCGTAAAAGATAAAAAGGTGATCCTGAATGATACATCTTATTATCCGGATGAGGTATATCGCGTATTTAGGACGAAAAAGAAAAAAATGTACGCCCCTTCCTACCTCGAAAAAAGCAGAGAAGTAGTCCCTCAATCAAAACCGGAGATGTACCGCATAAAAAACACCGACAGAAAGGATCCCACATTTGCGGAGTTGGTAGAGGATGGTGAAATAATAGTGTATTATTTTTCCGACGTCAGCTGGGGCTTTGGAGTTGGAGTCGGAGTTTCATCTGGAGGTGCAATGCCCATGGCAATGATCGGACCGACAAAGACCAGGTATTGGTATGCTATCAAAAAGGATACCCGGGAAATAATGTCCCTCAGAGCTTCAAATGATGATCCATTCTTTCCTGGCAACAAGAAGCGAGCCATCATCCTGAAGCGCTTCATGAGCGATGCACCAGAATTATGCACCGCAATTGATAAGGAAAGAAAATTGAACTATCCGGTATTTTTGAAATATATAAAGGAATATAACCGACTCCATAAAGAGAAAAACAACTCTGCAGTCAATGACAGGATGACCATTTATTAATGGTCAAAATAATGCAAAGCGGACTAAAAATTCAAGATTTGCAAGGACAAGATTTAGAAAGTCTGCTATCCTATTCTTAATTACGCAAAATCCTTATCTTTATAAACTAATATTGACCTCATATGAAGCTCCTGACTATACTATCCGCAAGTGCACTGCTCTCCTGTACCGCCTGTGCCGAATTTATCGAGTACCCGCTGGAAAAGGAAAAGGTATCCCTTTTCGCGCCAATGGACAAGCTGATGACGCCAGATACCGTGATCACCTTCTGGTGGGACACACACGAAGATGCCAAAGCCTATCGGCTGCAGATAGTAAGCCCAGACTTCGATCATATACAGGGAAATATCATCGATACTCTGGTAACAGGGGATAAAGCTACACTTGAGCTGCAACCGGGTGCATATACCTGGCGCGTCCGACCGGAAAACAATGGAAGCAGTGGTATATATATGTACCGCACTTTGGACATCAGCAGGGATTAGCGTATGAAAAATAAAGCACTGACATATGGACTGATAGCGGTAGTGATCGCCTTATGGGGATACATTATCTACAGCATATTCAGCTCAGTAGCTGGGGATGATACGCCACCTAGTCTTGCTAAAACGAGCATACAACCTGAAAAAGTCAATCTGGATTACTACCGGCCCAAAGACGGTCTGCTGCTCACAGTGGACTACCCGGACCCAATGCTCAAAGGTACAGCGGAGGAAGGTGATCTAGTCGACGTGGGCGCAGGGATGGCACTGGACAATGAAGCGTACTACACCCCTCCTCCTGCGCCACCGCAGACGCAGGTAGACTATCTGGGCTACATCGAAAACCAAAGCGACAAACGGGCGACAGCGATCTTAGCGATACAAGGAAAGCAATATATGCTGAATGTCGGTGACGAGCAGCAGCAGGTAAAAGTACTGCAGATAAAAAGCGAATTTGTCAAAATACGGGCAGATGGTGAGATAAAAATAATCTATCAACACTGAAGATCATACGATGTGGATCCCGAAACCAATCGGAATACCGGATGAAGTAAAATAAACGCGGAAACTAACAGCACTGAAATAATGAAATTGAAACCGTACTTGACCCTCGTCTGCTTGAGCATTGTGCTCTCCCTACACGCACAAAAGAAACTGGAGGTCCAATATAACCGCATCACTATCAATGATGAACAAGGAACTAAACAGGTATTCTATGCAGAAGAAAAGGAGATAAAGACGAAATCGGAAAAGATATACTACTGGTACAGCTCGAATAAAATCTCTAAAACGGAGGGCGGCTATAGCGGAAAACTCCTCAATGGGCAGTATACACGCTACTACGACAATAAAAATGTGGCTGAGAAAGGTGTATTCAAATTGGGACTAAAAACCGACCAATGGAAAAACTGGACACCTGAGGGTATCCTGGTCAAAGAGTCGCAATGGACAGACGGCCTAGAGTCTGGCGACTTTGTCAGCTATGACGCAGCCGGTCAATGGGACAAAAAAGGAATGTTGATAAATGGACAGTTGCATGGCGCAATCGTAAGCCGTACATCGAAAGATAGTACTGCCGTACAATACTACAATCAAGGGCAGCAGATATCAGAAGAGGAATATATCAACAGCAATCTATTCCGCAAATCTGGGCACTACATCGGAGATCAATTCAATAAGATATTTCGAAAAGAAAAGACGCCTAAAGCCGAATAGCATATGCTAAAAGCTGGAGCGCTATACCTTGCCATCGTGATCTCACTCATCGTGAGTATTGTCCTGGGGTCAATGATCTACCTGACTTTCTTCTTTAGGGGACAGTCGGCAAGCTTTGACCGACAGGGAATCCTTAGGCAGGAACTGGAAGCTGGAATCACGCTGTTGAAGACCTTAGAATTTGCTTACACGGAGGCGGATACTATACTTCCCTCGACTCTGTACAGCGGAGACTCCATACTCGTCCATAAACGGCCTTGGGGGCTATACGACATCGGGTACGTCAAGAGTTATATCCAAAAGGATACGCTCAGCAGATCGATCATGATGGGACTGCCATTGCAGGATAGCCTAGTGCTCTACGTAGCGGACGAAGACCGTCCGCTATCCGTCAGTGGAAAGACAGCCATCATCGGGGACGCACAGCTACCTAAATCGGGCATACAGCCAGCCTATGTGGATAGCCGCTATTATGATGGGCATAAGGATATCGTGCAGGGAAAGAAAAGCGATAGCGATCTGACACTTCCCAAGCTTCACGACACAAGACTTCAGTACCTCCGCGAGCTGTATAGGGGGCTTGAGAAGGATACGCTTCCTCCCCTAGTCTCCGGAGATATACAGCAATCGTTTTACCGATCGGCGTTGATCTACCGAAATGGAGCAGCCACCTTGTTGGACGGTGTGACGATCGCCGGAAACGTCATCATTATGGTAGACTCCACCCTGCACATCACCGCCCAGACCCGTATACAGGATGCGCTCATCATTGCCCGATCGATTACGATTGAAAAGGGATTCGAGGGTAGTGCCCAATTCCTCGCCGTGGACTCGATCGTGATCGAAGATGAAGTACAGCTGCGCTATCCATCGGCAGTCGGCATTCTCAAAAAAGAGGGACGGGAGAGACCGACGCAAATTAAAATAGGTCAAAAATGTCTGATCGAAGGCACCTTATTCTATTATGAAGATAAGCGCGCAGCAGTGCCGGGACTTGTATCGATTGATAAAGATACGCGCATAGATGGAGATGTCACCGTGTATGGTCTGCTGCAGTATGAAAAGGGGGTGCAATTGATCGGGACGACATCCTGCTACAGATTTTTAATCAAAAGACCGGCATCTATCTATGAAAACTTTCTGGTGGACATCACGCTGGATCGTAAAAAGCTGAGCCCCTACTACCTGAGATCGTTCTTATGGGAGCCTTCTAAAAAGCCGGTATCCGCTTCAGTAATTAAATCACTAGACACATGGACTGTAGAATGAAGCTCAAAGCCAGTACCCTAGTCGAGGTGCTTATCGCATTATTGATTATCATGGCGGTATTTGTATCGGGGATGATCATATTTGCGAATATTACCAAATCGGCACGTAGCCAAACGTTGCGAAAGGTGCAGGGTGATATGAAGGTAATTCAGGCAACGTATGAAAGTTATCCGATCGACACCGATGAAGAGGTAACGGAAGATAGCATCCGGTATACTATTCAAATCATTGGAATGGAACAATATCCTTCACTCAAACGGATATCGGTAGTTGCTTATCGGCCGAATAGAACCCTGCCCATAGATAGTCTCGTGGTCCTAAAAGAAATCAGCGATGAACAACAGTAGATTAAAGGCTTTTACACTTATTGAGATCACGATCGCTATGTTGATCGCGGCCGTAGTGATCGGACTGGGCTACTACACCTTACAGCTCTTTACCAGATTGTCGCTGGAGCATCAGCAGCAAAAGGGCGAACGCTTCCAGGTTGAACTTTTACAACACCTCTTGCAGCGGGACTTTGACCGTGCTCAAGCGATCTACCTCGAAGAGGATGTGCTAGCGATGCTGGATAGCAGCGGTACCATATACTATACCCTAAGCCTAGAGCACATCCTGAGACAGCAATACAACATCCGGACGGATACATTCGATATCAAGTCGGTGCAAACGGAAGGGATCTTTAGCGGTCCAAGGCTACCGGCACCCAACTTGATTGACGGTCTGCACTTGCAACTGCAGCAACGTGGAGATAAGTCGACCCTCGTGCTACGGAAGGAATATACAGCCCAAGAGCTGATGACGCTGGAAGATCAATCAAAATCCTTAAATTAGAACAGACATGCCGAATATCGATATATCCAAATACAAGAAAAAGAAGAAGGTGGACGCATCATCCAAGACTGATGAGGCGGGTGATAGCAGCATATGGAGCTTCATGAACAAGGATATCAGCTTTGGAAATGGGCAACTTCAGGACCGTAAGAAGGAAGAATTCTACTTAGAGCTAAGTACACTGCTGCTCTCGGGTGTGGATCTACGGACGGCATTTGACCTGGTCTTACTGGAAAAAGAGAAGGATAAGAATGGTAAGATCTTCGCTGGTATCAAAGATGCCGTACTCAAAGGAGACGCACTGTCGGAGGCCATGCGCAAGACGCATAAATTCAGTGACTACGAATACTACAGTATCAAGATCGGTGAGGAAACTGGGAAACTGGGCGAGGTGCTGAAGGAGCTCGCGGCATTCTACAAAAATAAGATCAGCCAGCGCAGAAAGATCGTATCAGCCCTTACCTATCCTGCAATTGTCTTCACCACGTCTATCGGTGCGGTATTCTTCATGCTGAAATTTGTAGTGCCCATGTTTGCGGATGTATTCACCCGGTTTGGTGGAGAACTGCCGTGGATTACGGCCTTTATCCTCAAGGTATCCAACTTTTTGGACCGTACATTCTGGTGGTTTATAATCACAGTAATGGCCCTGTTCCTATTTGCCTATATAAATAGGAAGAAAACGTGGTGGCGTAGGCATTATGCGCAAGTGTTGCTCAAGATTCCTTTATTTGGGGATATCGTCCGGAAAATACACCTGGCACGCTTTGCCAATACCATGCGGCTATTAGTCAGTACAAATACACCATTGCTCACGTCGATACAGCTCGTGCAGCAAATGGCCGACTTTTATCCGATCGAAGACTCCTTGCGGCAGACGGAGGGGCTGATCATGCGTGGAGAATCTTTGCATCAGTCTCTGGGGAAATTCTCGTTCTATCCGCCAAAGATCGTGCAGCTGATCAAAGTAGGTGAAGAAGTGAACCGGTTGGATTTCTTTTTTGAAAAGATCGCAGATCAGCTCACCGAAGAAGTAGAGTACCGCACCTCTACAATATCCAATTTATTGGAGCCGTTCATCATCATTTTCCTCGGTTTAGTAGTCGGATTGATATTGATCGCCATGTACCTGCCGATGTTCCAGATGAGCAATAGTTTTTAGCGTATGACGTCAAAACGCCATGCAGGATTTCGGTTAATAACGATACTTTAGCCTGTGCATTAAACCTAGAGACTCCAAGTCAAGCTCGGAGTGACGACTACTAAAATACCGTCATGCTGAATTTGCTGCGAAGCTATTATGTCGTTGATTAACTCCGGTGAGCTCGCAGGCTCGGTTCAGCGTCTCATAGTTAGTAACACTGTCGCTTCTACAGCCGTCATACTGAACTTGATTCAGCATCTCATAATTAGTAGCACGACCCAAATCCATGCATTAAACCAACAGACTCCGAGTCAAGCTCGGAGTGACGACTACTAAAATACCGTCATACTGAATTTACTGCGCAGCTACTTCGTGGTTGGTTACCTCCGGTGAACTCGCAGGCTCTGTTCAGCGTCTCATAGTTAGTAACACTGTCGCTTCTGCAGCCGTCATGCTGAACTTGATTCAGCATCTCATAATTAGTAGCACGACCCAAATCCATGCATTAAACCAACAGACTCCGAGTCAAGCTCGGAGTGACGACTACTAAAATACCGTCATGCTGAATTTACTGCGCAGCTACTCGTGGTTGATTACCTCTGGTGAGCTCGCAGGCTCAGTTCAGCATTCCTTTAATTAAAAAAAGACTCTTATTTATTTTCTAAAGCTTTGATTCGCTTCTCTTGTTCAAGAATATAAAGTGTCAATTCCTCTATCTTTTTGAGGAGATCAATTTGTAAGTCACCTACATTAATCCCCTCATCCAGCATCTTGGCTGCCGAAGGGATACCCGGAAGATGCTTATGCTGCTGAAGAAATTGCTGCACGGTGTCTAATGAAGGGAGAGCATAATCTGGCTCAAACACATAATCGGCAGTTTTAGTGGTTTCTACACGAAGTTCGTGCGCCCGAACAGTTCCTACAACATCCAGTCTATACTCCGGACTAGCTGTCCCGATGCCTATACGTATATCACTAAAAAAACGAAAGGGACGGGTAGTCGGCATATTGGCTACGGCTACTGGTTGGGTTACCGCTAGACCGGCTTGCAGTGCTGGTATGACATCAGGACGAGTGGAAAATACATTGACTTTAATTGCAAGTGTATTTCCATAAGGCACTAGGTGATAAATGGGTATCCTGGAGTTAACGGGGTCAAATTCACCAATATTCCATTGGCTTGCTAAAGGCTCTGATGCGTCCGATACTTGAGAGGATTGATTTAGATAGCCATTACTTACGCCATTATAAACAATGTCTATTCGCTTCTTCAAGAACCCCTTGTTTAATTGATTGTTAAACCCTCCAGTTAGCTCGATCTCAATAGTTCCCCAAACTGGACTTCCCGTAGGAATCTGAATATAGCTGACCATATTGGGTTGCTCATTAGGAAAAACAATGGTAAAAGACTTTTCGAAAAAATTCTGTGCCTGGCTGCGCTGTGCATATCCGAGGAATACTGAAATCAGTAGACAGGCAAATGTGTACGTTCTGATCATTGCTATAGTGTATTTTGATTTTTGATACGTCTAAGTTCCGCATCGATGACGGATACTTTGTTGTTTAATTGTTCCAATGCTTTGTCCTTCTCGATCAGATGTAAAGTCAGCTCTTCAATTTTTTTCATCATCAACCTGTTCATCTCTCCGAGAGAAAGACCATCCGCTTCCAGTTCTTTGGCCGACGGAACCTCAGGCAGATGCTTGTTCGCCTTAATAAATTGTTCAACCTCGGCTAGCGGTTTAAGCTTGTAGTCTTTCTCAAATACATAATCCGGCCATGGACCGGCCTCTACCTTAATTTCACTGGCTCTTATCTTGCCATTGACCGATAGCTTCTCCGTAGGTGATGACGTATTGACACCGATATTACCATCGAAAGCTACGATCAGATGATCCTCAATACTAAACCGTGAGTTTTTAGCGGTAGCCAATACCGTTCCCGTCTCGGCAGAAGGGAGAACACCTGTATACACCTTTGCGACATTCCAGCCATAGGGATCGGATACAATTCTTAGTCCAGATAGATCAACATTGAAATTTGCCTCAATATAAGCCATATTCCCATCGACTTTAAGCCTAAATTCTGACCAATAGACACTCTTGCTGTTAGTGGAAACAGACAAGCCTCCCGTACCGGCCCAGTCTTTAAACCAATGTACATCGGTATACGCAGGAGCAAATGACCCACCTAATATCCAAATCGAAACTTTTCCAAAGCCTCTACCATTCTCAAGGTCTGCATAAGCGATACGTCTCCAGCCGGCTGTAGTAGATGCTGTAGCTGGTGCTTGAGCAGAAAGTGTTTCTGTCGCTATGGACAATAAAACAATGACGATGAACTTCAGTAGATGATGCATATAGATTGGGTTGTGTTATGATTATTTTTGTTGGGAGATTATCGGTAACCCATTAGTCAGCTGCTGCCGATAAGGTTACCAATCTGTGTTACTTTCCTTCGATTTGTTTTTCAAGTGCCTTAATCTTAATATCCTGCTGAATCAGGTGCAAGGTCAACTCCTCAATCTTCTTCATCATCAACTTATTCATTTCGCCGAGAGAAAGACCATCCGCTTCCATATGCTGAGCAGAAGGAACCTCAGGCAGGTGCTTATTCGCCTTAATAAATTGTTCAACTTCGGCTAGTGGTCTGAGCTTATAGCCTTCTTCAAAGACGTAATCGGGCCATGGACCGGCCTCTACCTTAACCTCACTAGCTCTGATCTTGCCATTGACCGCAAGATCAGAGTCGCGTGGAGTAGTGGTCTTGATGCCGACTTTACCGGAAAAATAAGCAAGATCTGACTGTCCATTGCTAATGCCCAAAAGGGACTCGACAGTAGGCTCATTACCATCTACGACTTCCAATCGAGGACCATAAAAATATTGTCTATCTGCGGTGGTCGGAGCATAGAATAAATACGCGCGATGATTGGTGGAAGTCGCGGTAGGCAAAAATTTGAAATCTGTCATATCGACCACCTTCTGACCGCTAATACCATCGTAGATCGCTCCAAAGCTCTCTGTGGAAGGATCATTGGACGCGTGGACATATCCAACAAGAAGATACCATCGGTCTAATAACGGAAGTTTGCCACTCCAGAAATAAGCGTTACCATTGGCCGTGCCATTTAAGTTCTGGACATTTTTAGTACCTAAATAGGTCCGACCCTCTATGGCTTCCGATTTCTTGATCCACACGGAGAATCTGTACATCTTGTTGGAATTGATCGGAATATCGGTACTGGTCCAGCCGCCATCACCCTGATTATCCCCATCGGGTGTTGCCTTCCAAATAATAGATCTATTGCCATAAGGGCCTATTCCCCATTCGCGACTGTTCTCAATCGATTTGCCATTGGGGGTAAACATGCCCACTCCACCGCTGCCGACATCCCACACACTTAGATCAAGTAAATTCTGAGCTGATACAGGTGAGCTGTATATTCCGGCAAACAAAACCCCAATTAAAATAAGGGTATTTAGAAATGTTCTTTTCATTGAAATAAATTGTCTTCTAATGGTACTGTCGTTATTATGAGTTCGTCGTTTATTTTTGCTTACACAAGGTATACTTGAGATCGTTTCATTATATTATTCTTTTGATGGAATCCAATGAGGGTGCACCTGCAGCTTACTTGAAATGATAAAAAAATAATTCACAGGAGGGCTATAGCAAGAAAATGCGAAAGGCTAGGTCCGCTAAACCCGCGAGTACCTGTATTGCAGGTAGAGGTTTTATAAAGTAGAGAAATACTTACCATAGTCAAATTGTATAGGATGTGTCAGACTAATGGTACAAAACCCGGTCTGCACAGGAATAATATGAGCTGCTCAATCGAAATTGAGCTAAACAGAATTAATACTTTTGAGCGCTAATGTTGAATATATAAAAAAGGGTTAATTTGGAACTAAGATAGGAAATTTTAGAAAATTAAAAGAAATATTAATTTTTATTTTAGAAATCACTCGGACAACATCAATAACTTGATAAATGTATTGACCAATTGGCAACAGATACGGGTTGAATTAATCTCTCAGGAAATAGATATAACATGCCGGATATCGCAATCGATCCAAATAAAAAAGCTCTCGTTAGAGAGCTAAATTGTCTAATTCACGAAAATGGAGGTGTCGCACAAAAAAATGTGGAGGACAACAAAAGAAGTATTAGTCTGGATAGATGATATATTTTTGGCGTATCTTTTTGTACTGGGAAAGTCCCGGTTCCCAGCTTTTGCGGATCTCGGCTTCACTGACGCCACCTTCAATCTGTCTCCGGAAGGCATCCACACCGACCAGCCTCTCTATACTGCCGATCTCTTTTGAAAAATGCTGATCGAAGAATTTATCCTTCTCTGGAGACTTCTGGTAGAGTTCCCTTATCCACGAAAGATTGAGCTGTCTACTATTGATCAAATGCTGCACGTCATAGTCTCGCAGATCGAGACCATAGCATTGCTGGTTCATAAAAAGAGGGGTCTCGCTCATCCCCCTCTTGCTGACCGGTGTAAAAGAGAAGCTATAGATTCCTTTATATGCTGGACTGCCGATGACCGTGAATGGAAAGTCTGTGCCTCGACCATGATTGACCTTGACGCCTTCAAAAAGACAGGTGCTTGGATAGAGTAAAATACTCTGCTCGGTATTGAGATTGGGCGAAGGGCTGACCGGTAGCCTATACAACATACGGTGGGTATAATCTGCTATAGGGATGATGTTCAACTTGCACGGACGATCTGTTGTCATCCACTTCTCCCCATTGATCATCTGCGCAAACTCAGCAGTGGTCATGCCATGTGCAATGGGGACCGGGAACTGGCCAATGCCGGACTTGTGCTTCATATCCAATATAGGGCCATCAATGAGGTAAGCGTTGGGATTGGGACGATCCAGGATCAGGAGTTCCTTGTCACTCTCTGCGCAAGCCTCCATAATATCCCGCAACGTATTGATATTGGTATAGAAACGAACCCCCATATCCTGTACATCAAATATAAATACATCTACATCCGCTAGATCTTTCTTCGAGGGCTTTCGCTTATTGCCGTAGAGTGAAATAATAGGAATCTTCGTCTGAGGATCTACTTCGTCAGATACCTCGGTGCCATTACTTGCATTACCCCTAAAGCCATGCTCTGGCCCAAATATTTTCACAATATGGACGCCTAGCGTTAATAGGCTATCGACTAGATGCTTGTCTTTTATCATTGTGGACGGATTGCCGAGAATCGCAACGCGCTTACCTTTTAAGTAAGGTACATATCGCTCCGTCTGTTCGGCACCGGTACGTATCCGGTCATTGCAGTAGTCTAGGGATATCTGCGCCTGAGATATTGTGACACTCGTCAGTAGAAAAATAAAACTAAGGAGGATTTTGAAATTACTGTTCATGATTGTCGGTCTATAATACGTGAAAGATAAACTTAAGCAAAAATGCTATTACATGCAAATTCAAAAAACAAACATGCAAGAAAACGACAGCAAACTAAGCAAGAGTATCGGTACGACATACATAGATAAGGTGATGTTGCTATGCGACAATTGGTCATGCATAGCAACATCACCTTATTAAAACCGTAGATAGAGAATAAACTATTTTTCGGCAATAATCGATCTATCCAGATGTACATATCCACCATCTACGTGAATAAGCTGTCCGGTAGTATGGCTGGATTTGTCGGATAATAAAAATACAGTGGTATTCGCGATCTCCTCGGGCGTGGTCATCCGGTGCTCCAATGGAATACGATCCGTTATCTTCTTAAGGGTTTCTTCTGGATTATCCAATGTCTGTATCCAGCGGTCATACTGAGGTGTAGATGACTCGGCGACCACGATGGCGTTGACACGGATAGAATAAGGTAACAGCTCTACAGCCCACTCACGAGTAAGGGCATTGCGCCCGCCATTAGAAGCCGCATACGCAGATGTATTGCCCTGTCCGGTCTCTGCTGTCTTGGAAGTAATATTGACAATGCTCCCCTTAGCTGCCTTCAGTGCATCTAAGGCATGATGGGCCATCAGGTAGTAGTGGATTAGATTCTTATGAAGCGAATCTACAAATTTTTGATAGTCTCCAGAAGCTAATCCTACCCCGTCATTGACTCCGGCATTGTTGACCAATCCATCAATACGTCCGTATGTGTCCAAAGTCTTCCGGACGGCCTCGGCACTGTGCTCGGGAATAGAGAGCTCTGCTTCGATGCAGAGTGCTGTCGAGCCCAGATTCTCCACCTCTGCCTTTACTTTCTCATTATCGGCTGCGTTGCGGCCAATGATCACTGGAATGGCCCCTTCGGCGGCCAAAGCAAGTACAACAGCTCTGCCGATACCCTTAGCCCCACCAGTTACAAGGACTACTTTATCTTTTAGATTTAAATTCATAATACTTCTATAATTATAGATGATAGGTTTTGACGGCATTCAATCCCCACAACGCCGCCTGCTGCTCTGCAGTAAAGCTATGCAACTGAGACTCTACAATACGAATACCCTGTTCGTAAGAGGCGGCGAGCAAACATACCGGCCAATCTGAGCCAAATAGAATCCGGTCATGGCCAAAGCAGGCAAATACATGCGTTAGGTATTTAGTAAAATGATCCAGCTCCCACTCCTTCCAGTGAGCCTCTGTCGCAAGCCCCGATACTTTACAGCTGACATTCGGAAAGGCCGACAATGCGGTAATGAAGGCCGCCCAATCCTCAAACTCCTGTGATCGTATTGGCGGCTTGGCCATATGATCCAGAATAAACTGCTGCTCGGGATGATTGGCGACACACGCAAGTGCTCCAGCATAATGCCTAGGCCTGATCAGTAGATCATAGGTAAATCCATGCTGAGCGAGCTGCGAAAGGCCACGCTGAAAATCGTCCTGTATCAAAAAGTCCGGATCTGCTTCGCCTTCGACCACATGTCTGAATCCCTTGATCAGCGGCTCTTGCTTAAACAGTTGTAAATACTCGGCGACTTGAGGAGCGCGAAGATCTACCCAGCCCACAACTCCTTTGATAAAGGAATGTTTCTTCGCCAAATCGACTAAAAAGTGTGTTTCCTCGTGCGATTGATCGGCCTGAACTGCGATACATCCATCAAACTGATGATCCTGGAGGACAGGTGCCAGGTCTACAGGCATAAAATCACGACGGATGGTCGCCATATCCTCCGTTATCCAGCTGTCGCGAACAGGATCAAACTGCCAAAAATGCTGATGTGAATCTATACGCATAATACTGATCGTTAGGAATGATAAGCGATCACTTCTTGACGGGACTCTCCTAGTCCGTCTGCTCCCAGTTCGACTACGTCTCCAGGTTGAAGATATATCGGTGGATTGAATCCTAAGCCAACTCCCGCTGGAGTACCGGTAGAGATAACATCTCCAGGTAAAAGGGTCATGAACTGAGACACGTAGCTAACGATAAATGGAACGGAGAATATCAGGTTTTTGGTGTTGCCATCCTGAAATGTCTTGCCATTAACCTTTAACCATAACCGCACATTATTGATATCTGCAATTTCATCCGCAGTAGTCATGTAGGGTCCCATAGGTGCAAATGTATCACATCCCTTACCTTTATCCCATGTACCACCTCTCTCCAGCTGGTAAGCGCGCTCGGAAACATCATTGTGCAGGACATAGCCAGCAACATAATCAAGTGCATCTCTCTCCTCTACATAAGATGCCTTACGGCCTATAACGATGCCAAACTCCACTTCCCAGTCGGTCTTTACCGAATTGCGCGGAATCATGATCTGATCATGGGGTCCTGATAAAGAAGTAGTTGACTTCATGAAAATGATGGGCTCAGCAGGAATAGCTGCGCCAGTCTCCTCGGCATGATCTTTATAATTAAGGCCAATACATACAATCTTAGAAGGTCTGGCAAATGGTACTCCAAGACGTGCGGCAGCGGGTACTTCAATCAGTTGACCTTCATTGGCTTTAACAAACTCTTCTAAGCGCGCAAGTCCGTCTTCCGCAAAGAAAGACTCGTTGTAGTCTCCTCCAAAGGCGGAAGTGTCATAGTTGACACCGTCTATCTGGACACCAATCTTTTCTTTTCCCTGCTCACCGAAACGAATTAATTTCATAGTTATTTAGTATTTAGTATGGCGTAATGCGATATGTATAAGACGATATAGCATATACGTGATATTAGTTGTTTAATTTAATAAATCCGCCGTCAATGGGATAATCATTGCCGGTAATAAATGCCGCATCGTCGCTGCAAAGGAATAATGCTAACTTGGCAATCTCCTCCGGCTGCGCCATGCGTCCGATAGGCTGACTCTTTGATAACTTCTCAAACATCTCGGCCTCCTGTCCAGGATAGTTTTTGGCAATAAATCCATCGACAAAGGGGGTGTGTACCCGGGCTGGCGAAATGCTATTGCACCGGATCCCGTCTGCCATATAATCGCGTGCTACCGAAAGGGACATCGCAAATATAGCACCTTTGCTCATAGAATAAGCGAATCGATCTGTAATACCGACCCAGGCTGCAATGGATGCTAAATTAAGAATAGCGCCACCGCCTTGCTTCTTCATTAACGGAATAGCTGCATATAGGGCATTATAAGCCCCCTTTACATTGACATTGAATACCCGCTCAAAATCTTCAGGCTTACAACCTTCTAAGTTGCCGACATGGGCGATACCGGCATTGTTGACGAGGATATCTACCCGACCAATGCTGTTCACGATAGTTACTACTTCTTGTTGATCACTGACATTGCAGGAGTGAGCTGTTGCGCTTCCACCACTGGCGGCTATCTCTGCCACTACCTGCGCTGCTCCTTCTTCATTCAAATCCAAAATATGCACCTCTGCACCATTAGAAGCGAACAGCAGGCTAATGGCTTTGCCAATTCCACTTCCGCCTCCAGTAATAATTGCAGACTTGCCTTGTAATTTACTCATAATATGATTTTTAAATATACAAATTTCTAAAGTTCAATACGATCTGTACAACACTTATAAAGATACACCCCTACGCCAAGGAATGAAATCATCCTGACCCAATAAAACCGCCTTGGGCTGGATCTCACCGCTGGCAACCTGGATCACATAATCCAATATGCGATGTGCGGCTTGCTCAATTGTCTCTTCTCCTTCGATGATGGTCCCGCAATTCAAATCTATAATATCAGGCATCTTTTCAAATGTCCTGGTATTGGTAGACAGTTTGACCACGGGGGCAATCGGATTGCCTGTCGGGGTGCCCAATCCCGTGGTGAACAGCACGACATTAGCGCCTGCCGCTACTTCGGCAGTGGTGCTCTCGACATCATTACCGGGTGTACAGAGCAGGTTGAGCCCGGGTTGATTGGCTAAACCCGGATAGTCCACTACTGCAGCAACGGGAGAAGTACCCCCTTTTTTGGCTGCTCCGGCTGACTTGATGGCATCAGTAATCAGACCATCACGGATATTACCCGGGGAGGGGTTCATGTAGAATCCTGATCCATCAGCTTCGGCTTTAGCATTATACGTGCGCATCAGATGCATGAATCTGCTCGCGGTATCTTCATCGATACAACGATCGCTAAGTTCCTGTTCTACGCCGCACAATTCGGGAAACTCGGCCAGAATAACAGAGCCACCCATACTGACGAGCATATCGGACAAAAATCCTAAGGCTGGATTGGCAGATATACCTGAAAATCCATCCGAACCACCACACTCCAGACCTATACATAGCTTATCCAAAGAGGCGGGCTTCCGTTCATTTTGATCGGCCTGCATCATACCTGCAAAGGTGGCTTTGATGGCTTTTTGCATTAATTCTTTCTCTGTTCCCTCTTTTTGTTGCTCAAATACATATAATGGCTTATCAAAATTTGGATCGCGCTTTTCGATTTCAGCTCTCAGGATAGAAGCTTGCGCATGCTGACAGCCCAAGCTCAGGACGGTAGCTCCGGCAACATTCGGATGACTGATATATCCTGCCAAAAGTCCACAAAGTGCATCAGAATCTAATCGTGTGCCACCACAGCCCATATCATGGTTCAAAAACTTGATACCATCGACATTCTTAAAAAGACGATGACCATCTGCTGCACTTTCGCTCGTGCTCAAGTCTTGTGCAATGATACGGGAGACATCTGCTCCAGACTTATATAGCTCAATAAGATTGTCGACCTCAGTCGTGTAGTCATTGGCCTTGATCTTGTAGCCCAGCTTCTCCTCGAAGGCCGTCTTCAACGTAAGGACATTTCTATTCTCACAGAATACGAGGGGAATCACGAGCCAATAATTAGCTGTACCTACGCTGCCATTAGCACGGTGAAAACCGTTGAATGTCTTATCTTTAAAAGCGGATACATCTGGGCGGTGCCAATCCAGTTTGCGTTGGCCCATCTTGAAGTCATCAGCTGCATGTCTCAAGTTCTCGGTAGAGATCAACTCCCCTTTTTTTAGTGCATAATTCACCTTCCCCACCAGCACACCGTACATATATACCTCGGCATCCTGCGTGAGATCGTGAATTGTAAATTTGTGCTTTGCCGCAACGTCCTGAAGCAATTCAAACTCTTCTCCCGCCCAACTAATTGGGGTTCCTTTGGTCAGATCCTGTAAAGCAACCAGTACGTTGTCTGCTGGATGGATCTGTAGGAACATATGTTTCACTGTACTCATCTATTTATTTAAATCAAATATCTTATCCATTAATACCCATTTCTCACCTGCTCCTGCCCCCGGGATTGCAGATTGGTATTTCCACATCAACTGTTCCCATTCCTGTACTTTGGGATTTTGGGCATCCATTTCACTCTTACGCTCGAAGGAAAAAGTATCTGCCACTTCCATAATCATAAACAGGCGATTGGCAAATCTGTAAATCTCCATAGCAAGTACATCGGCTCCTAAAATAGAGGCTTTGATCTCTGGCCATACATCCTGATGGTAAGCTTCGTACTCTGCTATTAGTTGTGGGTCATCGACTAGGTCGAGCCCTAATGCATATCTCTTCATACTCATATTCGTTTAAAAAACAATATGGTTAATCTATATCTTATATATTAATGACCGCTGGTACTTTTGTTTTCTTCAATTTTTACGCTATTATTTTTAATGGCAAATAACAGCACGACTACAAAACAAACCAAAGGAACAATATACCCATATTGAAGGTGACCTGTGTGATCGGATATATAACCAAATGCTGGAGGCAGTATAGCGCCACCTACAATGGACATAATGATCAGACTGGAGGCTGACTTCGTATCTGCCCCAATCCCCTGTACACCCAGAGCGAATATAGTCGGAAACATAATGGACATAAAAAAGGAAATCCCGATCATGGCATAGAGAGTGATCACACCGCTGCCCAGGATCACCACGAATGAAAGCAATATCGCGACCACTGCATAAATCGCCAGTAACCGCGGAGCGGATACATACTTCATAAAAAATGTACCGACAAAGCGTCCAAGCATAAATGCTAATCCCGCTACACCTGCATAATATTTGGCTTGCTGAGGCACTATTCCCGCAGCTTCGGTAGCAAACAATACCAGAAAGCTCAAAATGCAAACCTGCGCACCTACGTAAAAAAACTGTGCAACGACAGCCCAAGAAACGTTCTTATGCTTAAATGCATGAAAGAAACCGCCCTTAGTCTCTTCCTGATCATCTTTGATATCGGGCAATCGGGTGAAATAAAATACCGCTGCAACAACCAGGATAAGTATACCTAGTATAACATAGGGCATCTTGACCGAGGCAGTTTCGGCTTGAAGATATGCCTGACGCGCCTGCTCACTTAGGCTCGCCAACTCTTCAGCAGATTTCGGCTCTTCTGTCAGAATATATTTACCTCCAACAATGGGAGCTACAAAAGCCGCAAGTCCATTAAAAGACTGTGCGAAGTTAAGACGCTGAGTAGCTGTAGAAGGATCGCCTAATACAGTTACATACGGATTGGCTGCAGTTTCTAAGATCGTGAGCCCACAAGCTACAATAAACAATGCACCAAGAAAAAAGGCATAGCTCATGGTATTGGCTGCAGGAACAAATAAGAAACAGCCGAAGGCAAAAAACACCAATCCAAGAAGGATACCAGCTTTATACCCATACTTTTTCATGAGTAGACCTGCAGGAATAGCCATCACGAAATAAGCAATAAAAACTGCTGAATCGACCAAAGATGCCTGAAATGTCGTGAGGCTAAACGCCATCCGAAGATGTGGAATCAATATCGGATCCAGATTATGGATAAATCCCCAGAAAAAGAATAGTGATGTCACTAATACAATAGCCAAAGAATAGCTTTTCGTTTTTGTCATACGTAATGTATTGCTAATATTTTATAATTGATACTGTAAAAATCGACATATTAATCTGACTTAAATTGATCAATATTACCAAAAGATTAAACAATATTACCAATATTTGTACATTTGGGGGTTTTATTACGTTATAATCATTTACAAATAGACTATGAAACCACAGCTCTTGACAATAGATGCGCCTGCTGCTGCTGCTTTTTCTGTCAGGCACGATATTCAGCCTCAGCAGCACAATAACTGGCACTATCACGAGGAGATTGAATTGATACACATCGCTAAGGGTACGGGTACACAGCTGGTGGGTGATAGCATCAGCAATTTTGAGAACGATACGCTAGTGCTGCTCGGCTCGAATCTCCCCCACTATTGGCTATTCGACGAACAGTTTCTACAGAACAATGCGGATATACGCGTAGCTCACTTTAAAGAGAACTGCCTTGGGGCTAGTTTTTTCAATCTGATCGAGAACCGAAAAATAAAGGAACTGTTTGGTAAAGCAAAAAGAGGACTTCAGATCTACGGTAAAGCTAAATATCGAGTTAAAGAGATATTGGACAGGATGGTATTGGCGAGTGATACACAGAAGATTATTTTGCTATTGGAAGCGCTGGATATCCTATCCAAAAGCAATGAATTTGAAAAGTTGACAAGTCAGACTTATATCGCTGACAATCAGGAGCAGGACTATGATCGGCTCAACTCTATTATCAACTACGCTACGCTTAATTTTAAGAATAAAATAGCTTTGAAAGAACTGGCAGATATCATAGGAATGACCGAAAATTCCTTCTGTCGATTTTTCAAGACAAAGACCGGAAAAACACCTATTGAATTTATCACTGAATTGAGAATTGGACATGCGGTCAAGCTACTGCTGGAGTCCAAAACACCTATCAAACAGATCTGTTTCGAATCGGGATTTCACAACTTTGTCTCCTTTCATAAGGCTTTTAAGAAAATAAAAGGGGCTTCGCCACTGACATACCAAAAAAGCATACAAAAATAGGCCGTAACAAACGCTACGACCTATAAAACAAACAAACTAAATATAAAATCTATTTCGACTCCAGACTCAGGGAGAATGGAAGGTCGCCTTTTGCCGTGCCTCTCGACTTATTCGGCTGAGCACTCATATCAAATGTCATCTGAGCACCTTTGATCAACTCACTATGTTTGATGTAATTTTTTGTATAGGCTTTACCGTTGAATTTCATCTGCTTAATATATCGGTTGTCATCCGAATTATTCGGTGCCTGAATCGTTATTTTCTTGCCGTTAGTGAGATGTAATGTCGCTTTCTTAAACAAGGGTGCTCCCAAAATATACTCGTCTGTAGCAGGTGTCACCGGATAAAACCCTAACGCCGAAAATACGTACCATGCAGATGTCTGGCCATTGTCCTCATCCCCACAGTAACCGTCTGGATTAGGTGAGTACATCCTATTCATGGTTTCTCTGATCCAATACTGCGTTTTCCAGGGAGCTCCGATATGACCATACAGATAGATCATGTGCTGGATGGGCTGATTGCCATGTGCATACTGTCCCATATTGGCAATTTGCATCTCACGGATCTCATGTATAGGAAATCCGTAGTAAGAATCATCAAATACTGGCGGCAATGAGAATACGGAATCTAACTTAATCTCCATCGCACAGTGGCCGCCCATAAGATCTGCTAAGCCATTTACATCTTGAAAAACGGACCAGCTGTAATGCCAGCTATTGCCTTCGGTAAATGCATCTCCCCATTTAAAGGGATTGAACGGAGATTGAAAGGAACCATCTTTATTCTTACCGCGCATGAGTCCGGTAGAGGAGTCAAAGAGATGTTGGTAGTTAAAAGAACGCTTGCGGTAGAGATCAATATCTTCCTGGCTCTTATTCAGCGATTTCGCCAGTTGATAGATGGCGAAATCATCATAGGCATACTCTAGCGTACGTGCGGCATTTTCATTAATCTTGACATCATATGGTACATATCCCAGTGTCTTGTAGTATTCTGCTCCTGCACGTCCGACAGCTGTCAGCGGTCCTTCATTATTAGCTCCTTTAAGTACCGCTTCATAGAGTGTCTCGATATCAGCTTGGCCTACACGCACTCCTTTGACCCAAGCATCAGCAACCACCGACGCCGAATTATTGCCCACCATCACACTTCTGAATCCTGGACTGGCCCACTCCGGCAAAAAGCCACCTTCACGGTAGGCATTAGCCAATCCCTGCTGCATTTGCTCACTCATCTCTGGGTACATCAAATTGAGAAAGGGAAAAAGAGCTCTAAAGGTATCCCAGAATCCGGTATCGGTAAAGAAGTAACCGGGCCTGACCTCTCCGGTGTATGGACTGTAGTGCATGATATCGCCCTTTGCATTTATCTCATGAAACATCCGCGGAAATAACAAGGATCTATATAATGATGAGTAGAACGTACGGGCTTGGTCTACGCTACCACCTTCAATCTCTACTCGACCAAGGACTTCGTTCCACTGCTTTTTGCCCTTGACGACCTGCTGATCAAAGGAGACTCCATCCAATTCTTTAAGGTTGAGCTCTGCTTGGGCAGGGCTGATAAAAGAGGAGGCTACTTTCATCTGTACCTGCTCCCCTCTGTTGGCGATCTGAAAACTTACAATAGCACCTACATGGGCTGCTTGTACCTTATATCGGCCATCCTTCATCAGTGAATCTGCAAAAGTGCTGATACCTGAAAAGGGACGGTCAAAGGTCATGACAAAATAATTCTTGAAGTTATCAGGGACACCGCCACTATTCTTAGTGGAGTAGCCAATAATCTTATTTTCGCTGGGTATTACTTCGACATAGGAGCCCTTGTCGAAAGCGTCAATCAGGATATGCGCATCATTGGTCTTCGGAAATGTAAATCTAAAATAGGCTGCACGTGCAGTGGGTGTCAACTCGGTCTTGACATCAAAATCTGCTAGATAGACTTCGTAATAGTGTGGCTTGGCTATCTCCGCTTTGTGAGAAAACCAGCTCGACCGCTTATCTTCATCGAATGTCTTTACACCGACCATTGGCATAACGGAGAATTGTCCGTAATCATTCATCCAAGGTGACGGCTGATGGGTCTGCTTGAATCCTCTTATCTTATCAGCGGTATAGGTATACATCCACCCGTCGCCCATCTTACCGGTCTGTGGGCTCCAAAAATTCATACCCCATGGCATGGCTATCGCTGGATACGTATTTCCATTAGAAAGTGTATAGGTAGATTGTGTTCCTATCAAAGGATTGACGAAATATACAGGATCGGTGACTTTTCCAATCTCCTGTGCAGAACCAAAAGATACGGACAGACAGAGTAAAATTGTCGATATGTAATTCTTCTTCATAATTAACTGAGGATATATACAGCTCTAAATTATAAAAAAGAATTTGATTTAAAGCATGCTAAAAGTATTTAGCATGCTTTAAGCTAAACTGAAACACGCAAAACAATCTTCCCTAGAAACGCTCCGCTCTCCATAAGCCGGTGGGCCTCGGCTGCCTGAGATAGCGTGAACACCCTACTGACATTCGGTTTAAATCGTTTACCAGTTATCAAAGGGAAAACATAATGTTGGATATCTTTGGCGAGTGTGTGCTTAAATCCAAGATCACGGCTGCGTAAAGTACTTCCGGTGATTGTCAACCGGTTTTGCATCACTCGGAGGATATTCAGCTGTACCTTAGCGCCTAAAGTAGCGTTGATATATACTAGTCGTCCGTCAGGATTCAATAAGTTGATGTTTTTCTCAAAATATGCACCGCCTATACTGTCTAAAATGACATCTATACCCACATCGGACAAGAGGACTTCAAAATCATCCTTTTTGTAGTTAATGGCACGAGTTGCTCCTAGTGATTCACAAAATCGCACCTTTTCATCATCGCCTGCTGTCGCATATACGATAGCTCCCCAGGCATTTGCTAGTTGAATGGCACAGCTTCCGATACCTCCAGCGCCGCCATGGATCAATACTTTTTCACCAGGTTGCAAGCGTCCACGTTGAAATAAATTGTGCCAGACTGTAAATACCGTTTCCGGAATTGCGGCAGATTCCTCCCAGGTCAAATCGACCGGTTTGGGCAAGCAACTCCCCTCATCAGCGGCCACATACTCCGCATATCCCCCACCGGATACCAAGGCCAGCACTTCATTCCCCACCTTCCACATCGACGCCTTCGTGCCAACCTGTACAATGATCCCGGCGACTTCAAGCCCAGGGATATCAGCAGGCGCACCTTCGGGGGCGGGATAATTACCCTTTCGTTGGAATACATCGGGTCGATTTACACCAGCAGTCTTCACTTGGATAAGTACGTCATATGCCTTCAGTACGGGTGAAGGCCGTTCGTCGATACGGAGCACTTCGGGCTCACCAAACTCAGAAATTACAATCGCTTTCATAATCTATATCGTCTATCGGTGCATACGGAATCGTGTATATACCTCGTTAAAAAAATCACCCCTTTTATTGTGACTTCTTGGGATACTTCTGCAGACGCAAGTTGAGCGAGAGCATAAAGTAGCGGGCCAACCGATTATTGCGGATGTCCAAGATATCATTCCCGATGATCTCCCGGGATATTCCGGTATTCTGATTGAGCAAATCAAATCCCTGTAGCCTCAACATAGCCAGTTTATTGGGTAAAAATGTATACTCTATATAAGAATTAATGACTGTAGGATTTACATTCATAGAACTTCCTCTATAACCATCGTTGAATCGCTGTGAAACTTCAACACCAACTGTCATGTGCTCACTACAATAGATCTTATTGCCAAGACTGAGTATAAACGAATGTGCCGTGATCGAATTTTCGAAAGGCCATCTATACTTTGCTGAATTCAACATGTAATTTCCATTAAACTCAGACTCGATGATATCATCCATTGTGTATCGAAGCTGCAGAGATTGTGAATAAATAAACTGTCTGTTGGTAATGCGGCTATTATTAATCTGGGAAATATTGTTGTAAAAATCTCCATTCCCATTTATATTCAACTGAAAGTAGTCTGAGATAAATGGAGTTGAAAATAAGTAATATGACCGCACATCATAATATCCGGGCATATTTAGGTAAGTGGTCTGTTGTACAGTAGAGTTTGGTAACGAAGTCCGATCTGTCACAATTTTATTCTGGACAAAATTGTAGGCTAAATTAGCTTCAAAATACTGTCCCCTTGATACGATTGATTTTCGGAATCGGGAAGAAATTCGATTTGCAAACTCCGCCTTTAGTTCTGGATTACCGGTGATGATATTCTGCGAGTTGGATATGTCTCGCACAGGTTGTATTTGATGGAAGCTAGGCTGGTTATTCTTGCCTAAATAATCGACTGAAAAATCTGTCTGGTCATTTATTTTCCATTTAAAACCTGCTGTCGGGATCAAGTTGACATTATTATACGTGTATAGCTCATTTTCGGCATATAGGCGTCCGGATATTTCTAATGGCTGCACTCCAAATCCTACGTTATACTTATACTTTTTATTTTTAGAATCATATTGGTAATTGATCGCAGTCTGATTACTGCGAAAATTATAGTTATAGTTGAGCCCTAAAGAATCTATAAAGACGAGCTGCCCCAATAACCTAGACCGTTCTAAATCCTCCACTCTTCTACTGGCGTCGATATCATTGCGCTCGAAGTCGTAGGTCACTTCCAAAGAGCTCTGCGAATTGATCGGCTCAATATAAGAGCCGCTTAATTTGTAAGAGCGGTTTTCATTAACAGCTTCGATATACTGCCGCTGTAGAAAGAATGAATAGTCGTTATTCTTCTTTAGATCATCGATGATCATATAGCGGTCCTCAGCCTGTTCTAATTTATCACCCGAACCGAGCGCTGCTCTGAAATTGAACACAAGCTTACGTCCTGCTTTTTTGAAGGCCTTGGAATACAAAGCCTCGACATCCAGATTGGGCGTGGTGTTCTTTGATCTAGAGGAGTAATTGCCGTCGTTGGTAGTGGTATTACTTTTAAGCTTTTTCTCTCGGTAATTATTGACGTAGGTGCGGTTGTAAGTAAAGATAGGTTCAATCTTTAATACATCATGATTCTTGAATTTAGAGTCAAAATTCAAGAGCAAACGATGGTTAAAATCCTTTGTCTCTACCTGATAGTCCTCCTGATTAAAGATCGAAGTATTGCCATATACGGATTGCAGTATAGAGTTTCCAACAGTAATATTTTGACGCTTAGTAAAAGCATATTGCCCATTTACGGTTGTGTTTTTAAAAAGATTGTCTGAAAAACTAGCGCCAAGGGATGACGTGGTATTCAATCCGTCTGCAGGCTCAGCAAAGTCGGCCAATTCCCCCATATTCCGCTCGCGGCTTCCACCGTTTGGTGAACCAAAGGAAAACAGGCTCGTATTCGTGTTGTTAAGAGATCCTACCAACGAAAACTCTTGACCATCGTTGAAATTATTAATCCCCCCACTGAGCAAGTATCGATCTTCAGAACCACCTCCTGCGGTAACCTGCCCAAATACAATCTTCTTTTTATCATCCTTCAGTACAATGTTAATGATCTTCTCAGAATCAGCACCCTTTGTGTTTTTTGCATTATTGTATTCACCGTAGGTATCGATGATCTGCAGATTTTTGATGAAGTCCACGGGTAAATTGCGTGTAGCTGTAAGGAGATCTCCGCCAAAAAATTTACGACCATCGACCTGTACAGAAGTGATGGGCTTTCCAAATGCGTATACTGACCCATCTCTGAATACTTGAATATTAGGGAGCTGCTTGAGTGCATCCTCCAACAACATGCGTTTATTAAAATTAAAGGCATTCATGTTGTATTGAACAGTATCTTCTTTGAAGACTACGGGGATGGTCTTGACTACTAAAACTTCTTTTAGCAGCTCCGATTGAGGAGATAATGCAACAGTGGGTAAAGAGGATTTAGACGCTATCTCTGATGCGGAAAATGTCTTTTCTAACATCTTATAACTCAGCAAAGAGTAAGTAATACGAATCTGACCAAGCGAGATGTCAGAAAACATGTATCTGCCATTGGCAGAGGTCGCTTGATTAAAGGTGCCATCAGGAGATGTCAAGCGTACACTGACACCTTTAAGCGGTACGCCGGCGGTATCCACGACAGACCCCTCAATGTTAATTCTTTTCGATTGCCCGTTTGCTGGCAGCGAAAGAATGCACAATGAAAATAAGACAAAACAATATAGCTGAAAACGACGTATAGCCAAGCTTCTATTAGTTAAGAGTTACTTTGTCAAGATAAAAAAAATTACGCATAATATCTCTCTACAAATAAAAAAACGAACTTTTCTCAGTTTATAATATAAAAAGCGGGCTAATTTTTTTAAAACTAGCCCGCTTGTGTATGCGTTGATGTTACTTTCTAGGCTTAATCAGCTTTGAAGGCCACTTTGTTGACATGTCTATCAATTTCCCAACGACCTGTACCCTCTTCTCCAATGACGTCAAACATGTCTAAGATACGGCGTGCAACGTACTCTTCTTCTACCTGTTCTTCTAAGAACCACTGGATAAAATTAAACGTCACATAGTCCTTCGCCTTCATACATCTGTCAGCGATATTGTTAAACTGCTCCGTAACAAACATTTCTTGTTCAAGTGTCTGCTCAAATACACTTCTAAACGACTCGAAATCAACAGGGATACCAGTAATCTCTGGAGAGATGGCACGACCGCCTCTGTCGTTGATGTAGTTGAATAATTTCAACATATGCTCACGCTCTTCGTTCGACTGTCTAGCGAAAAAATCAGCGCTAAAATCTAACCCTTGCTCATCACACCAAGAAGACATTGCTAAATACAATGAAGAGGAATGTGCCTCTACTTTGATCTGTGCATTCAGTATATCTTCGATCTCTTTTACTAAAGATGATTTTAATTTCAATAAATCTTTCATATCAATTTTCCGTTAAGGTGTCTAATACTCTATATATTTAAAAACAGAAGAAAGTAAGAATTGTTTCGCTTTCTCTGTGATACAAAGATAAGGCGAAGATGGGATAGTCAGATGAAAAATATACAATACGAATTCAGTCTAAATTAGACTTTTTGAACGTAACCTGTTTAGAATCAGTATAATTTAACAGAGGATTATCCAACAAGAACGGGAGCTGGACATCTCTTTAGGCAGGAGTTAACAACACCATTTAATTCAATCATGAAACGGGCGCCTCTCAAGACTTCTCTCAAGTTAAGAACATCCTCTACCGACAATACAAAGCAACGCTCAGAACGGAATGGCATCACAACTTCATAATCCGATGATCGCGAGGCATCATTCAGCATGGCGTGTATGTCCACAGCTTCTATCCGTTTCTTAAAATTGAAAAAATCCGCAACCTTAAAGGCCGTAGTCTGGCCCTGAAAATCTAACCAATAACAATTCTGACGGCTACATTGATATACTGCCCCGTACGTAGTTACGAAAACTTCTTCTACTTGTGCAAGAGGGCAAATCATTTTATTCATTTATCCAGTTGATTTAATGCTGTTCTAAACGCTTGTTGTGCGAAGATAAGGACTATCAAGATTCAATCCAAATAAAATGAAAATTATTTCGATTTATTCTAAATAAAACGATTCCTGCTAGCGGGAATCGAAAGAGTGGAGAACGTGACGCAAGTTATGAAAGCCTGCCTATCTCCATAAAAAAGGTCGACAATATTGCCGACCTTTTATACTAAAAATACGATGTGACTAGAACTCTTCCTCTTCCGAGTTGAGCAACTCTTTATGATTACTAACGGCTGTGCGCGTCTTTGTCTTATGTTTGTTTATTTGCCTACGGATCGATTCGACGGCCAAATCGGTTGCTTCTTCAAATGTCTTGGCCTGCGACTTAGCAAATAACTGACTTCCGGGTACGTTTAACTTCAGCTCCACAACTTTGTTTGCTTCATCTTCCACATTTTCTAACCTCAGATAACATACTCCTTCAATTATGTTATCTAAAAACTGTTCCAATTTAGATGTTTTTCTTTTGATGAAATCTACAAGTTTTTGATCAGCATCAAATTTGATGGATTGCACAGTAATGTTCATTTTTCCTCCTTTTTTTAAGCCTTTGGATGAGCTTGTTTATAAACTGATTTTAATCTCTCCACTGAATTATGCGTATATACTTGGGTCGCTGCCAATCCTGCATGTCCTAGCAATTCTTTTATGGCATTCAGATCTGCCCCGTTGTCTAACAGTGCTGTCGCAAAAGTATGTCTAAGTACGTGTGGGCTTCTCTTTTTTTGAGAAGTAATCTGGCTTAGATAATGCTGCACAATCCTGTAAATCATCTTCGGATAGGACGGCTTCCCTTCATTAGTAACGATTAAGAACGGTGTTTTGTTGTCATATTGTTGTTCATTTAATTGTTGAACATATTCTTTTAATTTTTCATATAACGTTTGGTTGACGGGAACAAGTCTTTCTTTGTTCCTTTTCCCTAATATAAGGATATTTTTATTATAAAAATCAATATCTGCGATCTTTATTTGTAGGAGTTCGGACAGGCGTATACCCGTTCCGAACAGCAACTCCAGCACAATGAAATCACGTCGCTCGGCAAATGAAGACTCCTGCTCCTCCAGTTGATCCAGTAGCTGCACCATCTTGTCCTTCTCAACGACTGTGGGTAGTCGCTTAGGAGTCTTTAGTGCTTTTAGAAGAGTTGTAGGATTTCTCAAAATCAGAGACTCACGCATCAAAAATTTATAGAACGACCGTAAAGAAGAAATAGATCTGTTAATGGAAGTTGGCATCTTCCCTTCCTCCATTAGTTGTGACAGATACATTCTCAGAACCCGGTGATCGACATCCTCTTCCTTAATATCATGCTTTGTTAAGAATGCGAAGAAGATGGTCAATTCATGAGCATAAGCCTCAATCGTATGCTTGGAGGATCGCTTTTCAAAACGCAGAAAATTTAGGAAACGCTCTTTATACATAGGTAAATTCGTTTTTGCTTATGTTCAAAGGTAAGTTAGATAATAAAATTGCAATAAAAAAGTCCAATCTTCAGATTGGACTTTTTTATTGCAATTACACGTCAATTCGATGCTTTCCCAAATCAGATGTGATTGGGGAGGGTCTACTACAGTTTACTGTTGATATCTATCGCGTTAAGCTCTTCGAAAGCTTGCGTCAAGCGAGCCACAAATGCTTCTTCGCCTTTACGCAACCATACACGTGGGTCGTAATATTTTTTATTTGGAGAGTCGCTTCCTTCTGGATTACCGATTTGTGCTTGAAGATACTCACGGTTTTTCGCTTCATACCCACGTACGCCATCCCAAAATGCCCATTGCATATCCGTATCAATATTCATTTTGACGGCTCCGTAAGAAAGAGCTTCTTCAATTTCAGAAGGAGCAGATCCTGATCCACCATGGAAGACGAAATTCACTGGCTTTTCGGCAGAAAGATTAAATTTGGCTTTCACAAATTCCTGTGAATTATGGAGAATTACCGGTTGCAACTTGACGTTACCTGGTTTGTACACCCCATGAACATTTCCAAATGCAGCGGCTACCGTGAACTTATCCGAGACCTTAGAAAGTTCTTCAAAAGCGTAAGCAACCTCTTCTGGCTGTGTATATAATTTTGAACTGTCTACATCTGAATTGTCAACGCCATCCTCTTCTCCACCTGTCACTCCTAATTCAATTTCAATCGTCATGCCCAGTGGCTTCATCCGCTCTAAATATTTTTTAGATATTTCGATATTCTCTTCGATCGGCTCTTCTGAAAGATCCAACATGTGAGAAGAAAACAAGGGCTTACCATGTTGTGCAAAAAATTTCTCGCCGGCATCTAACAATCCGTCTATCCAAGGAAGTAGTTTTTTAGCAGCATGGTCTGTATGCAAAATAACCGCTACACCATAGTGCTCTGCTAGTAAATGAACGTGCTGAGCAGCTGACACAGCACCAAGTACGCATGCCTTCAAATTATCATTGTTCAATGTCTTGCCCGCGTAAAACTGGGCTCCACCGTTTGATAATTGAATAATTACGGGAGAATTAACGGCTTTGGCCGTTTCCATTACTGCGTTGATGGAATTGGTTCCGATAATGTTAACCGCTGGTAACGCAAATTTGTGTTTTTTGGCAATTTCAAATAACTCCTGAACTTGATCACCGGTCAACACACCTTTAAAATCTTTTAGGCTCATTGTATAGTTTTAAAATTTATGGATTCTTATTTTTCTGTTTTCTGTGCCCTAAGATAAAAATATTTTTTTAATTCGGAGAAATCAAGTAGTGTAAAAAATACACTATACACCTTTTCCCTTTGGTATCAACACCTTTTTGAACGTAATATAAAGGTGACACGCTATCAAGTGTAGGTGTATTGCATATAAAGGCAAATTTATCTAAGTTTGGAAGAATACTAAATATAACAAATACTAAAATGCTTCACGTCTACGGAATAAAAAATTGCAATACAGTCAAAAAAGCTCTTGACCACTTGAAAAAGAAAGAGATCGCCTATACTTTCCATGATTTCAAAAAAGAGGGTGTCACATCAGCGAAACTAAATCAGTGGGAAAAACAGCTCAACTGGGAAAAATTGGTCAATAAAAAGGGAACGACCTGGAAAAAGCTAACGGATGACGAAAAGAATGCCGTGGTGGATGCCGAGTCCGCAAATCAAGTGTTGATGGCCCATACAAGCATGATTAAAAGACCGGTAATTGAATATGCTGGCGGAATTGTCTTAGGCTACGACGAAAATGAATATAATGAGAAACTGAAATAGAATTAGCATCTATTATGAAAACAGCAAAACTTCCTTTTGTTCTCCTATTCGCGACGCTGAATGTCGCGAATATACAGCAGAGCGAGGCCCAAGTAGGACAGAGCAATTATAATTATACACAAGCTTTCCATCCTTCTTTTTACACGTCTAATGGCAGTGCCTACCGATCGGCGAGCGGTCGCCCGGGCCACCTCTACTGGCAAAATAGAGCCAGTTACAATATACGTGCTTCAATCGATGATAAGGCTAACAGTGTGACAGGAAGCGTTACAATAGCCTATGTCAATAATAGTCCTGACGATCTGGACTTTCTATGGCTGCAACTTGATCAAAATCTATTCAAAAACGACTCTCGTGGACAGCAGACGGTTCCACAGACCAACAGTCGGTATGGGGAAGCTTCGTCACAGTTTGAAGGTGGCTATCATCTGACTGCCGTTGCATCTAACGGTATGCCGCTGAAATACGACATAAGCGATACCCGAATGAAAATTAGTTTGCCAAAGGCATTGAAAGCCAACGGAGGACAGATTCAGTTTTCAATTACATACTCCTATACCATTCCTGAATACGGTGCCGACCGTACAGGGATATTACCGACAACTAATGGCGATATTTATGCTATTGCGCAGTGGTATCCACGATTGGCAGTATATGACGATATCTTAGGTTGGAATACGGAACCCTACACAGGACCCGGGGAGTTCTACCTGGAATATGGAGATTTTGACGTGGAGATCACTGCTCCAGCAGATCATATCGTAGTGATGGGCGGCGAGTTATTGAACCCGGCCGAAGTATGGACTCCCGAACAATTCAAACGATATCAACAAGCTCAACAATCGGATAAGACGGTTGTCATTCGAAGCGCAACTGAAGTAACAGATAAAAAATCACGTCCTTCTGGTAAGACCTTAACTTGGAAATACAAGTTAGCGAATGCCAGAGACATTGCTTGGGCATCCTCTAAGTCGTTTATTATTGACGGAGCAAGGATCAATCTCCCTAGCGGTAGCACTTCACTGGCTTTGTCGGCATATCCAATCGAGAGTGATGGCCAACAAGCTTGGGCACGGTCTACTGAATACACCAAGTCATCTATCGAATACTATTCCAAGCAGTGGTACGAATACCCCTACCCTGCGGCCGTGAATGTGGCGTCTAATGTTGGTGGAATGGAATATCCTGGTATTTCATTCTGTGGGTCAAAGGCAAAAAATGATGGCCTATGGGGAGTGACTGATCACGAGTTTGGGCACAATTGGTTCCCGATGATTGTTGGTTCTAATGAACGATTACACGGGTGGATGGATGAAGGTTTCAATACATTTATTAATGGCCTGTCTCGCGAAGCATTCAACAATGAGGAATACAACAAGACCATCGGAAGTCGAAATAAAATGGCTAGGGCATTTGATTCCCCTGGACTGGAACCCATCATGTCTACTCCTCAGAATATGAAAGAGCGGAATATTGGTACACTTGTCTATTATAAACCGGGCTACGGTATTCGACTACTGCGTGACGAAGTTATCGGTGCCGAACGATTTGATGAAGCCTTCCGAACATATATTAAGTACTGGGCATTCAAACATCCTACCCCCCAGGATTTCTTCCGAACTATTGAAAATGTCACCGGCGAAAATCTAAGTTGGTTTTGGAGAGGCTGGTTTCAATATAATTGGAAATTGGATCAAGCTATAGATAAAGTAGAATATGTCAACTTTGATGCAGCCAACGGTGCATTGATCACGATTAGTAATTTAGAAAAGTTGCCTATGCCTGTCGTGATAGAAGCAACAACTGTCTCGGGTAAGAAGATTCGGACAAAGCTACCAGTTGATATCTGGCAGCGGAATACATCCTGGACATTTAAGCTTAACTCACAAGAGAAACTAACGACCGTGGTCATCGATCCAGACAACGTCTATCCGGATGTTAATCCTGAAAATAATAGTTGGCCGAAGCAATAGATTTCGTAGTTTTACAGCAAATAATTAAGTATATGTCACGTTCCAACTTCTCGATCTATAGGTTCCTAGGACTAGCAATCCTTCTCCTTACCTTGTCTATCCAAGTATCTGCCCAGCAATTGAAAGGCATTGTATATGATTTGGAGAACAGCCAGCCGATCTCTACGGTCAATATTCAAAACCTGAAAACCCTTAAGAGTGCCGTAACGGATAAGGACGGGAAATTTGTCATTGAGGCCAATATGGGCGAAAAGCTAAGTCTTACTGTTCCGGGATATCTGACCGACACGATATTCCTTTATCAAGAAGGAGTGCAACGGGTCTACATGATGCGTGATGATAAGACTATTGTGCTTAGCGAGGCACTGGTAAGCCGCTTAACGGATGCTCGGTTGGATGATGAAATCATCAGGGCCAAACAACAAGGACAGATTGCAGATGCGAATATGTATAGCGGCGGGATTCGTATATCACCGTCACGCCTATTTGGCAGAAAATCGAAGACTGCTCGGAAAAATCTTGACATTCTTCTATTGGAGAAAAACAACAGGATCATTGATAGAAGATTCTCCGATAAACTTATCGCATCATTAACGCCACTGGGCAGTACCGAGATCCCTTTGTTTAGAGAGCAGTTTAGACCATCGCTAGATTTTATCCAGACTGTAAATGACGAGACGCTTCGTATCTACGTCATGGATTCATATGCCAAGTATAAAAAGAATAAGAAGTAAATTTCTTTTAGCCTTCTATTGTCATAGAAGGTTAATTTTTGCATAATACTGTAACAATAATTATTTCAGTATAAATAGATTTTATACCTTTGCTCTACAATAATACATGATCGGATGTTTCATAATCTCAATTTTGCAACTGCAACCCACATTATAGCACTTCTTGTTCTTCATCAGGATGAATGGGTATCTTCATCTTATATTGCCGGTAGCGTCAATGTAAATCCTGTCATCATTCGTAAAGAGATAAAAAAACTTAAAGATTCTGGATTACTCAGCAGTAAGGAAGGAAAAAATGGTGGAGTACGGCTTGCAGATGATATAAACAAAAAGACGCTGGCAGATGTTTACTTATCAACGCAACAGGACGCTGATATGGGTAAGTTTAATACACCTAATACCCTTTGCAAAGTTGGACGGAATATTAACAGTTATTTAGCAGACATATACACCAGTGTTTCTGCACAACATCTCGCACTCTTAAGTCAGTACAAAATCTCAGATATTCACAAATTTTTTATAAATAAATAGTAATCGATATGAAAGTAGTATTAGTTGGAGCCACAGGATTTGTAGGCTCACATATTCTAAAAGAATTGATATCACGCGGCCATGAAGTCATCGCGGTAGCTCGAAATGTGGAGCAACTCGAAAAAGTGGATGGTATACTTCCCGTTCAAGGTGACGTTACAAACGTACAGACACTCGCTGCTATTATCAAGGGTAATGATGCAGTTATATCGGCATACAATGCGGGGTGGGCCAATCCAAATATATATGATGACTATACGCACGGAGCAAAAGCTATTCAGGAAGCGGTAGCTCAGACAGAAGTGAAAAGGTTGATTGTAGTTGGTGGCGCAGGGAGTCTATTGACTGCCGAAGGCACACGCATCGTTGATGATCCTGCATTTCCAGCAGCGATCAAGCCCGGAGCATTAGCAGCTGCAGATTATTATGAAGTAATCAAACGTAATACCGATCTGGACTGGTCTTTATTTAGTCCAGCAATTGAGCTAAATGACGGGCCTCGTAAAGGTAAATACCGTACAGGACTTGATCACCCCATTAGTGATCACGAAGGTCATTCTACGCTGTCTGTAGCAGATGCAGCCGTTGCAATTGTGGATGAATTAGAGCATCCTCATTTTATTAAAAAGCGCTTCACAGCTGCTTACTAAGCTGCTTTTATAAAAAATACATAGGGGAAGAAGATTTTCTTCCCTTTTTTTATTTTAAAAATATATTTTTGAGGAAGAATACGTGTACTAACCAACTCATATTTATAAACAGACATGTATCCATAAATATTGGACAGGTCAATTAATCATTTTAAATCAAAAGTATAAATGCTCTTCAAGAAATCAATTACCAAACTAGTTTCAGAAGCCCATGAAAGTGGTGAGCACACGCTGAAACGTACATTATCCAGTACCGGACTCGTTGCGCTAGGGGTTGGTGCTATTATTGGCGCCGGTCTATTTTCACTTACCGGTATGGCTGCTGCAGACAATGCTGGGCCGGCAGTTATCCTATCTTTCATCATTGCAGCAACAGGGTGTGCGTTTGCAGGCCTATGTTACGCTGAGTTTGCCTCTATGATTCCTGTAGCTGGCAGTGCCTACACTTATTCCTATGCAACAATGGGCGAGTTAATGGCTTGGATCATTGGATGGGATCTTGTACTCGAGTATGCCCTTGCGAGTGCTACTGTGGCTGTAAGTTGGTCACAATATGTTGCAGAACTGATACGGATATTTGGGGTCAATGTACCAGACTATATGCTTCATGGCCCTTGGGAAGGCGGGTACGTCAATGTACCAGCTATTATTATTGTGTGCTTACTTTCCTTATTATTGATCAGAGGAACGCAGGAGTCGTCCATGGTCAACAACATTTTGGTTATATTGAAAGTTTCTGTTGTTTTGATTTTTATTGGGTTGGGATGGGCATTTATTAACCCTGCCAACCACAGCCCTTTTATTCCTGTAAATGAAGGAGAAGAGTTGCTAAAAAGTGGCAAATTATCATGGTCTGAATTTTTTAAAGATGGTTATTTCGGAGATTACGGTATCTCTGGCGTATTACGGGCCGCAGGTGTATTATTTTTTGCTTTCGTTGGATTTGATGCTGTGAGTACCGCTGCACAGGAAGCTAAGAATCCAAAGAGGGGTATGCCAATTGGTATTATTGGTTCCTTACTGATATGTACGGTCTTATATGTACTGTTTGCTTATGTCATGACCGGTTTAGCTCACTATTCTGAATTCAAGGGTGATGCAAAGCCTGTTGCCACAGCCTTTGCAAAGACAGGCTATCATTTCCTTAACACCGCATTGATCATCACCATCATCAGCGGATACACCTCTGTCATATTGGTGATGTTATTGGGACAAAGCCGTGTGTTTTATTCGATGAGTAAAGATGGACTATTGCCAGCTTTCTTTTCGCATTTATCAAAGAGGCAGACACCTTGGAAGACCAATGTGATATTTATGGTGTTTGTTAGTCTATTTGCAGGTTTTGTGCCGGTATCGGACTTGGGGCATATGGTTAGTATCGGTACCTTATTTGCATTTACATTAGTTTGTATCGGTATATTGGTTCTGAGAAAGACAAATCCAGATCTGGAAAGACCCTTTAAGACTCCTTTGGTTCCTTTAATTCCAATTTTGGGTATTATTGTCTGTGTACTTATGATGGCATCCTTACCCATTGAAAGTTGGGAACGTCTAGGTATATGGCTTGGGCTGGGTCTACTTATATACTTTGTATATGGTAAAAAACACAGCAAGATCAGAAAAGAATACGAACAGGGGTTAAACAAATAGAAATAAGAAGGGCGGTTTTTTTGAAACCGCCCTTCTTATTTCTATTTTGTTGGTATATTTTTTAAAATCTCTAATAGGAATGACCAAAATTTCTGAACCGACGAAATTGAAACGCGCTCTGCGGGAGAATGTGCGCCTAATATAGTAGGGCCAAAAGAAATCATATCCATATCTGGATAGTTACGTCCCAGGATACCACATTCCAGCCCAGCATGACAAGCCACCACATCCGGTTCTGTACCGTGTTGCTTGGCATAGATCTCGCTTAATAAATGTAGGATTTCTGAATTCGGATTAGGAGTCCACCCCGGATAGTCCCCAGAAAAGCCGACCTCTGCTCCCATCAGTTGAAAAGTTGATTTCAATGCATTTGCCAAGTCATATTTTGCTGATTCGACAGATGATCTTGTTAGACACTTAATGGTAATCTTACCCTCGCGGACTTCGACATTTGCAATGTTATTCGAGGTCTCCACTAAATTGTCAAAATCGTTACTCATTCTGTAGACACCATTATGTGCAGCATATAAAGCTTTGATAAGGGTTTCCTGGGCATCGACAGGAAGTATTGTTACTGGTGTCTGTTCGTTGTCCACGACTGTAATATCCAATTCCGAGTCGACCGTCTTGTATTCGGTCTTGATCGTGCCGATCAATGTTTCAATTTCTTTCCTGAAGATGTCTACCTTAGCCTCTGGTAACACAATCTTGGCAATACTTTCACGCGGAATTGCGTTACGTAAGCCTCCACCCTTTATCTCTGCAATCCTAACACCATACTGTTCATAGGTATTGTATAGGATACGGTTCATAATCTTGTTCGCATTCCCCAGTCCTTTATGTATTTCGACTCCCGAATGCCCACCATGCAGCCCTTTTACCGTTATTGTCAACGCTGCATATCCATTCAATACGGGATCAGAACTGTATATCTTGGTCGCTGTAACATCAATTCCTCCGGCGCATCCGATATCAATCTCGTTGTCATCTTCTGTGTCCAGATTAAGCAGGATCTGTCCCTGCAATACGCCCCCTTCCAATCCAAAGGCACCCGTCATGCCAGTTTCTTCATCTACTGTGAAAAGTGCGTCAATGGATGGGTGCACTATGTTATCAGATGCTAAAATAGCCATAATAGTCGCCACTCCCAGCCCATTGTCAGCGCCTAAAGTAGTGCCGTCTGCCTTCACCCAGTCGCCATCTGCAAACATGCGAATTCCTTCATTGTCAAAATCGAATACGGTATCATTATTCTTTTGATGCACCATATCCAGGTGGGACTGAAGGACGATACCTTTGCGGTCTTCCATACCTGGGGACGCAGGTTTCCTGATGATGACATTTCCGGTCTTGTCCTTAGAGGTCTCTAGTCCTAATGACTGACCGAAATCCTCTATAAATGCAATTACTTTCTCTTCCTTTTTGGACGCTCTCGGTACTGCATTTAACAAACTAAAGTTTTTCCAAATCGATTGAGGTTCCAGCTTTAATATTTCTTGATTCATAGCAATTCAATTTTATGCAAATGTAACGATAATAAATTTCTATATTGGCCACATGAAATCTTCAAAAGAGTTAATGCTGGCCTCTGAGCCCTATCGTGCAATGGGGAATGAACTTTTTCTGGAGCGTCAGCATGCTAAAGAGGAATTGTATAAATACAATAATCTGTCCCCCTCTAAGTTGAAAGAACGCAACCAACTTTTGAAAAGATTATTTGGTGCCACCGGAAGCAGATTTTTCATTGAACCTCCATTCCGCTGTGATTATGGATACAACATTGAGATCGGCGAAAATTTTTATGCTAACTACAATTGTACCATCCTTGACGGGGCCAAAGTAACGATCGGTAATCATGTGATGTTTGGACCAAATGTAAATCTTTTTACGGCCGGGCACCCCATACACTTCGAGCCCAGAAATGAAGGATGGGAATATGCTTTTCCAATTGTGATCGGTGACCACGTTTGGATAGGTGGCAATACGGTCGTCAATCCGGGCATTACCATCGGTCATAATACCGTAATAGGCTCGGGGTCCGTTGTCACAAAAGACATCCCTTCAAATGTCATTGCTGCTGGTAATCCATGTCGTGTACTGCGTCAGTTGACCGACGATGACAAAAATTACTATTTTAAAAACAAACGCTTTTAGGCCTAATTCAACTCTAGCCGGGTCTGAACACCTTCATTACCAGCTTAATTCCTGAACTTAAATTCATCGGCAAAGCGATATTGACTCGAACATTCATCAAAAATTCGAAGTACCACCCGATCACAGAAAAAATTAATACTTATACTTTCAAACCGTTCCAGCGCGATTGCCAATTTTTCTTGATTTAATTTTCGTGCAATACTCATGTGCGGGTTTAGACTTGCTGAGTTTTTGACATTTAGAGATTTGGCAAAACGGTTTGTAATATCACGCAGATAGTCCTTCGAATAGGCCGTCGGAGCGATGAAAAATGCACCATTCTGGGGAAAAGCATCATATTTGTCCAGATAGACGAAATCAGGCCTTTCTGATTCCGCTAACTGCTTAAGTTTTCGTTTTATCAACGTCAATTCTGCATCTGTTGCATTGAATTCCAAAATTGTAATATGTGCCTCTGAATTTTTACTATTATACCAACCGATTATGCTGGCCAGGGCGTCTTTTAAGTGGCGGACTAAGCCCATAGAACGAGAACAAGGCTGGAATACCAGCGAATAATGTTTACTTTCCATATCCTATATAATAATTGATACATTTATAACGTACCTGTAACGCGAATATTTTGTACGACTATATTTTTCATGTTATGAAACTAATTTGTTACGAAGAATAACGGGATAATCATATCGTATACGATGAGACGATCCTCACTATCGTCCACCTAAATCCGCAAAAAGTATATGCATGACAGCCTAAAAAATAGTATATTTCGATTCATTTATATATTTATGAACTTTCAGACGCTCCTTTTATGCTCTCTTTTCTTAGTCAGTATACCCTCTCTTTCATCGTGCCAGTCCAATACGTCAACAGAGAAGAGTGTTGTGTCACCGGTTGTTGCCAAAGCATCAACTACATCAACGGTGAGTAATAGAGACGGTTACAATCCAAAATATATCGATTCGACAGGAAGCACTATTGAGAAACGTTTCATTAGTCCAGATGGCTATGCCCGGAAGAGATTTGCAACCAATGAATTTGGTTATTTTTTAAGACAACTGCCGCTGAAGGAAATGGGAAGCCTTGTACATTATTACAATGGTAGCAAAAAATCTCCAAAGCAAATTTATGTAAGTGTCATTGATTTACCGATAGGTAATCGGGATTTGCACCAATGTGCAGACGCAGTCATGCGCTTACGTGCGGATTACCTCTATCAGCAAAAAAGATACCCTGAGATACAGTTTAATTTTTTGTCAGATGGCAAACCTCGGCGCTATTTAGATTATAGCAAAGGGGATTATTCCCGTGCAAAGTATTGGAAATATATGGAGTATATCTTCGCTTATGCCAATACCTCATCATTGCATGATGAGCTTCCTGTCGTAGCCGCTGTCAAAGACATCCGTATCGGCGATACTTTTATCCAAAAGGGAAATCCAATTGGACACGCTGTGATCGTAGTCGATCTGGTTGAAAACGAAGCCGGAGAGAAATTGGTCTTACTTGCACAGAGTTATATGCCTGCTCAGGAAATTCAGGTTCTCAATAATCCCAATGACCGTAACCTAAGTCCTTGGTATAAACTGGATGAAGAGCCACTTCTGACTCCTGAATGGTCGTTCGTCAGCGACAATCTGCGCACGTGGAAGAATAGGTAATATTTTGATTTATAAAGAGAATTTGCTAAATTGAGGAGGAATCAAAATGAATGTCCTATGAAGCGCATCCTCTTCCCTACCGATTTTTCTGAAGCTGCTAAAAATGCCTTTGTATATGCTCTGCATTTAGCGAAGAGTATTGATGCTTCAGTCTACGTCTTGCACGTATACGAACTCCCTATCTATTCGAGTATGTATGCGGGCCAGTTGGACTATGTCCAAAAATTGTATCAAGATCTCGAGCTTGACAAGTTTGACAACTATAGAGATAACGTTCCCCAATTGCATGATATTGCCAGAGAGCATAACCTGGATGAGATTGAAATATCGTTTATTTTCGAAAAAGGGCTATTTCAAGACGCCATCAGAAAAGTGATCAAAAAAGACGCAATCGACATGGTCGTTATGGGGACCACTGGTCTTAATTCTGCTAATGGCACATTAATCGGCTCTAATACGGTCAATCTTATCCGATCCGTATCTCTACCGGTATTGAGTGTACCCCGTTTGGCTAAATTTGACGGAATAAAAAATATTGGTTTTACCACCTTATTCCGAGAGGCAGACAAGCAGCCATTAAGGGAATTACTTAAGATTGCAGATTTCTTCAAATCACAGATCAAGGTATTGCATGTGCAGACCAAAGAGAATGCACTCACCCCTCCTGCTTTGGACGACTGGGAGAAAATTTTTGACCACGAACGACTATCTTTCCATGTTGTCTACGGTAAGGATGTGGAAACTACTGCGCTACAATTTATTGTTGATGAAAATATTGATTTTCTGGCGGTGGTGAGACGTAATCGAAATTTCTTTGATCGCCTATTTAATTCAAGTATGAGCCGAAAGCTAGCTTATCACTCCACCATTCCTGTCTTAGTGGTTCGGGAGGAGAACTAAGGGTACGGTTTTTGCAATTCAGATAGCATAGCTTGTATCATTCCTTCGGACTGTGGGTATATATAATCTCCACATGCTATACATATTATTTTACGGAATTTTCATTGCTATAGATCGTATCGCTTCACTGGCAGCGTCCGGTCGGGTTTAGTTCATTATCTATCGCACACAAACAAAAGTAATTATATGAAGTATTTATTCTTAAGCCTTTTGGCCGCAAACTTGGTTTTGACATCCTGTCAAAATAACTCCACGCAGTCCACCAATAAAACGACTGCAGATTCAAGTGAAATGAATGGACAATCACCGTCAGATTCCATTAAGCAGGAGAATCCTGACCCAGCCCATAACAGTCAGAATGCGTTAGATTGGGATGGAGAGTATGAGGGTACGATACCTTGTGCAGATTGTGAAGGAATCAAAACTAGCCTCATTATCCATATGGATAAAACGTTTACTAAAAAAATGGAATACCTAGGAAAGGGATCCAATGCTTTCAACGAGGAAGGTACATTCACCTGGGATGACAGTGGGAGTATTATTACGTTGAAATTAAAAGACGGGGTCGAAAAGTATAAAGTAGGCGAAGGCCGTATTTGGATGCTGGATCAGGAAGGAAATGTGATCACCGGCAATCTAGCAGATCACTATATTTTGAAAAAACTGTAGTCACTTTTTATAATGAAACAAAAAAACGGGATGTTTTATTTAAACATCCCGTTTTTTTGTTTCATTATTTTAACTCGCCTTTGGCATATACTTTTTCATGGCTTTTTTCAATCGCTCATCGTAGCCGTAGATGTCGGGAGATTTGTAGATCTGTCCGTCATCATTCAACCAGGTGGTATAGTATGTAATATAGACTGGAATATGTGTTTTCATATTTACCCAACGGCTGACATTCAGCGTATCCGCAATCTCATTAGCGATCTCTTCGGCCTTTTTATCATCATTTATAAGAAATGAGGCTAATGTGGCCGGCTTCTCTACACGTACACATCCGTGACTTACGGCCCGATTTTTTGCGGTAAACATGTGCTTTGCAGGCGTATCGTGCAGATAGATCGCATATGGATTTGAAAAGATGAATTTTATACTACCCAGCGAATTGTCCGCACCGGGATTTTGTTTAAAACGATAACTAAGTACCGAATCTGTCGACCAGTCCACTGTCGTTGGGTCTACCATCTGTCCTTTTTTGTTATAAGCCACCATATTACGAGATTCCAGATAGTTTGGATTTGCCCGAAGACTTGCAATCAGCTCTTTTTTAACGATACTGGCGGGAATATTCCATACGGGGTTTACTTGCATCCTGTCCAACTGTCCACTCATTACCGGGGTCTCGTGGTTGTCGCCTCCTGTAGCTTTACGAGCAAAGGGAGCATATGTCGTTTCTCCCACGCAGATATTCATCGAGCCTTCAACTTTACGATTGGCTACCATTTTCAATTTTTGTTCGGGAATATTAACAAAAACATATTTATCGGGGAAGTCTGCGTTCCTCCAGCGAAGCTTTTCCATGAGTAGATAGATATCTTCCCGATTCTGAGCCGAAAGCGTGCCGGATGCTAATAAATCCTGTAGTTTTAGATAATGCGCTCCCTTGGGTTGGATCGATGGCAACAGTTGACACAAGTCGGTGCTATCCAACAGTTTTCGGGCAGCTGAAACCGTCATTCTATTTTGTTTCTCGAAATACCGTCCATACAGACGCTTCGGATTCACAACCCCATTTTTAATCGCGTTTACATAGGCCACATATCCATCTGCTGCCAATAAGTCTAGTTTTGCAAGCAATGGATATAGATCCTCGACCTTGCCTGATTTAGAATTACTGATCCTATTAAATAGTTGCAAGATCTGCTCGTCGTGAAAAGGGGTAGTCGAAAGCCCATGTTGAGTAGCCTTACCGAGAAAAGAGCATAATGTATCGATTTTTCCCTTCGTCAGATTTTTGCTAACGAAGATCAAGCCCTTCGTTGAGTCCGCAAACTCGGTCATCCATTTTGGATTATTTAAGACCTCTCCCAGTTTTTTCTGTTCCGATTTGTAAACTGTAAAATAGGCTGTTGTATCAAATTTTCGATAGTTTTCCTGTCCAAATGTTTCCGCTAATTCATTGCCAAAAGAATCAACTTTTGGGCTATCGCAAGAATTAAAAATTAAAAGGCTCACTACTACAAGTAAGCTTAAAAGTATTTTGCTCATATCTCTGCTCAAATCTCGACAAAATCGTCATATAACTGACGTCACATCAAATCCATTGCCAGTTATGATGATTAAGACAAAAGACATTCCAAAATTAAGGATTTGTCACCTTTTAGCCACAAACTAATCTGCTCGTTCCAGTACATCTTGAAATGCAATGGTTTTCTCGAATATGGAATTTGCAAAAGGGCACTGAGTAATTATTTTCATGTCATTTCTTCGCGCATAATCTACTGCTTCCAAAATCAACTTTTTTCCAATTCCATGTCCGGAAAAATGGTCCCCTACTTCAGTGCTCTCAATAACAAGTTTATTGTCACCATCTTCATAGTAGTGTAACTGTCCGCTTTGCTGTCCATCCAAGTAAGCTGTAAATACTCCATTTCTGCCATTGCTGGTTTGCTTGATTTCCATAACTTTTTTTTATTGATTATTTTTAGAGGAATAACAAGTTTACACTTCTTTTGTTTATTCCAATTTTGATTAAAATGGAGATTTATTGGAGCTGAGGCCATAGTACCTCAGCTCGCATAGTGCGTAGGAGTCAATCTTTCACATTCTTTATCTGATCGGCATGCCCTTGCTCCTTTGGCTTCGCGACCACCTGTAGCTCCCGGACTCGGATTTCGGTGTTTATTCTCTTATTTCCATCCTTATCTACGAAGTCCCGATAGGTCAATGCTCCTTCAATTAATACCTGTGTTCCTTTTGTACAGGATAGCTCTACTGATCGAACCAGCGCCCCCCACACTATTAGATTGTGCCAGTCGACCTGTTCGACCCATTCCCCTTCTTTACTTTTCGTAAATTGTTGGGTCGCGAGCCGCATAATAGCCAATTTGCTTCCTGTAGCAGTGGACTTTACAATCGGGGACATTCCTAATCTACCGATCAGCCGAATGCTATTTTTTAATGTGTTCATACTTTAAATGTTTAAATAGTTAAATAAAATTTATTATCTTACTCTCAACGTTCAGCTCTTATGCTGATCAGTTGCACAACGATAGCACAAAGTTGGGTATCAGCAGTGCACGGAGTCGGTATTCAACCAATTGTTAGCGAAAGTATCCGTTTGTAAACGTTTATTAGATGATAACTAAAGTCAGAGATTATGGAAATCCCTTTAAGATTATGCCAGGAATGCAATACAACTATCAAAGGTCGATCAGACAAGCGTTTTTGTGATGACGGTTGTCGCAATAGTTACAACAATCGAATTAATAGCGATTCGAATAACTATGTTCGGAATATCAACGCGATATTGCGAAAGAACCGACGTATTCTGGAGAGGCTACTAGCCCATGAAGAAAAGCGAAAAGTACAGGAATCAAAAATGTTGGCACTTGGCTTCCAATTCAAATATGTGACCCATCTCTACACAACCAACAAGGGGCACACCTATTACTTTATTTATGAATATGGCTATTTAGCACTGGACGAAGGTGTCAAGCTACTTGTCAAACGCTACAATTGACCCACATATGTCATCTTAATATCTCCTTGATCATTAAAATGTAAGAATAAAGCGTTTCTATGTCTGTAGAAGCTACATAACTGATTACTGCTTATAATATTCAGTAACTTTGTGCCTATTATATATAGAGACGTTATTATGCAAAATACCGAAAATAATAAGATGCAAGTAGAAATATGGAGCGATATCATGTGCCCATTTTGCTATATAGGTAAAAGGAATTTTGAAGGAGCCTTCCAGGAATTTGCAGATCAGGCGAATGTTGAAATTACCTGGAAGAGTTTTCAGTTAGATCCGACTCTTCCCGAGAAGGAAGAACTGAACCAAACTCAATATCTTACGGAACGTAAGGGCATGCCTGCTGAGCAAATTGCATCGATGTTGGACCATGTGACCAATTTAGCAAAGGATGCTGGATTGGATTTTCATTTTGAAAGTGTAATCACTGTCAACTCTTTTAGTGCACATCGTCTTATCCAATTCGCCAAATCCAAAGGTTTAGGTGATGTCGCGGAAGAACGCTTCTTTAGTGCGTACTTCAAAGAGGGGGCGGATATTGCCAACCGCACCACCTTGTATAAGCTAGGAGAAGAAATTGGCTTAACAGCTGCCGATGTCGAAGAAGCGCTAACCGATGACAAGTATGCCTATAAGGTATCACAGGACATCCAAGAAGCACAGGCAATAGGTGTTAGAGGTGTGCCGTTCTTTGTTTTCGATAGAAAATATGCTATTTCTGGTGCTCAGCCAACTGCCGCGTTTACAGAGACTTTATCAAAAGCGTTTACTGAATGGCGGGAGAAAAATCCCGTATCGCCATTCGAAATATCCAATGGTCCCTCCTGCTCACCGGACGGCCACTGTGAATAACATAACACAAGATATCCGATAGAAGCCATTTAACATCACCTGTTAGATGGCTTTTTAGCGATAAGAACTTCTTTATCTGTTTAGGGGTACACTCAATCCTGATTTGACAATATCCATCGCTACGAAGGTCTTAAAGTTACGGATGTTACGATTACTAAAGAACAGTCGTCTCGTCAGGAGCTCATATTCGTGCATAGTGGGCACGATAACTATTAGCAGAAAATCCGCCTCTCCTGTTACATAATAGCACTGTTGCACTTCTGGCGCATTTTTGAAATCTCTTTTTGCTTCATCTATTAATTCAATCCGCTCATTGTCCAGAGTGACCTCGACAAATAGAGTTATTGGCTGTCCCACTTTCGTTCGATTGATGACTGCTATATTCGCTTGAATTACACCTGAATCCCTCAACCTTTTAATCCGACGCTGAACAGCTGCTGCTGATAGTCCAATCTTGTCTCCAATATCGCGTTGCGGAATCATATTGTCTTTTTGTAACAGATTCAAGATTGCAAAATCCAAACTATCTAATTCTTCCATTTTTAGCATATTTATGAAACAAAATTGCAAATAACAACTGAAATATGATAGAAAAATACATGTCTTTTGATTTATTTTTGCAGCATTAGGGTATACAACGTATGAACATGAATCAGACCAATCATTGGAAAGGAATTTTGCTGGCAGTCATCGCTGCATTATTGTGGGGCATTTCAGGTTCTTTCGGACAGTTTCTAATCCAACAAAGGGGTGTGAATGTGGAATGGCTTATCACCATGCGAATGCTGGTCTCCGGTATTATCTTAATATTTATCGCAACTTGCAAAAGAGAAACGGCCTTGTTATCTATTTGGAAAAACAGAAAAGATGCCCTGCGATTGCTTACTTTTGGCATAGGCGGTATTTTGACAGTACAATATACCTATTTTGCCGCTATACAACATTCCAACGCTGCAGCCGCTACTGTGTTACAATATATGGGGCCAGTTTTCATTGCCATATACCTAGCAGCCAGATCTAAAAAGCTGCCACGTGCAATTGAATTACTTGCGATCTTATTGGCTGTCGTTGGCACATTTTTGCTGGTCACGCATGGAGACGTGCATACGCTGAATATCTCCCGGACAGCGATCGTATTTGGTATTGCTTCCGCCATTGCACTCGCCATCTACACACTCCAACCGATTACACTGTTGCGCAAATACAGTTCAACTGTCGTTATTGGTTGGGGAATGCTTATTGGAGGGGTTGCGATGTCATGCATTCATGCTCCTTGGGCAGTCGAGGGCATTTGGGATTTACAGACCTATAGTTACACCTTTTTCATCGTGATCCCCGGGACACTGATCGCTTTCTATGCGTACCTTTCGGCTGTCCAACAAATAGGTGGACAAAAAAGTAGTTTACTCGCCTCAGCAGAACCTCTTTCCGCTACATTCATTGCCGTTTTGTGGCTTCAGACACCTTTCGAGTTAATGGATTGGATTGGCAGTCTACTTATTATATCTACCATATTTCTTCTCAGTTTGAATACGACCAATAAAACGGCTGTCCCCAAAAAGGCAGTGGCAAACGGGCGTGTTAAAATAGAGAGATAAATTGCAATGCACAGCTATCTTTTTTGTAGATTTAAATGCCACGCATTAGATGTCTTACATCCGAATATACGCTTGTTATGCATTCATACTATGAATAGAATATTTTACAGCCTACTCTTCCTACTGGTCCTGGGTTGTGGACAGTCCAGGAAGGATCAAAAAAAGGAGAATCCGTCACAAGCGGATACGGGCCTGCCCGTGGCAGGCCCTGGTTTATCTCTGCAAAATACAGCAGAAAGGAAGATCTTATGGCGGGCATCTCAATATGATGAAACACTAAAGGATACCATCAGTAAAATTGTCATTAATGACACGCTTGTCCGTCAGTTGTCAGATTCCGAGCGTGCAGCCATTGGCTACATCGCTACCTTTGTTGGTAATGAATGTGATTGGGATGGGCCTTACAATGACAACAGGGATAATCTAAAATGTAAGATCTTAACAGCGTTGGATCTTGGCTATCAATGCTCTGATAAGCATTTGAGTTTTCTGAAACAATGGTTTAAAGATGACAAAGCCGTATTGACAGAATTAACAGGCTGTCCTACCACTCCTGAGGGAGCAACTGTCCAGGACACTTTTGACGAGCTGTCGATCCACACAAAGGGTGATCACCTTACTGTTAGTTTCAAAGTCAGCGGCTACAGTATGCGCGAGAATCAAAGCTGGAGCTGGACCGAAAAGGATCACTTTCAAAGAAAAGGTAACACCATTATCTGTGTCAAAAAAGAAAAAAGCAAAGTGATACTCAATAAATGACAAAGATCACTTTGCGACGGCGTTTTTTCCCTACTTAAAAGCTACAAAAGAGGCAAAGCAAAGATTTTTATGTAATATATCCACGGCCGAAAATCCTACCTTCCGTAACAAATCAAGCTGAAATTCTACACTACGAGGTGTATCCTCCTGTGCGATATACCCAAAGACATGGTCACGATAATCTTCATCTTTCAGGGCCGTTAGATAATTACCATACTTCACCTCATAGATCAACTTATGGACCTGAGCCTGATTGTGAGCAACCAGATCAAAGATCCAGATACTTCCTCCAGGCTTTAACCATTTGTAGCATGTGGAGAATGCATCATGCCAATCTTTATCCTCACGAAGATGATGTAATACCGCTGTGGCGATAATGATATCAAAGCTATTTTCTCCCAGGGCTGCTGTTCTAAAATCTCCTTTTACTGCTCGTACCGCTCCTGTGGTCAATTGCCCAACACGTTCGCATGCCTTTGATAGCATCGGTTGACTCAGGTCTACTAGTGTTACATTCGGATTTGAATTTATTCTCGTCAACAGATTCACTGGGTAGTTCCCTGCCCCGCAACCTATATCCAATATGTCTTTAACCTCGGGATATATCTGTTGTATTCCTTCAGCAATCAGGTCCATGTTGAATTTCGCGTCCAAAGTGGTCTGTTGTCCGGTTTCCAGATTCGCAAATCTTGCCACATCCTGATCGAATCGTTGTTCAATTTCTTTTAACGTTGACTTATGGTTCATATCTGTATTGTTTATCCAAAAATAGGCAAGTCATCAATACCTTAAAAATACTATATTTATCATCATTTAATACATAATAGGTATCATGGAACTGCGTCATCTAATTTACTTCAAAACGTTGGCCCAAGAACTTCACTTTGGGAAAGCGGCCAAGCAATTGTTTATTTCTCAGCCGCCACTCAGTCGTCAAATTAAAGATTTGGAAGAAGAATTGGGAGTACTGTTGTTTACACGTACCAATAAAAGAGTAGCGCTTACAGCTGCAGGTCATTATTTTTACACAGTTTGTCTAGACCTTCTTCAACAATTAGATCATGCTAAGATTAAGGCCAAGCAAATACAGGAAGCCGTGTCTGGTGAGTTCAAACTGGGCTATGTCAGTTCAATTTCCAAAGATATATTGGCGCGGGTATTGAAAATTGTCAAGCAAGAATATCCCCTGCTCCATGTGAGCTTATACGAGGTGTCGACCGAAAAGCAACGACTCGCGCTCGAAAATGGCAAACTCGATCTGGGAATTGTTCGGTCCCCGCTTTTGTCTGACAAGCTCCGTACCGTTTCGTTACTACAGGAGTCCTTTTCCTTAGTCTCTTCTCCATCATTTTTGGATCAGTTAGAAGATCTCGCTAGGCTTCCCTTTATCTCTTACAACAAGGTCTATGCACCAGATTACCATTCTCAATTTGTAGCTTGCTGCCGCCATCTAGGATTCGAGCCCCGTGTCATCCATGAGTGTAACAATATGTTTTCTATTCTTGAACTTGTGACCCACGGATTAGGCGTTGCTATCGTGCCGGCATCTGCACAGCAACTACAAAAACACCCGGAGTTACATTTCTTCACGCTTTCTGACGTTCCTATAAAGACCGAAATCAAGTTAGCTTTTGATAAGACGAGCCAACATGCTGCACTTCCTTTTTTTATCGAAGCCATCGGCATTCAGTATTCATCGTAAAAGACATGCCGTTGCTTGATGCATATGACGCGCTATTCTTTCAATGGAGGAATTTGGGATATTCTTATATTTATTCTATTTTTAGACTATGCAACTTTATACAATTGATACCGGGTATTTTAAATTAGACGGTGGGGCCATGTTTGGGGTTGTGCCGAAATCGATCTGGCAAAAAACGAATGCGCCGGATGATCGAAACATGTGTACATGGTCTACACGGCTGCTATTGATTGAAGATGGTGCTCGGCTCATATTGGTCGATACTGGTTTAGGTGACAAGCAAGATGCAAAGTTTTTCGGTCATTACGATCTTCATGGAGATGATACGCTGGATAAGTCACTTGCTAAACACGGGTTCTCCCGATCAGATATTACAGACGTATTTCTCACACATTTACATTTTGACCATTGTGGAGGTGCCATTGTACGTCAGGGTGATCGACTGGTTCCTACTTTTTCGAATGCCATCTATTGGAGCAATCAAAAACACTGGGATTGGGCCACTGTAGATCCTAACCCTCGGGAGCGCGCTTCTTTCTTAAAGGAAAATATCATACCTATACAGGAGAGTGGTCAGCTCCAGTTTGTAGAACAGGGACATAAGCTAACGGAGCATATTGACATCCGGTATGCCTATGGTCATACCGAAGCGATGATGCTTCCTCAAATTAGCTATAAAGACAGGACAATCCTATATATGGCAGACTTACTTCCTTCTGTTGGCCATATCCCTATGCCCTATGTGATGAGCTATGATGTCCGGCCATTGACCACGATGGACGAAAGAAAGTCTTATTGGCAAGAAATTGTCGAGCAGGAATATATTCTCTTTCTGGAGCATGATTCTGTACACGAATGTTGTACTTTACAACATACTGAAAAAGGAATTCGTTTAAAGGACACATTTTCTTTAGCAGATATATTATAGCCGCGGGTGCCTGCCAAAGTTAAAGACGCGTTATGTATATTGGGACATAACGCGTCTTTTGTATTTAAAAGCGGAATCCTAAGACCCAGTAATTTTCGAAAAACCAAATTCCCTGTTGGGCTTTGTCCACTCCTCTTCTTCCGGTAGTACGGATATTTGTCAATTCCGTGTATCCAGTTTTGAAACTGCCTTGTAGGTAAAGTCCTTTATAGAATCGGTACTGTACTCCTACTTTAGCTGCACCTCCATATCCTGCGATATTCCAAAAGTGATTGTCGCCCACACCGAATAAGCGTACATCTGAGCGTGGAATTAAGAGCCCCGCCTCTACACCAGATTCCATGGTTAGTATCTGCTTTCCTTTTCTACTGACGATAATATCGTCATAGCGTTCCAGACCTACAGCAGCAAAGTTATAGCCATCTGTATGTTCAAATGTCAGCATGTCTGTATCCAATGTAATTTCTTCGCCATTGTATGTCCCGGCGCGATCTCCTGTCGGAATTACGGGGTCCGAGATTTCGGGATTGATATATCCCGATATCCGTACTGTCTGCGGGATATCGACAACATACTTCATGTGATCCCAACCGAGGGAGATGGAATAGTTGTCCTTAATGAAGTATCCGAAGTGAAGATTAAACTGAGGGATGGTCAAGCTTCCCGGATCAAGATATTTCCAGGATAATTTTGTCGGTCTATCTCCTGCCCTGACTTTATGTAAGGTGAAGTCATATCCCGGGCCTTTAAAGCTAATATCTGACTTGGCGTAGGAAGAAAAGTTATATCCCCAATGTGCGAAGAACTTTCCTTTGTTACTTTCTGTTCTGGAATACTTTGTTCTAAAAATACTTTTGGCAATTTCAGTGGGGGGAATTTCTGGATTTTGGGCAAAAGCGGAACTAATACATAGCGCTACGGCACTAACTGTTAAAAAAATACGTCTCATAAAAAATTAAAAATCCCGACACCTTAGGTGCCGGGTTGTGCTAGAAGCAGGCCTTTTTAGCCTATAATACTATTTTGCTTGATTCTGACGGATGATATTCAATGCACCACCGGCTCTGAACCAACCGATCTGTTGTTCGTTGTATGTATGATTTGCTAAGATTTCCTCTTGGCTACCATCCGCATGATGAAGAACGATGGTCAGAGGGGTATTCGGAGCGAATGTTGTCAATCCCAAGATATCAATTGTATCGTTTTCTTGGATCTTGTCGTAATCCTCTTTATTTGCAAAAGTCAAGCCCAACATGCCTTGCTTTTTCAAGTTTGTTTCATGGATACGAGCAAAAGACTTTACCAATACTGCACGTACACCCAAGTGACGGGGTTCCATTGCTGCATGCTCACGTGAGGATCCTTCTCCGTAGTTTTCGTCACCGACCACGATAGATCCGATTCCTGACGCTTTATAAGCGCGTTGTGTAGCTGGAACTGGGCCATATGCTCCTGTTAATTGATTTTTGACTGAATCCGTTTTCTCGTTGTAAAAGTTTACGGCACCGATCAACATATTGTTGGAGATATTATCGAGATGACCGCGGTATTTCAACCATGGGCCAGCCATCGAGATGTGATCGGTCGTACATTTACCTTTCGCTTTGATCAATAACTTCAAGCCCTTGAGGTCAGTACCTTCCCAAGCTGCAAAAGGCTCCAATAACTGTAGACGATCGGATTCAGGACTTACCGCCACTACTACACCCGAACCATCTTCAGCAGGAGCTTGATAACCTGCGTCTTCGACTGCAAATCCTTTTTGAGGTAGCTCATCTCCTACAGGGGGGTCTAGCTTCACTTGCTCTCCTTGACTATTCGTCAGCGTATCTGTCAACGGGTTAAATCCCAGATCTCCAGATATTGCTATTGCGGCAACCATTTCTGGAGAAGTTACGAATGCAAAAGTATTCGGATTGCCATCTGCGCGTTTTGCAAAGTTACGGTTGAATGAGTGTACGATTGTATTCTTTTCTTGCTTATCGGCACCTACACGATCCCACATGCCAATACAAGGTCCACAAGCATTGGTAAAGATTGTCGCATTCAACTCCTCGAATGTTTTCAACAATCCATCCCGGTCAGCAGTGTAGCGCACTTGCTCAGATCCTGGGTTGATTCCGAATTCTGCTTTGGTAACCAAGCCTTTATCAACAGCTTGTTTGGCTATCGATGCAGCTCTTGACAGATCTTCGTAAGAAGAATTTGTACATGATCCGATCAAGCCCCATTCTACCCTTAGTGGCCAACCGTTCTTTTCCGCCTCTTCACGCATCCGTGAAATAGGGGTATACAAATCCGGTGTGAATGGTCCATTTAAGCTTGGCTCCAAGTCTGATAAGTTAATTTCGATAACTTGATCGAAGTATGTTTCTGGGTTAGCGTACACCTCAGGATCGGCAGTTAGGTGATCCTTAATAGTGTTAGCAGCATCAGCTACATCTGCACGGTCCGTGGCACGGAGGTAACGTTCCATTGATTCATCATATCCGAATGTAGACGTTGTTGCTCCGATTTCAGCTCCCATATTACAGATAGTACCTTTACCTGTACAAGACATCGAGGTCGCACCTTCTCCAAAATACTCAACGATAGCACCAGTACCACCTTTCACGGTCAAGATACCTGCTACCTTTAGAATGACATCTTTTGGAGCTGTCCATCCGCTTAATTTACCAGTCAACTTAACACCGATCAATTTTGGAAATTTCAGTTCCCAAGGCAATCCTGCCATGACATCACATGCGTCAGCACCACCGACACCGATAGCGATCATTCCGAGACCACCAGCGTTGACAGTATGGGAGTCTGTACCGATCATCATACCACCTGGGAACGCATAGTTTTCCAATACGACTTGATGAATGATACCTGCTCCCGGTTTCCAAAAACCGATGCCGTATTTATTTGAAACAGAGCTTAAGAAATTGAAAACCTCTGAGCTCTCTTGCTTGGCTCGGTTTAAATCCTTCTCAGCACCTTCCTTCGCTTGGATCAAGTGATCACAGTGTACTGTAGAAGGTACTGCAACTTGAGGACGGCCGGCCTGCATAAATTGCAACAAAGCCATTTGGGCGGTCGCATCCTGCATAGCCACACGATCCGGAGCGAAATCAACATAAGAATTTCCGCGCTCGTATGCTTCTGTAGCATTGCCATCCCAAAGGTGAGCGTACAAAATTTTCTCCGATAGCGTCAAAGGCTTATTGACCAATTTACGAGCAGCGCTGATGCGCTCATCGTATTGGCTATATACCTTTTTGATCATTTCAATATCAAATGCCATATCTCTCTAATTTATGTTATTTAATTACTATTGCTAAAGTGAACCTTACTTCGTCGGAATAGGCGCAAATTTGGTTAAGTTAATGCCTTCGACAGCAGCTTTATACTCTTCAAGATTAGGGATGCGTCCTAAAATTGCTGAAAGTACGACAACAGGTGTTGATGCCAATAGTGACTCGCCCTTTTTACCATCTCTATCCTCTACTACACGTCCTTGAAACAGACGAGTGGATGTCGCCATTACAGTATCCCCTTTGGCCGCTTTTTCTTGATTACCCATACAAAGGTTACAGCCAGGTCTTTCCAGGTACATGATATTTTCATATTCCGTACGGGCAGCGCTTTTTGGCAATGCATCACTAAATTCAAATCCTGAGTACTTTTGCAAGAATTCCCAATCTCCTTCTGCTTTCAACTCATCGATAATATTATAAGTAGGAGCTGCTACAACCAAAGGTGCCTGAAATGTAACAGCACCGTTTTGCTGCTCCATGTTTTTCAACATTTTCGAAACGATTTTTAAATCGTCTTTGTGAACCATACATGAGCCTACGAAACCTAAATCTACCTTTTTGTTTCCTCCGTAGTAAGAAAGATCCCGTATAGTATCGTGTGTATACCGTTTGGATACATCTGCGTTATTTACATCGGGATCTGCGATCATTGGTTCTTCGATGATATCCAGATCAATAACAACCTCAGCATAGTATTTAGCATTTGTATCCGGAGTCAATGCTGGTTTAGTACCAGATTTGATCTCCTCAATACGTTTATTTGCTTTGTCAATCAAACCCTGCAAAACCTTGCCTTTATTCTCCATACCCTTATCAATCATGATTTGGATACGATTTTTAGCAATTTCTAAAGATTCGATTAGGGTATTGTCTTGAGAAATACAGATCGACGCTTTCGCTTTCATCTCTGCAGTCCAATCCGTGAAGGTAAAGGCTTGATCGGCAAGAAGAATACCGATGTGGACCTCAATAATTCGGCCTTGAAACACGTTTTCACCTGCAAACTGCTGCAACATCTGTGCTTGAGTCGCATGTACCACATCCCGAAAATCCATGTGTTCCTTCATGCTACCTTTGAACGTAACCTTTACCGATTCAGGGATAGGCATAGAAGCCTCTCCTGTCGCCAGTGCTAACGCAACAGTACCCGAGTCAGCGCCAAAAGCAACTCCCTTGGACATACGCGTATGCGAGTCACCACCGATAATGATCGCCCATTCGTCAATCGTGATATCATTCAATACTTTATGAATGACATCTGTCATGGAGTGGTAGACACCTTTCGGGTCACGTGCTGTGATCAAACCAAAATCGTTCATGAACTTCATCAATTTTGGGATATTAGCTTGTGCTTTTTTATCCCATACCGATGCCGTGTGACATCCGGATTGGTATGCGCCATCTACCGTTGGAGAAATCACAGTGGCAGCCATTGCCTCCAGTTCTTGAGCAGTCATCAAACCCGTTGTGTCCTGCGACCCAACAATGTTGACTTTCACGCGTACATCCGAACCGGCATGCAATACTTTACCTGGAGTCACACCTACAGCATTTCTGTTGAAGATTTTTTCTACAGCAGTCAAACCCTGACCTTCGATCGTAATCTCTTTTGAGGGAGCAAATACAGTAGGTGCTTGAATAGCCAACGTCTGCGCAGCGAATGTTTGGATTTTTTTACCAAATACAATGGCGTAAGAACCACCGGCTTTAATAAATTCCATTTTTTGCGGCGTCAACGCTTTTGAAATATCAATTAACTCTTGCTCGCCATTATATAATTTCTTCGTCTTCGTGTTGATTGTCAATACAGTCCCAGTGGCGACAGAGTATACCTCTTCTAAAACAGGTTCATCTTTTTCATTGCGAACGACGTTGCCGTTTTCATCGACCTTCTTTACCCAGTTTTTAAGATCGACACCGATACCACCGGTGACGTCGACAGTCGTTAGGAAAATCGGCGAGATACCATTTGTACCCCCCACAATTGGTGCAATATTTACAAAAGGGACATATGGACTCGCCTGTTTACCAGTCCACAAGGCCACATTATTGACGCCTGACATACGAGATGATCCCACACCCATTGTCCCTCTTTCAGCGATCAACATGACACTTTTACCTGGATGTTGTCTCTGTAGATCCTGAATCTGTTGCTGTGCCTCAGGTGTGATCATACATTTACCATGTAATTCACGATCTGAACGAGAGTGTGCCTGATTGCCTGGAGATAATAAATCTGTTGAAATATCACCTTCTCCTGCAATAAAAGTAACTACCTGGATTTCCTCCGCTACTTCTGGGAGTTTCGTGAAGAATTCAGCTTTTGCATAACTCTCCAAAATATCTTTTGCAACGGCGTTGCCTTGCTCAAAAGCTTCTTTCAAACGAGCGGTATCAGCGTCGTATAAGAAAACTTGGGTCTTCAGAACTTCGGCTGCCTGTTTGGCGATATTGATATCCGCGCCTAACGCAAGATCTAACAATACGTTAATAGAAGGTCCACCCTTCATGTGAGACAATAGCTCAAAAGCAAAATCTGGGGTAATTTCAGCAACAACCGATTCACCCGAAATGATTTCCTTCAAGAATTGAGCTTTAGCTCCAGCAGCAGGCGTCGTACCTGGCAAAGTATTATAAATAAACAATTTTAGAGATTCTTCTCTATTTTCATTGTTCACATCTTTAATTTGAGCGATTACTTCACTTAGTAATTCTGCTCCGTCAATCGGCTTAGGATGTAACCCTTGGCCTTCTCGCTCTACAACCTCTTGTACGTAATCGTTGTAAATACTCATAGATGTCAATATTTCTATTTTTAAAGGTGGTCCAAAAAGACGTTTAAATCTCCTCTTTTTGTACAACCATGTTTGTTATAAATTTAAGCTAACATACCCTATGCGAAGTCTGTCATCGATCTTTAATTAGCTCCTTAGTTACACGTTTATATGTTGATTTATCTGTCGTAAATCAACTATTACGACCAGCTGCAAAAGTAGTGAAAATCAAATTTCAAATGCATGCATTACACTTAATTAAGGCAATTTGGAATTATTCTAAACAGCGCTCATGTAATCCCGTTTTTTTTGAAATCCTATGGTATTTGATTCGCCGGCTTTAAAAAAGAAGAGGTGATTTATTTTTAGTAAATCACCTCTTCTTTTTATACACTTAGTATGTTTATGTCAATATCTTTCAGCGATTTCACAGTTTCCAAAGGATCCTCTGCATTAAAGACGAAAGAACCAGCTACTAGTACATCTGCTCCTGCTTTCAATAATTGAGCTGCATTTCCAGAGGTAACACCTCCATCGATTTCAATAAGCAATCCATCATTTATCCCATTTGCCATTGCTCTGAGTTCCTGAACCTTATTATAGGTATTTGTGATGAACTTCTGGCCACCGAACCCGGGATTCACAGACATTAGGCATACCAAATCCAGATCTGCCAAAACATCCTTTAAAAGTGCAACCGGAGTATGGGGATTTAATGCCACACCTGCTTTACATCCTAATTCCTGAATTGCTGCAATTGTTCTATGTAGATGTGTACACGCTTCATAATGAACGGTAATGATCTCTGCTCCTGAATCTTTACACAACTTCAGGTAACGGTCTGGATCGACGATCATTAGATGGACATCCAAAGGCTTTGTCGCATGTTTGGCAATGGCCTGCATGACTGGAAAGCCAAAAGAAATATTCGGTACAAACACGCCATCCATGATGTCAATATGAAACCAATCCGCTTGACTTTCATTAACCATTTGGATATCATCACGAAGATTTGCAAAATCAGCAGCTAGTACAGAAGGTGCGATAAGATGTTTTTGAAGAGGCATTTATTTCTATAGTTTTTATTTCTGCTACAAAGATACATAAGTCTGTAGGATATCCGAATCCTTAATCCAAAAACTGAACATTCTCCGACAAATCAAAACGTTGATCGGTGGAAAAACTCAAATATTAGTTACATTTGTTACAAAATGTAGCTAAATTATCGCTTGTGGCCAGATTAAAAATTAAGTATCAACGAGAACAACTAAAGCAAAATACCTTGGTATTAAAGTATACGATGGTCTTCACGACAATCGTGCTTATCTGTATTTTTTTGCCTAAACAACCACGCTTCCAATATGAATTTGAGAAGGGGAAAGCCTGGAACCATGACAACTTGGTCTCTCCTTATAATTTTGCAGTACTCAAGACACAAGAGGAGCTTAACCAGGATCGCAAGAATATCTTGCACACAGTACAACCGATCTACAACTTAAGTTTTAGTACAGCTAAAGAGCAGATTGATCAGTTTAATACTGACTTAGCTGAAAAATGGCAGACCAGTCAGATGGATTCTCTTAAAGATAAGATGTCTGACTATAGAACGATCGGTTCTGAATTGCTTGGTCATATCTATTCGAAAGGAGTCGTATCGCTCAACAACAGGTACCAAAGCCGGGAAGGTGCTACCGGAGACGCTTCAGATGCGTCCAAGCAGTATAATTTCACGTTGGTCAACGACAATATTGCTACACAAAAGAATACTGTTGATTGCTACACAATTGAGTCTGCTTACCAATACATCGAACTTGCACTCTCCAAGTATTCGAAGATCACGCATAAAAAGTGGTTGCTCGAAACGCTTAAAAATTACATTACGATCAACTACATCTTTAATGAGAATCTGACAAACAAGATAGAACAAAACGCTTTAGCGAACATCTCCACCACTCGCGGCGTTGTTCAGAAAGGCGAACTGATTGCTGAAAAGGACAAGATCATCAATAATGAGACCCATCAGAAGCTAGAGTCTCTACGAAAAGTTTACGAAGATGAGGCTAAGATCAGTGGCAATCAAAACTTTGTGATCCTCGGCCAATTCATGATCATTTCGTTATGTATTACCCTTTTGATGGTTTTTCTATATTTCTTTCGCAAGGATATTTACTATAACAATCGCTTATTGACCATTATTTTCATCGTGATCATTGCCATGCTCGGGGTGCTTTCCTGGTGTGTAGACCTTAAGATCCCAAGTTTATATTATATCCCCTACTGTGGCGTCCCGATCATTATCCGTATTTTATTTGACACGCGGGTAGCGCTTAATATCCATCTGTTGATGGTTTTGATAGCGGCTTTATTTGTTCCCAATTCTTATGAATTTGTCTTCCTACAATTTGTTACCGGAATGGTTTCTATATACAGTATCAAGACACTGGTCAAACGCGAGCAATTTCTGATCTCTAGCTTAATCATCTTGGCGACCTATCTTGTTGCCTATATCGGTCTTGGGTTGACCAGAAATGGTTCTTTCAGCAATATCTACTGGAGCGACATTCTTCCGTTTATCGTCAGTGTAGGGCTTACGCTACTCGCCTACCCTTTGATATACGCGTTTGAGCGATTGTTCGGTATTGTATCCGATCTGACGCTGATGGAGCTTACGAATAGTAATTCAAAGCTGCTGCGAGAGCTTTCATTAAAGGCACCCGGAACGTTTCAGCATTCGCTTCAGGTTGCCAATCTGGCTGAAGCTGCCATCTACAAAATTGGTGGTAATCCCTTAATGGTACGCGCAGGAGCTCTGTATCACGATGTCGGCAAAATGATGAACCCGCAGTATTTTATCGAAAATCAGATATCCGGGCACAATCCCCACGACGAACTTACACCTGAACAAAGTGCGCAAGTCATTATATCGCATGTTCATAAAGGCGTGGAGATCGCTCGTAAGAATTTACTGCCGGAAGTCGTGGTTGATTTCATCCGTACCCACCATGGTACGACCCGTGTAGACTATTTTTACAACATGTTCATCAAGAATAATCCTGACAAGCTTGTGGATGAGTCCTTATTCCGTTATCCTGGACCTATACCCTACTCCAAAGAAACGGCTATCCTGATGATGGCTGATTCTGTAGAGGCGGCATCACGCAGTATGAAGGAGCATACTGAGCAGTCGATCAATGATCTCGTTGACAAAATTATCGACCACAAAGTGGCTCAGAAACAGTTCGTCGAAAGTAACATTACGATGAAAGATATTACCGAAGCCGCCCGGATTTTCAAGTCCATGTTAAAGAGTATTTATCATGTCCGCATCGATTATGACTTGAGCAGGAAAAAAAGTGATTAGCGCCACGCAAACAAACAAATTGAGACTCAGAAGCTTATTTAAAAACGTCATCTTTTTTTATAAAAAAAGAGATTATAGGCTTTGCAGAATGAAATATTTGCCTTATGTTTGCATCGTCGAAACACGGAGAGGTGCCTGAGTGGCCGAAAGGAACAGTTTGCTAAACTGTCGTACTGGAAACGGTACCGCGGGTTCGAATCCCGCCCTCTCCGCAAAAGAGTTTTACAAAGAGAATTGTAAATCGACTTCTTTAAGCTGATAAGATTTGGAAAGTTAGCGTCATTCGTGGCACTTTTCCTTAAAAAATCTGAAATATAAGCCTGGCAATGGTTTTAAACAAAGGTTCAAAACCCGTCCAGTCCGCAGCGAAGAGTAACAAAAGTTTTAAAGAGCCTGTAAATATTACTATTTACAGGCTTTTTTACATTTTGCCATACCGTAAAACTTATAAATCCCCTCGAAATCTACCAGCGTCATTCGTGGCACTCTTCAAAAGCAACAAAAATTGCCACGAGAGCACCCTCAACAAAATGAATATCAACTTGTTACAATAGTTTACATCTTGTCCTGAAAGATACTTACTCCGAGATTTGTTTACACAAAAACCAAAAACAATGATGGAGAAAAGTTATGGACTTCTATTCTTCTTGAAGCAGTCCAAAAATTCAAAAAGCAAAGTAAGATTTGTATACGCCCGCATTACTGTAGACGGCAATAGCAAAGAATACTCTACCAAACAAAAATGGCATGCTGATAGATGGGACCAAAAATCAGGTCGTGCTGTCGGTACAAAGGAAGATGCAAGGAGGCTCAATAATTTCTTAGATGAACTCGCCGGGAAAGTATTACAAGCAAAAACAGAGTTAATCAGAGAATCTATTGAAATTTCAGCTCAAGGTATTTACAACATCATTTCTGGAGATAGAAAGAACAGAAAAATGGTTCTTGAAGAATTTAAGAACCATAATAAAATGGTTTCTGAACTTATTGGCAATGGATATGCGCAAGGAACATTAGGAAAATTTGAAACTACGTATAATCATATAGCAAGCTTTATAAAACTAAAATATAATGAAGAAGATATAACCTTTAGTCGGCTGGATTATGAATTTGTCTCTGAATTATGGCATTGGTTCAGATCAGTTCAAAATTGTGGTAACAACACAACTTGCAAACACTTTTCAACCTTAAAAAAAATAACAATACATGCGCAAAAAATGGGCTGGATAACAAAAGACCCATTCGCAACCTTCTCGACGAAAAAAAACAATGTAAACATTGAAGTATTAGACGAGTCTGAAATGCAAATTTTAGAAAGGAGACAATTTACTATCCAAAGATTAGAACTAGTGAAAGACCTATTTATCTTTTCGTGTTATACGGGTCTAGCTTACGTTGATGTTAAAAACTTAAAATGCCACCAGATACAAAAAAAACCAGATGGTGAGTTTTGGTTACAAACACAACGTCAAAAGACAGGAACCTCTACCTCACTGCCCATACTTCCAAATGCGATGAGAATAATACGAAAGTATGAGAACCACCCTGGACGAAAAATAAATGGCTCGGTACTTCCCGTATTGAGCAATCAAAAGATGAATGCTTATTTAAAAGAGATCGCGGATCTCTGCGAAATTCAAAAAAGACTGACATTCCACATAGCACGTCATACATTCGCAACTACAGTTACACTTGCAAATGGTGTTCCAATAGAAACTGTGAGCAGTATGCTTGGACACACAAGTTTGAAGCATACACAACATTATGCCAAGATTGTAGACTCCAAGAAAAGTCTAGAGATGAAAGCTTTGAAACAAAAGCTAATGGAACGCCCATCCCAAGCTAAAAAAGAAAGCTGCTCAGGATTTAAGTGGCTTGTCAGCGCGGATTAGAATAAGAAACGAAAAAGGGTTATCAATTAGATAGCCCTTAAAATAAGTTCCCTGCAATAAATTACGTAGATTTGCCCTACAATGGAGCTACACCGGACCAGTAATACCCAATACCCAACTCATCGACAAACCTTTTCTCTCCAGTTTGTATTTGACATTCCCTTTCATATAAAAAGCCTCCTATATTACCCTCTACAAAATGCGCTTTAGCTAGTGGTGAAATAAAGAACCTCATCAGTTCATCATCATCGCTATCAAAAATATATCGATCCAACTCTCGATTAATTTCAAAATCAAAATGTGAATTTGCAGTCAACATTACATTACTTGGTGCTCTATCGCCATTATTGTATACAAAGCTCTCTCTAATTAACTCACCTACCCTAAGATTTCTATGCGTGTATGCTGTCTTAAGCATAAATAGCTGCAATGTTTTTGAACGTACCCCATATAAATTCAGCTTTTCTGGGAATTTTGCAGTTTCAAAATTCTCACCTACTTTCAATATTCCAGTCGCATGTTTCCCATTAATGAAGTCAAGAAAAATCTTATAAGCTTGCCTTTGTTGGGAAAGGGAATAAATGGTGAAATAGTTTGAGTATGATGTTATCCAAAACCATCTTTCCAACAATTTTAATTCACTATCATTTGGAAAAGGCTTCAATCGAAAATACTCAGATAGGAAAATCAATTGCGTAGGATATGGCAGCAATTTAACTTCCCAAACGAAAAGATTCTTATGCAAGAATTGGACAGCTCTCTCAATATGAGGGAAAGCATTTTTAGTTAGTTCTTCAAGATTATTATTAACAAGGTCTTCAACCTTTACATCGAAGTAAATTTTGCCTCGACTATTTGATATACAATTTAATATTGTATCACGTTTTAGATTATCAAAATTGTATTTAGATAATTCCGTTAAAAAATTAGTTATTTTATCGCTAAAAAGGAAACTAGTATCAGGATTATAGCTTAAAGCTGACAACATGAAATCTTGAGAAATTTCAGTTCCTGTAGAATTAATACGAGAAAAAATCTCAACAGCACTTTTAATATCTCCGCCCTTTATTTCAACAAAGGGAATCTCATAATCATAAAGGATCTTATTAATTTCCTTTGCATTACTGATCAAATTAGCAAGCTCAATTCTATCACCAACTGTTCTTTCTAACTCTTTTAAGAAGTCGATGAATTCAAAAGTATCAACTATCTTATGCAATGGAATATAGAAATATCGATTGTAGCTCTTTGACTTAACGTAAGTAAATTCCCTTGAAGCCAAATTGTAATATATTTGGAATTCCTTTGCTTCAGAAATTTTTTGCGATTCGGAATAGACAGCAGGATTAATCAAAGAACCGAATAATGTACTCAATCGTTGAAAGCCATCTAATACATATTTAACATCCTTTGAGGAATTTGATATTCTATATGGGCCAATAAATTCCTTGGTTTTAAATTCATCATTGGGTTTCCAAAAAAGAAGACTACCAATAGGATACCCTTTGAGAATACTATCCAGCAATTCAAGCATCTGTTGAGGTTTCCAAACAAATTCTCGCTGAAAAACCGGAATTTTAATTCCTCCCTCTTTAATCTCGTCAATTAAATTAATCAATCTATCTTTATCAGGTTTTACGCTGATAAATGAATTTTCTTGTCGTTCTATCATATCAATTTTGCTAATTGTTGAAGAATCAGTTCAGGCTCATCAATATCTTCCAAAATCCCAGTATGCGTTTCGGTAGAAATCTTATGATGCTTACATCTATCCACAATCAAATCTCTTATGGGGTGCAATAAAAAAACATCCGAGGACTCATTTTTCTTATCCTCTAAATAAGCATCAAAGTTAAAAAAATCATGTTCATCATCGCTTAAACTTTCTATTTTTTCAACAAAATCAAGCGGTAAATCATGAAACTTTTCAAATAATAATTTTTTGGGAATATAGTTTTCAATTTCTCTTTTATAAAGCATATGCCATAAAATCTTATCACCTGGAGCATAGATCCAATTTTCTGAAATCGTCCTATCAAACTCAGCATTTTTCAGATAGGAAACTAAATTATACCACTTAAAATTAATTTCGTCAGAGCTATTTCTGTCACTATCAAATATCGCGATAAGTTTGTAGATTTCTATATCTTTATATAGTTGGTCACAATGACTTGATATGACCTTAATGAATTCCCCTCCACCACCAACTTGCGACGGGACTAGTTCACTTCGCTCGACTGCATCATCGATTAATTTAAAAACACTCTTTTTCTTTCCATTAGCGCAGTAATTTTTAATAATTCCACGAATGAATTTCCAATCATTAGTTTGGTTTTCCAGTAAAACCAAAGAAGGGGAACGGATTAGTTTTAATGCAAGGGCCGGACTCAATTCTCCAAATCCAAATCCTATCACAATTTTTTCGAGGTAATAATTGTGCAATTTTGTGCTATAGATCCCTCTCTCAATATAATAATTCGCTAGCTCAGCTAACTCAAGCACCATTTTATCCCCTAGATACTCTCTTGTTTTCGAATTTTCTAATATTTCCCTATCATCAAAGAATATCTCGTACAGATTATCAGTATCCCAAAAGAACTTCTTGTCTAAAAATTCTAATAGAAATTTGGCAATATCTTTGTGAACTTGGTCATCATCAATGTTAAAAATACCAGGATTAAAACTAATGATCATATAATACTCTTATTTTTTATTGCCTTTTTTATTTGTAATATTTCATCCAAATTTTCATTAAATACACCACTTGGCCAATCTGTTAGTTTGCCATTTCCGTCAATAGTTATTTCAGTAATTTCCTGCCCAATATCGGCATCATCAATCCAATATATTACTACATCTTCAGGTTTCAAACCAAAATCATTTGCCACAATCAACTTACGAAGACGGAGTATAAAATTTTCAGAATGTGTTTCAATAAGAAAATTTTGATTGAAGTTCAAAGCCGATTTCGCAAATAACTCAGCCAAATCAGCATGGGCAGCTGGATGTAAATGTAATTCTGGCTGTTCAATAATAACTAGGGTATCATTACTAGGAATAAACGACCGAACAATTAAAGGTAATACTTGATTAATTCCTTGGCCAACATCAACTATATTAACTTCAATATCATCTTTTTCTAACACAACCTCAAAGAATGGTCTATTTTGATGATTAACCTTAATGCCCCAACCATTAAAATACTTTTTAAACCAATCCCCTACACTACCTTCAAGCTCTTTGTTTGCCAATTCACTAGTTGCCAAAATTGGATATGCAAATTCACCTTTAACTCCTGTCTTAGAATGGCTCAATTTTCCATCTAATTGAAATTGTCTATCCGGGATAATACGAAAAGGACCAATATAATCTACGATTATTGAATATTTGTCAAAGAATTCTTTTGGAATTACCTCACTCCCATCTTCATTCAAAAGAAAATCAGGAAGAAAACCACTAAACTGACATTTTAGTATTTTACCATGCTGATCAATATAAACTCCTAACGATGGAGAATAAGTTACCACAGCATTAAAATCATTTGAAATAAGTTCCCATGAATTAATTATCAGATTATAATCGTTATTGGGAGACAGAATTTCAATTTTTATTCTTGAATCATCTTCAAATAAGATAGAAAAACTAACTGGTACACTTGGCTGTCTATTAAACACTAAATCTCTGAACTCCCCACCAATTACAACTCCATTATTATTATATAATAGTGGTTCCTTAATGTTTCGAGAAAGCGAATTCTCCAGTAATGTAAAGAGTTTAGCAATTGAGCTTTTCCCAGATGAGTTTTTTCCAATTAAAACAGTAATAGGCCTTATCTCAATTGTCTGTTGATTTAGAAAAGCTTTATAATTATTGAATGAAAGAGACTTTATTTTCATAAAAAAGAATAATCAAAAACGTCGTTAATTACTTTGAGTATATGTTGCATCATATGAATTCGAACTCAAATATCAGCAATATAATTTGGAAGTCACTATAAGGGTTATTTTTTATAATAAAAACTATCTACTTTCATGGGTACATCATAACTATTACTATACCATATCAGCTGGTCTAGAATATTGTCCCCTGAACCTTCGGTGCTTCATCATCTCCAAGCGAAGGTAAGTTTTCATAAGTCCAAAGGTCATACTTATGCTTTCCGTCTGGTCTTGGCTTTCTGCCTCGTACTGAATATACCGTTCTGTATTCCAAGTTCTCAGAAGGCAGTTCAAATTCAAAAACAGCCTTCCGATTATCATCGGTTAGATTATTGGAAAGCCAGTATTGCTCCAATTCGGGCGTTAAGAACAGTGGCATACGGTGTTTGAATTCACCAGAGTTATGAATCTCCTTCATGACATCATTGGCGGGCCGGGTAAGCATCGTAAATGAACCTTCATTTATCTCGTTTCCATCCTCGTCAATACCTTCTCTTATTTGGTACAGTCCCGGCACATGGAAACCTTCTCTGCCTTCCAACCAAATGTAATAAGGCACTTTGATATCCCATCCAATGATTTCCCGATGTTCATAAGTACCGGAGAGTGGAATCAGGCAATGGTTCTGCCTTAATCTATACCACATAGATCGCTTGTCCTCAATTACCCGCTCTGACCTGGCATTAGCCATTTTTGTACGCTTGAATGCCCTGGCCTTAGGATCCTTTTCAAAAAAAGGATCGACTGACCACTGCATATCTACCAATTGGATTTCTCCATCATTATTGATAATTACCGGATACTTCGGGAAAGCAAACGAAGTGATATGTTCCATATTGGGATAATTGGAACCTGCGTCTTTTCTCCTATCCTTTATTTGGGGAAAAGCCTTCTTTGTAATTTCAATATCTGAATGCAGGGAGACGTCGTAACACATAATCGTTCAATTAAAGAGTTGATGAGCAGGAACAACGACATGTCGGTCCCCGGAATAAATATCCGCCTCAAGGCGACCGGTATTGAACCGGATGTCTATATCAATAGGGTCTTTTGGAGTAAAAGGCGTGTTGGCCCGCAAATAGGCCTGTATAGAGTTTTTATAAGCTTTCAGCGTCCGGGATTTCCAATCGGCATCTTTAAACTCATTAATAAATACATTCAGATCCGGGTTGGTGATTATCTCCGCTAATTTTTCAGAACCTTCCGGAATGCTAAATAGCTTACCCTCTTTCTCTTTCAGGTCTGATAAATGTGACGCCGCTGCGTAATTTTCGAGATACGGAAAGGCAATAAAAGAAGTATTGGTAGTAAACCCTTTCCAAGGAAACCGTTGAATGATAAAATAATGGTAGCCTTCGCTGATTTTCTCCTTTAGCAGCGATACCGAAAATCGTTCAAATGGAATATAACTGAGCTTTTCCATCTTACTACATAAAATACGAATCAATCGCCTGGGCAATCCTGTCCAATAGGTCTGCGTCCAGTTGAGGATTAGGCTTCGTAGCCGTTAACCCGTCACCACCTGCAATAAATACAATCTCCTGACCATGAACAATTGTGCTGAATGTAGCACCATTTCCGTGGTCCATCAGGGAAGGTTTAATCAAATAGTTCCGTCCATCTACGGATACCTCGAAATAATCCATACCACATAAACAATGTAAATTGAGTATGGTTTTATGCAAATACTGAATTTTTCGAGCAGGTAAGAAATTTAAAGCACGAGTAAGGTGTGACTAATGGAAAGCAACAGACACAGCGGGCTGTAAATGAAAGTATCTCTTTTGGCAAAGAGGCTTCTGCGAAATGACTTGCTAATACCGACATACCTGAAATCGCCTATAAAACGAATAAAAAACACAACCGAAATACCCACTAAAATGTACTTAATATAGCGGAGAGAGATATCAGAATCTACCACTCCGGCAAAATCCAGGTTGACAAAAGCAAAGGCAATGAGTCCGAATGCTACTGCTAAGGTTCCTACCCTTGTCGGTTTGAATATCTTCCTCCCATTACTGTCCGTTGGTACAGCAGCATTGAAGCCAAAGCTCCCTCCCATTACCCAGTAAATGTGCAGGGCAGCCAATAGAAAAAATACGCTGCTATTTGATATTGATAAAATTAAATCCATTTACGTTTTACTTTGGAGGCGCAATATTAAAAAATTAAAATAAAAACAGGGAACCGGTATCCTGCTCTTCCAGGACTTCAACCGCTGTATCATCAGCAGCGGAAAGATACTTTACCTTATGGGGATGCTTGACAGTATAGGCATTAATGAGCTGCATCATGTAGTGATTGCCATAATAGCGGGTAAGACCGGACCGGATATCTTCAAGTGTTTCCAACTGGCTCTGCTGATCTATATGCCCCATGGCATAAAAGTTCCCTTTCTCCACCCAGATATAACTTTTCTCTTCTGCCGTCCTGCCTTTGTCAATAATCACAAATGTTGGCTGCCGCTGCAGGTATACCTCAATTGCTGAGTCTACTTTTACATTATGCTCTTGGGGTGGCGGCATTGCTTCCTGAACTTCTGTACTGTCAGCACTCCAGGGGTTGTAAGCCGAGCTTCCAAACCTACAAAGCCGCCAGTCCAGTCCGAATTCATTAACCAGGCCTCTTAACACCCTTATACCTTCGCTTTCCAGGTTAAATACCTGGATGCACCTATGGTGCTTGCTCAGCTTTCCTATGGCCAGGTACTCATACCCATCCATCCCTTCGTATTTAAATAGACCAAACTTCGGCTCAAAACGTTTGAGTGCCCTGTTATGTGCCGGCCAGAGCTTTTTGATTTCAGCGCATTCCAATAGCAGCGCCATCAGTTCCGTGCCGCAGCTCAGATAGGTTATATTGTAAATCTCCCTTAGAAAATTCTGCCGCTGGGGATTGATATTGTGCCCGGTAAAATGAGACGCGACTCTTTTCTTCAGGTTTAGGGCTTTTCCTACATAGATAACCTTTCCGAAATGGTTATGGAAGTAATAGACACCCGGGCCGCCCGGTAATATCTCAAAATCTTCGGGAGCCAGGTTTGGCGGCAGCCTTTGGTCTGCCGAGGTTTTTTTCAGCATTTCAGACAGGACATTTTCCGTGTCCCACTGGAGCAGGTTACCAAATAAGATCGCTGTCGCATCGGCATCCCCACCAGCCCTGTGGGCATTGACAAGGGGAATATCCAGGCTATAGCATAGCTTCCCAAGGCTATAAGAATTTAACCCCGGCCTGATCTTACGGCTGAGCCTTACAGTACAGACTTTCCTTGCATTCCATTTGAATCTCTCTTCTTCCAGCTGATGGCGGATGAAGGAATAGTCAAAATTGACATTGTGGGCTACAAATATGCGCCCATCAAGCATAGAGAAGACCTTTTCGGCAATGTCTCCAAATACAGGAGCATGTGCAACCATAGCATTATCGATCCCGGTAAGGGCAAAAATGGCCAGTGGTATCTCCTTTTCAGGGTTAATCAGGGTTTCCCAGCGATCAATGATCTGCTTACCATCATGGATGATGATGGCAATTTCTGTCATCCTGCTGCCGCTGGCATTGCCACCGGTCGTCTCTATATCGACGATGGCGTACTCTGTAGTTTTGGTTTTATTCACTTCTTGGATCGTTTTTAAGCGGCATCTTACCGCATCGGTGAACTTCAATTGCAGGGCATCCGAAATCAAGGACGACCTTGCCTTCTATAAGATACAGGCCCCCGCCCCGGAGCGGGTATTGCTGCAGCGAAGGCGGAAAATGTACGGTATCAAAGAACTGCCCCTTTTCGTCCAGAAATGTCCCGAACTTCATATAGGTCCCTTTCTTTGTCCTTACGGTCTTATCGGTAACCAGGTCCCCTACCATCCTTATGGTCTTACCTTCAAATGCAGCCAGGTTTTCTGCGTCCGTATCTCCACGGTATTCAGAGCGTGCAAGGTCAAAAAGGGTGGCCGATACCACAAAACCCATTAACTCAATCTCATCATAGAGATCTTCGAGCAGGCTAGTTTCCAGTTTTGGAAGAACTGGTTTGCTCATAACGTTTTCAAACAAGGGAACATGTTCGATTTGTTTCTTTGCTTTAGACAGCAACAGGTGGGCTTCCCACAGCAGCTCCTTTTTTCCTGTACCGGTAAAGCGGAATGCTCCGCACCGGATAAGCACAATGATCTGCTCCAGGCCGGCACCTGTCCTTAATGTAAAATTCTCCAGGCTCGAATACGGGCCATTGCGCTCCCTTTCAACCGGTATGAGATGGGCCAATTCACTGCCCATATGTAACAGGCCGTCAAAACCCAGATAGATGTCCTTTCCGTCGATCCTGGTATTGAAAATGCTGTTGTTGACACAGGGCAGGCAGATATTACCCCCGGAACGCTTTGCTTCATTGACATAGACCTTGCGGTTGTAGAACCCACCGTAATTGTTCAGAACTGCCACCATAAACTCCAGTGGGTAATAGGTCTTCAGAAACAGGCTCTGGTAACTTTCCACTGCAAAAGAGGCCGAGTGTGCTTTATTGAAACTATATCCCGCAAAACTTTCCATCTGCCGCCATACCTCCCTGGATACCTGATCCGGATAGCCCATTTTTTTGCAGTGGTCAAAAAACTTAAACTCTATTTCTTCCAGATGGTTTTTATTGCGGTATTTTCCCGACATCATCCGGCGGAGCACATCGGCATCGGCAAGGTCCAGCCCTCCGAATGCGTGACCGATCTTCATTACATCTTCCTGGTAGACCATCACCCCATAGGTATCTTCCAATTCCTTTTTAAAAGCCGGATGCAGGTACTCTACCTTATCCGGGGCATGGTGCCGCTCAATAAAGGTCTTCATCATACCCGAAGAAGCCACTCCGGGCCGGATAATGGAGCTGGCAGCCACCAGGGTCAGGTAATTATCACAGTTCAGCTTGGTAATCAGCTGGCGCATGGCCGGGCTTTCAATATAGAAACAGCCAATGGTATTGGCGGACTTTAGCTGCTCGGCGATCTTGGGGTCTGTAAAAAAAAGCCTGGGGTTGGTAGTCTCAACAGCCTCCCCCCTATTCAACCTGATAATCTCCCTGCAGTCCTTGATATGCCCGATACCCCGCTGGCTCAGGATATCGAACTTTTCAAAACCAATGTCTTCCGCCACATACATGTCATACTGTACCGTAGGCAGCCCCTTTGGCGGGAAGTCCAATGCCGAATAACAGGTAAGCGGCTGTTCGGAGATCAGCACCCCTGAAGCATGAATAGAGCGCTGATTGGGAAAATCGGCCATCTGGTCATAAACGGACAGGATCATATTGGTGACCTCATTTTTATTGAGCATATGTTCCGGTTCTGTGACCAATCGGTCAATATCACCCTTTGGAAGGCCATAGATTTTGCCCAGTTCCCGGATAATGGACCTGTTGCGAAAGGTACTCATCACGCCCATCAGGGCGGTATGCCCGGTTTGGTACCGGCGAAAGATATAATCGTACATCTCGTCCCGTTCGTTCCAGGAAAAATCCACGTCGAAATCCGGAGGGCTTTGCCTTTTGGGGTTCAAAAAACGCTCGAAGTACAGGTTCAGTTCTATGGGACAGACATCGGTTATACCCAGGCAGTAGGCTACGATGCTATTGGCGCCGCTACCACGCCCGACATAGTGGAAATCCCTGCTGCGGGCATAACGGCATATATCATCGGTGATCAGGAAGTAGGAAGAGAAATTGAGGTTGTCGATAATCTGCAATTCCTTTAATACCCGCTCACGCGCTACCTTATCGGTTTTCGCATACCGGCGGCCCAGGCCATCCATAGCATATTTGTAGAGCAGCTGTTTGTCATCATATCTGTTGCCGGTAAAGTTTTCCTTGTTTTTCGTCTTCTTGAAATCAAAGGAAAAGGAACACTGGGACAGCAATTTATTCGTGTTATGGATAAGCTGGGGAAATTGCCGGTAATGCTGCATCAGCTGCACCCTCGGCATAAATACTTCATCAGGTGTGGCATACTGGCCCTGCTGCAGCTGCGAAATCAGCAGATTGTGGTCTATGGCCCGCAGCTGGGTATGCAGCTTGTAGTCCTGCTGCCGAAAGGAAATGGTTTTCAGGATCACGAACCGCTCCAGGCTCTTCGCTGGTTCCAGAATAATCTTATTTATCTGATGGGGCGCAATACCGAGATATTCATTATCCCTGAGCCTGCCTACATCATAGCTTCCATAAGGATAGATAACAAATACATCCTCGAATTCGGGCGCTTTTTCGGGAAGTAATACCTCCCGCCGGTTAGCATCACTCATCAGGTCGTTAAGCTCCTTAAAGCCCTTTTCACTACGGGCAATACCGATATAAAGCAACCGGTCCCCATTACGGTACTCCATCCCAACAAGGCCGTTGAGGCCCACCTCCCTGCATTTTTTTATAAAATCCAGCGATGCCGAGGAGTTATTGATATCGGTCAGCACAGCGGTATCATAACCGCAGGCCAGCATACCTTCGATTACCTGATCGAGGCTCAGTGTCCCGTAACGGAGACTGAAATGACTATGTACATTGAGCAACATTTTCCCTCCCTCCTTTATTTGACCAGTTCCGGGACTGCAAACCCACGAACAATTGAGTGAATACCATAGCGCTTGCGGATATTGTCCATAGCTTGGGAAAGGCTGATATCTTCCAGCGTATCACTAAAAAGGTCCACCTGGTAACTACCCGCGATCAGGTTGCTGAACTTGACACCGATAAGACGAATCAACATCCGCCTGCTATAAAGCTTCTGGAACAGGAAGAGTACCTTTTCGGAAATTACCCTTTCCGAAGAGGTAAAGGGAATCTTGGCCTGCATGGTATGGGTATCAAAATTGCTATACCGTATCTTTAGGGTTATGCATGATGTAAGCCTGCCGTCCTTTCTGAGATCGAATGCCAATTCATCGACCATGGAAAGCATTATCTTCCGCAGCAGGGTAATATCGATGGTATCCTGCTCAAAGGTATTTTCCTTGCTCATGCTTTTCTGTTCGCTAAAAGAGACTACAGGGCTATTGTCGATGCCATTGGCTTTGTTCCATATCGTAATGCCGTTTTCACCCATTACCCGCTGCAGGGTCACCACATCCATTTGCTGCAGGGTCTCAATTTTGGCAATCCCCATATTACGCAGCAAGGGATAGGTTTTCTCGCCAATGCCGGGAATCTTCCTAATCGACAACGGTGCCAGAAACCGTTTTTCTGTGCCATCTTCCACCTGGCGCTCACCAGAGGGCTTTGCCACCCCGGTAGCAATCTTTGATACCGTTTTGTTTACCGACAAGCCAAAAGAAATCGGCAGCCCGGTCTGTTTCATGATCGTCTGGCGGAGTTCCTGGGTCAGTTTCCAGGTGCCAAAGAACTTATCCATACCGCTCATGTCGATATAATGCTCGTCGATGCTTGCTTTTTCGACTTTGGGGACCCTTTCTTCTATAATCTCCGTTACGATATTGGAATATTTGGAATAGAGGTCATGATCACCCCTGACCAGTATTGCTTCCGGGCAGAGCTGCCTGGCCAGCCGCATCGGCATAGCCGAATGGATACCAAACTGTCTGGCCTCATAACTGCAGGACGCCACTACGCCCCGGTCTGAACTTCCGCCTATAAGTACAGGCTTTCCCATCAGGTCGCTGTTGAGCAACCTCTCCACCGATACAAAAAATGTATCCAAATCACAGTGCACGATATGCCTATCCATTGTATTTCAAATTATTCTTACTATTTTTGTCATTAATAATGACAGTGCGTTGTTATCAATAATAGCAAATGAAAAACGAACCACAAAAAATATTTTTCGGGCAGAACATCAAATTCCTCCGGGAACGCAGGAAACTCAGCCAGGAGACGCTGGCCGAAAAACTGCTTGTAACAAGGGCAAAACTGGCCGCCATTGAGGTCGGGCAAACCAAATCACCGCAGCCTGAGGATTATATCCGGTGCTCTGATTTTTTTAAGATCAGTATCGATAGTTTACTAAAAGTGGACCTGTCCAGGCTTGGTGAATTAAAGCTCAGGGATCTTGAAGCAGGGAATGATGTCTATATGATGGGCGGTAAAATCCGGGTGCTGGCAATTACCGTAGATAAAAGCGAAAAGGAGAATACAGAGTATGTCCCTGTAAGTGCCAAGGCTGGCTATACATCCGGCTATAATGACCCCCAGTTTATCGCGCAACTCCCCAAGTTCTCTTTACCGAACCTGCCACAGAACAAGAGCTTCCGGATGTTTCCCATTACCGGTGATTCGATGCTTCCTGTTGTACCGGGCAGCGAGATTATCGCTGAATATATCGAAGACTGGAAAGGCATAAAACCACAAACCCCTTGTATAGTGATCATGAACGGGCAGCAGGATTTTGTCTTTAAGATGATAACTTTGGAAGAGCGGGGATTTCTATTGGAATCGCTCAATACCGCTTACAAGCCTTATCATGTAGGGGCCGATGATGTTTTGGAGATTTGGCGGTTCTACAGCTATCACAGCCGCCAGATGCCGGAAGCGGTAACTGAAATAAGGGAAGTAAAAGGGCTTATCAACCAGGTGTTATCTGAAATGGAATTGTTGAAAAAGCAAAAAAAGTGATGTACCGTCATTGCCCATAATATTATATCTTCGTTCACAAACAAATTTATATGGTAACCGGATTTATTATTGGTGCAGTAGCAGTCCTTATCATTGTCTTTGCCAAAAGAAAAAAGATGTTCTGATTTAGCAATCAGTGGTTCACTACCATCTGAACTACTGATTATGCCCATTACATTAAAAGGATTGATTGAAAATCAGTGTCAAAAGAAATCAGCCTCTCTTCCATCCGAGAGGCTGACCTGTTTTGATTGTATATTGCACTCACTCACTGGTGCATTATTTTAATACCAGTACTTGTGGTATAATTAACGTGAACTACAAAAGTAATGCGAAAAATCATTTCGGACTTGAAATCTTCAAAATAGCCGGGTCAGAACCTCAATACCCTATTTGACTGGCTATGATTCTCCTCTCATAGAATTACTGGCCATACCAAAGCATCGGCACATGCTTCAGGGAGTTGCTTTGTAATATCTGTTCTGCTTGCTTCCCGAAAAGTGAGCAGAACGCTAAAGCCAACTGCTTAGCCCAAAAAATCGATGATAAGCCTTGCCGTTTCATTTGGCTTTTCTGAAAGGAGGAAGTGTCCACAATCTTCCACTTTTTTCAGCTGCAGATGGGCAGCAGCCTCAGGTAAGGACATGGCAAGCATTTCATATCCACTACCGCCGATTCCCAATACGGGCATCATAAGTTTAGGGTATGTTTTATGGTCTTCAATGTCTTTAGGGAATGCCTGGTACCAGGCATTTGATGCCCGAATCGAATCTTTGCTGTTATAGGCCGATGTATAAACGGCTTTATCAAATTCACTGACACTTTTAGGATCGGTCAATAGATGCTCAAATAACCATTCGATCAGGACATTCATTCGGCCTTCAAGAAGCAGTTCCGGAAGCTCCTTTACCTGGTTGAAGGCGAGCCACCAGGGATACAGGTAATTTGCACCTAAAACCGGTAGCATTGGCAAATGGTACATTCCGGCATCAGGGTGTGGTGTATCCAAAAGAATCAGCTTGGTGGTCGCTTCAGGATAATTGGCGGCATAGCTAAATGCTACATGTGCGCCGATATCATGCCCTCCAATGGAAATTTTATCGTATCCAAGCTTCTTTACAAGTTCCCGGACATCCTTTGCCATATTCTTCTTCTCATAACCGTCTACCGGTTTATCCGAACCTCCCATCCCTCTCATTTCAACAACGATAACATGATATTTTGTTGCAAGTGCCGGCAGTACCTTATGATAGGCCCACCAGGTTTCCGGGTAGCCCGGCAGTAATACCAAAGGATCGCCTTGTCCCCCTGTTACATAATGGAGCTGAGTATGGTTTACCTCTTCATGGTGGCTCCTAAAACTAGGCAGTAATTTTACCAATGCAGCATCTGAATATGTTGTTTCCATGCGTTCTGTATTTTTGGGGGACGTATTTCTGGTTTGTAAAATGTAAAAGTAAACACTATGTTTACAACCTACAAGTATGTAGTATACTCTATAGTTGCACTTTTTTTTTCAATTATTCCCAATATGAAATTAATACATCAACTTTCCAAGGAAACAGGGATACCCATTGGCACGATCCGGTTTTATGAGAAAACCGGGCTTTTTACCGGAAAGGCTAAGAAAGAGGTAACGACCAATAATTATGTTTACTATGACGATGAAGTAATCGAAAAGCTCAGATTTATTCAAATGGCCAAAGCTGTAGGCTTTACCTTATCCGAAATAAAGGAGGTTATTGACGCCTGGTATCAAAAGCAGATCAGCAAAAGCGCACAGATTGAAGTTCTTGACCGGAAGTTGTTGCAAATTGACGAAAAAATGAAGGAGTTAAAAGCTATGAAAAAACAAATAGCCCTTTGTAAATACAACATTGAAAATAGGGTGGATTAATAGACTTAAGATACCTACAGGAGGCCCGCACTATGTTCCGTTTTAACATCAAGCTTCATTTAGGAGCTTTAATGATTTATGCAGTAGTACCTTTCTTTCAAATGTTTTCAAGGATACGCAAAAGTTAGGTAGCTTTTCGCGATTTACAACACAAGAACCATAGCGAACTGGTATTATATTATGTCAAATATAAAAAGGACCATAGCCATCAGGGCTATGGTCCTTTACATTTGTTTTATGCGACCGATTTTACTACCAACTCAGTGCTTCTGCTCCGGACATGATCGCACCGCCCATAATAGCTCCGGCTACATTTCCTACGGCTGGCAGGAAACTGCCTATCAAACCACCCCAGGAGCCACCGCGGCAATCTTCCATGAAAAAGCTGCGGGCTCTGCCCATAGTGACAGCAGGTGGTGCATTAGACTCTCCTTTAAGAATTGTCCAATCCAAGATATTGTTGTTCCAATACTCATAGGAACCTGAAGCAATACCCAGGACCGCCGCAGCAATGCCTTTCTCTTCGGATGTCAGGCCGTCATCGACCAACACTTCCTGCAGTTTGCCGTCAATGGCTGATTGAAACACATCACCTGCAGGCATATTTAATGGATCTGCTACGTTACTTTCGATCCACTGCTGCAAGTCATGGATACGGCTATTGCCTGCAATAACATTTAGCATATTTTGTTTAAAGGCATCACTTCCATAACCTGAATAGAATTCATCGGACAAAGTCAAAACTGCTGGTTCTTCAAAAGAGGTTCCTGAAAAATATTGAATTCCAAATTCTCTGAGGGAATTTAAATCGTGGATCTCACCCGATTTTATTTTTAAATATTCCTGGTTCAGAAATTCATTGTGTAACTCCCTGCTTGTATTATATATGGCAATGGGATCATTGGTGATCAGGTTCTGTGTTTGAGTTATGGCAACCCTGGATTTTTCATTTTGTACAGGGCTGGCATCTTTTTTACAGGAAGTAAAAAAAAGGCTTAATGCCAGAGCCGCAATTGCGGTCAGTTTCAATTTAGTCATAAATGGTTGTTGATTTGTTTGGTTAACTAATAATGAAGCGCTTCAAACCGAAGATAGCCTTTAACAAAAAAGCAGGACGCTAAATACTGGTTAATGTCATTATTAATAATACATAATGTGTAATGAAATTAAATATTTGATGTATCGATATTTTCACATACAATAGAATAAATAATAAGTTCATAATCACAATACGTATAAACTGTATTAATAGCAGCAAACTTATGGCAAAAAATAATAGTCCGTTAAGCCAAAAAGTTTAGGCAGTTTTCTTACTTATCATGGATTATTCGGTCTGCCCCAGGGAGTAAGCAGACTATTGTGCATAGTAGAAAGCTCCAGATTTCCGGAGCTTTCTCGTTTATAAAATAGTTCTTTGGATAGCCTAACCTTTTGCTTCCTTTTTCTTTATCTCCGAGACTTCATTTCGGATTTCCTGCGCGAGCACTTTAATCTCCTGCATGGCTTTTCGAATCCTGGTTCCTGCCGCACTGTTGCCATTTTGAAAGAACTTTTTGGCATCGTCTTCCATTAGGGAAATCAACTCTGTTAGTTTGTTGTAGTTTTTCATAATACCTGGTTTAATGTTTTCAAATTTAGTAGTTACGCTTATCAAATACAAGTAGACAAAACAGAGTAATTCAATATCAATAAATAGTCTTTACCACCAAAGTATCAAATTATAGTAGTGTTGTTATTGAGATTTGAGGTCAGGGATGGAGTGGTTCTTTCCCATAGCAAAATCAAAACAACATGAAAGCTTTATTATTCACATCAATTTCGTTAATGTTCTTGACAATGTCTTGTCAGAAAAAAGTCGCAGACCCGATAATTCTTGAGTTCAACTCTGAGACAACATTATTAAAATGGGATGACGTACTCATCCCCGACAATGCCCGAAATCCATTCGACCATGTAGGAAAGGTTCATAACCGCCTTATGGATTCCCTTATTAAAAATGAAATGATTACTGGTGATACCACCAGGATTGCAAAGCGGAAATTCCTAAGGTCTCTATCCGAATTTAAGAATATCCCAATGGATAAGCCAGATGATCTTGCGTTAGAGCGGGATATTTATCGTGATTACAAAAAAGTACTGCAATCTATTCCGCTTTCATCAGAGAGCAAAGTCTTCTTAAAGCAATTAATAGCATCTTTAGAAGGCATCTCACTTGAGCAGGGTTACACACCTTTCTTCAAGGAGATAATCGCAATCGAAACAGAAATTCTATCTTCAAAAATAGAAAAGACGGAAATGGGAACATTACTGGTCTTCTCCTCTATGCTCCGACATTCGGGATTTTATTGGATGGATACATTTTCAAACAAACAAATGGTAAAGGGAAAAGGTATTTTGGGATTACTTAGAAAGATTGCGGGCGTAATCACAGCAATCTCTGCGGATGCTTCTACTGCAGCGTGGCATTATGCCAAAAATAGCCCTTACGACCATCTGGTGGAAGAAGCAATCCGGATGAGTGTCGTATGTGGATATTATACCGGATGGTATCCAGAACTTAACATCGGCGGGGGAAAGAAATAATATTGGGTAAAATCTTGCTCTATCATTATAAAATCTTGAAATTGCTTAAAACAGACAGCAAGCAGTACTTACCTTTCTGCTTGCTGTCTAAATGAAAAGATTGTTTCAGAACCAATTTAATAGTTACAAAACTATTTTCAAGAAACTTTTATATATCTGGAGTTGATTCCTTCAAATGCTAAACTTAGGACTACTTTCTCCTCATCTAGTAAAAAAATGGTTTCTTCTCACTGAGGGAACGATGGTTGGTCTGTTATTAACCGGTCTCCAACGACGTCAAATTTATCACCTCTTCTTTCTCCTCCTCAATGATAGTATAAATCAGGCTTCCATTGTTGATGAATTCTAATGTTACAACACCGTAATGCTCTAGAGTCAATTTATCGTTAGGGTCGCTTGCCCAAATTCCTAAAGTCTATTTTACATAATTGTTAAGTTGTTTTAAATGCTCAATTGCTGAAAATTCAATTGATTTTCCCTTTGAGTAAATTAAGAATTCATCAACTACACGCTTTAATCTTTCATCATTAATGATACTCAATAGTGCAGTAAGGTAAGAGTACCGCTGGAATTCTGTAATTCCTTCTGAATGGCCACTTATCCAATCATTTTTCAGAGATTCATCTGATGCATGATTTTTTATTTCAGGAATAGCTTTTGTCTTAACTATATCTTTCAATTCATCAATAAGTTTCTCATCTAATGGAGTAGTTTCCGATACTATCCACCAAAAATCTCTATTTTGTGGAAGAAGAAATCCTACACGCTTACTCCAATGGCAAACTTCAATTTCAGGTTTATCATACGCAACATCATCTAATGAAGCGGCAACATTTTTTGACCAGACTCCAAGGTTAATAGTAAATTTTGATTCTACTTTTGTACTGTCCCTACTTTTTTGAAAATTAATAATTCCCCAATTACCTTCTGTTTGAATGTAAAATGTTTCCCCTTTTTTATAGAAACCCTCAGATTTTAGTAATTGGCCTAAAGTTGCCAGTAGTTTTTTATATTCCTTCACGATTGTCGCATTAAGTGCTTAAGCTGCCAATTATGACAAATTTAGAATTTAGCTTTAGGTCATTCTCACTAATTTTATTGTCATAGACTCCCAAAAGCAAGCCTCCGTTAATATTAACGAACCCTGTGCCATTATTCAAATCATCAAAATTACTGCAGCTATGTCTCGGTGATAGCACAAAGATATCGCCAGCATGCTGATCAAATTTTAGATTATAATTTGCTTTGAAAACTATACAATAACTACTAATTACTTTAAGTATGCTACCGTACATTACATTTTCACCATCAGGACTCTTAAAATCCCAAGGTTCTCCAATTGAGATGATTGCCATGTTTTTTCAATAACGCCCTTACTAACCATAGAAGGAATTCCTATAACAGGTAATTAAATGCTAAAGGGTTTCATTTTTATTTATTTATTCAATTAATCATTTTATTAGGCCAAGCTCCTTTAAAATTGGTTCGACTGAAGAATCTTCGGTAATCTCTACTTTACTAAGAATAATAATAACTTTTTCAGTATTTTTCTCCTTAACGGCCAAGTCAAACTCATCCATTAAACCGCTTAAATACAAACGTTCATTTACAGTCATTTCCTTGTATTGATTATCCATTTTGACTAAGGTTTATTTAATATTCCCAATTCACCTTTTATGGACTCTAAGAGAAACATATTTTCATTTTGATACATATCTATTATTCCTGCCCTTGACAAGGCTTTCTCAGTAAATGGGCGAATATGATTATCAAATAACAATATCAGTAGCTCCCTTCTATCGTTGGGAGATAATTGATTCTCAAAATCAAAAATCCTACTGTATTCATTCGGCTCTCCACTTCGGATATTCCCAATTTCCTTTTTGACTAAGTCCTTGCTCATCACATAGGTTCGTCCAAAGACTCCTTGCACATAAACCTTAATTATCAATTGGTAGTAATTCCCAAAGTTTGATTTTTGCAAGTCGAGCACTACAATTGTTTCAGGCGATTCAATGAACCATCCACCAAATGCTTTTGCAAAGCCATTTATCTTTGCAATCCCATCAAAGAAGATTTTGAAATCCTTGTTGTTCATAAAAGTAAAAACTACAGACTAGGTATAAATTCTCAGGAATAAAAGTTACTTAAATAATCCTATTTGTATCAATTTTCTAATTGAATAATCGACTATTCAATACCAAAATATTCCTTCACTACCAATGGGACATTATTTAAATGTGGCCTTTTCTTGAGGTGATTAAAAATATCAAGATCAGAATTCACCAATTGAAATTGCGCTACAATCTGTTCGGATATCATATTTTTCAACTCATTCAATCTTATCTCATCGATAATTTCTGACTCCATGTCTAAAAGTTCATTTAGCCTTGTTTGATTTGATTTGTCATTACCGGCTAAACGATAACTAATATGCTTATTAAGTCTGCCCATTGCCGGTCTATTTAAGTTATATCCAAAGTTAATGTAATAGCTGTTGCTATAGTTGGACTTCTGAAGGTCTACCACTTTTGATACTTGTTCACCATTATTCACCCAATAGTTTCCCTTCCTTTTAAAACCTATTGGAAGAAACAATTCATCAAGTAATTTTACTATGTTCTTCTTTTCCATTAGAATATTTCATATGATAAGTGAAACCTGCACTTTTTCCCTTCAAAATGTGGCGAATATTTAGTTTAGCACTCATCTAAATTGATTAGGGTTTTTCTATTATTCCTAGCTCACCCTTTATTGACTCCAAAAGAAACAGATCTTCATTTTGATACATATCTTTTATTCCTGCCCTTGTCAAGGCCTTCTCAGTAAATGGGTGAATATGATTTTCAAATAATAATAATAAAAGCTCCCTTCTATCATTAGCAGATAATTGGTTCTCAAAATCAAAAATCCTACTGTATTCATTTGGCTCTCCACTTCTAATATCACCGACATCTTTTTTTACCAAATCTTTGCTAATTGTATAAGATTGTCCAAATACTCCCTGAATGTATATCTTAATAATTAGCTGATAGTAGTTCCCAAAGTTTGATTTTTGCAAGTCGAGCACTACAATTGCTTCAGGCGATTCAATGAACCACCCACCATGTGCTTTTACAAAGCCATTTATCTTTGCAACTCCATCAAAAAAGATTTTGAAATCCTTGTTGTTCATAAAAGTAAAAAACTACAGACCAGCGATAAATTCTCAGGAATAAAGGTTACTTAAATAATCCTATTGGTATCAATTTTCTAATTGAAGTCACCTATTCAATGCCAAAATACTCCTTAATCCTCAATGGAATATCATATAAGTGTGGCCTTCTCTTTAGGTAAGAGAAAATATCAGCATCAGAATTTACCAATTGAAATTGCGCTACTATCTGTTCTGATATCATATTTTTCAACTCGTTCAATCTTATCTCATCGATAATTTCTGACTCCATGTCTAATAGTTCAAACAACCTAAACTCATGTTCTTTATTTCTTCCTGCCAAGCGGTTTTCAATGTGCATCTTCAGATTACCCATTGGCAGTCTATTTAAGATGAATCCATAATTTATGTAATAGCTGTCACTATAGTTAGATTTCTGAAGATTTACTACTTTAGATACTTGTTCACCATTATTCACCCAATTGTTGCCCTTTCTTTTAAACCCAATTGGAAGAAACAATTCATCAAGTAATTTTACTATGTTCTTCTTTTCCATTAGAATAATTTAATAAGTATCTAATACTGTTTTCCATGTTCCACCATATTCGTTCTCTAAGATGGTTTTATAATTCTGCAATTGTTTCTCACCTTGTCGTATAGCCCTAGGATTAAAAGGTTTCAATTCATAAATTGTTTTTGTTGAGAGATCTACAAAATCTGGTCTTATCCCACCTATCTTTCGAAACTCTTTCATAGCGACACCAGGAACTAAGTCTTCAACTTTATAAGCTTTATGCATTTGTTGTCCTAGCCTAAGATTCGATTTTGTATACTTGAGGCCAACGTTAATTTTATTAATTTTTACTGGAAAAAATGCCTCTAAAGCATTCATTCCTGAATAATCTACCTTGTTACCTAACAGGGATTCAAAGCCGAAATACTTTAATCCCATATTAACCTCACCCACCAAAGGAAATATATCAAGGAAGGCTTCGTTAAACCCTGCCCAGAAAATCTCACTTTGCAAATCAAATTTCCCAAGCCCTCGCGGAAGATTGTTGGCCATCAGCCTGTTTCTATTTTTGGCATCAAATCCTTCCTCGCGACCAAAAAATCTGTTATTGGCGTACCCAACAAATATATTGAAATTTGGATTATCGATATTCAATAAAATATCTTGTGCCAGAGCACCCATCAAAAGGAAATTGGCTCCATCTGCACCGCCTCTGCCTTCCTTCATAAACTCAAAGACACTTTTCCAAGCATCAATCGGATTAATAATTTCTATTTGCCCAAAGTACCCAAGCCTGAAATTTGCAGCTCCAAAAACATCGCTTAACCAACCCATAGTTTGAATCTGGTTTTCGAAGTCCATACTAACAGCAGTCCAAGCCAGTAAACCATTGGGATCTACAAGACTTACTGGATTATTATTCATAGAAGTAAAAGGAGACATGCCGGGGACTTTTTCACCTAATGGATCAACACTTAAGAATCTACCAATTTGCGGATCATACTGTCGATTGTGGAAATCCATCCAATGCAAACCAAATTCTTTGGTATAGTCATTCCCCTGATATCGCTTCCGATTTTCTGTAAAGTCACTTGCAGCACTTCCCATACCTGCAATGGGTAAGCCGTGAGGGTAATAATGTGCCTCCTCTTTTAATTTACCTTCTGAAATACGAACACTTAACTGGTCGAAGTATACATCGCTGCAATTTGCACAAGCTATATTCTGAGATTCATTACTTAAATAGACTGATAGAAAACCGTTGGTAGGAATGGTCAAGGCGCTCGTTGTACCGATGGTTGCCCAGGATCCATCGCCAGTAGCCTGGAATGCACCACTCATTTCGCTAACAATATTCATATTCTCATCGAAGAGGATATAATTAAGATACGCGCGCGGTAGATCAGAATTTGTAATACCCTGCTTTATGGCATCATAGGTATTGATGTAGTTAGTTGAGCTAAACAGGTCCTTTGCAAGAATTGGATTGTGGTATTCGCCCGCATCAGGCCAACCACCTACGCCTGCGGAAAGGGTATTTATGATGCTGTTCATCATGGTTCCAACTGAAACAGGATTTTCACTGTTTCTATCATAGCCATCGAAAAAAGTATTTACATCCATTTGGACCTGATCACCAGCCATTACTTTGAGTAATAATGCGGTACCAATCCTACGATTGGGATCCAAACCATTGAGCCGCCCAGACATTAGGTCCGAAGGTGCAGGACTATTGGGATTATTATCCCTGACTTCATTATGATAGTCGAAGAAAAGGCCTTCCAATCCGGCACTGGCAATCTCATAGGTAGCCAGGTACTGCTTGATGGGGTACGTATATACATCAATTACGGAGCGGATATTGCCCAAATAATCTTTTACAAAATACTCATCCTTTTCTTCAGGACCAGCAATGGAAGGTATACTTCGCCCTTCAGGTGTATTAACAAATTTTAGTTTATAGTTCTCATAGACATAGTTGCTAACATAATCGATGGTTTTGAGTACTGAACCAGTTTTGATTATCTCTTGAACTTTATTCCCTTCAGCATCATAAGTATATGTGATTTGATTACCGTTCGTAAACGTAATAATCTGCGGCTTATCCTGATCGGTATAAGTGACACTGCTAATCCCTTTATTCAAGTCACTGGTCAGGTTACCATTACTATCATAAGTATAATCTGTGGTACCGGTATTACCATCCTGGAAATCACCCAATCCATAGGTGCCAGTATTGGTAATGGCATCGGATACCCTTTGTAAGCGGTTACTGGATTCACTGGTCCCTTCATATAGATAACTGAGATTATCCATCGTGATGATGCCCACACCGGTCTTAGTAGCCTTTTGGGTCATAGTTTTGATATTGCCATTGCCATCATAGGTCAGGTTCGACACACTGTAATCAGCCAGATTATTACCCCACACTCCAGCATCACGCAAGCGGAAGTCAGCTTGCTTTAGCCTGCCACTGAGATCATAGCTGTACCCATATGCCATGGCAACATTGTTGGCCGTACTGGACCCCCTCCAGGCCATTCCAGAAATTGTTCCATCGAATTTCGGCTGAGTGAATCCATAGTCATACCGAAGCAATTGACCGAAGCTGCGGCTTTCTCCTTCCTTATTACCGGTTTCAGCATAGACACCATTGATGCCCAGGAGCTGGCCCCGTATATTGTATTCCAAGTCCTGGACCTCACCATAATTTCCAATTACTTTTCTTTTGACCCTGCCCAGTTCATCGTAGGCATATAATGCACTGGTACTCCAGGGACTTGCCCCTCCTTTACGGCTCGTCTTGATCAAATATCCGGTAACGGGGTCATATTCCGAACGATAGAGCTCCGTTCTTTCAATTATACCATCTCCGCTATGACTATTTGAGCTAATATGCTTAGAAATCAAACACTTGTCTGTAAAATCATAGGCATTACCTACGTATTGCCTACGGAGAATGTTGTTACTATAAGTATCTTCTGTAACAGTATAGATAATTCTACCTTTATCGTCATAATAATAAACATTCTGTCTCCAGTCTCCGGTCTCAGCCGCATTCGCTCCAGGTGCTGTCAAAATCCTCATTTTATTTCCAGTAATCCTTCCACCTTCCCGTTTGGATCTTGAAGGAACTTCTACACCAGGTATATTCTGCCATTCGCTAAACTGAAGGTTGTTTTGATAGGTCGCCCAATAACCACCGGACATATCAGCCTTGGTATAATTATCATAGTAAGTATAACTATGAATATAGGCGCCATTCATAGATTGGGGATAAGCATTCCACAACCCGTAATTTTTCACATAATACAGGATATCATTTGGTGTAAAGGGGTTAGCGTCATAAACATAATTATTTAGGTCAATTCGGCTAATCGGATCGGCAGCCACACCCATAACCGTTGGTCGGTCCAGGGGATCGTAAAGGGTAAAACGCCATTGGTTTTTAGCTTTCAGCATACCATCGCGATAGAATACCAAACGATCTCTTTTATCATAGATGAAAGCTTCAACTGCTTTACCGGGCATCTTCTTTTCGACCATCCGACCTTTTTCATCGTACATATACTGAAAGCAAAGGTTATCCTTCACCTCCTGGGAAAGTGTCCCCAGGCTTACCACAACAGCTTTATGGGGCAGGATCCAACGTAACCGGCCTGCATCATCATAAGCATAATAGGTATACATGTACACAGGGTTGGGGTTACGTTCAGCAAGTACCCTTTGGCATACAATCTGACCATCTTTGTTTTTATAGGTGATAACTTCCGCACCTGTAGAATCGGTTACTTGTTCACCGAAAACTGAACCTGCAGGATAATTTACAGAACCATTTGGTTCCCCGTTAGGCAGGGTAATCCACATCCGTAAGTCATTGGGGCCATTTGTAATTTGTTTGGTAACAATACCCCTACTTTGTCCTACCTGGCTTTTACCAGGTAGCATGGCCTTTACTGATCTTTGATTGGCATCGGAAAGGATTATTTCTTTAGCTGCAGCTGTATAATATTCGCCAGGAAACTTGCCATAATAATAATCCCGCTGATTAGTAAACATGTTGGGTTGATAGGCTGATGACTTATTTGGGTAAGGCAAATAGGATAGTGCATCTACCTGGAAACGCGTATCGGTAGGTTGCACCTTGTTAACAGCCTCGCCATTCAGGTAGCCGATATTGTGTTGCACGGTTTGTATCGGTCTATTTAATCCGTCATTATAAACCGTTGTCTTGCTAACGATTGCCGGACTACTATTGTCATTTGGCACAACCTGCATGGGTACTTTTGCGGTGTAGGTCTTTACAGTAGCAGGTATTCCATTCGCGGTAGCCGGTGGGAGATCAACAGCAGTAACACCACCTGATGGTTGAGTAATACTTAGTGTCGGTACATTCTGCGCTACGGCAAAGGGACCACTCCATAAGCAGAGCAGGAATAGACAAGCAATTATACTATTATAAAGGTTATGCGTCTTTTTCATTTTGTCTTTTTTTTAAACTGGAATAGGATTTATTGGGCTGGTTCATATTTTGTATGGGTACGGATATTGCGATCCTGGTCCCTTACCTGAATAGGACGCCCCAAACCATCAAAGCTGTAATAGGCTATCCGACCGTTTTCATCAGTAGAGGAAGTAATACCGAACAGCGGTGTATGGGTCCAGCTCTGCATCCTGGCTTCTGCTGGATATAACCTGATCTCATCAAGAAAAACATTGCCATTCCCTGTCCAACTAAATTTAATCTTATCGGTAGTACCTGTGGGTGTAAAGTTCAACATGTACTGTTTCCAACTGCCACGTTCATATACCGATGGCGGAAGTGTCAGTGTAGTATTGCCAATAGCTACCTGTGGTGGCACAGTTCCCAATGCCCAAAAGGAAAGGATATAGGCTTTGCCCTGCGTCAGGTTCTGGCTGCCATTAATGAGTTGTGCCCCCATTGATGAAGACATTTTAAAAACGTATTTACCAGATGCGGCTGGCTCTGGTTGTCCGTCGGTAACATGAGTAAGATCATAGCCAATATTGCCACGTATCACACTAAGTGATCCGCCAGGACCTGGTTCATTGTTTTCAAAGCTGGTAAATGCTATATCGTTATATCGTGCATTGATTACTTCGGCTAGTTTTTGACCGTTAATGGTATCCCAAAGCATAGATTTATATACGCCTTGCTCACCCATTTTTGTTTCCAATGGATTACCCTTACTATCAAATAGTTGTACTTCACTGGTTTTGATAAATCCATGTAGGTCAGCACTGCTAAATGTTCCCCAAGCTTTTAAGGCCGTGGTATTATAAATGCCAGTACCTAAGTATTGGCTATAATTGTATGGTGGGTTTGGTACCATTGCATCATACAGCCCTTTATTCCATATTTTGCTATGTACAGATCCACTACTTTGAGAAACATAGCTGTTAAAGAAGCCATCCAGGAACATCCCGCCCTCAGGTAGCGGATTGGTATTACCGGTAATCCTCTTCCAGCGTTGGGTACCTACCAGTTTTTCCAGGCCCTGCAATGGATTGAAATTGCCGCTACCTGTTGGCGTCACTACATCATAGTTATAGATATTGAGTGTTTGGATCTCTTCCAACCTGCTGTTGCGTGCGATCAAGCGCTTAAGATTGCTTCTGCTATCATATTCATACTTCAGGGTATCCGCAACAAAGGCAATATCAGAAATGTATTTCTTACTTATAGTCTGTGTTAATAGTGCTTTACCTCTGTAAGGACGATAATAATCAAAGGAATCAAAGAATTTGTAATTGTTTGGCGTATACTGCCAGAGTATCCTGGCTCTTTTCCTGTTTTCTATCTGGTTTTTAGAACTCATACTGTCCAGACCAAAATTGTAAGTGTTTATAGACTCCATCACCAGCTTGCCATTCTGATCAAACTCCTTGGTCGTTAATGCCAACCCCATTTCCCAATCCCTTAGATATTGTTTCTCAGAATACGGGTAAGTGAAATAGTGATTTCCACCACCGACCAGAGTATACCGGGGTTGGTTATTGCTTAATGCATCTTTAAAATTAGTGAAGGTGACTTCCCTGCGGGAAAGCAATTGTCCTGTTTCATTTTTAACAACTACAGCCACATTACTATAGCCATGGTTGGAACCATTAACAAACTGATGGGCGCTCATACAAACGCCTTCTATGGCCATTTTATCCACAATACGTTGAGCGCCATCGAGCCGTACCGGGTAATGATAATAACCGCCTGTAAGGAATCTTTGTCCTCCGGTAAATTCAAAGGTGGTCTTGCGGTAATTACCGGGGTGGAATTTGTCAGATTCCGTAATGGATTTGATCCGTAACCCATCATTGACCAGGTTACCTACAAATCTTGTATCTCCCGCAGGAATAGCGGGATTCGAGAAGGCGTTCAGCATATTATCCAGTTGCTGATGCCCTTCATATTCAAAAGCTACTTCACCACCAAAAGCATTTTTAATTTTAGTGAGCATCCCTACTTTCATGGAATCCGGATTATCTTCCCTGTTTACCCCCATAAAGATCTCCTGAAAGTGCCTGGGATGATAGGGAATAGTACAACCATAATCAATGGGAACATGATTTGAATATGGTATAGGTATATTACCATTATAATAACCAAATGCATCTATACCACCCATGTATTTGTTTGGGAACTGGATGGTATTGTGGTAGTCGAATGTGTAATAAGGTTCATTCAGGCTCCCGTCTGAGCTTAACAAACGGACACCATTTAACTTTAGACGGTACAATTGGTAACTCACTCCAGAGGCTCCCGTCGCATAGGCGATTTCTATACTATCAGTTGGTATATGTCCGGCAGTGCGGGTCTTCCAGTAGCCCTGTTCCATTTTGTAACGAAGTACATTGTTGGAGTTGCTTCCTGATGAAATACGGATTTCCCTTATGGCAGGGCCATAAAAGTCAATCCGTGATGCCGTATCATAAATAATTTTAGCCGTCACGTTATTGGGATAATTAATCTTGTCCAGACTGATGATATTATTGCCTAACTGGAATACTTCTTCCCCTACTGGTGGAATGTAGTAATTCGGAATTGTAGTAAGCGTATAGCGTTTATAAGCCGGTGGTGGACCAATCCGAGTGGGCAAATAGGTATATTTAATTTCTGCACCAGATGCCAGAGTAATCTTTTTGATCACCCAATTGGCATAATAATTAAACACACCGACTTCTACACCAAAATTGAATATGTCCGTCAAACGGCGATTAATTACATCACCGCCAATAAAGTAATACTGGTTGCCTTGTTCATCCGTAATTCGAAATTCCAAATTGGTCATTGGAGCAGGTGTACTGGGCATTGTAGTTACCACCACGCCATTAATCAGCATTTCCACTTTCACATTGCGCTGCGGCCGGGTAAAAAGAAAACCATCTTTGCCCAGGTTAAAGGTAAAGGAGAGACTGCCAACAGATACCACAAAATCATCACTTTCTCCGTCCCGGTATACAGTAGTATCTGTTGCCTGCTGTAATGTCTCATTATACCACGCCAGTTTACCTTTAAACCGACGTTCTGGGTTAATAATTATTTCCATGGAATCAAGCGCGTTTGGCCCCTGATGATAAATCAGGGAGTCTGTAGCTGCAAATATTTCATCGGGAAGATCTTTTACTACGCGAGAAATCCGGCCGTTTGCTAATAAATTCCATCCTTGGCCTAAATCAGAGGCAAATTCCTCAATTTTATTGCCTCTCCCATTGTAGCTAAGGGAAATACCATAATCTGAGCCATCTACAGCATATTGGTATATAGGTATAGATACATTAAGCGTCCCATCATAAAGGTTGGGGCTGAACAAGCCTCCCATGCTGCTAGGTCCCGAGGAACCACCAGGTGTCATTTTGGAATCGGAGGTGGCACCACCCAATTGCTGGGCTTGTCCATAACTGTAAATTCCCGGCCAAAAGAGGATCATAATCAGGGTCGTAATAACCGTCACTATTTGCTTCATAAAAGGATTGATTTTACTCGTGTATTTAAAATGCTTACTGTATTATATGGTTACCTATCTTTTCTATTTCTCCCAGCCAAACCGCAGCAGGAAGGGTGAACGCATACCCCCTTCGCGCCACAGGAAATTGTAGCCCGCCAGGAAGGTACCGCTCCACTTGCTGTTGATCCGGTACCGTTTCATGATACCGGCATAAGCGGCCTGCTGCTGCGCACCAAAGGCATCTTTGAGTGCATTGTCCTTATCGTTGGGTTGTGTTGCTCCCGGCAGGTAAGGCCGGTTCTGCGGACGGAAAGCACGCTCGTAGCCTGCCTGCAGGCTGAAGCCATAGAGCCATTGCCAGTCGCTGAAAGCCCGGAGGCTGATCCCTTCATAGCTGAAGCGGATGTTCTGCCAGTCCCGGCCCAGTCCCATACTGGCACTGATGCCGATACCATGGCTTAACCTGGGGGTATGCTTGAAGGCAACGGAGGCACCGAGCTCCAGCATAGCCGGGCGCAGGCCGTCGGGGCTGACCCGGCTCGTCTGGAAATTGTACTGGGTCTCCAGCCGCTGCCAGAAGGGTTTCCCCCTTTCGGGATTCTTTTTAAATGAGGGCTTTTCCAGCTGCTTCAACTGGTCTTTGGCACGGCGGGCCTGGTTAAGGGCCTGCTTGCCTTCGTTAATCCCCTGCCGGGCTTCACTGACCGCTCCGGTCACCTCTTTAAATTGCTCCTGGAACTGCTGTACCTGCTCGCCCATCTGCTGCTGCACATTGTTCAGCTGATCGCCCAGTTTCTGTTGCAGCATCTTGTTCATGCTTTGCTTGGTCTGGTAGCCCATACGTTCCAGGTCGGCGGCTGTAGCATTATTGCCCATACCACCAAAGGCATTGTTATTGGTACTCAGTGCTTCGCTGAATCCTTCGGTGCCCTGCAGGTATTCCAGGGCTTTTTCTTCGGCTTCGTCGGGGTCGTCGGCCAGCTGCTTCCAGGCTTTTATCTTTTCCCCGGCATAGTAAATGTCTTTCTGCATCTTTTTGAGGCCGGCCACTTCCTTACCGCCCATCAGCCCTTCCAGGGCCTGGCTGCGCTGCTGTACCAGTTCCTTTACCTGTTGCTGGGCACTGATCTTCTGCTGCAGTTCGTTGAGCTGTTTGCTGTAATCATCGGACAAGCCCGCCTTGCCGGCAAGGCAGGATGCGCCACCCAGCCGCTGGCTTTGCTGCTGCACAAAGTTTTGTACTTTTTTGAGGCTGTCTATTATGGTGGTTTTAGCGCCTGGCTGTGCCTTCGCTACGGCAGTATCGGCAGACCGGGCAGCGATGGAGTCATAGGTAAGGGGCATGTTTTTGTATTGCGCATAACGAGTCGAATCCTTATCGGCCAGTTTCCGGGCCAGGCGGGCTTCCTGGCGCCGCAGCTTCTTCAGCAGTTTTTGCTGGATGCGCTCAGCGCGTTTCAGATACTTATCCAGGGCAGCGGTACGGCTGCTTAAATATTGTTCGCCAGTAACAATAGTCTCAAGGTCTTGACTAGAAGCAACTGTTGCAGCAGCTAGAAAAGAAGAAATAAGTATAAATGAAATGCTCAAGAAGACTAATATTTTCTTCATCATTCTTTGATATTGAAATCTCACAATTTATGATGATGATTAACAATAAATCCACCACCTCGGAAACAGACAATCAGGATTATGATAAGTTTTAAGTCAGGTTTAGTGCGCGCAAAGTTAATTTAAATGCTAAAGTTTTATTAATGCCGTCACAAAGATTTGTAATTATCATTTGATTATCATAGAGGAAATTCCCCCTTTTTCAGAGGATTTTTCCTCCAAAAAATCTCGTGAAAAAACATTACGGAACTGTCGTTCGTCATAGTTTTCTGCTGTTCGTGTAAAAAATAACTTTAACTGTTTTTGCTTCCCTATATTTCGCAAACAAAACAGTTATGAAACTTAAATTTCGACCTGAGTCAATGATTCGAGTCCCTCAATTCCATTTATCATCAGAATTGAAGCAAGTGTGGGAAGATTTAAAAGAATCGATTAACCATTCCTCTCCCGATTTTTACCAAATGGTAAAAGATGTACCATCAGATAAAATAGACACCTTACCACCTCCTATCTTCCATACAGTCTGGAAGTATTTCAACAGGGCGAAGTATAGGTCTGTCCCCTATGGACGATTCGCCGGGGTTGGACTCTTGAATCCGAAAGCCAATACAATTAATAGAGTAATAATTTCTAATGAACAGATATTCCACAGCTATACTAGCTGGGTAAATCTTGAACAAGTATTTCCGGATAGGAGGCCTATAAATGATCAAACCATATTAATTGCAAATACTTCCTATTACCTGGTCGAAAAGACAATAAGATTTTTAATTAAAGAAAACCATAAATACGAATTAGCTGAAATTGCAAATGATGAGGTTTTCATGGATATATTAACCTTCTGCGTATATCATAGAACCGCATTAGAAATAAAAAGAGCCATACCTAAGTGCTACAATAAAGTACTGAATGAAATGGTCAGTCTTCAATTGCTTATCCCTCAAACGATGACTAATTTGATCGGAGATGACTATTTTACAAGAAAAGGTATTGACACCTCAAACCTGAAGCAGTACATCATTTCAGAAAGAAAAGTTGAATGCGGGAATATAGATTTCAAATTTTTAAAGCACCTACCGGAGTTGCTTCAAAAGTTTGCTCCCCACCTTCCTGAACCTAGCGATAGCTTTTTGGAAGAATTCAAGAGGCGGTTCTTGTTAAAATACGAACAAAGACTTATTCCCATAATGGAGGCACTAGATCCGGAAATTGGGATTGGGTATGGAAACATGGAAGAATCATCAATTTATGAATCACTGGAAGATGATTTAAGGAGCAGTAGAATTGATACGAATAGAGGCAGCAACGAGATGTTGAACAAACTACTTTTTGGTGCAATTAGGCCAGAGGAAAATTATGAAATGAACCTCGAAGAAATATTGGCTTGGCATACATCTTCTGATGAAAAAATAATTCCCAATACTCTCGGCATCCTTTGCTCCTTGCATGACGGCACCTTAATTTTGGATCAGGTGTATGGCCCTACTACCAATAGGCTGCTTGGGAGATTTTCCATAATTGGTGAAAATATAAAAATGCTTTGTAAGGAAGTTGCAGCAACGGAGAAATTAGCAAATCCGGGAGTTGTATTCTTTGATATAGCCTATAATGGCGAAATCAATGTGGATGATGTCAACCGAAGAGAACATATATATGATTATCAACTTTCAATATTGGATTACGATTTAAGTAGCCATCCTTTATCTATAAATGACTTGTACCTTAAGCTTGTTGGAAGCGAATTGCATTTGGTGTCAAAAAGTCTCAATAGACGATTAATACCCAGGCTTTCAACTGCATATAATCATACCAGGTCAGACCTTCCGTTGTTCAGGTTACTCTGTGATATCCAGTATCAGGGACTAAAAATCAATTATGATTTTAGATTGGCGAATTATTTCCCAGATATGGATTTTTATCCGAGGCTGGTTTTCAAAAATATCATTGCTGCTCCGGCGCAATGGAAGATACACTACGATGCATTCGAAAGCCATTTTGAAGAAAATGAACTAGGTTTGAAGAAATATCTGTTATCACTGGGACTTAAGGATTTTGCTGTTACAAGGACAGAGGACAGAACCCTATTCTTTGACTTGAATAACAACATTGACATAACTCAACTTCTCTACATCTTCAAGAAGTTTAAGGATTTTTATCTTGAAGAGGGGTTCTATTGTCAAAACCCAGTAGTAATTGATAACCAATCGAAAGAATTCAAGAGTCAATTTTTACTTATTCCATATCATGAATGTGAAATATACAGGCCGTCTATTTATTCCTTTGATAAAAGCAATCTTACTGCAGTACATAACTTCCCACCAGCATGTGGCTGGTTATACTTCAATATCTATGTCCACCCAAACCAAAGTAATCAGTTATTGTTGGATTCGATACTTCCAATTGTTCAGAACCAACAACACGCCCTGAAAAAGTGGTTCTTTGTAAGATTTAACCAAAATGGAGAGCATTTAAGAATAAGATTGATGCCTGAAGATCCAAATATAATGTCATCATTGATTTACGTTTTCAATGAATCTTTCAGGAAACATTTGAATTCAGGAATAATTTCTGATTTCAATATATCCACCTATAAACCGGAAGTTGAAAGATATGGCAGCGATATGATAGATCAAGTAGAGCACCACTTTTCCCTTGACAGTGATTTCGTTTTGCACCTAATCCGCAACGGTGTCACAACTATCGAAAAGTACTCGTTGTGTACTCATTTAATCCGCTCAGTAGGAAGGGCAGGAATATTCACAAATGAACAGTTCAAGTCAATAGTTGAAAGTGTATCCAACTCATTTATTACGGAGCACAAAATTGGAATAAACGGGTTCAGGATATTGAACAGCAAATTTCGTGAACTTAGAAATTTCAAACCTCAAACTATATCGATACATAATGATCAATCTCTTTTAAGACTAAAGCGATCCCTGTTGCAATTGCTAAAGAAATGCCCCGCAGAAAGGCGTGACTCCTTGTTCGTTGATGTAATTCATATGCATGTAAACAGGCTCTTTTGTGAAGACCAGAGAACACATGAGATGGTCGTCTATTATTGTTCAGTCAAAATGCATCTTCGTGAGCTGTCAACAGGGATGATTAAATCTTGAACTGGGATTTGTACTTTCTTCCCAACTTTACACGAACCCCATTGCTAAGCTCGACAAAGTCGATACCGATGATTTTGATTTTATCTTTTTGAACCGCGAATGATTTATGAATACGGAGAAAGACAACTGGCCTTAGTAGCTCTATTAATTTAATCAAGGAAGTGTAGTGCATCAAGGAGGAATTATCCTCCTTGTACAGCAAATGGTAATTCTGCTGACTTTCAATATAGAAGATTTCACTCCGCAAAATGTTCACTTGATTGTAGGTTCTTCTATCCTTTATTAAAAGAGCCTCATTTACATTGTCCAGATCTGGCCTAACCAAGTCTAGGATATGCTTACATTTCAATAAAGCACGATTGAGCATTTCAAAGCTATATGGCTTTAGAAGATAATCTACCGCGTTATAGTCATAGGATTTTAAAGCAAAATGAGGATGGGCAGTTGCAAATACAATAAGCGTTTTTCCCATAGCAATTTTAGCTAGTTCCAATCCATTAAGTGCTCTCATTTCAATATCCAGTAAAACAATATCTGGAGGCGATGAACCTTCAAGGATTTGCCTTGCCAACACAGGATCTGTGATACCACCAACGAATTTCACGAACGGAATATCTTTTAAACAATGCTCGATATACCTTAATGTTGCCGGTTCATCATCTACAGCTAAAAGAGATATGTGTTTCATGATACCTTTGGAATTGAAAGACTCACTTTAAAATAATCGCTGGAGTTCTCTACCTTCAACTTTGCTTTACTTCCGTAATTCAAATAAATTCTTCTACGCAAGTTCTCTAACCCAAGTCCTGTTGAATGAATACCTTCCATACCACTATCCGTTCTATTCTCAACTACAAAATCAATAGTTGACGCTGCTCGTTTTAAGTGTATGGTTGCAGGTGCTTGGGGATTATTCAATTCTCCATACTTGAATAGATTTTCTACTACAGTTAGAAATATTTGTGGTGGGATTCGGGTATTTAACTCATCATTGCTTAGGTCAAGTATTAACCTGACGTGGATAACATGCTCGAATCTTAACTCATTGATAAGAATTAATTTTTGGATCATCTCTACCTCATCTCTTAAAAATGTCTTCCCATCACCGTCTAATTCTTTCATGGAAGATATAGTGAACTGTGAGAATTCTCTTATTATTCTGCTGTTAGAAGGTGAAGACATTGCAACATTATTGTGAATCTGATTAATGACATTTAAAATGACATGGGAACTGATTCTGGTATGGTGATAATTGTCTTCCCTTATAATATAGTTTATGATTAACTTCAATAATGTTGTAGGTAGCCATAGCAGGAAAATAATCAGAAACTTTTGATAAGATTGCCAGAGATGATTTATGGTATGCGCATCCGTCACATTACTATAGAATCCCAACTCTCCTGGAAAAAAGCATGCCATAATAATATTGCTCAAATATGCATGTACTACAAGTGAACAAACTATCAGTAGGATTGGGATAATATAGGATCGATAGTATCTTAAACTGAGTGGCAACACTATACGATAGTTCAATATCATAAATAATATATCACAGGTAAAGAAGACAGCATAGAAGGAAGGAGTGGCCTTTGATTTATTATTCCAAGCAATCAGGACCTCAAAGGCCATAAACACTGAAATAACAACAACCTTAAACCAAAGGCTTGAAATAATCTTGAATAAAAGAATAGCATCAGCTACCTCTTTATCACTCAAATGTCGTTTGTCATCGTTTTTTGACTGTTTGTAAAAGATTTTTGGAACTGCCATGATCTCTGTTTTATCTTTATGAAAAGAAGGTAATAAACCATTTAGAACAAATGCATTATGAAAACAAAAAATCAGAAAAACAGCTTTAGAAAGTCTATCTATTCATTTAGAGGCAGCAGTGTAAACATGGCAGGAAGTAAATCTGGAACCGGTCATCCGACAACTACGACAACAACTAGCTATCCCAGCGTAGCCTGCCCTAAATAGGCTTAAAAACATTGATGGCAGCATCCATAAGTCTGCCATCACCTCAAATAGAAATAGATGATTTCTTCACAATAAGTGCTTAATACTGGAAAGTATTAGAAGTAGTGCTATTGCCATTTTTCTAAAGGTATTAATATTCAACATTTTAAGTAGCGATTCTGGATCATAATTTATACGCTGCCTCCAACAGCAGTTACAATATTCAACAAGTACGGTTGTAGATTTAAAAGGTGTTTTTTTCATAAAGTATTGGTTTATTCCTAAACTGGTACCTCAGTAAATCCTCCAATCCGTGGAAGAATATTTAAAGTTGATTCTGATTAAACCATTCCCTTAACCGGCTAATAAAGGCACCTCCTGCAGGCTGCGATAGCTAAAACCAAAATTCATTTTTTAACCTTTAAATCAATTCTTATGCAAAAACTATTAATGACAGTCATCGCAATTTGTGGTCTTTCTTTTGTTGCTCTTGCAGAAAATAAAGAAAACAAAACCGAAGCGGCTATAGTAACTGAAGCTAAAGCAGAAACACCTCTTCAAACCTATTATGTAACAGGTGAGACAAGTGCAGGTGGTCAGAATTACTACTTTGTTTCTGACAGTAACCCTGGTTGCCCTGATGATGGCCTAAAGCCTTGTGAGGTCCTTTCCAGCCAAATGAAGGACGGTCAAAACCGGATACCGACTCAGGCAGTTGAAGAGGTGATCACCCACAGACCATAATTTGGTTTTTAACAGATAGCTGCCTGGATTCAGGTGGCTATCTGTTTTCTTGTTTTATAACCAGTACATCGATTTCCCTTTGTTCTAATTTCAATTCATATCCTTGCTTTCCAAATGTTTCATTTACATTTTTTATGTTCCCCCATCCATCCTCTTTGGGCAGGTCGATTGAGATTTTATCAGATTTTGTTAAGCCTAGTTCCATCTGGAATGCAATAGGTTGGCTTAAATCCTCGAGGATACGTTTCATGTAAGATTCCACATTAGTAACTGGTTGATTGATATAAGCATAAGACAAACCTGTATCTATTATGGTATCCTTGCTTGTCAATACCTTTATTTCATGACCCGGAAGTCTGCAAAGAACATATGCAGGATATGATCTTTTCTCCATAGTGCCAGTAATGCCCCTTTCAAGCTTAAAGTATCTATTTAGGTCTGTCACCATAAATTCATTAAGTCTATCTTTCCAATTCAGGGGCAATACAAGTTCATAGCAATACCTATTAGAATTGGAGTAATCATCATACTTGTCCATTTTACCACTAAACTCCACTTCTGAAGGATGATCTGCTTCAATCAGAACCCTGCTTTTCTCATGAGCTGCAATCTTAAAAGCTGCCCTATATAAATCAACAATAGATGCATTGAATTTGTAATACCGCACTATATTTTTTACTGAATTCTGCTGTATCCCTGTTCGTGTACCTAAAGAAGAGTTATATCCTAATATAGACGAATATTGTTTTACCAAAAGTCCACTATCAATGGGCTGTATTAAATTCTGTTCAACAATGATCTTTCTATCCAACTTAAAGTCATCCTTCACAGCAAAAGAGACATGCTTTCCTTGCAATAACTTTCTGATATTTTCCTCATTCGTATTCCAACCATTTGTTGCCGCAACGACTTTTCCATCTGGATCTATCCAAACATGATGAGGCACAATCTGGTGAGGAAAAATCTCCCTCCAAATGGTATCTCCTAAAATTAATGGCAGGTTTGGCATTTTGAAATCGGGAATCAGTCGCAGTCTTTGCCTCAATCGTTTGTTGATTTTCTCCTTGCTCTCCCACGGATTAATAAGGATAATTTGTATCTCAGCATTATAATCCTGCTGCAATTTTTCCAAATGGGGCATACTCTCAAAGCAGCTTGCACATCCGGTTGTCCAGAAATCCAGAATAATGTATTTGCCCTTTAAATCATCTAACTTCAAAATGGAATCCTTATAATTGATAACACTACCAAAGGTCAGGCCAGTAACATAGTCCCCAGTACCAAGTTTCTGTTGTAGTTTATTGCTCTGTGCATACAAATCACTGACGAAGAGCAGTACCAGGGCGATGATAAAATAAACTTTGAATAACTCTCCCATTACCTTTCGTTTTGGCTAATACCACTTAATTGAATTTCGGTATCAGGAATAGGATAGACATATCGTTTGTCATTTGGAGGGAGCTGTAGTACCTGGCCACCAACCTTTCGTTCAAGTGTACGTGCAAATCTGGGGTCCTTGTTTAATCTGCGCAGATCTTCCCATCTTATCTGGGCGGTAAAGGGAAGCTCCTTCCTTCTTTCTTCAAGAACAATAAGCAACAGTTCATCTTTGTTCATAATTTCCAGAGGGATAAAGGTTCCGGCTTTGTACCGAAGCGAAAGCAAATGGTTCAGATCCTGTAAGGCCTCCTCCTCTTTATCCAACCTCGCAGCGCATTCCATCCTGATGAAGTAGATCTCATTTAATGCAATTCCGCAAAAAATCGTATTGTCGCCTGAATAAGTCCCTCGGAATTGAATCTTTCCATTTCCGGAATCGCTATACAAAAGGCCTTTACGAAGGTCATCTGGCTTATAGGACAAATATAAATCCGGAGCAATATAACCATGGGCATTTGCCTGGGGACCAATGTTCCTATTGTTGATACCGCGGGCGAAGAACAGGATTTCCGGATTACCTGGAAAGGCAGGAAATCTATAGGTTGTGCTTGTGCTTACTAATGCGTTGTTGTAGTCCAAGAGGCTATTGCCGTTTTTTATACACAGATCTGCGTAAAAAAGGGCCTTTTCGTAATGGTCCATAACAAGATATGTCTTTGACAAAAGCCCAAGTGCAGCGCCTTTCCCCGGTCTTGTCTGATAGCCTGCGAATTGCGGAAGAAGCTCAGCCGCATCCTCCAAATCTCTTATTATAATTTCATAAGTCTCTCTGATAGTAGATCTGACAGGCTTTATATTGACATTGGACGTTACCCTTATTACCAAGCCATCCATCTCCAGGTTTTCAGGAGCAAAAGGAAGGCAATAAGTCTGGGCGAGATTATAAAATGCCAGCGATCTGTAGAAAAGCGCCCGTCCCTTAAGATGATTAAATTCCGTTTGATTATCTTCTGTTGGCGTAATCTTACCAAGTTCATCGAGCACAATATTTGTTCTGCCTACCATTCTATATGCATAGGTCCACTCCAACGGAACCGAACCATCGAAAAGTTTCTTTTCCCATTTGTACAAATTTTGCATCAGCAGTGATGCTGCCTGGAGGTTTCCATCCAAAAGATAGTAGTTATCGCTACCCGTGAGGCCATAAGTAGGGTAGCTCGAATTCATTTGATTATCTTCATCTAAAATGGCGTTAAGGTCCTTTAATGTTGCTGGACGTACGTCATTTAACTGCGATTTTGCATCCAGCCAATTATCCACCTTCTCACAAGAAGTTAAGTATTGGATTACAAGAAATAGTATGATAAAAATAAATTCGGATGTTATAGGTTTAAATCTTATTTTCATGACATCTTATTTTAAAAACTTGCCCGCATGCCAAAAGAGATGGTCATCGGCTGCGGCAGAAAGTGTGTATAAACGCTTGAGATTACATCTGGATCTAAATTCAACTTATTGGCGCGCCAGATAATTCCCAGATTATTTGCATAGGCGAAAAGTTCCAATGATCTAAAATAGGTTAGCGACTTGATTTCCTTCAGATTATAGGAAAGTCTGATATCCTGAAACCTGATATGACCAGCATCTTCAACCAATGCTTCCGAATATTGATAGAAATTATTCCTAGCGAAATTTTGTGTATTCTGAACTGAAGGCACACTAGTTCTGGTTTCATCACCGGGCTTTTGCCATCTGGTGGAATAATCAGCATGCTGGTAGCCCTGAATAATATCTGCATAACTTAGGCCGATAGAGGAGCGACGGAATACATGGCCAAACTTATAGCTGAAAGAAAATGAAAGGCCAAAATCTTTGTAAGAGAAATCATTTCGCAGGTTTCCAAATACTTTAGGTGATGCCGGACCATTGAAAACCAGGGAATCGGCAGAGTAGTTGTTTTGAATTCCCGAATAATCCTTGCTGACTATTCCATTCAGCCGTCCCTGTGGCTCACCGGTAGCCGGGTCCAGTCCTTCCCATTTGTAACTAAAGATTCCAGAAAGGGGTTTGCCAACTGCCCCCATGATCGGACTTGAAATCGAACTGTTGCTCAGCGGGACATTATATGCTGAGATTTTATTCCCATAAAGACTCAAATTTAGGTTTGTCGTCCATTTTACTAATTTGTTCAGATTCCTTGAGGCAATATTTAGATCAAATCCCCTGGAAGATGTTGCAGCAGAATTGGCAAAGTAATTGGTAAATCCAGTTGAAGGCGCAAGCTCGATATTTTGAATTAGTTCCCTGCCATCCTTTTGGTAGAACTCAACACTTCCTGATAGCTGATTTGAGAACAGGCTGAAGTCCAGTCCAACATTAAAGTTTCTTACTTTCTCCCAGCTCAGCTCCGGATTGGGGGCTGATAAGGCTATAATTACCGGTAGGCCTGTACGAGAGCTACTGTAGTAACTCCCCGTTACATAGGCACTGCCATGATATATATTACCATTATACCCAAACGTCGTTCTTAGGCGTAAGAATCCAATGATACTGTTTTTAAGAAAGTCTTCATTGCTCAATGTCCAGGCAGCACCTATGGACCATAAAGGAGTAATCTTATCATTTGCTTGTACACCAAACAGGTTTGCGCCATCCCTCCTCGCACTTGCACTAAAAGTATAGGTGTTTTTATAAGAATAGCTTGCATTCGCATATTGTGAGATATAGCGGTTTAAGGTTCCTGAAACGGATCCATCGGGTGAGGGGATTTTGGCTGACCCAACAGGGTTCACTGGCAGAAAATCCAAAAAATTCAACGCATTATTGGAAGAACCGAATTGCTTATCATATCCATATGAAGTACGGGTAGAACCTTTAATATCTGTTTCCCTAAGTTCAACCCCTGCTATTGCAGTCAAGCTATGTCTATTAAATACCCTATCGTAATTAAGCTGTGCTCTCGCGTTATTGCTTATCCAGTCATACTGACCAACACTTAGTATTCCCCCAGTATTGGGAACCTGGTAAAGGAATGATCCATCTGGATTTCTGAACGAAAACCGGTTGATTAGATTTCTTGTAAAGTAACGGTCTATACTATTGAGGTGGTAGTCGTAAATCCGCTGTCTCTCATTTTGATAGAACAACTCAATGTCAAGAGCCTTGGTAATATTATAAGTAGCATTTGCTCTGATAATGAGGTTCGAGATTTTTGTATACTTGTCATTGACATTAAGTTCGTCAAAGGGCCGAAAGCTCCAGTCATAAAATCCCTGAGATTGCGAATTGTGAATATAGGAAGGTTTATAGTCCTTAGTAATGGCCAAAGCCTCTTCACCTTCACCTACAAGCTTTGCATATGGATAGACCCCCATATAGCTCCCGCCCATGTTCATTCCATAGCTTACTGGAAATTCATTGTTTTTATCTGTACTATTCTGTGAGTATAGAATCCCAGCTGATATTTCCAGGCCTTCTGCCGGTTTATACGAGGTCTGGCTATTGATTGTAGTCCTGCTAACGCCATTTCTTACTAAGTTATCAAGGTTCTTATCATAACCTGTAAAAAGCGAGTATGTTACCTTTTCAGCGCCACCCCTTAAACCAAGTGAATATTGCTGCTTGACCCCGTTACGATAAAAATACTTATCCAGATCATTTCTGATATCTATTTGCTCAAGCCTTGCTAGCTGGTCACCCAGATTTTCCTTTTCAGGGCCACTTAACCCAGGCGCTTTTAATTGATGGAGTAACTCCACTGCAGGCGAAACCGGTGTATAGTTAATATTATCATTAATATCGGCATCAAAGTACCCGCTTTCATATAATATCCTTTCAACACCAATATAATCCTTTGCATTAAGGAAATTCCGGTCATATCTCAAATCTGGTTTGGATTGAACAGATATATTGGCACTGGCCTCAATCCGGACAGGCTCACCCCTTTTGCCCTTCTTCGTCGTAATGACTATTACGCCATTTCCTGATTTGGCACCCCAAATACTTGCTGCTGCCGCATCCTTCAAGATACTAATGTTCTCTATGTCATTAGGGTTCAGGTTCCGGATATCACCTTCATAAGGAAAATTATCCAATACAATAAGCGGAGCTCTATTTACATTATTGGATAGGGTGCTTACACCCCTGATTTCAATGCCCACAGGTCTTCCGATTGTAGACAGCCCAGGTACATCAATATCCGACACATCAGTAAATGATAAACCGGGCACCATACCATTTAGCCGCTCAAGGATTCCGGTAGATGGATTTCTATTGATAATTGTAGTATCCACGACTACAAATGAACCGGTTGCCCTTTCTTTAGGTATTTTCTGATATCCCGTGTTTACAGTAACATCAACTTCAGCAATTTCCGTTTGGGATACAGTTAAATATACCAACAGGATATCCTGGTCAGCTTCAACTTCCCTATATCCATAACCTAGTCTGGAAAACTGCAGAATTGCATGCCCTGGAACTTCACTTAAGGAAAATACACCGTTCAGGTCCGTCATTGTTCCAACAGAAGTACCTTTCACTTTTACGGAAACAAAAGGTAACGGATTACCAATACTATCCCTAACCGTCCCCCTGACTGAACGCTGTGGCAGGCCGTCATTTCTCTTATCGGGGATAGTCTTTTTCTCAGTATCACCGGAAAGGGTCACATAAATAACCTTGTCCCCGATTTCATAGGTTAAGGGTTGGGCCTTGAAAATCACTTTTAGTGTATTTTCAAGGGATTGTTTACTGATAGAAGCCGTTACTGGTTTTGCTAAATTCAGATGGGCAATATTGATAACAAAATCGTAGCCTGATTGGCGTTTGACTTCATCCATTACCTTCTCCAATGGTGCGTTTTTTACATTTAAGGATATCTGTGCCGCACCTTCGGCAAGTACAGAGATATTTAAGGTAAGCATCAGTAGCTGCAGGAGTCTCATGGCCTGTCTTCCTTTTCTTTTGAAATATTTCTCCATTTTGGTTAAAGGAGGGTTATCCCTGCAACTGTTCCAATTGCAATGGATAAGTAATTTAAATTTCATAAATTTGTTGTGGTTAGTATTAAGAGTTTGCGTTGAGTGTAAACATTGTGCTTATCAATAACCGGAAGTATTCGAAGTACTTCCGGTTATAACACAACATTGAGTAACATTCTAATTATTGCTGAATAGTAATATAAACCCTCCTTTCTTTTTTGATTTCAAATTTTAGGTTACTGGTCCGCTCCAACATTTCAAAGACTTCAGATAGATTTCTTGTCCTGCTGATATCAGCATAGAAATACTCGTTTGGAGGTAGTGTTTCGTAGTCCACTTTGATATCATACCAACGTTCCAGCTGCTTCATGATCTCTTCTAGGCTCATGCGATGGAAAACAAATTGATTGTCCTTCCATCCTATATAATCTTCTACATTGACCTCCCTTATGGTAAGTCTATTATTCTCCGAAATTGCCTGCTTTCCAGGTGTAAGGACAGCTTCCTGTTTGCCGGTACCAGTTACCTTTACCCTCCCATCGGCCAGGGTTGTTGTAACCGGCTCGTCACTATAGGCCTTCACATTGAATTTGGTGCCAAGAACCCGAATGTCCTGATCCTGGGTATGGACGATAAATGGCTTTTTGCTATCATGGCTCACTTCAAAATATGCCTCGCCATTAAGCTCCACCCGCCGCTCTCCAGCGAACCGGGTGGGAAGCTTAATGCTAGAACCTGAGTTCAGATAAACATATGAAAGGTCTTCGAGGACTAACTTGTAAATGCCCCCTTTGGGTGTTTTTATGGAAGTGTAGGATGTGCTATTTTGACTTTCCTGGTTATACGGAGCTTGTATAAAAGACAGTTCTCCATCTGCATTCTTTTCAATGGTCATACCGTCGAGTGATACAACGGTACCCTTTTTCATCTCATCCAGTTGGAAGGAACGGCCATCCTCCAGACTTAGTGTGGCATAGTTTCCACCGGGAGGAATATCACTAATGGACTGTCCTTGTTCCCAAAAAAGGAGGCCACCATTACTATTATAATAAAAGTAGCCTCCTAAAGTAATTAGTATAATAGATGCAATCAAGGCAAGTTTGGCCCACAGATTGGAACGACTTTGTTTCTTTGGAATAGATACAGCTTCAAATATTTGCTGGCGCAGACGAAGCTCAGTTTCCTTTACAATGATAGCTGTCCGCTCTTTTAGCAATGGATCTGAAAAATCCTCTTCGGAAAGCTCCCGCTCGACCAACCTGCGAAGTACGAACTGGTATTGTTCGCTTGCTGCCATAGAAAGCAGATGCGCAATTTCCTGCTCAGTTGCTTTTCCACTTAGGTAGCGGTCAAATAATAATTCCAGTTCATTAGGTTTCATCTCTGTTCCTTTTTTATACAATACGAACAGGAAAATAAAAGTGGGGGTCGGGACTAGAAAATAATTAGTCCATCGTAAGATAAACCAGGAGCAATAAATGAAGCCCCGAAGTTGTGGTAAGCCTTTCTTTTACGAAGAGCGTCGCTTTTTGTATATGTTCTTTGATAGTTGAAGCTGATATGCCAAGCTCTTCGGATATTTCCTTATAGCTCTTTCCTTCAATTTTAAAAAGCAGAAATACCTTTTTTCGTTGTGGAGGAAGCATATCAATTACTTGGTAGAGTAACTGTTCATTTTCCTTTTTAAAAATATTCTCCTCAATATGGCTATACAATTCTGAGGTAGTAGCCATGATATGATCATAGATGGTCCGTTCCTTTGTCGCTCTTCTCATTAAGTCAATAACGAGGTTTTGGGCTATTCGGTGCAAGTATGCTTTAAATGATAGCGTTTCGTCTATACTTTTCCTTCCAGACCACACTTTCATAAAAACATCTTGTAAAACTTCTTCGGCAAGTTCATCAGACCGGAGTAAGCGCAATAACCGATAACCTATCTGTTCCTTATACAGGTGGTAAATTTCAAAGAAGGCGTGTTCATCTCCTTCTTTGAGCAATAACAGTAACTGCTTTTCGTCCAAGGTCTGGCAGTGATTCATATACGGTTTATAAATAATATATAAATGTAGATCATAATTAATATATGATGCAAGTCATTTCGCAAATAACTTTTTGCTGTTCCGGAACTATTGACTTTCTCATGGTCAGGTAACCATGAGAAAGTTGGTGTTAGTGTGTGATGCAATGGTGAATGTCCTACGGAAGTAGAACCCAGGTCAGGTCCAGGTTTACATAACCGCCAAGGGATTTGATCCCATTGTCCCATTGAAGGCTGCCCATAATATTTTGCCGAAGCTCTTTTGTCCTTCTTGGAATCGGATTGGCGGGAATGGCCCCCATAACTATCGGGCTTCTTGTAATAAGGGCTGCCGCGAGCAGGCAGCCGAATGTCAGGTGATCGGCAGCGGACATATCGGCCAGGTAGGCATCCTGTTCCGTTGTCAGGCTAAAATTCGCATCGAACCAAGCAACAAGGGAAGTACTTGCCAGTTGGGCTTCAAGCAGCAGTGCTGAGTCCGATAAAGCGTATAGCTCCGTTAACTTGGCAGTAAGGCCAGCCGGCGTAAAAGGTTGAATTGCCATAATTCTAAATTATTGGTTTACAATTGATTAATTACTTCTTTAAATCTAAAAAGTTATGGATTCAATTGCAAATTAAATGTAATATTATTAGATTAGTACTGGAATTCAACACCAATACAAACCTCATACCTTAAGATGAAGTATAGGGACCTACCTTTCAGGATTATCGCTTCTGTCCTGGCGGCATTATTGTCCTCGGAACTCGGTAGCAGCCACAGCCTTGCCGAGCGGTTGCATACTCCCGAATTCTATCTGGAGTTTGGAGTGAGTTTTGCCATTACGATCATTGTGGTTTCTATCGTTTATTTGGCAACCGGATTTTTGGACAAAAAATTTGATTGGTTTCAAAAGACAGTGATAAGAATCAGCCTGCAGATTGTCTTAGGAATCCTACTGCCGGCCCTAATCGTGTTCCTTCTGGCTTCCGGCTACTTTGCGTACTTCGGAATCAATATATTCAGGACCGATTACCTCTATTTTGCATTCCCCTATATCATCCTGCTCATTGTCATCTTCAATGTGTACTATTTTACTTACTATCTATTTATTGAGTTAAATCGTGTAAGCAGAATAAAGCAAACAAATGCAGATAGTATCGAACCTGTGGAATATAAACAAGTAATCAAAGCTTATGAAGGAATGACTACCATTTTACTGCCAACGAGCCAAGTTGCCTACATTTTCCTTGAGGGCAGGCAAGTATTGGTCAGAGACACTGATAGCAAGGACTATTTTACAGACGGCGTATTGGAGGACATTGAAAACAGCTTAGATCCATCGCTCTTTTTTCGATTGAACCGGCAGCTTATCATTTCACGCAATAGCTGCACGGGATTTCAACCAATCGAATTTGGGAAAGTATTGGTAACCCTAACACCGGTATTTTCTGATGAAGCAGTTGTAAGCCAAAGAAAAGCGTCAAATTTTAAAAAATGGTACCTACCCAATTCAAATTTAGCTTCTAACGAACCTTAATTCCTCTGCTTATTCTCTTATGCATAGTTCGCCTAAATTTTGAATACCATTTTTTAGCAGACAAGTAAAAATACTCCTCTTCAATTATCGCATCACACCATATTAAATAGCGGGAATAATGCTCCTGGAACATGGATTGCGGATTGGTCGTTTTGATAAAATTAAAAATAGACTCCTTTATGGATTCTACTACCCCTACCCTGTCCTGCTTAACTTTGAAAGCAACACTTTTTGAAAGCAACTTTGCTATCTCCATTTCAATTGACCCTGCATTAGATTCCTGCTCGGATTTTTTAAAGTACCGAACTGCAGCCTTGGCTGCTACAGGAATCTGATCATATGATTTTGTATTGAGCAGCATAAAGAGTCTGAATATAAAAAGGTCTGCAAAAATGTCTTTTCGCATTGATTTTTGTTGATCAAAAAGCTCATCCCAGATTTTCTGTGCCTTACCATACTCGCCAATAACCATAAAACCGTTCATTAAATTCCCCTTTATGATATGGGCCTGGTCTATGGATAGTTTCAACTCTATACCCTTAAGTTCACTTTCGACAGTCTTCAAGCATTTCTTTAATGGCTTAAGCTCCCCTTTGTACGTTAAAACCTTAATTTGGTATGTAGATTTGTAGGCAAATAGCATTGTTGTGAAATTAGCGGATACATCAAGATGATTGGCTGAGCTATATAATTCAGCAATTCTGATAGCCATCATTGTATCATCAAAATGTCCTACACAAATAGAAGAAGTGATATGTTGAAAAATCCCTGAAATATAATCACTTGGCAAGATTGAGTGCTGTTCGGTAATCAACAGTTTCCGGCTGTAATCTAAAGCCTTCCAATGTTCGAATGTCATCCAATGGAAAATCGAAAAAATGAAATTTCTATAGTAACGCGATTTCTCCCCGTAACATTCTTTCTCCTCAACCATTTCATCAGATAAAATGGTTTCTCGTCTCACAAGTTCAGCAACCTCCCCCTTTACATAACCGTATTTCCTCTTTAGTAGAAGAATATGACTATACAAGCTTTCGAGTTTATTGAGTTGTTGAGCCATCATTGATACTTGGTTCTGTTCTGAAATTATTTCAATAGTTGGACGGGAGGGTTCATCAAGTGCAATGTTCAGCTTTTTTTCCCATTCCAGGACCAAATGAAGATGCGCGTATTTTTCATATTGCATTGCCAACTCATATGCTTTCTTCAGTATCAGGGAAGCTTGCTGCGGAAGCCTATGATTATTGAGAATTTCAACTTCGATAAGCTGATTCTGCAATGTAGTATCTATGGATATATTGTCAAGCAATATCCTTAAACTCTTTAGGATACAGGCATAAAGATGTCTTTTGGCAGTGACTAAAGTTTGGCTTGAAGTATTGAATAAATCATTTGGCACCTCACTTTGACCATTTTCGTGAATCTCATACAGCTGAAGAAACATAGGCAAATTCTCTCCTTTATTCGGTTTGAACATGTTGGTAAAATGCCTTTTTTCTCCGTTATTAAGAGATTGTATTAAATTTAGAAGGTCATCTTTCTTCCTATACATAAAATCAATTTAAATGCAATTTAAAGCATAAAAGCCAAAAAATACCCTATTTTAACATATCACAATCGCTCAAAAAAAGTTTTGTCCTATGGACTTTTTTTCGTTTCTTTTGTACGGACATCAGGGCTCCCCGCCCTTTATTACCTAATCCTATAAATATGATAAGACATGTCCAACCGTTTATTACTACCTATTTTCCAGGCCATCCTATTGTTATTATGTAGCTGCATTATCCCCATTAAGAGCAACGGTTTCGACCCACCGGATGGCATACCGGAACTTTCATTTATTGAAAATGTGGGTCAGGTTACCGACCAGTTCGGAAATGGAAGGCCCGATATTGATTTTAAGATTTCAGCAGCAAAGGGCCTTAACATCTTCCTGGGTAGCGGAAAGATCGTTTACCAATGGTCTGGCCCTAAGCCTTCCCCAACTGGAGAGAATACCCTCTTGACTTTCCAATCGATAGCCATGTACCGTATGGACGTATCATTGAGGGGAGCTAATCCTAACCGAAGGATAAGTTCCGAGTTCCAGGCGTCTTACCGGGAGCATTACTATTATGCTGGTCTTTATGGCAAAGCAGCCAAGAGTTACAAAATGGTTATCTACCATGATGTATACCCAAATATTGATTGGGTCTTCTATATCAATCCCGAAGGTAAGCTGGAGCACGATTTCGTAATTCGAAGCGGTGGTAAGATTTCCGATATCCAATTGGATTATAAGGGAGCCACCGGCCTTAGCCTTGAACAGGATGGCAGTCTGCTTATGAAAACACCTATGGGCATTATCCGGGAGAAAGCCCCTATTGCTTTTGAGCAAAATACTTTCAAAAATGTACCTGCTTCCTTTAGGCTAAATGGCGAGACAATCTCCTTTGACATTGGCGCCTATACTGGAAACCTTATCATCGACCCGACTATAGAATGGTCTACCTACCTTGGCGGCACCCTGTATGACGCTATTAATGGTATAACCACAAACAAGGATGGCTATGTATATGCAGTTGGTGCAACGAGCAGTACGGCTAGCATCGCAACTGTGGGAAGCTACCAGGTGTCCTTTGGCGGCGGGTCCAATTCTGTTGGTGCCGATGCCATGCTGCTAAAATTTGATGCCGGTGGCAGCTGCATATGGGCTACATACTATGGTGGCACCGGTGTGGATATTGGAAGAAGCATAGCGGTAGATACATCAGGCAATATCCTTATCGCAGGTCAGACCAATAGCCAGACCGGTATGGGAACGGCCTCTACCCATCGCCCAACTCCTTCCTCATCCATACAGAATAACGATGCTTTCCTGGCCAAATTTGATACGAGTGGACAGAGGATATGGGGTACTTACTTTGGGGGAGATAATAATGATGGGGATGTAGCGACCGCACTGGCCTGTTCTAATGATGGCGGTATCTATCTTGGTGGCAGAACAGTAAGTGAAACCGGAATTTCAACACCCGGAGCCTTTCAGCCGGTAAAGTCCAGTGGGCTATCAGCAGTGGATGGATTTCTTGCCCGATTTACCACTTCAGGGAACCTGGATTGGGCGACTTATTATGGAGGGACACTGGATGAAAGTATTTTCAGCATTGCTACCGACAGCTCAGGTAACCTATATCTCTCGGGAAGCACAAACAGCGATGGTGGAATTGCCACACCCGGAGCTTTCCAGGATAGTAATACGGGTAGCGATGTAGATGGTTTTGTAGCTAAATTCGACGCTGCAGGACAGCGGTTATGGGGGACCTATTTTGGTGGCGACCTCTATGACATCATCACCGGTGCATATATCAGCCATGACAGCTACCTCTATCTTGCCGGTAACACGACCAGTTCCTCTGGCATCTCAAGTGCCTTGAGCCATCAGCAGAATTTCGGAGGGAACCAGGATGCCTTCCTGGCAAAATTCAGCCTTGACGGCCAAAGGCAGTGGTCGACCTATTATGGGGGAACTGGTGCGGATGCCGGTTCGGGGATAGCCGAAGGCGTTGATGGCGCTATTATGCTAATGGGAATTACTACAAGCCCCTCGCAAATAGCTTCGGCTCAGGCAATGAATCCGAGCCTAAGTGGTGTCCGTGATTTAATGCTTGCTTCCTTCCAACCAGACGGTTCCCGCAATTGGGGTACCTACCTTGGTGGCAACCAAAATGATTACGGCAACTGTATTACAGCTGACCGGAGTGGAAATATTTATATCGGGGGAAGGACCAACAGCCCGCTAGATATAGCAACCCCCGGCGCGCACCAACTGACTTTAGGCGGTGGTTTTGACGCCTACCTGGTAAAAATAAACACCTGTGAGCAGATTGCAGCTCCGGCTTCCATTACCGGTCCTATTACCGTATGCGAGGGTGATACAGTCGTTTACCGGGGGGCTATGGTTCCCGGGGCGGAAAGTTATAGTTGGATACTGCCATCAGGCTGGAGCGGCAGCAGTTCTGCAGATAGTATAGAAGTTATTATCGGAAGCACAGGGGCCGCAATTAAAGTAGCGGCAATAAACGCCTGCGGCAGCAGCGACACTACTCAGCTTGGAGTAACCGTCCATCCAGCTCCCGTTCCTGTAATCCAAAGGAATGGTAATATTCTAAACGCCACACAGGTATTTATATCCTATCAGTGGAACCGGAACGGGGAACCGATATCAGGGGCCAATGGGGCGAGTTACCTGGCTGTCCAAAATGGGGACTATACACTGACCGTTACCAATGCCAATAACTGCTCAGGCACTTCTGCTTTAATTGCAATTGATAATATCACTAGTATTATTCAAAGTTTGGAGCAGGCTGGTGTAAAAATTTACCCTAATCCGGTGGATAAACAACTGAAGGTGTATTTACCTTTTAAGGGAACCGTATCCTTATCCACAGTAACCGGAGTAGTGCTGATAACAAAAGCAGCCAATACGGGTGATCTGAGCCTTAATATGGAAAAATTTGCAGCAGGCATATACCTGCTCAGGATAACAGATGCTAACGGAATGTATGTGGGTGGACAGAAAATCATAAAAAAATAAATTTCCCAACATGTGCCGGTGATAATACCACTGGCACATAACCTATTTTACGATGAAAAGTATTCTTTTTACGATATCAATGCTGGCCACTGCATTCATTACTAACGGGCAAAGTGATGAAGGTATATGGACCTTTGGCAATTACTATTCCCTTGATTTCAGTACCAATCCGCCGACTTTAAAGGATGATAGTTATATCAATAATCAAACAGCACATCCAAGCAGAACCTATGAACAGTCCATTGCAGTTACTGGTTCCGCAGGCCAACTATTGTTTTCGGTTCATTTACAGCCATACCATCCAACAATAGCTCCAAATAGTATTTTCGACCGTAATGAAAATCCGATTGCCAGCACCTCCCTGATGAGTGAAATGCCAGCGACTGGACTGCCGGTAGTAATTCCCCATCCCGGCAATGCCAACCAGTATTATATTTTCTATGTCCGGAGCAATGGGCTTCTCTATTCCCTTTTTGACATGACGTTAAATGGAGGCTTGGGTAATATCGTGCCCGGACACAAGAACGTGCTTCTCAGTGGTTACAGTACAGTTCTTGGACAAAAAATGACTGTAGTTAAAGGCTGTCGAGGCGTATGGTTAGTGATCAGAAAAAGTCTGGAAAATGGGTATCTCAGCTTTCATGTGGGGCAGGATGGTATTGACCTCTCTCCCGTTATCTCAGAAGTTGGCTTGCTTCCTTTAATGGCCTACACCAGTATTCAGGGAACGCTTAAGGCATCGCCTGATGGCAGAACATTAGGCTACGCTTCATATAGATTTGTTGTTAATGATATCGTGAATTACCAGATGCCTGGTGGCATTGAGCTGTATGATTTTGAGCAGTGCAGCGGGAAGGTAAAAAATCCCAGACTCCTGGATACAGGAAAGGCATTTTATGGTTTATGCTTTTCTCCTGATAATACAAGACTTTATGCAACACAGAGTGATAATGTTTTAGGAACCGGATTTCTGATAGGAAAGGTATTCCAATATAATATGACGCTACCGAACTTTATAGACATTGCCAACTCCAAAACCACGATTCTGGAAAATTTACCAACGATTGAGCGTGCAACCAACGGTAGCTGCACCTTACCATTTCGATATGGTTTAGGCGATATGAAAATAGGGCCTGACGGTAAAATTTATCTACTAAACCAAAGTGAGCACACCTGTTTGCAATCGGTGAATCCAGCAGTGTCTAATCCAGGCATGGCCATCCATATTATTCACCAACCAAACAATTTAGGGCCGGCCTGTAATCCTGAGATCAATGCTATTTATAATTCCATCAATGGTATGTATGGTAAGTCTATTCCGGTAATTGATTTTCCTAGAGATATAGTGCGCGCTCCTGTCCAGCTTCCAGATACAATAACCGGGAGCACCTACAATGTGGTTAATTGTTTCCGAGATTCACTTGTGTTGAGTGCTGCTAATGATAAAGCCTGTTACCTTTGGGATGATGGTAGTACCGGGGCGTCCAGAACGGTCAGGGAATCCGGAAAATATTATGTGCATTATTATGCAGATTGTGATGTCACTGTGGATACCTACCATGTTAATTTTGTCCGCCTGCCTGAAATTGCCAACCTGCAGTTTGGCTGTCCCGGCATGATTGCACTTAAAATAGAGGTCAGTAATGGGAACCGGGCTGCATTTACCTATCAGCTCATTGATGATAATGGTAATTTAAGCGGCAAACAGCAAGGTACCGGGGATATTTCCTTTACGGGACTAGCCGATGGGAATTACCGACTTCAGGTTTCAACCGAATTTGGCTGTGATACTAGCATAGAAATAAAATTAGAAGCATATCCAGCACCAATACTAATAACCAGTCCAATGGATTCTACTATTCACTATGGAGATAGTATAGAGCTCCAAGCAACAGGCGCAATTTACTACACCTGGTCTCCAATGGCCACTTTGGATTCGCCAACAAAGGCCAATCCAGTGGCAAGGCCGTTCAGGTCAACGGAATACATGGTTATTGGCCTAAACGAATATGGCTGTCGGGATACGGGGTATGTGAAGATTAATATTGATTATTACATGCCAGACATGATACCCAACGCCTTTTCGCCGAATAGCGACGGTATAAATGATGTCTTCAGGCTTGAAGGGGTGACTTATCAAAAAGTCAGGGTTTTTAGTATTTACAACCGGTATGGTGAGCGCATTTTTACTGCAAGTCATGCCCAATCGGGTTGGGACGGAACTTTTCAGAACAAACCCTGTGATCCAGGCACCTATTATTATTTCATCCAACTAGATTACCCGGATGGTAGGACCAAAGCCCTAAAAGGAGATGTCCATTTAATCAGGTAGGTAGATAGGTAAAAAAATTACATGGTAATGAATAAACCATTGCCCGGAATGGGCAATGGTTTTTGCTACTATAAACAATAGTTCGTACTGTTTGGACAAAAATTATTCCATGTTGATACAACCCAACTGGTAGCTCCGAATGCACCTCTATATGCAGGGTGATCGAACTGGCTACCACTATCCCAAGTAAAATTCGATGGGTCCAATGTGTTGGTGCCTAAAGCAAAACTGGGCGTAAAGGGACAGGTGCCACAAATACTGTTCTGGTTATAACCCAGTGTACTTACCCCATTCTGGTAGCCTGACTCCATGCATGGCGTTGTACCCACACCTTCGATCCATTCGGTCATATCATCATCACAGCCATTACCCAGCCATGCTCCTGTCATAGTATAACCATATGGCACGCCAAGCGGACCGACATCATCAAAGGAGTTGTAGGAAAATTGCAAGGGGTCCGTTCCAGCAGCGGTTTTCTGAACAACATTGGTTCCAATCAGATTAAGACCATATGAATTGTAACCTGCGATAACACTGTTGTATATTCTGGCATTCCCATTATCACGAATCACAATTGCCTGCGCAAATTGAGCGTCGCCTCCGGCACAATACTCCCCGCCTAAAAAGGTAAAGTTGGATATGGAAGGATATGTCAATGGAGTATTATTTGAAGCAATTGGCTCATTGCTGATATCCAGTCCCAGTTTCCCTGTAGAGGATGCAACAGCGTTACTTTTTACCGCTGCCCAGTACTGCATATTTTCCCGGTATCCATTGGTAATCCTAAAATCAGTCTCTTTGGTCTTAAAGCTCAGCATATGGGTGGCCTTGACTTTGCCGCCACGAACAACAATACCATCTTTCGCTGATTCTGTAATCTGGACATGATCGATAGTGGTCCCACTGCCAACTGCTGCAAGCAGCAGTGATGCCGGGTCTTGCTCACCACTTGCTTGGAATCCTGCATATTCGATACGCACATACTGCAAAGTCCCAGAGTTCTGTGTATTGTTTACCACTCCTGAAATCGCACCCGCGGTAAGTGTTCCAAAGGATTTAGTTATATCTATTACTTTACTGGATGGGGATGCTGAATTATTATCCGCTTGCCCTAAGAAGGCGATGCCCTTCCAGTCCCCTGGTAGCCTGCTACCTGCTGATTGAAAGGAAGTAAAAACAACCGGATTCGTTGATGTTCCTGTAGCGACCAACCGGCTACCCCGTTCAACAATCAGCATACCTTTGGTATTGGTATTATGGTCACCCAGGAATACCGTTCCAGCAGGTGCTGTCAGGATGGCCCCATTGGTTATCTTTACCGGCCCTGAAATAAGATACGCGCTATCAGGGTCCAAAGTTCTGCTGACCCTGATCTCGGCTGGAAGTATCTCGTAGCATAGATTACTGACAAGGGCCTTCTCTCCATTAAGGTCCAGTTTATTTCCCGAATCGGGAACTTTCTTGCACGATATAATCGCAACACCCAAAAGCCCTATGGCTGTTAGGCTTAGTAATAAAATCTTTCTTTTCATTTTATTGGAATCTATAAATTAGTGTTTAGAATGTTAGTTCGTTCTTACCCATTGTCGCGGGTAAAACTATTAAGGTGGATGGCGATTGTTTCGAGGTGAATCCATAATGTTTAGTTTATTGCCAAACGGCGTGATGATCAATGATTGCTTTTCTTCCGGTAGTTACCTTTCCGATCAAACCAAATTTCAAAAAAGGTACGCTCACAATCAAGCGAAATGAAGGGTGTTGGAATTTCTTGTCAATACCTGCCCCAAACACCTTAGAAGCTATATTTCAAACCATTCTTATCCTGAAAATCGAGCTTTGGGAAAACGCAAAAATGTACGAACAGCAGATCTGAAATACCCAACCGCAGCAATTCTGCATTGAACCGCATCAAATAAAGGTTGAACTGGAAGGAACGGATTGTGAAGGAAACCTGGAATAGAAAAGCCCCCATTGACTTTAGACGGTCAATGAGGGCTAAAAACATGGCTTACGGATATCAATAACCGGTTTCGACGATCAAAGCGCCAATATAGCCCATCCCTTCACTGGCAATACTATTGGTTTGGCTCTCTTCCTTTCCTTTTAACCATTTGCTGCCCAATACGCCAACGTTTCTTTTTCCTGGCTTGTAAATAATAGGCCACTTGTGCTCGATGGCAATGGCTATCTGATCGGAGAAATTATCCCTGAATGAATCTTCCATGGAACCAATGAAATCAAATTGATCCTGGGTCAAATCAAAGTTTGCAGCCATCCAGCTGGCAAGTGATGCCCTGATAAGTACTGCTTGTGCCTCCAGGTCCTGGTTGGAAAGCGCATACAGTGCCACTGTTTTTTCTGTCACACCTGCAGGTGTTAGTTTTGGATTTTTCATAATTGAATTTTTATTATAAACTGATTACTTATTTCATTAAATTAGTTAATAATCAATTATAAATCAATAACATGGACAATTCGGATAATAAGCAAATTGAACCGCCTGACAGTCTATTTTCGCCGTTAAAACTCCGCTATAATGATGCCCTGCTCAGAGCAATCATCGGTATCCCGGTGGCCATTCTGCTTGTGGTCTATAATGTCAAGATCAGCAACATCCAACAGGGGCTTACCGACCCCATGTTTTGGGAGGCCATCATTGGAAGCTATATAATAACCCTTCTTATTTTCTGGGCAATCAATAGAATTACCTGGTATCTGGATAAGGCAGGCTATGACTGGAAGGGAAAAACGTTGATCAGGCTTGCCCTTCAATTTGTCTTGGGCTTTCTGCCCATAGCCCTGCTGGCATTTCTTCTTGCGGCGCTATACTTTGTTTTAAATGATACCAATATTTTTGAAACGACTTATCTGACAACTGACTATCCCATTATACTTCTCTTTATTCTTGTAGCCAATGGTTACTACTTTGGATATTATGCATGGTTTTCATCCAATAGGGCCACTATGATAGCCGAAGCAGTGGGTTCAGGATTGATTACCCTACCCATAGTAACAGAAGCTGTAGAGCAGCCCTTAAAAGCAAAGCAGTTATTCCTGGCCAGGACAGCTACCAAAATAGTCCCGATCCCATATGAACAGATTGCAGCATTTAACAAAGTTGGAGAGTATTACCAGGTCAGGTTATTTGACCGGACAACCTATATTATCCAGCAGAGCCTTTGCGATATTGAACAAGAGATAGATCCGGTGGAGTTTTTCCGTGCCAACCGGCAATATATTGTAAGCTACAAGGTATGTAAGGAATATAACTCCTATAAAAGAAGCGGACAACTGGAGCTAAATCTTGGGCCACCATTGAATGCAGCTATTATTATTAGCAGGGATACAGCACCTGCCTTTGTCAAATGGATGAACCGATAAGTTGCACGTTACGCAGTACAATACCTTAAGTATTTCGGGACGAAATCAAAATACTTCATCGACAAATATGCCTGATTGGTGATTTTCCGATACTGCATGCTATTGACAAACCCGTTTTGACTTGTGAGATTAGCAAGAAAAAAAGGGCGTATTATGGAAGAGTTTCAGCAACATTACCTGGACCTTATGAGTCGGATTGAGGAGGTGGTTTTTTCTGAAGGAACAAGATACCAAAAGGCAATCAGGAAGTACCATATCTGTCAGCAATATAACCTCGAATTAAGGCCACTGGTCATTGGGCATCTTAAGGCTCATCCTGAAGATGAAATATTCCTTTATAAAGAAATAAGGCCTAAGATACATGCTGAGCTGCTTTATTGGCAATACAGGAGTAAATGGGAATTTGAACTATCCTCCCTAAAGGGAAAAGCGCTTAAACGATGGGCGCAGCATAAGGCAAGCAAACTGAACAGTTTTCTCCAGCGTAACCGAAAGCTATACAGTTACTATCTTCTTGACCGGAGCGAGAAGGATAAAAAATATTTTTGCCTGAGGAGCGAAAGTTCAGCTAAATCCTATTTCCATCCCGACCTGGATACAGAATCCTATAATCCCAATAGCATCTGTTACGCTAAATTTATAGCTACTCAGCGCCTGCTTAATTACTTGGCCCCATTTATAAACAGTACAAATACTGCTGCACCTATTGAAACAGATCAAGCAGCACCTACCATTGCCTGGACCGGTACAAAAGCGCAATTTATCGAATGGGTCTATGCCTTGCAGAGCAGTGGCTCTATTCAACACGGAAATGTAGAGGTCAAAACACTTTTTGATGTACTCGGCAAAACCTTTGGAATTGATGTCACCCATTACTATGGCTATTTTCAGCGAATGCGCATCCGAAAGAAAGACCGTACGCCTTACCTTAACTTGGTTACAGAATTCCTGATACGGCGCATGGATGAGTGTGATGAGTTTCCAAGAGCACCATCCAGATAACCACTTCAATATAATTATGTATTTTTATTCATGCTTTTCATCTTTCCTTACTTTAAGTTCTCCATACCCGATGGGGCATTGAAGATGATATAATAAGTAGTTCCCAATACTTTTTAGAATTGAACAAATGAACCTTGTGGTTGATAGCACCTGCTGCCAACCTCTATAGATTTTCACCAAACCAACCATTTCTATGAAGAATTATTGTGAACAATTGTACGGTCAGATGCAGCTCGCTCTGGAAAACATAAATTCAGAGGGCGGAACAATTTTAGAGAAGGCAACAAAATCCTTCTTTGCTGTTGAAAATGCTATGGAGAAACTCCGACAATTTATCTACGGACACACCTTTACAGACTGCAAGGAAGAAATTGAATTTTTTAAAATTGAAAAGCCCAGATTTCACAATGAACTTATATACTGGGGAGAGATTATACGACTGGAAACCGACCGCCCTAAAGGCAGCAGAAAGGTACAGATGGAGTTTTATCAGCGCGATGAGATTGCCATAAAGCAACTCCTTTCCAGGAACCACATTCTGCTAATTTACACAAGAATGAATCAGCATTATTATGATCATATCCTGTTTATCAGAAATGCAGAGCTTGTTGCACTTAGACCTGAGGTCCAGATTGACCTCGATAAGAAGTTTGCAACACAAGCCGGTAGCCAACTTGCCGAAATACAGGCCCTTGAAAGGACGCTCATCTATATAGACCAACGAATGTCCAAACTCAAAAAGAAACAATTCTACGTAGAAGATTCAGAGCTTCCCATATCAAAACTTAAATGGACTTGCTCCAAAGCAGATTTTGCGGAATGTATGTACTTCTTATATTACTTAGGAGCTTTTAATCACGGAAAGACAACTTTGAAAGAAATATTTCAATGGGGTGAGGCATTCCTTGGTGTAAAGATCAGCAACTGTTATACCTATATGATGAAAATGCGTATCAGAAAAAAAGAGAGAGCGCAATTTCTAAAGAGGGGAATAGAAACGCTCTATCGGAAAATGGATGAAAGTGATGAACATCCTAGATTTAAATAGCAACCTCACTTCTATTGGCCGGTTTAATAACCGGCCTTTTTATTTCAATCACAACAAAGGAAACCCTACTTATTAACGGAGGAAAAATATACATATGCTATATATTTATATTTACTAGCTACCACCAAAGTAACCCTTTTACAAATCATCTCTTGGCAATTTTGATTTTATTATCCATAGCGTATATGCAGCTATAGGATAACTGAACATAATCATTAACCCTAGAAATGTGAATTATGAACATAGACAGAATGGAATTTATAGGATGGATGGAACGGCTGATAGAGCGCTTTGACATCCTTACAGGACATATCAGCGATCTGCAGAGCCAAAAATGCAGCATTGATGGTGAAGAACTACTCGATAACCAGGACCTGCTGCAAATGCTGAAGATAAGTAGCCGCTCCCTGCAACGTTATCGTTCAACCAACAAGTTACCCTACTATACCATAAGTGGTAAATTATACTATAAACTATCGGATGTACACCAATTTATCCGAGAGAGTTTCAATGCTCCGGTTTATCGCACAAAAGGACAAGGCTAGCCAAATCATCCCATTGGATGCCACTACAGCTATGCCATAACATTCACCTAATATTTTCGCCATGAATAATGAAAATGAAATGACACCGAAAGAACAGACTGCCTTTTTACGGCAAATGATTGATGAGCTTTCTGACATCTTGCTTGTATTGGATATGGAAAAAAAGAAGATAATGGCCGTCAAAGGAGTTGATGAAGCAGGCAATCTGCAGACGGTAACACCAAATACAAAAAATGAGAGCCAGTTCATGCGGGTCGATAAAAGTGGAGACCTATTTTCAAATTTCTTCTCCAACTTCCTCCGGCAATTAAAAAATCCCACAAAGTTCAAATTCTTCAAGGTACCGGGCTCACACGCCATTGATACCGCTAAGCAAATGCAACAGCATCTTCAAGTTCCCAATAAAACGGGAGAAAATCTTATGGCAAAGCATGAGGTTACAGATAAGAAGGTCAGTTCACTACAAAATCAAAATACTATGGAAACAACACAATCAGCACCTGAAAATGCAGAATACAGGTACAAACCAGAACAAATCGACTGGGAAACAATGTCCAATTTAGGCCTGAGCAAGGAACGCCTTGAAAAATTGAACCTGCTGGACCCGCTATTAAAAGGGTATAAAACAAATGAACTTGTCCCCATAAGCCTTAATCTGGGAACAGCCGTAACCCGGATGGATGCCAGGTTATCGCTACAACAAAATGAAGCTGGCCAGGTGGTCGTTGCCATTCATGGTATCAGAAAGGAACCACAACTAAATGTTCCGTTCTTTGGCCATGAATTTACCCAAGAAGACAAGGACAATTTGAAAAGGACCGGCAATATGGGCCGGGTAGTGGACCTGGTAAATCCAAAGAACCAGGAAATCATACCCTCTATTATAAGTATTGACAGGCTTACAAATGAAATTGTGGCGTTGCGTACAGATAAAATGAAAATACCTGATGAGATCAAAGGCATAAAGCTTGACCCCGAACAGAAGCAGGCGCTGCAGCAAGGCCAACCGCTTCATTTAGAAGGTATGATATCCAAAAAGGGCGAACCCTTTAAAGCATCCGTACAGTTCAATGCCGATAAACGATATGTGGAGTTCATATTTGACAGAGATAGCCGTCAGAAACTGCCTTTAACAAACCAAGCCGAGAAGAACCTGGAAGCTCCAGAGCAGTTTCGCGGCAAAGAACTTGACGACAACCAATATCAAAAACTAAAAGATGGCAAGACCGTCTATGTTGACGGTTTGGTAGGAAAAGAAGGGAAAAGCTACTCCGGTTATATAAAATTCAACAAAGAAACCGGCAATACTGAATTTTCTTTTACTAATCCCGACAAGATGAAAGAGCAAATACAGCCGAAAGAAAAGGACAATAAAGCAACTGCAACTACTACCCAGGATAAATCAAATTCTGCTACAAAGAACACAAAAGATTTGAGTAAGGCCGATAAAAAGGAAACCAAGGCCAAACAACAGAAAGAGCCACAAAAAGAACCAATAACTCCAGCTAAATCGCAAGGCAGAAAAAGGTAATAAAAATTACAATCATGAAATTAGTCATTGCGGAAAAGCCAAGCGTAGGACGTGAAATAGCCAGCCTGTTAGGAGCCACAGAAAAAAATGATGGTTTCCTTGCAGGCAATGGCTATTTGGTTACCTGGGCAATCGGACATTTGGTAACGCTGGCAATGCCTGCGGATTATGGCATTACAGGGTTTGAGCAGCAGTCACTACCCATATTACCCAATCCGTTCAAGTTGGTTATCCGGAAAATCAAAAAGGGTACAGAAATGATAAGCGATCCTGGCGCTTTGCGACAAGTGAAGGTAATTGAGCAATTGGGGAAGCGTTGCACCAGTATTATCGTGGCCACTGATGCAGGACGTGAGGGTGAATTGATCTTTCGCTACCTGTATGAATATTTGAATTGGTCAAAGCCGTTTGAACGACTGTGGATCAGTTCGCTAACAGAAAAAGCTATACGGAGTGGATTTGAAAACCTAAAGCAGGGAAAGGAATATGATAGCCTCTATGCTGCCGCAAGATGTAGAAGCAGGGCGGACTGGCTAATTGGCATTAATGCTACCCAAGCATTTAGTATTGCAGCTGGAAATGGTATCTATTCTCTGGGAAGGGTGCAAACCCCTACCCTCGCCCTTATATGCAAACGTTACCTGGAAAATACTTCGTTTAGCGTTGAGCAATATTGGCAAATCGAACTGGGGCACCGAAAGGAATTCCTTAACTTCAAAAGCATTTCTACCAATAGATGGGCCAGTAAAACCCTTGCGCTTGATACTTTGAAATCTATTCAACGCAGCGCTCTAGCACACGTAGCCGACGTAAAGATTAAAACAGTTGTGGAGCAACCTCCCTTGCTATATAACCTTACCGCACTGCAAAAAGAAGCCAATAAAAAGCTGAATTTCTCTGCAGAGCAAACACTTTCTATTGCACAAAGCCTTTATGAAAAGAAGTTCATCTCCTACCCGCGTACAGGTAACCAATACATTCCTGAAGATATGTGGCCAGAAATAATCAATCTGGTCAGGGTATTGGATGGAGTAGCAACTTTCAAAACTGCAACTTCCAAAATGAAATGGGGGCGATTCAACAAAAGGATCGTGAGTGATGTAAAGGTGACGGATCACTATGGTATACTCATTACGGAGAAAGTACCTTCAGCGCTAACAGCCAATGAAAATGCGATTTATGACATGATTGCAATCCGGATGCTTGAAGCGCTTTCACAGCCATGTTGCAAGGAAGTTACCGATATCAAACTACAGGTACTACATTATGACTTTGCCATAAAAGGTTGCAAAATCGTGGAACCGGGCTGGCGCCAAATGAAAGGCATTTTTACGGACGACAGTACAGAACCGTTACAGGAATTACCTGACCTCAGTAAGGGAGATGAGATAAAAATCTCCAAAGCAACTATTTTGGAAAAGAAAACCAAGCCACCGGCCCTGTATACCGAAGCCGGTATATTAACAGCTATGGAAAATGCCGGTAAGAAAATTCAGCAGGAAGACGAGCGCAAAGTCCTTGAAGGTATTGGAATTGGAACACCGGCAACCAGAGCAGCAATAATTGAAATACTCCTGAACAGAAATTACATCAAACGTGAAAAAAAATCACTTATTCCTACAGAGAAAGGTTTACAGGCCTACCAAATTGTAAAGGATAAAAAGATTTCGGATGTAGCCCTTACTGCAGAGTGGGAACTGGCTTTACACAAGATAGAGTGTAAGGACGCGGATGCAGATACCTTTCAAAATGAAATAGAGTCCTTTGCTGGGTCCATAACGCGGGAACTACTGGCAATATCACTACCAGGTGAAACCCTACCGGATCTTAAATGTCCCAAATGCGAGAAAGAGAAACTTCATATAGGTGACAAAATTGTAAAATGTGTTGGGCAAAGTTGTGACTGGTCCCAATTCCGTACTATTTGTGGTATTACCTTATCGATCCATGATATAGAATGCCTGATTAATAACGGTAGAACACAGCTATTAAAGGGGATGAAGAGCAAATCGGGAAAGAAGTTCAATGCCTGCTTAATCGTGGATAAGGATTCTAAAACTGTCTTTGAATTTGATACCAGTAAAAAATAAAAGTAATCATTTGACTAGTTTCTACCTGATTCCTCTTTTACTAAACCAGCTGCCTAATTCTGAATAAAATTTTTGGGAAATATCCCTATAGGAAACAAAAATATCGTCGTTATCTATATCATACTCTTTCGTCTCGATGACCAATTGGTCCACAATCCTAAATAATTCCGCATCCATCTTTTTAAATTCTGCAATAGGATTTAAATAATCATGTAGTGCATTAGGATCACACAACATGGCAACCAGCTTACCAATATAATAGTCAACAGCTTTAGGATTTATTGCCTTTCCAATCCTAAAATTTCCTTTTAATAATAGAAGCTCACTTGGAGTACACTTATGCTCGTCAAAATCCAACAAAAACAAACGCTCATCCAGCCCTCGCTCCTTGTATATCTGAAACATTTTCAAGTGATCTAAACAATTACCAATATGCTCTAACAGCGCCATCGACAAGACGCTACTTAGGATATTGCTTTGCCCAATTAACCTTATAATGGAGTTTCCCAAATAGAACTCCTTGTGCTTTAAGTAAATATGCAATAGTTCATGGGTAAAGGAATCGATAGAAGTACCGCCGTAAGGAACATAAATGATTGCCTGATTATGCTCTGTATAACAACCATATTCCTGATTTAAAGAAGCTTTAATCTCAATATCATAATGCTCATTTAGCAAAATCCACAAATCCGTGTTCCTATTATCAATAAATATATTGTCGCTCATTTCTTATCGTTCCTTTTGTTTAGCCAAATATACAATTTACATATTAAGATAAAGTTTAGTTTTTCAATTCAAACTCATGGGATTTCCAAATCCTTAAGCGCCAAAACCTACCATCAGGAGCCAATTTAGGCTATAGCTTATAAGCAGTCTCTGTTTAGAAATAATTTAGACGTTCAAAACAAAAACAACATATGAATTCAAAACCAAAGGACCTCTCCTACTTTACCCTAAGGCTTCGAGAGCTACTCAACACAAGTTTTCCAGAAAAGGCACATGACCAAAAGTTCATTTCTGAGCGGTCCAAATGGGCTGCCGATGCCTATGAAAATGCATTCCGGTCTGGAAACTCCGTAGCACAATGTGAGCATATAGCCGATTACATTCTATTTAAAGGGCTTCATGCATCCAGATTTGACCTGCTATTTAAAGTTGTCTGCAACGAGTTTGATACCCTGATGGCAGATGAAGAGCTGCGTCCATTTGCCTTAAAGATGCTCCCAGTTTGTGAAGACATCTTTGCGCAATACAAGCTCACAGAAGAGTTTGAGCAGAGCCTGGAATTTGACCTGTTATATACGGAGCTAACAGGAACTATTCAAATATGGATTGAGGAAAATGGCCTTCAATAAACGCCTGCATCTCCAATCCAATATTGATGCTTTAAGCATTGCGTTTATGCTTGAAAAAGAGCAGCGCAGCGCAATTGCCGGTGAAAGGCTCTTACTCAAACAATACAGAGGGTTCGGGGGCTTGAAATTTATCCTCAATCCCATTGACAACCCGACGGACATAAAATTCTGGAGCCGTTCAGAACAAGACCTGTTCGATTTAACAGTGCAGCTGCACCGGTTATTAAAAGATAACTCCGCTGACCATAAAGCGTATCGTCGGCTGGCCGATAGTATGAAATATTCCATTCTTTCTGCATTTTACACGCCGCCTGTAGTAATTGCCGCCCTTACCAATGTCCTCGCCGAAACTGGTATTACTATTTCCCATTTTCTAGAACCCTCTGCTGGTATCGGGTCCTTTATAGAATCTTTCCGGAATACTAATACCGAAAGGACAATCGCATATGAAAAAGACCTATTGACCGGAAAAATTCTCAAGCAGTTATATCCCGAAGCAAATATCCAGGTAAAAGGATTTGAAGAAATCCCTGATAGGGAAATAGGAAGCTATGATATAGTTGCAAGCAATATCCCTTTTGGAGATGTCTCTGTTTTCGACCTTTCCTTTTCAAAAAGCAATGATGCCGCTAGGAAACAAGCCACACAAAACATACATAACTATTTCTTTTTAAAGGGAGTGGATATGCTGCGCGATGGCGGCATCCTGGCCTTTATTACAACGCAGGGTGTACTCAACAGTGCCAAAAACGAACCCATTCGAAATGCGTTGATGCAAAGCAACAACCTGGTTTCCGCCATCCGCCTTCCTAATAACCTTTTTACTGACTATGCCGGGACAGAAGTCGGCAGCGATTTGATCATCCTTCAAAAAAATAAACAAAAACAAGGGCTTTCGCTTATTGAAGAACACTTCTGCAAATCGTATACTACAGATGACGGCATGAGCAATAGTACTTTGTTTAAAGGTCTTAGTCGTACTGTCCATACCTCTCTGCATAAAGGTAAAGACCTATATGGCCGGCCAGCCTGGATATTTGAACATGATGGCGGAGTAGATGGAATAGCAAATGATCTTAGCCTTATGCTAAAGGCTGACATTGCTAATCATCTGGATAAGACTTTGTATAAAGGCATGCAAAATAGTTGGCAAGCTATGGTGATACCTTCAATACCAACATCTAACCCTGTAGCATCCCAACAAATCAGTATCACTGAACAGCACCAGAATCCTATAGAACTAACCAGCTCAGTAAATGCCCATACACAGTTAAGCCTATTTGATATTTTTAGAGAGGCTGGGCCGGTAGCCGTCTCCACTACTCCCCCATTACCTTCGAGGGGAGGCAAAAAGATCAGCAAAAAAAAGAAAGCGACTGATGCCGGTATTCAGACAGACCTGTTTGGAAGCCCAAAGCAGCAACCTAATGCCACCTCACCCGCTGCCCTCGAATCAATTGTAAACCCAGCTGGAGGTAAAGGAGCCACAACTACCGGCAATCTCTTCTCCGGATTGAATGAGAAAGAAGCAACACCCCCTCCTATCAGTAGTCCAATTTTAGACAAATACGAATATCCTAAAAAAATCCTTCCCTTTCATCGCAATGAATCCCTTGCTTTTGATAATGACCGGATTGGCTATTTAAAGGAAATCGGTACTCAAAAAGGGCTTGCCATGTTTCAGCCCTTAGAGTTGCCATCCAAACAGAAAGCAAGAGCCGAAGCCTATATTGGACTTCGTGACGCTTACCATCTGCTTTACAATAATGAAGCAACGCATCTAAGGGAACATAAAGAAGAGCGTCTGGCTCTAAATAAGCATTATGATGAATTTGTAGGAAAATTTGGGAACCTGAATAGTGCCGATAACATCAAACTTATTAAAACAGATGCATCAGGAAGTGAAATAGTCTATCTCGAACGTGTGGTTGGTGGGGTTATCCATAAGGCAGATATATTCCACAAACCGGTCAGTTTTTCAACTACAGGCCTGGCCACCGATAATCCTGATGAAGCCCTGGCCTCTTCACTCAACAAATATGGCACAGTAGATCTCAAGTATATGTCGCTCATCAGTGGTATGGATGAGCAGGATCTTAAGGATGCTTTGCATGGACGTATCTTTTATAATCCACTCGAAAATGAATACGAGATTGCTGAGCGGTGGGTCTCTGGCAACGTTGTAGAAAAAGCCGAGGCCATCAATACACTACTTACCTTAAATCCTGAACTCAAAGATACCGCAGAAAGCCTCAATGCCTTGGAGTTGGCCAAACCTCAAAGAATTGAATTTGAAGAGCTGGACTTTAATCTTGGAGAGCGCTGGATACCTACAGGCATTTACAATCGCTTTGCCTCACATCTGTTCGATACAGAAATCCGTATTCACTACAGTGAAAATATAGATAACTTCTCTATTCATTGTGCGAGCAAAAACATCCATATCACGGAAAAATTTGCGGTACAATCGCAAAGCCGAATCTACGATGGAATAGCACTGCTCAAACATGCCCTGGTCAATACCACTCCGGATATCACCAAAAAAGTACAGGTAGGAGATAAAGAGGTAAAAATTCGTGATATGGAGGCCATCCAAATGGCAAACACCAAGATCGATGATATCCGCAAAGCCTTTAGTGACTGGCTCTTTGGCCAAAGTGACGAATTCAAGCAGCGTTTAACCGACAAATACAATGATACATTTAATTGCTTTGTACGGCCACAATATAATGGAAGCCACCAGGATTTCCCTGGACTCGACAGAAGGGCGCTCGGCATTAACGACCTATACGCCAGTCAGAAGGATGCTGTATGGATGATAAAACTTAATGGTGGAGCCATATGTGACCATGAAGTTGGTGCAGGTAAGACACTTGTCATGTGTACCGCTGCCCAGGAAATGAGACGCTTAGGGCTAGCCAATAAACCTATGATCATCGGCTTAAAGGCAAATATACACGAGATAGCCGAAACTTACCGAAAGGCCTATCCACATGCCAAGATCTTATACCCTGGCAAAGATGACTTTACACCACAAAAACGGATTCGCATTTTCGGAGACATTAAGAACAACGAATGGGATTGTGTTATCCTCACCCATGACCAGTTCGGTATGATTCCCCAATCACCGGAACTGCAAATGGAAATACTCCAGACAGAACTCGATAGTGTTGAAGAAAACCTACTCTCACTTAATAAACAAAGAAAGGAGATTTCAAGAGGAATGCTCAAAGGTACACTCGTGCGCAAACAAAACCTGGAAGTCAAACTCAAAACACTGGAACATGATATCGAGAACAGAAAAGACGATGCCGTAGATTTTAAGACAATGGGCATAGACCATCTTTTTGTGGATGAGAGCCATAAGTTCAAAAACCTTATGTTCAATACCCGGCATGAAAGGGTCGCAGGTCTGGGTAATATGCAGGGAAGCCAAAAGGCGATGAACCTGCTCTTTGCCATCCGGACCATCCAGGAACGCTCCGGAAAGGATATGGGTGCTACTTTCCTTTCCGGCACTACTATCAGCAATTCGCTAACCGAACTCTACCTGCTGTTTAAATACCTGCGCCCAAGGGCAATGGAAAAACAGGGAATTACCTGTTTTGATGCATGGGCTGCCATTTATGCCCGTAAGACAATAGATTATGAGTTTTCTGTTGCCAATAATATTATTTCCAAAGAGCGCTTTCGCTTCTTTATCAAAGTTCCGGAACTGGCCCAATTCTATGCAGAAATAACTGATTATCGCACTGCAAAAGACATTGGAATTGACCGGCCAGAAAAAAACGAGACCTTATACCATATCCCGCCAACACCCGATCAGGAAGTTTTCATCCAAAAGCTGATGGAATTCGCCCAAACAGGCAATGCAGAGCTACTCGGCAGGCCACCGCTTAATGAACGAGAAGAAAAAGCCAAAATGCTCATTGCAACGGATTATGCCAGAAAAATGTCCTTAGACATGCGCATGATCAGCAGTAAGTATGATGACCACCCTGATAATAAAGCATCCCATTGTGCTGCCAATATTGCCAAGTATTACAATAAGTTCAATTCCCAAATGGGAACCCAATTCGTTTTTTCCGATCTGGGCACGTATAAACCAGGACAGTGGAATATCTATACGGAGATAAAGCGTAAGTTGATGGTGGATCATGGTCTGCCGGCCCATCTAATCCGGTTTATCCAGGAAGCCAAAAATGAAAAGCAACGTAAAGACCTTATCCAGGCTGTTAACGAAGGGAAGATAAGGGTCCTGTTTGGCTCTACTGAAATGCTGGGTACAGGTGTTAATGCACAAAAACGAGCTATTGCCATCCACCATCTCGATATCCCCTGGCGGCCAAGCGATCTTGCCCAAAGAGATGGAAGGGCTATCCGGAAAGGAAATGACATTGCAAAAGCCTTCGCTGAAAATAAGGTGGATATATTCATCTACGCCGTTGAGAAATCCTTGGATAGCTATAAATTCAATACCCTTTATAATAAACAGATCTTTATTGACCAAATGAAAAACAATAGTTTAGGTAAGCGTACCATTGACGAAGGTGGAATGGATGAAAAAACAGGGATGAATTTCTCCGAGTATGTGGCCATTCTTTCCGGTAATACCGACCTGCTGGAAAAAGCAAAGCTGGAAAAGCAGATAGCAGACCTTGAAAGTGAGCGCCAGTCTTATACCCGCTCTAAAATATCTTCTAAATATAAATTGGAGGATACCTTAGCTTCTTTAGAAAATACCGAGACAAGGCTTTATCGATTGAAACTGGATTGGGAAAATCTGCAAAACAGGATACAGCGAACCAAAGAGGGCGACCTACTTAATCCTATACAAATTCCTGGTTTGCCACCTGCTGCTGATGTCAAACTGATCGGTGCAAAATTAGCTGAACTATCCACCAAGGCCAGGACTGGCGGGCAATATGAAGAAATTGGCACACTGTATGGTTTTAGCCTTTTGGTTAAAACAGAAGTATCCCAAAAGGATGGAATTGACATTCGGGATAACCGCTTCTTTGTAATGGGAGAAGGTGGTATTAAATATACCTATAATAACGGACAAATGGCTGCTGACCCTAAACTGGCCTCCATGAATTTTCTAAATGCACTAGAGAAATTGCCAGGTCTAATCAATCAGGAAATGAAGAAAATTGAAGATTATAATAAAGACCTGCCTGTACTTCGAGAAGTGGCTAGCGGTGCATGGTCCAAAGATAGTCGGCTGACAGAACTAAAAACAGAGCTGGCTTCACTTGAAAGGAAGATTCAGTTATCTATAAAGCCCCCTGCAGAAACTACTCCTAACGAGTCCATTGAAAATCAACCAGTAGCTGCTAAGAATTCAGATGCTATAGTCCCGCAAAAGGGCGTTCATTTTCCACGCGGTATATTATAGCATATTGGATTACCCTAAGTCTAAAATAAGCATTATCCCCCTATGCACGCTTAACAAGGTGCTGTAAGTTGGGGTCATTGCCGATTCGGTTCAGTTCAAATTCTATAAGCTGAACTATATCAGCCTTTACCTGTCTATAGTTGAGTTCAATTTCTTCAGACATCTTATCTTCCCCATTCTCTACAAAGGATAAAATCTGTGGGATTTTCTGATATGCCTTGGTCTCCTCGGCCACTTTCTCATTATCAACCACAATTTCGGCATGAAATATTTTTTGCTCGATGCGCTCATCATAGTTATCCGAAACCGAACCGATAAACATACCTTGAGACAAGGTTGATATTTTGGATGCCGGAATTAAACTATCTAATTGGGTTGAAATAGATGTAGACTTATCATTGCGGTTTATCGTCAGGCTTTGGCGCTTTTGAAGCACCTTGCCAAATCTATCCGAAAGGGCCTTCGCCGTCTCTCCAACCACCTGGCCACTAAAAATATTGCCAACAATATTTTGGATAACCTTGCTCTCTTTATCGCCATAATCACGGGTTAGCTGTGAAAAGTCCTGAAAGCCAAGACAAACCGATACTTTATTGCTTCTTGCTGTTGCGATCAGGTTGTCCAATCCCCTAAAGTAAATGGTTGGTAATTCATCGATTATAACAGAACTCTTTAATTGCCCCTTCTTATTGATGAGTTTTACGATTCTGGAATTGTATAGCCCCAGTGCTGCAGAGTATATATTTTGCCGGTCCGGATTATTGCCTACACAAAGTATTTTCGGTTCTTGGGGATTGTTGATATCAAGGGTAAAATCATCTCCGGTCATAACCCAATAGAGCTGTGGTGATATCATCCTCGAGAGTGGGATCTTGGCCGAGGCAATTTGGCCCTGCAATTGGTCCTGTGCTCCTCCCTGCCATGCATCCATAAAGGGGGACATGTAATTTTCAAGCTCAGGATAAGAAGTTAGGATTGTAAAAACATCGGTGTATTTCTTATTCAACAATTCTATGGCATGAGGAAAGGTGCAATAATTTCCATTGTCATAGATTTTTAAAAACCAAATAATAGCAGCCAGCAATATGATGGGGCTATCAACAAAGAAATCGCCCTGTTTCAAGATCCAGCTACGATTTAAGTTAAGCATGATCGTATAGGAGGCTTCATAGGCGTCGGAGATATCCGACATAAACTCAGGATTGAGCGGGTTGCAGCGGTGGCTTCTGCGTGGGTCATCAAAATTGATAACATAGAATTTCGGTGGAACTTTATACTTATCTGTATGACGAAGAAGGTGATTATAGGCTATGGTGGAAAGGTCATCAAACTTAAAATCGTAGATATACATCGAAAACCCCTTTTCTATATGCTGTTTGATATAGTTATTTACAACCGCATAGCTTTTACCAGAGCCTGGTGTTCCTAGAACGATTGTCGCCCGAAAAGGATTCACCACAGAGATCATCCCATTATTCCACCTCCCCTTATAATAAAACCTGGTTGGCAGGTTTACAGAATATTCATTGTACAACAGCCTGGTTTCTTGCTGGAAACTCTCATTTTCATTGTTAAATACATCATCCATCAAATTGCTCCTCAGCAGGCGGCTCATCCAGACACCTGCAACCATAAGTGCTATATATCCTACTGAGGTAGTCAGCATATAAAGCGCAGTTGCAATTCCTCTTGACAAATCCAGCAATGGCCAGTTCAGAAAGAACAGAATAAATCCGAGGGCCGATAACGCAATTATTTTGGGCCAGGTGATCTTTTCATTTTTGACACCTTTGGTCCCCAGGCAGCTTAAGGCCAATAATAAAAGTGCAAATAGCTTTGAGTAAAGTGGGTGTGAAAACAGGCCTGCCTTTTTATTAAAATTGGTCAGTATTTTTCCGACAATTTCTAAGGTCCAACCTTGATCGGCAAAGAATCCATAACAGAACCAATAAAAATGCATTATCAGGATGATAATGCCCACTGCTCGCATAAATGCCATAATCTTGGCAAGCCCTCGTAAATCGTCTTCTCCTTGCATTGTTTTAAATTTTAATGTTCGGGCATTAATTTAATGGCTTTATAGAGTGGCAGTAAAAATGTAGCAGTCAGTGGCGGTGCTTGGCCGAATTTTGCTGATTAGTATAAAATAAAAAAGGCAGCAAATTGCCACCTTTCAGTCCTATTGTAGAATTGATTTCCACCCTACTCTTTCTCAAAAGTAACAGTTACATTTGCCGAACCCAAAGCGGCTGTTAACCCCAACACATCATTTACTACACCCAATTTTGTGTAGCTGTACGATGTTAAAAAGGTCTTGTAAAACAGTACCAATGTTTTTGAACCGTACAACATTAAATCGCCGTTTTTGATGGTTCCGGGATTGGATGAATTGGTCGGCAGGCTGTTCGGCAAATCATAGTATTTCTCATTATTGTTCAACTCAACCATATTAATGCTTAAGGGCAGCATTTCTTCAAATGCTTTTGCTGAATTGTTGTCCAATAACGTAGCTGTAAAGGTTTGTGAACCTACCTTTATTTTGATTTTACCATTTGCCATAGGGGTAGGATTTTCAGGAGTGTTAATTGTGTTGCTGTTATCATTATTCTTATCGCAGGACGAAGCACTGCATACAAATAGTGTCATAAAAGCCACAACCATTAAAAAAGAATATTTCATAGCTACCATTTTACTTCAAATTGTCTTTAAAGAATGTTTCCAACTTACCGAAAGGAATAACATCAATCTTGTCATACAAATCAACGTGGACAGCGTTAGGGATAATCATTAATTCCTTTGGTTCTACTGCTGCTTTAAAAGCATCTTCACTGAAATAACGTGAGTGCGCTTTTTCTCCGGCAATGATTAAAAGCGGTCTTGGCGAAATCTCTTTGATGTAGGTCAGTATTGGCATATTCATAAACGACAACGCATTGGTTGCATTCCACGCACCTGTTGAGTTAAGGGAACGTTCGTGAAAGCCTCGTGGTGTACGGTAATAGTCGTGGTATTCCTTTACAAATTGCAGTTCGTCGCCTTTCAGCTTTTCAGGATTTAATATTGCTCCGGGTTGGAATGTTCCTGCTTCAGCATCTTTCCAACGCTGCTGTCCCAACTGCTCTAATGTTTTTGTGCGCTGCTCCAATGTAACGGCATCATTATAACCTTTTGACATTACCCTCGCCATATCGTACATACTGGTAACGGCAACGGCTTTTACACGTTTGTCAATGGCAGTAGCGTTTAAGGCAAAACCGCCAAAGCCACAAATACCTATGATACCGATTTTCTTGCGGTCTATGTTTTTCTGTATGCCGAGATAATCTACAGCTGCGCTGAAATCTTCTGTGTTAATATCAGGCGAAGCTACCGCACGCGGTTCGCCGCCACTCTCTCCCGTATAGGATGGGTCAAATGCCAATGCGACAAATCCACGTTCTGCCATTTGGTTGGCATACAATCCCGACGATTGCTCTTTTACAGCACCGAAAGGTCCACTAATGGCAAGTGCTGCCAGTGGCCCGTTGCCATGATTTTTCGGGGTGTATAAATCGCCAGATAAAGTGATGCCGTAGCGATTTTTAAAGGTTACTTTTTGGCGTGTTACTTTATCGCTCAATTCAAATGTATAGTGTTCTATTTTTACTGTATCGTTCATTTTCTCTGAATCATGATTGTTTGTAATCTGTGTGCAGGATTGGCCCAAAAGCATCAGGCTTACTACTGCTAAAACTGATAATCTTTTCATATCTCTCTATTTTAAATTGACTTAATGATTTTTGCAGGAATACCACCTACAATCGTGTTATCAGGAACGTCTTTTGAAACGACCGCACCTGCCGCTACTATGGCATTTTCGCCGATGGTTACGCCTTGCATAATGGTAGCACCCGCACCAATCCAAGCATTCTTTTTGATGTGGATATGCCCGGTGGTCAGTGTCGCCCTGGTTCCTGGTGTTACGGGGTGTCCCTCTGACAGCAGGCTGACTTTTGGAGCTATCAGTACATTGTCTTCAATAGTGATGCCGCCCAAATCAAGAAACACACAATCGAAGTTGATGAATACGTTTTTACCTATCTTGGTATGCCGACCGTAGTTAATATGTAATGGTGTAAATGCGGTTGTGCTTTTGTCTATTTCCGAACCTGTGATTTGGCTCAATAAACTTCTTACTTCGTCCGGCTCGGCTATGCCGTTCATCTGAACAAGCAATTTTTTCGTATTGTTACAGGCTTGACCTATTTTGGAATATTGAGGGTCGCTGAATGGTACGTTTTTCCCATTGCGTAACCGTTCAAATATATCTGTTGTTTCTATTTCCATTGCCTTACTTTTTACGATACAAAGTTAAACACAAAGCCTCACAGCGGTTTTGCTGTAAGGCTCGATTTACTTTTCTGTAAGGCTCATTTTTACTGTCAAATGTTAATCCCTTTTCAGAACTTCTCTCACTTCAATGTTTCCGCCTACCTGGTCAAAAATCGGATTGGTTTTTGCCATTTCTACCGCCACATCAATGGTATCGGCTTTTACCACAACATAACCGCTGATAAAATCTTTGATTTCGGCATAAACTCCGTCCATTACCACGTTGTTAGGTTTTATGGTCTTGGCACTTCCTACATTTGGTAGAAGCGAGTTGCCTTTGTCCACTAATTTGTTCTGTGAAGCAATTCCCGCTAACCAATTCATACGTTCCTGCATTTGTTCAGGCGTTGGTCTGAAATCGGAAATGTCTTTTAATCTGAAAATTAATGCAAATTCTTTCATTGTCTAAAAATTTTAATAGTTTCATACAAGACAATTTCAAATTGCGGAACGTGACAAAAGCAGAAGGGATTTTAAATTTTCATCAGTTTGTCCGGGTCAACGACAGAAAAAATACTTGTGATTTTTCCGTTCGGGTTTAGCTCAAATATCTGGCAGTTTATCAAGGTTGTACCTCTATAAAACAGTAAGGCGGATTGATGATTGATTTCTTCGATTTTTATTTCAAGGTCTTTTTGATAATACTCAAAGACATAGGTCATCAGTTTAGCTGTGTCGTCAATTCCCGAGGTCAGTTCAGCAACAGCCTGTAATTTTCTTCCTGCATCTGCTAAAACCTGTACTTCGTCAGACAGCAATTGTTCCAAAGTTTTGACATCGCCTTTACGGATTGTTTCCACATATTTCTCTAAATAATTTCGGTCTTTTGCAGACGGAGCTGTTATTTCGGGCTTCCGTAATTTCAGTTTCTTTTTGGCTCTTGTGAGTAGTTGCCTTGAATTTTCTATCGAAATTTCTAATATTTCTGCGATTTCATCGTGTGAGTAATCGAACGCTTCTTTGAGTAAAAAAACTGCTCTTTCTTTTGTATTCAACGTGTCGAGTAATACAAGCATTGAATAGTTGAGTATTTCGTCTAATTCAATTTTGTTTTCGCCTTGATTGGTAACGATTGGCTCGGGCAATGTGATTTTTTGTTGCCTTACTCTTTCGTTTTTCTTTTTTAGGTTTATGGCTTGGTTGATGACCGATTTTATCAGATACGCATTTGGACTGGAAATTGAACTAACGTCTTTTTCTTTGAATTTTATCAGGACCTCTTGAATAACGTCTTGGCTGTCGTCAATATTTCCCAAAATGTTGTAAGCATAGGGAAAGAGTTTTTTGTTCAATAGTTTCAAATCGTCCATTTTTTGATTTTAGAGTTAGACAATTTCAAAGGAAAGAATGTGACAAGTTTTAGAGCTATTACACCTCTGTTGGTGGTATTCCGTATTGCTTTTTAAAAGCAGTGGAAAAGTGGGAAAGATTTTTAAAGCCAACTTCTGTATAAACTTCCTGTGATTTTTTCTTTTCTTCTTTGAGTTTGATATAAGCCATTTCCAAGCGTTTTTTTATCAGCCATTTTTGTGGTGTGAGACTGCTTATCCTTTTAAAATCCCGTTTGAACGTTGCTAAACTTCTCCCGGTAAATGCCGCTATTTGTTCCATTGAATGCTCCTGCATATAATTCTCATTCAGGAACTCCAATAGGTCAATTTTCCACGGGTCGGCAAAATCAAAAAGTACCGGGTAAAATTGCTCCGAATTATTGAGTAAAGCATAAATCCCCTCTAATAGTTTTAGATGTATTACGCTCTCTGTTGGTTTTACATTACTGTCGAAATATGGGGTAAGCGATTGGAACAAACTTTCGATAGCTGGGCTTGGTTTTAGCTTGAATACTTTTTTATCAGCTATAGGTATTTCTTTGGGTATCTCCGCTTTATTCATTTTGCTGTAAAATTCCCGCAATACATGACGTTGGAATGTCAGCGAAATACCTTTGTAAAAATCTTCGCCTTTGCTGTTTTTGAACATTTGCAGTCGATTATCTCTCCTGATAAATGCGCATTCTCCCGCCTTTATTATTGTCTTTTTATTCCTGTCAACGATTAACTGTTCTCCCGAATAGATATAGACCAAAACGTGTTCGGGTTTGGAGTGCACACAGTGTGTCCCATATTCGGAAAAACACGAAAGGAATATGCCCGAATAGCTTAATGTGTCGTATTTATCTTCTTCCTGTACTTTCATATCCTGCTGATAGCATTAATATACAAAATTATTGTTTTTGTTATCATCTAGCATTGCTGTACGGCTCAATGAACATTGCTGACAGGCTCATAATCTTACTAATATGTCTTTGATATAAGTGTAGGGACTATGAATATCGGATTTGTGAAAGCTTTGTCAGATTATTTATTGTAGAATTGTGAAGGTTTACTCTTTCCAGTTCTAAATCTACTGACCTAATTTTTTAAATATTTGAGGCATTGTCTGTCCATCTATTGCATTCATATCAATCAACTTCAATGATTTAACCATATTTGCGGTTACCGTTTTGTAATGTTTGAAATGAGGGGTTTGCAAATGGGTTTTGTATGCTTCTTCGTCAGCATAGATTTCCAATATTCTTACTTGATTAGGATTTTCTTTATGAAACATAGGGTAAATTGAAATAACTCCAGGCTCTAATCTCACAGAAGCTTCAGCTTCTTCCTTGAGTATCGCTATATATTCATCGAGATAGCTAGCTTCAATTTCTATTTCCGCAATCCTTATCATCATCTTGTCTGATGTAAAGCTGTTCTGATTTAGTGGGTTTTGCCCACACGACAGACAAACCATCATAATCAGTAAAATTAGATATACAGTTCTTTTAATTTCCATTTACTAATCTATTTATACTTAGAGACTAATTTACATAAAAAGCCAAAGTAATTGTAATATTGGTTCTCCAAATTTTAGCAAGAGTCTATTAAAAGCTCCTTATGGGGAGGAATTATTACTGACCCCTTTTGCGTTTTCTTTTTTTCTTCATTTTGTTAGCGAAAACTTGTTCCTCGTAATCTTCGCCCTCTGCTGCAGGCAACAAGCCTCCCAATGCTTCAATCAAACCGTCTGCGTGCTTGTCTGAAATTAAGAAGTCGAACAAAAAGTGTGACTCTTCCGTAGGAAGGCTCCCATCGTTTGAAGTGGATAGGATTGGTTGAACCATGAAAGGTTCTCCTATTGCCGGTTTAATGTTATTGTTCCAAAAATCATTAAAGGTATTGGCTGAGAGATTCTTGTCAAGCTGGGAACCATTCCATACCGTTTTACTTTCATGATCAATGAATGTTATGCCATAAATACGATGCTGGTCATTGCGTCTGATTACAGTATTGATACCTTGTGCCAATAAATCCTTTTTAAATCCTTCTTCACTCTTTGAAATGTGCATGGCCATCTCAATGGTATTTTTAAGTATTCCACGAACGGTATTTGTCTTCATGCTTAGTTTCGATTGTTCAAAACGAAGCTGCAACTCCGGTAGTCCTGCATTCTTTCCAAACAGGGATGCTTTAAAAGGATTGCTCACCCTCTGTCCCATCTCACTCAGTGCAAAATATACAAGGCCCTGCCATTGCTCACCATTCCTGTCACCTCGTACTTCTTCGGCTTGTATGTTAAACAGGGAAAGCAGAGCATTATATGTCCCAAGGCCCTGAAATTGGTATTGGTTAGGAAGGTAACGGACAACCGCTGCAATTTGACTTTTAATATCACCGGCCCGATAGTCTACTGGTCTAAACATAGATTCCTTTCCAGTTCGCTGTGCCTCTGTTGCCACCATTAAGTTGAATTTGGCCTCCAGGGAACGGCAGTGTTCCATAGAACGAAGTTTTTCGTAGGTATCAGGTATCTTTTTTCCGCTTCTGTCCACACAAGTGGAAACTATATGGATATGCGTACGGGAAGTATCTGTATGTTTAAATACTACATAAGGTTGATTGCCATATCCCATTGCCTTCATATACTCCTCCGCAATTTGCTGAAAAGTATCATCGCTCAATTTGTCCCTGGGATCAGGATTGAGTGATATGTGTATTGATGGTTTTTCCGTCCTCTTGTTGGCCATCAGGTAAGGTTCAAAAGAGCGGAATAGCTGCGATAAGGTATAGTCCCCATCTAGGCAGTGGCGCATCATATTCGTACACAATACCCTACCTTCCCCACGCTCTACTTTTAGATAGTTATAGGAAAGTGCCCCCATTATGCTACTGCCCCGTCCGATTTTTGCAATCATAATTGGCTACTTTTTCCAAGATAATCCCGCTCAAATGCTTTGGTCAATTGCATAATCTGCTTGCATATTTCCGCCAGTGCCTGCGTATGTTTCTCCAGTTTGAATAGATATGCTGCTGCCTTCTTCTCTGAGAAATTGCGGTAAAGCATCTTTACCACCTGGTTATAATTCACACCAATGGCCCGAAACTGACCATATAAATGAGTTAGCCTCATATGAAAATCCACTGCTTCCATATCCACTTTTACGGTCCGAATTTGCCTTTCAAATAGAATAGATACAATAAACCCGGCCTTTGTGTCCATTCCCGATGTTTCGAAAAGGGTCAGGAAACGCGAATTCTCTGCATCGGTAAGCCGGAATACATATCGGTGTGTACTGGGATCGATTTTAGGCTTGCGACCGCCCTTTCTCAATTTCTTTTGCTCCATCTCACTAATGTTATAACCATTGATAAAAATTAAACCCCGACTCCGGAGGGTGTTTTAAAAGCCCCAGCCAGGGCAAGTTGTTTTGGGGCACGAAATGAATTTCGGGTGCCTCAAAACACAACTTGCTCTGTTCCGGCGAACAGAAATATCCGCCCTGCGGGACGGATTCCATAGTGCGGATAAAAGTGGCCTGAAGCCACCCAACATTTCCTGCATTCCATAATGCTATTTCCATTCTTCTACTGCATTAAAACCATTACAAAATAAGAGCAGTTGGCGTAAAGGATTGCAATGGGAAATGTGGACAAATTGGGCCACTGAATGCCAATTAGGACCATCAGGGGGAACTCAGGTCTACGAAGCACTTTCTTTGCTTTATGGTTTTAAAACTGCTTGTGCAAAGGGCTTTGCAAGAAAACAAGAAAGTGTATTTGCCTATGGGCAGGCGCAAACCCAAAATGGCATATTGAAATATAAATGCAAAACTGTAGAAGCCTACAATTTTAAAACTGTAAAAGAATAAAAGCATGAATACGTACATAAAAATACCTGTACCGGATTGCAGGTTTAGATAACGGCATAAGCCAATACAGCTTTACAGAAAATAAACAGTACAGGATACCCGTAAAATTAATATGCAGCAATATGACTAAGCGGCTGTACAATTTCCAAAGCAGACAATTTTAAATTTTTAAATAATGACAACAATAACAAAACCTTTAAAAATTAGCTTCTCCACCCAGAAGGGAGGGGTTGGGAAATCTACCATCACATCTTTACTGGCCAGTCTGCTCCATTATCGACTGGGATACAATGTTCTGGTCATGGATTGCGACTTTCCGCAGCATAGCCTGACCAAAATGAGGGAAAGGGATCTAAAGACAGTTATGCAGAATGATTACCATAAAAAGGTAGCCATAAGACAATTCCAATCCATCAATAAAAAGGCCTACCCCATCATCAAATGCAAGGCGGATGAAGCACTGGGTAGCGCATTGGAATATGTCGGGCAATCACCGGTACATTGGAATATTATCTTCTTTGACCTTCCAGGTACTGCCAATACAAAAGGAGTACTGACTACACTGAAAGCGATGGACTTCATTTTCTCCCCTATTACGGCTGATCGGCTTGTGGTAGAAAGTACGCTTGGGTTTGCAAAAGCGTTCCTTGAACTTCCTGAAACAGATAATTCCAATAAGGAACAGGTTTTCAAGCTCTTTTGGAACCAGGTAGACGGAAGAGAAAAGACCATCCTTTATGAAGCCTATCATCATGTGATCGCAGAATTAGGCCTATCCATAATGGATACGAGAATTATGGACAGCAAACGTTTCCGTAAGGAGAGCGATGACACGGGAACCTATGTATTCCGGTCCAGCCTGCTCGCAGCTGATGCGACCCTATTGAAAGCTACCAAAATGGACCTCTTTGTTCGTGAATTTTTAAAGATTATCCAATGCTAAACCCAATTCAATTATGGAAACAGGGAAAAAAAATACAGGATTTGAGAAGCCAAATGTTGATGAGGACTACCTGATGAATGTCATTAGTGGCGATGAACCCCTACAACGAAAAGAAAACCCGAAACAGCAACCGGAACAGAAAGAATCCCCACCAATGGAAAAGCAACGTTCTGGTTCCCAAAAGAAAGTGAATTATGAGCAGTTGTTTCTAACCAACCGGTATCCCTCTGGCAGAAATGGAAAGGTTGTATATATCCGTCCGGAATATCATGAGAGGTTGCTGCGTATTGTACAACTGACAAGAGAAGAAAAAACAACGCTCTACTCCTATATAGACAATATCCTCGAATATCATTTTAAGGAATTCGGGACAAATATTACTGACTTCTTTAATGAAAGAAACAAACCCATTTTATGAAGACTATGGAAAAGAAAAAGCACAAGCAAACAGCCAAGCGCAGTTATGATACCCTGTTTCTAAAAAGCACTTCATTGGACAGCAAAGGCGATAAGACCATTTACGTTAGGCCACAGTACCACGAAAGGCTTTCCCGCATCGCGCAAGTAATTGGTAGTGGTAGTATACCACTGTATGCCTATCTCGATAATATCCTCAAACACCATTTTGACCAATATGAGCAGGAGATTATCAAGGATTTTAACAAGAAAAATAAACCCATTTTTTAGCTATGGAAATTTTGATATTGACTTGCTTGCTCATCATCATTGTTCTTTTGGCCAAAGACATACGGTTCGTTAAAGGAACGAAGCAAAATAAGGAACAACTACCATCTGCAAATCCCAAATTGCCCGATATCATGGGCGCTCCTAAAATAAAAGAAAGACACTGCACGCCAATTGAAGCCACAAAGCGACAGATTGGAGAACATGAAACAATTGCGGATACTTTTGAAAAAGAAATCGACGATACAGACGTCGAGATACAGATTCCGCAGGAAGAACTGGATGAGGTCTTTGATAGTGTGCCCGATTGGGAAGAGGAGGAAGAAGAATGGAGCAGGTATGCAGTTGCCAATGGCTACGACGGTTTTGCGACAGGCGTTACCTTCGAGGAACTAAGCACCGTGGGGATGCTGCTTCAGCAAAAGGGGCTGGAGCCCTCTCAGCAAAAAGAAGCGGTTGAGTTAGTTCACAGAATACAAGGGACCGATTTGTACAGCCTATTGGAAAACTCAATAGATGGTGCCTCTCAGAAGATAGCTGAGTTACTGGACAGAAGCCTTCCCATCGCAGAAGATTCCAGTTCTTCCAATCTGCGGAAAAATGAAATTGATGGATTTGATATTGGGGAGTTTGTATAATATACAATCTCCCCAATTATTGTTTGACTTTGAAATCAAAATAATATGGAAAGAGAGCTGCCACGATTCAATATAGAAGGTACGGACTTCCTTGTTGATGTTGCAAATTTTGAACTCAGGGAAGCTAGTAATGAAAAAAACAAAATTAGACTTGAAGACATGGTAGAGACATATCAAGGCTACTCCATTCGCTATGATCCAAAGAACAAAAAAGTTCTTGATGATTTTGATCTGAGTACCGTGCGTATAAACATCCCGGAATTTGTGGTCCTAGATCCGGTCGGCATGTCCAGGAAATACAATATTTCTCTCGATGAAATCAAAACTAAAAGTGATTTCTCCCTTATGGTCGATCAGGAGGCGCTGCACAAAAGACTCAAGCTGGGCATCCTTCCGATAGTAACGATTGCAGGACATACCTTCTATCCTGACGCACGGATTGACCTTCTTAGACCTAAAGATGATTTCAGGACACTGGGTATCTCCTTTTCTCAAATAGCGCATTATTACTCCGAAGAGCAAAAAGCCTATGTTATTCCATATAACCCCAAAAGCCATGAATTTCAGGAGTTTGATTTTAATAAAATCACGCAGTACCCAAAGGACCTTATTGCTGTAAAATTTCCCCATGAACGTGAACTTGACCCTGTTGGTTGGAACAGACGAAGGGGCTATTCGGAAACTTACTTACTTAAGGAAACGGGACTCAAAATGAAATTCGCTGCAGAAACAGTACCCTGGCACAAGACAACTATAAATGAACTCATGAAAATAAATCGCAAATGGGAAAGTTTAAACAATGCTGGTATGATAAGTTCCAATAGTGACCCAGACTATATATTCGAGCAATACAAGGGATATATTATCGCTAGCCATAAGGAAAATGTAATAGGAAAGGATATTGACAATCTCTTTATTGTTTATCGCTCCGAGGATTTTCCTGATAATGGATTCATTATCGGACTTGACGACAGTAAGCTATCTGGAAGAAGAAAATCCATACCACACAATATTGATGATGCAAAAGGATACATTGACTGGGCAACAAATTGCAGGAAAGAAAAAGCAGAAATAAAACCGGATAATCCTACTCCCCAAAAATCGAAAGGCCGAAAAATGTAATTCCGAATTCTTGCCTTTAACACCAGACTGTAATTGGTCTGGTGTTTTCATTTAAAGTTAATCTATTACTAATGTACTTCAACTGATTGGCATACAAAATGATATATACAATACACCATTGTTAGCTTAATGGCCTTATAGGTTCCTAAGTCTAGTTTCCTACCTGATGCCCCAGTCTTAAATACTGCCATTTCTGGACAAACCCTTTAATCAAAAGCCAGTTCCCGGTGCGAGTAGCATCCTCCGGTAGGTTGCTCTATGAAAAATAGAGTAGCAAAACCCTTCTTGAAATGGGCCGGAGGAAAATCACAACTTATCCCACAACTGTCACTTCTATTACCGAAGGAAGTAATACGGTCTAAGTACACATATATAGAGCCATTTATAGGTGGCGGAGCAATGCTTTTCTGGTTGCTCAATACATATCCTGACTTGGAACAGGCCATCATTAATGATGCCAACGAGGACTTGATCAATACATATCGAACAATTGCCAGCGAGCCGCTGGCGCTAATTGATGAACTTCTGCGATATCAAATGGAATATCATAACCTCAGTAGAAGTGAGCAGAAAAGAAAATCCTACTTCCTGGACAAACGCCAATTATATAATCTGCGTTCCTGTCCAAATTCTATAAGAGCCGCACTATTCATTTTTCTGAACAAGACTTGCTTTAATGGCCTATACCGGGTAAACAGTAAGAACCAATTTAATGTCTCCGCTGATTTAAGTAGAATTCCAACTATCTGTGATAGCGAAAATCTCCTAGCTGTTAGCAAGCTACTGCAGCGGGTAGAGATTCTTTGTGGAGATTTCGAGCAAACCCTGCCAATGGGTTGCCGGGATGTATTCTATTTTATAGACCCACCATATAAGCCCATCAGTAAAACAGCCAATTTCAATGCTTATGCCTGCGGTGGGTTTGGCGACAATGACCAAACTCGGTTACGCGACCACTGTGTTAGCCTTGATGAACAAGGATGTTTATGGATGCTCTGCAATTCTGACCCCAAATCCAACGCTGCAGAAAACTCTTTCTTCGAAAATCTTTATAGGGGATATAATTTCTATAGGGTTATGGCCAAAAGAAATATCAATTCCATAGGTACAAAGCGAAATGAAATTACCGAGCTGGTAATAACAAACTATACCTGAATCCAACTCGACCATACTTGGTGAAACAAAATTGACCTGCTATTTCACTAGGATGAAATGAGGATTTATAGGCCTCCTAAAGCCAAGTAATTCCAACGAAAGACACTTCATTACAACCTTCCGCTTTCCATTACAAATTTGCTCAACGGCCCGCACAAAGCGGGATTAAGCAACAAATAAATTATTAACGTCATGGAAAAACAAAGAAAAAAATTAGTACTCGCTTTCGCTGCAGCCCTATCACCATTTATTGCTCTGGCACAGGGCAATGGGGAGGCCGGGATAACGGAAGCTACCCAGATGGTCACATCATATTTCGATCCGGCAACGCAACTCATCTATGCAATTGGTGCAGTGGTCGGATTAATCGGTGGCGTCAAAGTATACAACAAATTCAGTAGTGGCGATCCTGACACGAACAAGACTGCAGCTTCCTGGTTCGGAGCATGTATATTTTTGATTGTAGCCGCTACGATCCTACGCTCATTCTTCCTTTAATCATCTATTTATGAGCAGCTACAATATAAATAAAGGAATTGGCCGAACAGTGGAATTCAAGGGTTTGAAGGCACAATACCTATTCCTATTTGCAGGTGGGTTACTTGCTGTCCTTATTATTGCTATGGTTCTATTTATGGCAGGTGTTAATCCCTATGTCTGCCTTCTTATCGTTTCTGCAGGAGCCTCAATAACCATATGGAAGACCTTCTCCCTTAATAAAAAATATGGTGAGCATGGGTTGATGAAGCTTAGTGCAAAAAGAAGACATCCCCGATATATCATCTGCAGAAAGCCAATACGCCGGTACCTGAAAACTAAACCACCAATTGAAAAAATATGAGAAATATAGCTAAAACAACAACTTTGGAAAGTAAATTTCCACTGCTCGCAGTGGAGCAAAATTGTATCATCTCCAAAGATGCCGATGTAACCATTTGCTTTAAGGTCAACTTACCTGAACTCTTTAGCGTTGCTTCGGCAGAATACGACGCCATCCATTCCGCTTGGCATAAAGCAATTAGGACCCTGCCGGATTACACCATCATCCATAAGCAGGACTGGTACATAAAGGAATCCTACAAACCAGATATAGGTAATGGAGATTTGAGTTACCTGGCAAAATCTTACCAGCAACATTTTAATGAGCGTCCCTTTCTAAATCATTATTGCTATCTGTATTTGACAATGACCACAAAAGAGCGGATGCGCATGCAGAGTAATTTTTCCTCACTTTGCAAAGGTGTGCTCATACCCAAAGAGATAAGGGACGACAAGGCAACGAATCGCTTTCTTGAAACGGTAGCTCAGTTTGAAAGGATCATCAATGATACGGGCTATGTCAGTATGGAGCGGCTCAGCGAGGCTGAGATAATTGGGACTGACCAAAAACCGGGATTGCTGGAACAGTACCTTACGCTATCAACCGAAGAAGGTGCTTCATTGCAGGACATTGCGATTGGCTCCGAAGAGGTGCGCATTGGCAATAAACGCCTTTGCCTACATACCCTTTCTGATACCGGCGATTTACCAGGAGTAGTTTCCCAGGACAGCCGTTATGAAAAATTGTCCACCGACCGCAGTGACTGCAGACTTTCCTTTGCGGCACCTATGGGCCTGCTGCTGAACTGCAACCATATCTACAATCAGTACATATTCCTGGATAATAGCGAGGAAAACCTCCGCAAATTTGAAAAATCGGCCCGGAACATGAATTCCCTTGCCAGGTACAGCCGCTCGAATCAGATAAATAAGGAGTGGATCGAAAGGTATCTAAATGAGGCACATTCTTTTGGCCTTTGCTCTATCCGTGCACATTTTAATGTAATGGCCTGGTCAGAAGACCCTGAAGAACTATCCCAAATCAAAAATGACTGTGGTAGTGCTATTGCCCTTATGGATTGCAAACCCCGTCATAATACTACTGATGTAGCTACACTTTATTGGGCTGCTATACCGGGTAACGCTGGTGATTTCCCCAGCGAAGAGGGCTATTACACCTTTATAGAACCTGCCCTTTGCTTTTTTGTGCAAGAAACGAACTATCGGGAATCGTTATCCCCATTCGGGATTAAGATGGCCGACCGGCTTACTGGCAGGCCCCTGCATTTGGACATATCGGACCTGCCCGTAAAACGGGGGATAACACAAAATAGAAACAAGTTCATCTTGGGACCCTCTGGGGCTTGGCGGGCTATTTTTAATTAAATAGCCCGCCAAGCCTCCAAAATGGAAGCGGAAAATCATTCTTTACCAATCATATGGTAAGACAGTATTATGAGCAAGGTGCTCATGTGCTATTGGTGGATACGGGCAATTCCTATCAGGGATTATGCGAACTCATCAAAAGTAAAACGAAAGGTGATGATGGCGTATACTTTACGTATACCGAAGACAACCCGATAGCTTTTAATCCTTTCTATACGGACGACGGCATTTTCGACATCGAAAAACGGGAAAGTATCAAAACTTTGATTTTGACCTTGTGGAAACGGGATGACGAGCCACCTACCCGATCGGAAGAAGTCGCTTTATCCAATGCTGTAAGCGGATACATCGAACTTATTGGCAAACAGGGGCATTCCCCCTCCTTCAATGATTTCTATGAATTTGCTGGCGGTAAGTACCGGCAACTGCTGGAACAAAAGAAGGTACGGGAAAAGGATTTTGATATTGCCAATTTCCTAAATGTTCTGGAACCCTATTACAAGGGCGGGGAATATGACTACCTGCTGAATTCCGATAAGCAGATAGACCTGCTCTCCAAGCGCTTCGTAGTCTTTGAAATTGATGCAATAAAGGACCACAGGATTTTATTTCCGATCGTAACGATAATTATAATGGAAGTCTTCATCAACAAGATGAGGAGACTTAAGGGTATTCGTAAAATGATATTGATTGAAGAAGCCTGGAAAGCTATTGCAAAAGAAGGAATGGCCGAATACATCAAATACCTTTTCAAAACGGTACGGAAATTCTTCGGTGAGGCGATCGTGGTCACCCAGGAGGTAGATGACATTATCCATTCGCCAATTGTCAAGGAAAGCATTATCAATAGTTCAGATTGTAAAATCCTGCTAGACCAGCGTAAATACATGAACAAATTCGATGACATTCAGGCAATGCTCGGATTGACGGACAAAGAAAAAGCACAGGTGCTTTCCATCAATATGAATAACGATCATTCAAGGCTTTACAAGGAAGTATGGATAGGACTTGGTGGTGTTCAGTCCGCAGTTTATGCCACAGAAGTATCCCTTGAAGAATACCTGGCCTACACTACGGAAGAAACTGAAAAACTGGAGGTTCTGACCCTTGCCCAGGAAATGGATGGAAATGTAGAAAGTGCCATCAGGCGGATTGCCCGCCAAAGACGTGAAAAAGACAAGTAATTATTAACCATTAAAAAGAATAAACAATGAAAAATCTAATCATCTTGGTATTTACGGTAATGTTCATTGCTGTTGTACCATCCGCAAAAGCACAATGGGTCGTTACCGATCCAGGTAGTATGGCTTCTGGTGTTCTCAATAGTGCTGCTGAAATGGTACATACCTCAGCAACTGTTTCTAATGTCATCAAGAATTTCAAGGAAGTACAGAAGGTCTATGACCAGGGAAAGAAATACTATGATAAGCTGCAAGCCGTAAGTAACCTGGTCAAGGATGCAAGAAAGGTACAGCAGACCGTCCTGCTGGTCGGTGATGTCTCCAGCATGTATGTGAACAATTTTGGGAAAATGCTCAACGATCCCAATTTTTCCGCCCAGGAGCTGACAGCCATCGCCAATGGATATTCAAAATTGCTGAACGAAAGTACGGAATTGCTCAAGGAACTGAAGCAAATTGTCTCGGCTACCGGCCTATCCCTCAATGACAAAGAACGAATGGATGTAATCGACAGGGTTTACAAGGAAGTAAAGCAGTACCATAGCCTTGTCCGGTATTATACCAATAAGAATATATCGGTAAGTATCCTTCGCGCGAAGAAAAAGAACAATACCAAAGGGGTCCTGGAATTGTATGGCACTGCAGACCAAAAATACTGGTAGGTTATGGAATATGCTAATCTTCATGAATTGCTCCGTTCCCTCTATGCCGAAATGATAACGATGTCATCGAGTATGGCTGCTATAGCAAAGGGGCTTGCCGGTCTGGGTGCACTATTTTATGTGTCTTTACGGGTATGGCAGGCCCTTAGCCGGGCAGAACCAATCGATATATTTCCCCTCCTTCGTCCGTTTGCTTTGGGCCTGTGCATTATTTTTTTCCCAACCCTTGTATTGGGAACTTTAAACACGGTCCTGAGCCCTGTCGTAAAGGGAACACATGGTATACTCGAAGACCAAGTACTGGACCTCAATACCTTGCAGCAACAAAAAGACCGTCTTGAAAAAGAGGCGATGCTACGGAATCCGGAAACGGCCTACCTGGTCTCCGACGAGGAGTTTGACAAAAAGCTGGATGAATTGGGATGGTCACCCACCGATATTGCGACTATGGCGGGAATGTACTTTGAACGCGGCGCCTATGATTTCAAGAAAACCATAAGGGACTGGTTCAGGGAGCTGCTGGAAGTGCTGTTCCAGGCAGCAGCACTGGTAATAGATACGATACGGACATTTTTTCTAATCGTACTTTCTATCCTGGGGCCGATTGCCTTTGCCATTTCCATTTGGGATGGTTTCCAGTCAACACTCACCCAATGGTTAACAAGGTACATCAGTGTTTACCTATGGTTGCCGGTTGCGGATCTGTTCAGCTCCATGCTGGCCAAGATCCAGTCCCTTATACTCGAAAAGGATATTGAAAAACTGACAGATCCCAACTTTATTCCGGATGCCTCCAATACCGTATATGTCATTTTTATGATTATCGGTATTGTGGGATACTTTACCATACCTACCGTTACTTCCTGGATAATCCAATCCGGAGGGTCTGGGAACTTTACCAAAAACGTATCCAAAACTGCAAATACGGCCAGCAACATTGCGGGTGCAGGATTGGGTTCCGGCATAGGAAATATAGCCGGACGGCTCTTAAAATAACTTATCAATGAAAAAAAATGGAATTCAAGACCCTTAGAAATATCGAAAACAGCTTTAAGCAAATACGGCTTTATGCAATTGTCTTTGCTATCCTGTGTACTGCCGTATCCGCCTATGTCGTTTGGCATTCCTATCGCTTTGCCGAAGCACAGCGGCAGAAAATCTATGTTTTAGATTCGGGCAAGTCACTGATGCTTGCCCTGTCCCAGGATGCTTCGATCAACAGGCCCGTTCAGGCAAGGGAGCACATTCGTCGCTTCCATGAACTTTTCTTTACCCTGGCACCGGATAAAATCGCCATTGAAAGCAATATGAAGCGTGCATTTGACCTCGCGGATAAGAGCGCGTTCAACTACTATAAAGACCTATCGGAAAAGGGATACTATAACCGCATCATTTCTGGAAATGTCCAGCAGCGGACCGAGGTGGATAGTGTTGTCTGCAATTTCGACAATTATCCCTATGCCGTGAAAACCTATGCCAGACAGTTTATCATCCGGTCAAGCAACGTTACGAAGCGGAGCCTGATCACCACCTGTTACCTGGTCAATTCCGTCAGCTCCGATAACAACCCACAAGGCTTTACTATCGAAAAGTTCGCCGTTTTGGAAAACAAGGATATTGAAGTAATAGACCGATAATATAGCACATCATGAAAAAAGTAGGCCTAACAATTCAAAAATCGCTGGACAGACTTGATGCCAGATGGCGGGAACTTTCCGTGAGCAGGCAGCGCCGCTACACCCTTTTCCTTTTTGTGGGATATGTAACGATTACCCTGATCGTTGTGGTAAAAATAATTTTCGACACGGGAAAGCCAAAACAGGAGATGGTAATTGAGCACATTGTAAACCCCATACCAAAAGAGACAAAATCACCCCTTCTACAAAGGGATAGTTTATCAATAATGCTAAAAAACCAACTGTATGAAAGATAACGAAAACAAAAAAGCAGGTGTGCTGGTTCAGGAGACCAGTACCCTGCTGCAGGATAAGACAACTCAGGGTAGTAATGCCAACAAAGCTGACAAGCTTAAAAAAACTATCATATTTGCCCTGATGGTGATAGCGTTTCTGGCCAGTATGTACCTGATCTTCAGTCCATCTTCCGAAAAAAAGATTAAAGAACAGAGCGGGCTAAATGATGCGGTCCCCCAAGCGGCAGACATTGGTATGCAGTCAGATAAGCAAAAGGCTTATGAACAAGCACAAATGGAGCAGAAAGAGCAGGCAAAGAAAAGTGCCCTGATGAAGCTTTCCGATTACTGGAATGCTGACTCGGCGGAGCAACAAACGGAGTACATGCCTGAGGAGGAGGACAACCGTGTTATCGGAGGTCGAACTACCATAAGGCAAAGCAGCCCGGCACTGAGCAGCTATCAAAATGCCCAAAGCTCCCTTAATTCATTCTACCGGGAAGATAACCGGGAAACGATTGAACTGCAAAGGCAGGTAGAGGAATTAAAGGAAAGACTGGCCGAAAAGGATATTCCCCCAACGGTTACGGTAAATGACCAGTTGGCCCTTATGGAAAAATCCTATCAGATGGCGGCCAAATATCTGCCCACCGGCCTTGGCAAACAGGAATCCGAAAGCACTGAGGCCAAACCAATTGTTTCCAAGCCTCCAGCGGTAAAAGAACAATTCGTGGCCCTTACACCATCACGGAAAAGTATTATATCCGCATTATATAGGGAGCCTACCGACAGCGCCTTTATAGCTGAATGGAATAATATCAAGGCAAGGACATTTTTTTCTGCTAATACCAGATTGGAGACCGTTCAGCTAAAAAACAGTATAAAGGCTTGTGTCCATGAAACCCAAACCGTGGCCGGAGAAAGCGGTGTCCGATTAAGGTTATTGGAGCCGGTAAAAATCCCCGGAAATACAATTGCGCAGGGAACCATACTTACGGCAAATGCCATTTTTCAGGGTGGACGATTACAGCTGAAGATTTCCTCAGTTGAATATGATGGAAGCATATTTCCCGTAGAAATTACCATATATGACCTCGATGGCCAACAGGGGCTTTTTGTGCCAATTTCACCAGAAAGGAATGCGCTTGCGGAAATGGCCGGGAACATGAGCCAGACATCCGGTACAAGCATCATGATGAGCCGTTCCGCTGGCCAGCAACTGGCAGGTGACCTGAGCAGAAGTGTAGTCCAGGGCGTATCAGGCTATTTTTCCAAAAGGGTAAGGACACCAAAAGTAACCCTTAAGGCAGGCCACCAGGTACTGCTCGTTTCTAAAAAATAACTCCCGAATCTAAAAATGACAATATGAAAAAAATACTCATCGCTCTTGCAGCTTCGCTATACCTGTTGACATTCCAGTCCTACGCGCTTGCCCAGGATACAACTGCCAACATAGCCAAATTGAATATGGGCCAGATTGAACCTTATACGATTGAGGTCACTTACAATAAAACATCCCATCTCATTTTCCCGGCAAACATCCGCTATGCAGACCTGGGCAGCGAACTGCTGATTGCTGGCATTGCCGATGATGCCAAAAATGTAATGCGTGTCAAGGCTGCAGCCCGGGATTTTGAGGAAGAGACCAATTTTACGGTAATTACGGAAGATGGCAGGTTCTACAATTTCAATGTCTATTACAATCCATATCCGGCAATTATCAATTACGATATGGCAAAAATGAAAAAGGTCGGTGAAAGGGACAATAGCAATGATGTCCTATTTGAAGAATTAGGACAAAACCCGCCTTCTCTTACCGGTCTTATCCTCGAAACAATCTACAAAAACAACAAGCGGGTCCTGCGGCACATCGGTTCCAAAAGTTACGGTATACAATTCCTGCTAAAAGGCATATACATCCATAATGGTAAATATTATTTCCATACTGAATTAATCAACAAAAGTAATGTACCCTTTCAAATCGACTTCGTGAATTTTAAAGTGGTGGACAAAAAAATGGCCAAACGGACTGTCATCCAGGAAAAACCATTGATTCCGCTGCGTATGTACAAACCATTGGAAAGTATAGATGGCAATCATACGGAGCAGAACGTGTTCCTTCTGGATCAGATTACCATTACGGACGATAAGCTGCTGCAGATTGAAATATTTGAGAAAAATGGAGGACGGCAACAGGTTTTGCAGATTGAAAATTCAGACCTGGTCTATGCCAAAGAGATTAAGGATATGCACCTAAAAATTAAATAATCGCTAAACAAAAAAAGTAATGTACAAAATAATAATTGCTATACTCCTTTCCGGAATTTTTATCCCTCCTGCAAAGGCGCAACGGCTACTGCCAAAACAAAAGGCTATCGAGGTAACCTACGGGACACTGTTTGGTGACAATGCTTTTAAAAGCTACTATTTAACAGCAGGCCTGTCCATCAATGGAAAAAGAGGGAACTATCAGCTTTGGGGATTGGAATACAGCCATACCTATGCAACATATAAAGGTTGGACCATCCCTATAGAGACGGTTTGTGCAGAAGGTGGCTACAGCTTTTCACTAGTTGGGGATGGTAGAAAGAATGTTTCCCTTAATTCAGCAATTAGCGGAGCACTCGGATACGAGAGCATTAACAGGGGGAACAAAATGCTGGAAGATGGTGCACAAATACGGAATGAGGACAAATTCGTATATGGTATCGGAGGCAGGCTATCACTCGAAACCTTTCTATCCGACCGATTTGTAGTATTAATCCAGGGACGGGCAAAAATGTATTGGGGAACTACAACCCAGCAATTCAGGCCAGGTGCCGGACTTGGGATTAGATTCAACTTTTAAACTAATATCATTATGATTTCAAAATTAGTTTTATACAGGCTATGCTGGCAAGTCTTTTGCTACTTCTCGATTCTTATCGGGCTTTCATGGATATGCAGTTCCTGTGCAAAAAATAAACTCGACATACAACAGGACTTCCCATTTGAAGTTAATGTAATGCCAGTACCAAAGGAAATTTCAATAGGCAAGACAATTGAGATTCGGATCAGTATAATACCAAAGGGGGAATTCAAGGAAACGAAATACTTTATCCGGTATTTTCAGTTCGATGGCCGGGGAAAGTTAAGATACCAGAACAACCTGCCCTATCAGCCAAATGACATATATCCGTTGGCAAGCACCAGTTTCCGTCTATACTACACGTCACACTCAGATGTATCCCAGTCAATAGATGTATGGATATCAGATAATTTCGGGAACGAAAAGCAATTGAAATTCAATTTCAACAGTATTGAATAAATACAGGCCCCTATAATGTTTATAGGGGTTTGCTTTATTTATGCAGTTTGGGATATTGATCGTTGAGTTTTTATATTTTCGTACTGGACCTGCCTTCCCATCATAAGCTACCATAATTTAAACCATAACAATAACACCATGATAGCTACATTAGTAATTGGTATTATAGCATTAGTTCTCGGAATTGTCTTGCGCTATTGGATCAATAGGCGGAAATTTTACCGCAGAAGTGCATTTGGCTCAGAAGGCTTTTCCAGCTATGAGAAATCTGTAGTCATCAGTTTTTTGGAACGAACCGGTAAATGGATAGCCTATATCCTAATCATTTTCGGCCTGCTCTTCATTTGGAGCCACTACAGACAGCAAAAGACAAAAGAAATCAAAGCTCAAATCCAAGGCAAACGTTGAGCCTATCAATACCTGTCTAATTATAGAGGGGAAAAAATATAAAATCAGCTGACACTTCTCAAATACAGAAGAATCCGATTAAAATAGCGGCGTTCTTTTGCTTCTCCTATGTTTGTATAATATAATCTAAGTGAGGAAAAGTGAGATAGATTTTGCTTTAAAGAGCTTAATAGTATTTTCAAGCGAAGAAACTGCCTCTTCTTCTTTTACCTCCTATGTTTGTATAATATAATCTAAGTGAGGAAGAGTGAGAGCAGATTTTGCTTTAAATAGCTTAATAGTATATTCAAGAAAAGAAACTGCCTCCTCTTCTTTTACCTTTTAGAATCTGAACAGAATGTAAGGAATTCACCCACAAACATTGGGTTGTATAGCCAGTATATCCATTCAGGAGAAAAGATGTAGAAAGGTTATCACTTACCTAAACCAGATAAGATGAAGGTATTATTAAAACAGACAGTAGGAATTGATGTCGCACAAAATGAATTAGTTGTATCGCTTGGTCGAATGGATCAACAGATAAGCATAGAAGTTTATGCCTATAAAGTATTTCCCAACACACAAAAAGGATTTTCCAGTCTTGTATCATGGGTAAATAAGCAAACATTAACTAATGTAGAGGTACGGTATGTGATGGAAGCTACCGGAGTTTACCATGAATCCTTAGCTTATTACCTTTGCACTAATCAAAAACAAGTTAGTATCGTTTTACCAAACAAAATCAGTAATTATGTAAGGACACTTGACATAAAAACTATTACCGACAAGAGTGCTTCACAAGCCATTGCAAGATTTGGCTTGGAAAGGCAATTAGAAGTATGGCAACCTCCATTAAAAATATTCAATGATTTGAGACAGCTTTGTCGAGAACGAGAACAACTGGTACAGGAACGGACTATGTTAAAAAATCAGCTACATGCTGAGCGTACTTCTGCAACATCTAGCGAAAAATCAATAAAACGTACCAAGAAAAGAATTGCCATGATTGATAAGCAGGAAAAGGAAATAATGGAGGAAATTGCTGCACTTATCAAAGGAGATGAAGCTATAGCTAAAAAGATGAAAGTAATAACTTCTATACCAGGAATAGGAAATCTGACTGCTGTCACCATTATCGCTGAAACCAACGGATTTGAATTAATAAAAAATAAAAGACAGTTGGTAAGCTATGCTGGATTGGATGTAAGGGAAAAAACATCTGGAACTTCTGTGAAATCTAAACCCCGAATATCCAAGCGGGGTAATCGGAATTTAAGGAAAGTAATGCACTTCCCCGCATTGGCTGCAATCAGAACCGATGAAAACTTCAAATGTATTTTCTTAAGATTGGCTTCAAGGCATGGCATTAAAATGAAAGCAATTGTTGCCATTCAAAGAAAGCTTCTGGAGCTAACGTATATCCTATGGAAATCAAATACGTCTTATTGCCCAAATTATCACAATCAGAGTACTACAACAGAAACAATAACCATGTAATAAAATGAAAAAAGGGTAGCTGTTTTATATGCTACCCAATAATAAATATGCAAAACAAGATGAATTCTCAGTAAGAAATTCATCCGCAGTGTTATGCTTTCTCACGAACAATTCTGTTAACCTTCATTATTATTTTGCAAGTTTTAGAATGCGATACGCACCTTTTGCCACAATTAGGAATACAAGCGCTCCAATAATAAGATCGGGATAACTTGAATTGAGCCAATTAACTAAAAGACCAGCAACAATAACTCCCGAATTGATAATGACATCATTTGATGTGAATATCATCGAAGCCTGCATATGCGCTTCTTTACTTTTGTTCTTTTGTAAGAGATAAAGGCAAAATACGTTTGCAATCAATGCTAAAACTGAAACGACAATCATTGTTTTGAAATCGGGCATAGCTTCAATTCCCATAAAACGTCTGATCACTTCAACGAAACCTACAATAGCAAGTAAGACTTGGAAGTATCCTGCAAATCTGGCGATGTTGTTTTTTAGGGCGATTGTTCCACCAACAGCGATTAATGCCAATGCGTAAACGACACTGTCTGCAAGCATATCCAAGCTATCGGCTATCAATCCCATTGAACCTGAAAAAATACCGAACAACATTTCCAGTCCAAAAAACAGGAAGTTGATAATCAACACGATCCAAAGTAATTTCCGTTGCTTGTTGCTTGTATCTGTTTCAACAACAAAATTGCTTTTTTCAGTTGAAACCAATGTCGTATTTAGGTTCAGTGTTCCCAAAGCCAAAAAAATTGGCTCTGGGTTTCCATTGTGATAAACGTCCAATTTTCTATTGGCTATATCAAATTCCAATCCTTTTACCGTATCAAAGTCTTGCAGTTTCATACGGATTAATTGCTCCTCGCTTGGGCAATCCATTTTAGTTATATTGAATATGGTTTTTTCCATTTGTTTTAAAGCTTGAATTTTATTCCTCCGTTAATCACAAATCCGTCCAAAGGTGCATAAATGTCTTTAAAAACCGGATTGGTTATTGTTCCTGTATAAATGCTACCAAAGCGTGTTTGTCGGGTGTCAAGGAAGTTTTCAAAGTTGATGTACAGAGAAAATCTTTCCCAAATCTTTTCAGCCATAAACCCGGTAATAAAGTAACCTTTGCCCGTAGTTCCATTATTCAGTTTTTGAGGACTGAAATAATAGGCTTCCAGACCAACTTTCCATTTGTCTTCTATTTCATACATCAGGATGGAATTAATGCGGTGCTTTGGCGTTAACGGGCTTTCTACAGTCATTCCATTTTGGTTTAATCGAGCATCTGTATAAGTGTATCCCAAAAATAATTTCAGGTCATCGTAACCAATTTTAATATTGGTTTCTGTTCCTTTAGTATGAATATAACCTGGAGAATTAACGAACTGATACAGATTTGCAGAGGGGTTTTCAAGTAACAAGGGATTATCCAGATAGGTGTAAAAGAACAATTGGTTTATGCTAAATGACCAATCTTCCCCAATGTAGGTGCGGTAATTGATGTCTGCATTTGCTCCATAACTTTTTTCCAATTTATTGATTTTGTTGTCAATAGGCATTACATTTTGATATTGTAGGCGTTCGCTTTCTTCTGTAAAAATGGTTGGTGTTTTATACCCAAATCCACCTCCAATACGTGAAGTCAATCCGTTTGCAATCTTAAACAATGCAGATACTCTTGGCAAAAATACAGCTCCGTAATCTATCACGTAATCCGTTCTTAAACCCGCTTCTAATTGAAGCCAATCAGTAGCCTTAAAAGAATTTTGAACGAAAGCTCCGAATGTGTTTTGGCTGTAATCCCTCAACGGAAATGCAGTAATCTGCTTTTCTTTAAAATTGTCTGTCCAAATATTGACCCCTGCTACCCATTCCGATTTTTCTGTACTGTTGGTATAATTTGCTTCTGTAAAAGTTGCGGTTTGTGTTCCCTCAAACTGATAGTTGGGAATTGTTGTATTTCGGTTAAAATAACTCACGCTATTTTTAATTTGAAAAGAACTTTTTTCATCAATTAAGTGGTCGAAAACAAATTGTGTGGAATAGCGTTGTGTTTTATTTTTCTCGAAATATTGATGTGTGTTATCTCCTTTACCTTTGATGTAAAGCATATCACCTCCCAAACGGTTTTCGATAGTTGTATTGACACCGAAATTCATTTTTGTTTTATCATTGAAATAAACAAACAATTTAGGGTTCAGTACAAAACGTTCAAATTTTGGAATGGCAGAAAAACCAATTTTTGCAGGGTCGTAAGCTCCGTTTCTATTATGCGAAGCAAATATGGTTGTTCCGATTTTCTTAAACTTCTGTCCGTAAAAACCGTTGATGTCTAAACCTCCACCTGATGTTCCGTTTAAATGAAAACGCAAATCCCTTTCTTCCGTTGGTGTCTTGGAAATCAGGTTTACCAAACCTGCTATTGCTCCACCACCATACAGCGTAGATGTAGAACCTTTGATAACTTCAACCTGCTTTAAGTCAAGCGGTGGAATTTGCAACAAACCTAATCCGCTTGAAGCACCCGAAAAAATAGGAAAGCCGTCTTTCAAGATTTGCGTATATCTTCCGTCAAGTCCTTGAATACGGATACTTGCATTGGCACTTGTGGGCGAAGTGGTTTGTACGTGAATACCTGTACTTTCCGCCAAGAGCATACGAATATCCCCAGGTTTCATATTGCCTTTTTCGCCCAATTCTTCACTTCCGATAAATTCAATGCGGGTAGGAATATTTTGTATGCTCCTTGTACTTCTTGTAGAAGATATAACCACTTCCTCTAACTCCTCTGAACTTTCTTTGAGTAAGATTTCAATAACGCTGGTGTCCTTTAATGGAAATTCCAATGTATCAATACGTTCATTAAAGCCTACGTAACTAAAATGTATTTCCTGTACACCGTCAGGAACATTTACTATTATGATTTGACCATTTTCGTTGGATGTCGCTGCAAGCGAGGTTCCTTTTATAGATGCCGTCACACCAATCAAAGGATCTTTGTTTTCACTGTTTCTAATAACAGCATTTAAATTGTTTTGTGCAAATACACAGAGATTTAGTGTCATAAAAAATGACATAAAGAGTATTTTTTTCATTATATGAAAAATTATTAATGTTTGAAAAATAAGAATTGACGGTTTGTAGCACCGCAATTTGTTATTGTGCCGAAGACACTAAAAACATTAATTAATCTTAGGCGGTTGCCAAATGGAAGAGAAGAAGTCTGAAACAGCTGACGCAGTTATTACACCTAATTTCTTTTTAGGTTGTTGGACATAATTGGATGTTAAAGCATAAAAAGAAGTAATTACAAATCCAGTACAGGTATTGCATTTAGAAAAAGGCGAGCAACATTCCATACCGCAACCGTCGCTATCTTCTTCCTGACTATTTGTTGTTTGATGTATGACGTCAAAGCATTTATCTTCCATAAAGCCTGGCAAGATCGATAAGACCAAGACCATTAATGCTAATATGAATGATAAATTTTTCATTTGGCAAATGTATAAATTTATGCTCAATTTCACACAGTAATAAAGAATTAGAACATCAACTGTTATTTTTAAATAATATATAGCGAGAATTAGAGAAGAGATAGTATTAAATTTCTATCATTTTTAAAAAATATATTTGGTTTATAACACAGAATCTTTTCTTTGGCCGCAAGTGTAAAAGAAAAGAAGTCGCCAGTTGTAATTCAGGGATACCCGGTATCCCTCCAGAAATTTGGCAACCTGTTTATCAAAAATCGTGCGCCGGCTTTGTGTGATAGGGTTTTTGGTAAAGGGGTTGGGCCGAATCAATGCAAAAATTCGGCCCTGACTGATGGTCAGGGGGGGATTTTTGCCGCCCGATATGCTAATCAGGCTATTGGAATGGGCTGTGACCTAAAATCTTCAAGATTGAGAAAAAAGCCCCTGTACTGGGTCATACCCCTACGGAACAAACTCCATAAAAGGGAGCATCCCATTTGCGCAAGGGTAGAATTAATATACAAGTCTTGCTTCTCCAGTGCTTCAGCCACAGAACAACTTGGCGTGTCATCCTCTGCTTCCGAAGAAATCAACAGGTCGGCAAATTCATCGGTAACAAATGGCAGACTACCCACAGCTTCATATTTCTCCGATTTAGGCTGCCTTATATCTCCTATGGTTGACAATATCACCTGTCCTGTATGTTTGCTATTTCCGAAGTCTATCCAATATTTAGGCCTGTCCAGATAGCCCTCCCTCCTGTCCCATTTTAGAATTTCAGCAATACCTATCCTCGCTGATACGGTATCCACACAGGAGATATAAATGCTTGCCTGCGTATGTTCCGGAAACCTACCATAGCTGTCCATAGCAAACTTTTCCGGTTCGGCTTTCCAATTCGTACCTGACCAACGGTTGGAACGGTTAATCAATGCCACTGATTTATAAAGCCCCACCTCACATTCGGCGAAGCGCTGCCTTCCCAAATTTGCCCCCATGACTTTATCATTATCCCACAACCTTATGGCCATTCCAGCATGTCCCAATGCTATCAGGCTTTCGTTCATTTCTACTAATGCGGTCAGTACCTTAGAACCTGTTCCCCCTGCACCGATAAGGTTAACCGTTACAGGGTTTGTTGGATTTATCAGACCGTTGTCTGTAAAATGCATTTTAGTCTTATCATTATTCATGTTAGTAATGCTTTTAATGTTACACCATTTTTTATCAATAAATCTTTCGGAAAATCCTCTCCTGTCGTTATCAGACGCTCCCATAGGCTTACACAATTGCCCTTAATTGGATTGTACCCTTCCATTAAATGGCTGAAATAGCTGTTGAAAAAGTAATCCTCCCAAATCGTTGTAAATTCCTCTAATGATGCAGACCTTTTTATTCGGACATCTACTATTCCCATGCATACATTTCCATTCCTATAAACATTAAAGAAAGGAGCTGCGTACAATCGTGTCTTTTCGGTTGGCCTGCGGATAACTGTAAGCGCAAAAACAGATAGGCTGTTCCTGTTGGCAATCCATACCATAGGTGGCACACTAGCCCTTCCATTTGGGATGCCCAGCCCATCAGTAAAATACATATCCCTTTTTCTCTCTTTAGTAAACCATACGACTTTAGAACAAACTGCATCCAAATGCAGGATATTCGCCCCTAAAATACCATCCGGCTTTAGTATAGGCTCCTTTTTTTCCTTCGTGGTATTCAACGCCTTTACTAATTGCCTTGTCTCCCGTTCGGTCAAGGGATGCGCATTGATGGGGTTACCGTTCCTATCCATATCATAACACTCAACATATGTTCCCTCACTATCCGCCTTGTAGAATACCAAAACGGTTTTGGGGTAATAAAGTGTGCCGAAATTCTCTGTAATATCTTTCATAGCATTCTGCTTTAGTATTCATTTAAAAGGCCTATTAAATCATCCAATAAGTCGAACAATCTATTTTCAAAATCTAGGTTTTTAGAACTTACTTTTTCCTTTCCATCGAAATGCTTAATTATAACGGGTTCATCAATTACCCCATATTCCTGAAATTCGCTGTTAATCGATTCTATCAGATTTTCACCAACCCACCCACTATCAATCGCATAAAAGGAGATATACTTATCCATTGTTATTGTATTGTCCAAATAATCTTCATCCAAGTCTGCTGACCCATATCGGAATATTGAAGATTTGGGGTGCTGCTCATAAAGGCTATAGGCTGCTGTTGCCAGTTTCAAACAGGCCTGTTCAAAAAGGTTTGTACTTCTGTAACTCCTCAACCGCTCTTTGAACCATAATAGGTTAGCCCGATTCTGCAATATCTTTTCCATACGGTCTCCAATCCAATCTCCTTGCTCTAACTCCCTTATGTTCTCTTGGGCACACTCGTCATAATCATCATTCAGCACCCACTCCTTCAACATCTCATATTGCCAGTACAGGTAACTGTCCTGCTGTCGGTAATACGGAATATCCGCAATATGGTATAGGTAAGAACAAACCGATAACAGCAAATGGGCAGATAATTTGTCTTGCCGACACTGGAGCATCCGATACAGCGGAACTACAGGGATATAATAAAGTGTATTACCTGTGCTATACTGCTCCTTACTTATCAAAAAAGTCCTATCATTATCTTGCACTACTTTTAGTTCCTCCCAATGCCTTACTTTTCTGCTCAATTGTTTTCTCGCATCCCACATCGCCAATGCCATATTGTAGGGGTACTTGTAGGTACTTGTATGCATAGTTGATATATCAAAGTGCTTTGAAAGTTGGGTAAGGGACTTGTAAAAATCCCTTACCATTTTTTCATCTTCTTTACAGTCCTGTACAGTTTCAGGTTCTAGCAATTTTGGTAGAAATACTGTCCTTAGAAAACCATCGGCAGCATGGCTATCGGTACTGATTTCCTTTTGTCCTTTTGTATTTCGCTTGCATCCTTTGGCCGCTGCATCCATTGAGTAAACTGGTTCAATTGTCTGTAAAGCTGCTCTTGCCGTTTCTCTTTTGGGAGTTGTATTGTTCCCGATATAACCCTGTGTTGCATAATACATAGCTTAATAATTTGGATTAACCTTTTGTCCCCATTACACTTTCAAACCGATACTGCACAGCATCACCCTTTATTTCAGGTGCTGAAATTTTCGCTGTGGTCAATATGGGATAGGCATTGGAATAAAAATTCAAAACATGCTGTACCGTCCAATTCGGTTCAGGGTCTGTTAGTCTTATTTCCTGCCCTTTATCACTGAATAGGAATACACGTTCTAATTGCGTTGCTAATAACATAATTGAAAATTTTTAGGGTTCAACATTTTGATTTAGAAAAGACTTGGTGCCGAGAATTTGGCGGACAGCTCAGACTTCCGTTTGCGAATAGTGTCGGCATGCTCCGGAAAATCGGCAGGGTCAGGCACTTTAATCCATGCTTCCCGAAACTTATCCTCTTTTTCAAGTTCATCGGCCTTAGCCATCGCATCCTTAAATTTCTTGTCCCTTTCCTCCTTTGCCTTTTTTTCTCTGTCTGCTTTCTCTTTCTCCATTGCCGATTTCTGCTTGGCCTCCTCTAATTGCTTCATAAAGGTTTCCATATTTACCATAAGGCCCGATGCAGCTTGTAATGGCTCAGCTATCCGTTGAAAGAAAACTTCGTCCAATTGAAATGCAGTCCCTCTGAGGTTAAGCGGGACAATCATGCTTTTTGCATTATCCCCACAATCATCATTTATCGGCAATACGGAAACAATAAGGCTTTCTTCCGCTCCCTTAGCTATGGTTATTTGCAAATAGCCCTCAATTCCCAATGATGCTATCTGCGTAAAAAAATTAGTCGATTCCATAATTAAATCTTTTTTCGATTATCAATTCTGTTATTGTTTCTTCGCTAAGGTTCATTTCCCGAAGGGACTGCTCGTAGTCCGCTATCGTCTTTTTAAATTCCTGTTCTCCTTCTTCCCCTGTTAGGAGTAGCTTTCGTGGATTACCATTACGGTTTGCTTTGTCTATCGTCTTGACCAGTTCCTTTGCATGCCGTCTAAGATTACTGAACTTGCGCTGTGAGAGCGCCTTTGAAATGTATTGGTTCAACACGTCCGAAAAGACCAACATTCGTACATAATCCTCTTTCCTTAGTGCTCTCACGTAACTATTATATAGCCAGTCCGTGAAGTCATTGTTATTATCGTAAGCCATGTTCTTAAAATTTTAACTGTTTTCAAATTGTCTCTTTAATACCATCAATTTGTCGTGCATATCCTTCCAATAGGCATTTTGCCTTTTGTCAAAATCAGCATAGCTACTATCTATATGCCGATACTCCATGTATTCAGCAGTTACCGCTAATGCTTCCTCAACGTCAGTTACTACAATCTGACAGCCGTTTAAATCTAGTATATTCATATTTGCTCATTTTTATCGGCTGCGCAATCCAAAAGCCTATTAGCGATTTCTCCATCAGCAGTAAAATGGTAATCATTGGCCATAAAGAACTCGGTTAAGGCTTCGGGGCTTGTATCGTAATTGTAGGTATCTTCCAAAGACCTATACAGATGGTTGTTGAGTATATTAAGGCAGCCCTCTATCCATATATCCATTCTCCTTAATTCGGCTTCTATGTTGGGATATAGCCTTTCGGTGAATCCACCAATGCAATATTCAGAATGGTAGGATAACCGATACCCCCTATTGCTCCTATCCGTTTTCAATTCGCAAGTAATAAGCCCCCTTCTGATTAGGCGGACAACCCGCTCACTACATGGACATTGCTCAAAATCCAATTTCGGGGCGTAGCTTTTCCAAGCCTGTAGCATTACCCCCTTTATGAGCAGCATTATATCAATCGTGGATTTAAAAGTGCTGCCATCGCCCTGTGACCAAAAGCCACTAAACGATATTCCTTCGTTTGGGATAGCAACCCCTACGCTCCTGCAAAGGGCAACAAAATCATCGAAGTCGAAATAATACCAATGATTATTATCCATATTATAGGCGTGATATTTTTCAATTACGCTTTGCTGCACTTCCTTACTTAGCTCTTCTATTTTGTACAGCGTAATAGTTATCGTTTTCATTGTTACTAAATTTTACAGTTTGGATTTTATAGTGGGATGTTCCCGCCCTATTGCGTTGAATGTTCTATGTGCTGAGACAGGAACATTGCCAAATCAATAGGGTTGGCTATGATTGTTCATTGGCTAAGGATGTCAAAAACATTTTTTCGATTCCAAAAAGCAGTTCTATCACTTTGGCCAAGTCACTGTCGCAATCTTCCGTACCGGCGTATTCTATCAGACAATCTATCATGAACATAGCGTTGTAGGCATAGAATAATTGGTCTGCAAAAATTCGAGGGCTTTTGTCCAAGCTGACATTAAATCTCTTTATTGTCCCTTCAAAACCGTTCAATACCTCATACCAAAATTCAACTGTGATAATGGAATTTGTCCAAATGCTACGGATTTGTTCACTCTTGCTTTGGTATAATTCTATCAATTGGATAGCATAAAGCCGAATATCTTTGAGGTTGGCAGGAAACATTTTTGCTAGCATATAGCCCTTGTCAATATTGCTCATTTCATTTAATGGTTTCATATAACATTGGTTTAAAGCGACCGCCATTGCAGGCGGTCGTTTGCATATATTAATTAAGGCTCAGTATCTCAGCTCCATTCTTAGCATAGGCAGAACATAAATCAAAGGCTTTCTGTGATTTGATTTGGGCTGTTCCTCCCAATACGATGCTTTGTAGCTTAGATTCATCGTCTTTATACTTCTTTACATTCTGATAATATCCAGTCACGGCATTGTAAGCCCCGTATAGCGTACCCTTTGTGGTTTCCATTTGTTGGGTATCACTTATCATGGCATATCCAAAAGCATCGTCCACCGTATTTTTAAAAACTGTGGACAATTCATCCTCTCCGTTTACTTTCAGAAGCTCTAGGGTCTCCTTATTGGGACAAAGCGCCAGTTGTATCAATCTGCGGACTTCCCTGTCTGAAATCCTAACGCTTGCCCAATTGTTGAATATATCCTGCATCTTATCGCTAAGCGCATTGGAAAACCCCATTACCTTATGAGCATTTTCCAGACGTTGCTTAGCCCCTGAAGTATGTTTGATGCGCACTACATTGCTCATGTTATGGAGCGATGCATTAAGCGTATTTTGACATACAATCCTAATCGGGGTAAATGCAGCCGTTATACTACCACTGCCATCATGGGAAGTAGTCAGGAAAATGTACTTTTCGGTCACGTCGTCACCGCTACCTACCCTGATATAATCAGGTAGTTTTGCAGTAATAAATATGCGCTCACCGTTTCCTAACGCCCCTGCAGTCTCATACAGGATTCCACTGCCACCACCTACTATCGAATCAAAAAAATTGAAGGCCTCACGGTTCTGTACGATTTGGTAATCCTTACCGACAACGCCTAATACTGTATTGTTATCCTTTCGGATGTTTGCAAAATAATCGGGGACATGCAATTCATCATCGCCTACAAAGATGCCGTCGGCTGTCTCTACAATACTTGAACCTCTTGTATAAAGCGGTGTTTTGATGACTTCATAATCCAGCCCCGCATGTCCTATCGCTTCTTCGCTTGTTGGGTACTGTTCTACGATTTGCCCCAAATTGTGCCAAGCCTTTTGCTGAACGCTGAAAAATGAATAACGTCCTGTTCTTTCGTTGAAATTTAGATTGTGTGCCATGATATTGATATTAAAATGTTTGAAATGTATTTATGGATTCTTTTAAAATGGTAGGGCTTCACTTTGGCCATTATCACTATAGGTGATTGCATTACTCTCCTTCTCTACTACCCTTTGCCCTCCATCGTGCGGTTTAATATAGGATGTGTGAAAAACCAGGCTTGCTCTTAATTCACCTTCCGCATTCGTCCATGCTCTTGCACTTACCCGACCTGTCAACTCTATGATTCTGCCTTTGGTCAGCATCTTTGCAACATTGGGTGAAATCCAGTAAGAGCAGTCGAAGAAGGTTGTTTGATTTACTCTTTCTCCTTGCTTGTTCCGGTAGCTGTCATTGACTGCAAGTGAAAAATTCACGACTTGCTTTCCGTTTGGGATTGTGCGTACTTCCGCATCCTTAGTTATTCTTCCGATGATGTTCATACAATTTGATTTTTGAGGTTATTGATTAGATTTTTTTCCTGATTTATTCGGCAATGAGAGGAGGTGCTTGTTTTCGTTTCTCTTTTGCCATTTCCAATGCTGTTGTTTTTCATTTCTGACATTTTTTTTATTCGTTTAAAGAGCCGGAGTATGCTTTGTTTCGTTTCACGAGCAATACAGGTAGTGTTTAGCACCAACAAGATTTTGCCAAACAAATACGACCCATAGGGTGGAGATTTTTTGGCAAACCCGTAGGGCCTGAACTTGTTGTTGCGTTAAGAACACAGTATACCTTTGCTCTTGGAACGGAACTAAAAACAGCATACTGGCTATTGATTAAAAAAATGGAGTGGAGGTAGTGAAAAAGGCATTGAGCAAATGGTCTAATGTGACGAGGATTCACAACTGATTCGAAGAAATTCCAAAAACAAGATTGCTATCTATTTTTCAAATTCTTACGAAAATCGATATTCAATATGAAAGAATTTATAGAATAAAAAAAGCCCGCAATGAAAGCGGGCCTAGAAGAGATTAAAATTAGAAAAAGCTATTTTGATAGAAACAACTTAATAAATTCATCCGAGAATTCTTCGGAAATTTTTCTATTGTGTATTATTGTTATACCCTCCTTATTAAAATTGGCTTTCTTTGTCCAATTATAGGAGCCATGAATGACGGTCTTAAAATCTATGATACAAAATTTGTTGTGCATGATTCCGTCAAAATAATTCTGCTGAAGCTTCCAGTTTGTCTCGAAATGCATATGCTTATCAAATCCAGTATTTCTATTTATTTTGTCATCCTGAAGAATTAGTCTAACATTTACACCTCTGCTATGGCTTTCATATAATACCCTCATCAATTTTGGATCAGTAAGCCAAGCAACTGCTACCCAAATAGTATACTTTGCGTTTTGCAAATTCTTTAGTATTTCTGATTGGATATCCTCAAATATTGGTTCAATATTCACTGCTTCTGGAATGTCCACCCCAGTTAGTTCAGTCTTACCATCTAAAATTACCAATTCAATGCCGTCCTCGATAAGGATGCTGTTAACTTCACTTAATGCAGTTGGAAAATTATCTAGGTACCCTGGAAATGTTTTGAAGTAGTCATCTGAAAAAATATACAATATTAATTTGGGCAACTCCTCAGTTCCATTTATTTGCTTCAGACATTTAAAACAATATTGTATTCTACTACCACAGTCATCAGGAAGTTTATCATGATATATATCCCTAATGCCAAATTTATTGAATAACTCAACAATTTTTCGGGCAGTAAGGTAGGGTGCTTGAGGCTTATCATCCCCCGCACCCCCAATAATAAATCTGCTAAGCCCATTCAGAACATAATCTGTTAATTCCATCAGCTATTCCTTGTATTTACATTACAATTTATAATTATACATATCCTCTTCTTAGAAGCGTATATTTTGACAACTATACTTAAAACTGCTCTTGGTTCTGCAATAGAACGGAAAGTTCCATAAACATTCCTTAAAGTCGCTTCAAGGTTTACAATTTTAGTTGAAGATTAATGTTCAGCGTCCAATACTATGAAATTAATCCAATTCTCTCAACAATAAATTCTGCAATTTTCGAAGGAGAAAATTCTCTAGCGTCTATATAACCATCTGTCTTAAATACACCCTCAACCGAACCCTCATCGGTCCTTATATACATTATACGAGAAAGCTCTCTTGCTAAAATAATATCTCTTATCGCCCTAAACTCTACACCACACCAATCTTTCCGCTGGTAGTCCGCACTGAGGAATACTACATCTAATTTTGCCCTAGTATAAATTCCCTGTAGAAGAAGGTCTAAAGATGGCTGTGCGAGTTGAGAGACATAATTATTATCATAAAAATAGCGATTGGGACCAAGTTTTCGCTCCAATTCTTGCACAATTCTCTCGACTATTGGACGAGACTCTCCAGGAAAAGAGAGCGCTACATCAAAAGTATGATTAGATACATCTACTGCATTTGCTATATCGCGCATTTGAGAAGGTAATGTAATGCCTTTCGAATGCAACTCTTTTGGAAGATTGACTTCTTTAACTGCCCAATGTGTTCTATGGAGTTCAAGTTTTTGAATATCGAGTTCAAATGTCATTTCATCCATATCAGTACTTGTAAGAAACTGGTCCAATTGGTGGATATCATACTCTATTCGAACTTGACCGTTCCTTTGGACGATATCACGTATGTAACCAAATTTTGGAGAAAGTTTGCATCCGGCTTCATAGGCAAAAATAGAAGGGGCATTCTTTAGGGCTTTAATCGATAAAGCATCAAGATTTCCAAATCTTCTAGTTAAATGAGGGCTAGTGTATTCCCTGACACAACGTGATAATTCAATGTGAAATGGGTCACCATTCCATGAATTATCATTTGCAGAAACGAAAAGATTATATATTGGTATTGAAATTGCGGACTCTGCCTGTATGACCATTTTCTGTAAAATAAGAGTATCTGTGTATACTGAATCAAACATGGCCTTTTGTGCTGGCCAAATCATATCAAATGGGTTTTTCAGCTTATCAGGTTCATAAACTCGAATATCCTCATCTCCTGTTAATAAACTATACTGGAGAGCTAACTCACTATACCTTCTGGCAAAATTTGGCGCGCTTGTCCATTTGGCGTGGTCAGGTGTAGCACCCTCAAGGACAACATCCATAGATTCACGTAATGCTGATAAATGTGCTGATATCGTATTTATATTCATATTGCTAATTGTTTTTATACTTATTACTTTTTAATGTCCAAGGTTATTTACATGTAAAGTATGGAGTCGATTCGTCTCTGATTCAACATTATCAATTTCGGCTCTAAATTTTATTAATTCTTATTTAGACAATAAAATATCCTGTTTTACAAAATAACAACAGAAATAAAAAGAAATATTCACCTTTTTACTTTGAATAAGGACAATTTCTTCAACAATATATCAATGTTTTTTTACTTAGAAAAATATCTGCTATTTGTGGTCATCAAGAAATATCAGCATTGGTATTGAGTATTGAACTAGTTCAGCTCTATTTCCAATTCAGACTGAAAGCATAATAGTTCTCTTCTTTAAGAAAGCTTGAAATGCAGGCAGGTCATACGCCCCATCATACTTTTTACAATTTCACCTAAAGCTATAAAGTAAATAGCCTTCATGGTTACAGGGAGTGATAAGTAATTGCCAATTGAAAAAAGAAAAGGCCACTTTATAGGAGAACGGATAATTCCTATGTTATATTCTTGACACCAATACTGGGCTGGTTCAATTGAATTTTTAATAAACTTCAAGTGATAATCGTTTGATAAGATACATCCAGAGATACTTATTGATCGTTAAAAGATTTGTACCTGTAGCAAGACAGTACTCGCCATTCACTTTGCCATCCGTATCCTTCATTACAAAATAAGAGTTTGTTTCACTTAAAGCAGTAGCATCAGGAACGCACGTTACGAAATCAGTGTGGTACATGCACATATCAAAAACAGGTGCTGCTTTGGTTAATAGCTCCAAGTAATTCTCTAATTGCTTTTGATGCTTCCTCTTCAATTTTATCTGCTTTTACAAGATGTATTCTATCTATCACCCCTAAGCTGTCCAGGTGAACGTATATTCCTTGTAGGTAGGGAAATCTCTAATGATAAGGCCAAAATCTTTATCCATAACTGTGTACAAAAGCCTCGGAGCGTGTATTGCATCAAAATGGCAAAACACTATGTCAGCTTTAAGTCTACTGCTCATTGCCATAGAGTTTGTTATATTCTCTGAATCCTCTTGTCCCCTACTTTGTAAGAAAAAGAACATTAGAAAAATAAAAAAGTATTTCCCTTTCATCAATGAGATTTTTGCCATTAGGTTCCTTCTACTGCCAAAAGATACACCAAATCATAATTCCTGACCCAATGAAGCTAATTTTAATATTCTATTTCAGGGCAAAATAAAGAGTTCACAAGCTCCATGAAAAATGGAGGATGAGTTTGAATTTAAACTGCAGGGCTTAACCACATGGAATTAATTACAAAAGAGGATTTACACTTATTCAAAATGCAATTACTTCAGGAAATCCGTGAAATAATTTCCGCAGGTGCAAAAGGCGAACAGGAATTAGGAAAGTGGCTAAGAAGCAAAGAGGTGAAAGGCATCCTTAAGGTTTCTGATAGCACGCTTCAAAATATGAGAATATCTGGAACACTATCATGCAAGAAGATAGGCGGAATCTACTATTACAAATTAACCGAAATTGAGAAATTGCTAAAGTAATAAATATTGCCATGCTAAAAGGTAAAGAAATTCACCTGGATAATAGAGTAAAAGTGCATCATATAGCTTTGTACACAGCAATTTTATCACTCTCGCTGGGTAATCCCATGATCTCTTCTTCAAGAAGAAAATTGATGCTCCTGAGCCACATTACAAACTTAATGACATATCATAAATGCATTAGGCAATTAGAAGAGTTTGGTTATATTAAATATTGTCCTTCATATCATCCAAAAAATGGAAGTTTGATAAGAATTCAATAGAATTCCCTATACAAGGAATAGTCATATTTAAGAAAGGGTTGGAATTACAATAAAATTCTTCGAATTTGTGCCTCAATCATTATTTGTACAAAAGAGGAAATTTCTTAAAACAAAAATTATGACATTAGTGATTATTCAACGTAAAAAAGATGTTGTAACGTTCAACTCAGACTCTAGGATTAGCTTTGGAAATGAAGGCTGTTTTGACCAAGGGGCAAAGCTATTCGAAGTTCCCGTTAGGCTAAAAGCCCCTGCAAAATCAGTTGAAGATTTGGAAAAATGGGATTATGAATTAACTTATGGTATGGCAGTTACTGGAAGTAGTTTGAATGCATATGCACTTAAAGAGTCAATAAGCCAAATACTTTCTCATATCGTTTATTACTCAAACTTTTCAGATATATCAATAATTGGTCTGGGACATTTTGTACTCGGAAGGTTTAAAGATATCACAAAGAAATTAGCTGCAGTACTTGGACCTGGTGCTCTAAGTGAGATTATTTTAGGTGGATATTGTATAGTTGAAAATAAGATTCGAATTCTCAGGTTTTTCGCAGATGTTTCGCATGAAATTGAATTCAAATTCGAGGAGATATTAACTAGCGATGGATTATTCTGTACTGGGAACGGAAGGCCACATGCTGAAGCTGTCCTAAGTGAGCATGGAGATCTTACTCCCTTACAAACAATAAAAACAGTCATAGACAACAAAATGGAAAAGTCTGTAGGAGGAGTATTACAGCATGGGATTTTTAGAGATAGACATTTCTGTCTCAGCGGAGTATCAGAGGAAATAATTTCAGAAGAGACTGGTGAAACTAAAAAAACCTCTCATTTCTTAGGCTTTGAATTAAGTACACAAAAAATTACCAACGATTATCCAATGCTATTTATTAGTTATAGTACAACACCGGTAGACTGGAAACATCCAAAATGGCAGTCTTAGAAACAAATGAAAATTAATTGCAAACTCTATCCAAGTTTGGATAATTCATTTGAAGCTACAAAAAGAAAATTTTATTGCTTAAAAATACCTCGCTATTATTAAAGCGATTTTGGACAGGAAGAAAGTTCTTTCTCAATTCTCTTTTGCAATTCATAGATTTTAGTTCCTTCACCAAAACTCCACAGTTTTATAATATATGTCCTTCCAAAGTCTATTGACATTGGTTTCTCAGAAATTGGTATGATCAATACATTTGGAAGAGTTTTGTCAAGCTGCCTAGCTGTTAGGTCCAAGATATAGCCCTTATACTCTAAATAATAATGTCGGTATTGATCATCCGCCATGAGCTGAGTCTGTATATTACATATGTTTTTAAGCACATTAGCTAACAACACGGAAGTGTTCATACAACAACCGTAAGGAAATTGTTCAAAACGGCTTGAGATTTTAGTACATAATGGATTGCCAAATTCAGGTAATACTTCAATTAATATTTCATGAAATTTATTGACAAACTCTATTATTGATTTATCCATACCCAGAATTAATTTGAATATCTAAATAGATTCACAAGTCATCCCATTTAATAAACTTCCAAGACAAAACTATATAGTTATTTTGAATGCAATTCAAACAATAATATTATGTCAACATGTCCAAAATTAATTATCTTTACAACTTAATTCAACGGAATAAGTTCTTTCAAATAAGAGTAAACATCAACAGGAAATAAGCTTTGCGGCATTTTATAAACTGGCGTAATTCGTGCGTGTATTCAATATCTAGTAAATTTAGTACTGATAGATAGAGAGTTACAAAAAGGTTCGAATCCCGCCCTCTCCGCCATTAGAAAATAAACCCAACTATCAAGTTGGGTTTTTCTCGTTTAGCATTAGCCGTTCTTTCCGGTTGGCCCCTTTCGTAATTTGTACCATAGGGAACGCTAAAACTTCAACTCAGCCTTTGTATAGCAAGATCTAAATTGTCCTCTTTTTCTAGGTTTAGTTTTTGTTTGATCCGGTAGCGTGCCATCAGGATGCTTTTAGGGTCTACTCCTAAACGATTGGCAATTTCTTTATTGGAAAGCCCCATTAATATGTAAGAACAATGCTTCAGGTCCAGACGGGTGAGCTTGTTATGGGCCTGCTGTTGAAGTCTGTTAAAAAATTCGGGGTGTATATTGGCAAGGTTGGCCTTGATATGTTCCATGTCTTCATCCATGCGAATGTCTTCCTTTAATATGCGTTCCATCTGATTTTTGAGTGTTCCATTTTCCGGCTGGGTGGCTAATTTGTCCCGCATTGTCTGCAACAATTCATTTTTTTGTTCCACCTGTAGATTGCCGGCCAACAGCTCTTTTTGTAACCTTTCCTGCCTTTCTTGCAGCAGTTCTTGTTCCGCTTTAAGGCGTGCGGCTTCTTCTGTACGTAATTTTTCTTGTTGAATAGAGGATTTCAGCCGGAAATGATAAGAACGGAACAAAAAGATAAGTGCCAGTGCACCGGCTACAATCGACCCGATAGAAATATAGTTAAGCTTTCTGTTAAAAGCTGCCCGTTCTTGCAATGCTTCCAGCTCTTTGTCCTTTTTTTCGGCCTGATATTGCACTTCCAGCCTTTGTGCTATGGCCAGTTTTCCTGCATCGTAAGCCTCCCCTTCGTAGTGCATGTACTGCTTAAAATAATCCAACGCTTTTGAAGGGTGGCCCGCTTTTTCGGCAACCGAAGCCAGCCCCTTCATCATAGAAGCCTTCGCCTGCATGCTGCTGCCAGCATTACGTTCTAGCTCGGCAAAGCCCAACAGGAATAGTTTTTCCGCAGCTGCATAGTGGCCTTCGGCAAGAGCATACTCACTTAATATCCCATAGCTATTGGCAATAATTTCTTCATGCTTCGCCTTACGACCGATGATCAGGGCAATATTAATATACTTATCGACACTGTCTTTAAAGTTTTTTGGAAAGAACTCCCAATAAATATTAGCTATGTTTAAAGCAGCAGCACCTGGATTGGCATGATTCACGATCCGCTCCGGTCGTGCCCGGGATAGCAGCAACAGTTGCCGGTTATAAAAAAGTGAAGAATCCAGCAAATTCCTTTGTGACGGTTCTTTTCTGTAATCCTTCAAAAAGGAAGATCCGCTGGCCAGATAAGCATTACAGATGATATCCGGGTCTCCAGACCGGTACGCCGATTGCAGACTTAGTTGCGTGTAGATTTTTAATTTCTTAGTTTCTTTCAGATCCCCGTAAATACTAGCTAAATAATGATAAGCGAGGCTTTCATAACCTTCTGCCCTTTGCCCTTCCAGCAATTGAAGCGCTTTGAACAAGCTGGCCGTTGATTTGGTGGTATTATTTACGATGTATTCCAACCACCCCTTTCTTAACCATACATAGCCCGTGACAACTGGGTTGGTTGATGTCGAAGCGTATACCAAAGCGCTATCTATATGCTTTTGCGCCAACACCAAGCTGTCCCGCTGCACATTCAGATACGTTAATGTAGCCAAAGCAAAAGCAGCGTATTGGCCGTCATGAAACTTACGGCTTATATGAAGGGCCTCATTTGCCAAGGCTAAAGCAGCAGGCAGGTCCTTTTCGTACATATTACGGCTCAGATGTGAAAGCGTCATTGCCTTTTCTTCGGCTTTCAGTTTGGGCTGACGGAGAATATTTCTCAGCGAATCCTCGATAACCGGCTGCGAGCTGGCAGGTTTAAGGCCAGCAAAGAATGCAATTAGGATGATGCTTAGCCATATATAAATCTTCATAACCGTTAACGCTATTAAATAATGAGCTTCAAAATTCTTTCCGTATAAAAATACAATTTACTTCTATAATATGTAGTTCATCGATTCGAACGACGGCATTGATCACTGGAAAAGCCATTTGTAGAGACTTTATAACCCCTCCACTCCGTCCTTGTAGATACTTTGTAGATCCTTCATTCTTGGAAAGTACCGGTATTGGATCGCATCTTTGTATTAAACAAAATTTTACATTATGAACAACAAGAACCTGGCAATTGTATCCTATATCACCATCATTGGTTGGCTGGTGGCTTATTTCTCGTATAAAAACCAGCATGAAAAAGATGCCTATCTAAGCTATCATCTGGAGCAGGGTTTGGGTCTGGCAATTTTCAGCATTTTTATCTCCATCATTGCCGGCCTCCTCATATCTGTCATTCCGGCATGGTCTGCGGTTTTTTCTTTGCTCACTCTTGTTCCGCTTATCCTGCTGGTTTTGGGGATCATCAATGCGCTGCATGAGGTAAGCAAACCGGTACCCCTGATCGGGACTTTCTTTGAAAAAAAATTCAGCTTTCTAGCATAAAATCATTCCCTTTATTCATCACTTACTAAAAAAAGCATATGAACCGTATCATACTATTACTGACTCTGTTCTCTACAGCTGCTTGCAGCACTTTTGGCCAAAGCACAGAAAAACCTTTTATTGAAGTAAGAGGCATGGCAAAAATTGAAAGAACCATCAAATCTTATATCCTGGATATAGTAATAACCGAAGACCTAGCCTATACTGAAGAAAAAAGAACCGACGAGCAAGTACGAAAATCTTTTTTTGAAAAAGCAAAAGTTGCAGGCTTTGATGCCAACCGGTTTACAGAAGATAGACTTACCTATGCACTAACGCAATATGGCGGCGGCGGCGGCCAGTACAGTTTTGAAACCACTAATGCGGAAGACATAATAGTGCTTAACAACCTGATGGACAAATCAGGTACCATATCCATTGTTGCCCGCAGAGTTACCTACCAACCCATAAAAGATTTTTCGAAAATAATAGCAATAGCCTTTGCCGACGGCAAAGCGCGCGCAGAAAAAATGGCTACTGCCATGGGTAAGAAACTGGGCACGCTACAGGCCGCCATCGATTATTCCACCACCAATGAAGAAGAAGAAAGCACGGTTTACTACCAGCCGAAGGAAGACAGATTTTATTATCTCTCTTTAAAATACAATGTGGAGTGAGGTATGGGTTTACCCAGCACTAATCGCCCGAAATCACATAAACATCTAGAAAATGAACATCAACAAATTTTCGATCATATGGCTACTATTTGTAGCAGGATTCATCTTCACCACCGGCTGTAAAAAAGACAATGACGCAGAGGAAGAGACTAAAACGATAGCCACGACGCAGCAAAAAATATTGGGCCGCTGGAACCTGATCAAATTTATCGAAGAAACACAAGAAGGTAATAAACCACCAGAAGTGATAGAAAACGATCCTGAAAACATCTATTTTGAATTTTTCACCAACGGAATCGTAAAAACAAATGCCGAAGGCGAAGATGAATATCCCTATTCAATAAAGACCATAGACAGTTTTACATTAGATGGGTTCCCCCAAAAAATAACCAAGCTTACAGACAGCGAACTTGTTTTTGGTAATAGCGCAACCGAAGGTAATTCGAGCTATAAGCAAACTTATATTTTAACTCGTTAAGAAAAGACACCATGCAAGAGTTTATCCAAAATCACCCCGGAGAAAAGGATGCCCAGCCCAAGTACAATCCGCAAGATAGCAATGCCGCTGCTTCAGGATGGGCCTTTCTGGTACTGGCCTGTATACCTGTGGTGATTAGCTATGCCGTACTCAGTAGGCTTAAAGAGATCAATAAAATAGAAACTTGGATGTACTATGCAGGCATTGTGCTTGCATTGGCTTTTGGAGGGTTGCTGGGCAGTTTTTTCATTAAAAAAATAAGAGGTAAAAGAATAACCGAGCAAAAGAAGTATTACGAGCTTTACGGCGCCAACTGGCTATCGCAGGAGAAACGGGAAGCGCTTCAATTGGATGCACCGGACGGCTACTATCACGGCGAATGGATCGAAACCCTGGAATATTGGCCCTGTACAGCAAGAGGCGCAAAGCCTGCAGACTTCAAAACCTTTTTGGTTACCACCCAAGAAGAGCGGCTTACGGGCAATGATCAGAGCTGGGGTGTACTATCGGAACAGTCCTATAACGAAACCGTTGACCGGCTTTTTAACGGTATGCATAGCCAACTTTTTGCCGCCGATAGAACATTGATGCAGGAGGACGTCCGGCAGAAAATGACAGGCAGAATAGCATCCCTTACCCAGCTGTCTGAAAGTTATGTGCAGGGCTGCTGGGAGCGAAAAGAAAATAGACCACCACAATTGCTTTGGGGTTTTGACTTAAACCGTGTAGTAGAACTTTCGCGCACTTCGTTTATGGCCGGATTGATTGCCGAAGAGATAGCCTGGAAAAATATAGTCAAAACATCAAGCTATGCCCACGCGTTATTTGACAGCCTAGATGATTTTTACAATAACTTCCGGCTGGGTCATGCTTACTGGAGCAATGATTTTAGCCTTACTAATGAAAAGCTGAAAGGGCATAAATCGTACAACGAAACCTGCAATTGGGCTATTAAGGAAGTTGCTTGGCGTAAAAACGATCTTGATGTGCTGCCCGAAGTAATGCAAAATGCCTGCGAAGAATTTGTAGCATTTGAAACCAGAAAAAAAAAGCATAATGCAATAAAGGGTTTTCAGTAGGGAAATAATGGAGATTTAATTGATTGAAACATGGATAATTCATCAAGCAATTGTAATTGGGAACTGCTGCCCGGTATCGGACTAGGAAAAGTAAGATTTTTGATGAGTCCGCAACAGGTAGCGGCCTTTGATGATGTTTTAGGCGATGTTAGTTCAGTACATAAGCCTGCTGACATGAAGCGTCATGCACTGGATACTTTCAATTTACTAAAAGACTTCATTACTGAAGCGGATATGAAAACAGTGATGGACGCCATAGAAGAAACAAATGCTAACGATCCTCGTGGTGCCATCCTAATGGAGCATAGAACGACCGGATTAACGTTGGAGTATGAAGATGAACAACTGACCGAAGTGTTTGCAGATGACAGGGCCCGGCAGCTTCATTTTAAACAGATCCCGGTCTACTCTTCCAGCCCGATAAATTTGGTCAAAAAAATGGCAGAAGATTTAAATGAAAATCCTATGGCTAAGGATGATGAACTGGTCTTTCCCCAAAATAATATTTACTTATTTTCTTTCCTGCGAAAAGATTTTACGGAAGGGGATGCAAAAAACAGAACCATTATGTGGAGAGTAAAGCCAAGAATTTTGGGTGTGGATCTGTCTGATTATACGACATTAGAACTCATATGAAGATATTATACGGCTTATTGACCCTACTTTTTCTCTCCTGTATTAGGGAATAAGGAAAGAAGAATACAGCAACACTACAAAACCCTGACACCACTTTAATGTGGATAGATTATCGAGAAGGCGAGCTGCCTACGGAAGGGTATTATGATGCTTTAGAAGTACTATCAGAAAATGGGACATCCGATATCTGCGCATCAAAAGCGGTTGTGAAGTAGTGCGAGGAAAAAAGCAATATCTTAGCGAAATAACAAAGCCTATTTTAAGCAATTAGAAAAGTATTTTGACAAAGACTGGAACCAAAGTTTTGATACAGAAGTAAGCATATTGGACAGTCTTTTGCGGAACGGGCAACAGTACACGCAATCCAGGAGCGATAATATAGAAACAATAACAAATGTGGTGTAATCCATATTGACCAGAAATTTACAAATGATAAGACCTTATAAGTAAGTAAAATGAAGGTTCCCGTTTCAAAACAATTAATCAACTATCTGCTGCTCCCCTGTCTAGCTGTCGCGGGTGTGGGGCTGCTTAATTTGCTTACAAAAGGACATAAACAAGCTGGTGAAAATGCGGTGTTTCTTGCAGTTTTTGGCATTCCCGCTATTTATTTTGCTTTTCTTTTGCTGAATAAAAATACAAAGTTTCGGAACAACAGCAAGGTTCGCCAAAGAGAACGGCTCTTCCGGTTTTCGTTTTCGTCATCCACAATGTTTCCGATTTTTATATTGTCTTCTCTTTTATGGGTAGCGGGGTTGGCCGTGATTGTCGGAGATAAAAATATAACCGGCGGCTGGCCCATGTGCCTTGCCGGTCTTGGGCTGTTTATTATTGCTGCTGTTTGTATTGAGCATCCCAGAATCTGGTTCAGCGACACCTTTAACGCAACTGATCTTATAGAAGAACAGAAAAAAGAATCCAGCTCACCTTCTTTTCCCTGTTCCGACGGTGTATTTTCTTATCCTGATGCTGACCGCTTTACCGTTCGGCTCAAACAGGAAACAAGAACCATCAAATGGAAGGATATTGTTTTAATCAAAGCCTATAAACTGGATCAATATACGATAGATTGTATTGTTATTGATATTCATTTGAAAGAAACAGCTATTTCCATCGATGATCAAACTGAGGGACATATGAAATTCATGGAAACAGCTTCAAAAAAATTATATCCTTTTAAAAAAGATTGGTTTACCACGGTGGCTTTTCCAGCCTTCGCCAAAAATCTGATTACTATTTATAAGAAATAGCATAGTGCAACAAAAGTCAATTTATAGTTTATAACAGCACTTCCACCAGTCGGTCCAGAGTATATTACTAAAGATACCTGCCATTCCACTACTATTCATTTGACAATTTAGTTTTATATTTACGTAACAGTATTTCATTTTATAGCGTAATAAACTCACAATAAAGGAAATGAAGAAGCTTGCACCACTATTATTTTTAATATGCCACTTATCGCCTTTACTCGCACAGAATAGCACGAATGATGGAATAAGATTCTTTAATGGCTCTTGGAATGAATTACTCAGCGAAGCCGGTCAAAAGAATCAAATAATATTTGTAGATGTATACACGGACTGGTGCGGCCCCTGCAAATACATGGATGAATTCATATTCACCGAGCATACGGTTGCTGATAAATACAATACTCATTTTCTGAATTACAAATTAGATGCTGAAAAAGGTGAGGGAATAGCTCTTGCCAAAAAGTTTGGAGTAAACGCCTATCCTACTTTTCTGTTTCTTAACAGCGATGGGTATCTGGTCCATAAAGTAGTTGGTGAAAAAGAAAAAGGCCCGTTCATAAGTGATGCCGAAGAAGCTCTAAAGGCTGCAGCTGATAGCAATAATCTAGGTAATCTCGAAAAGAAATTTAACGAAGGCAATCATCACCCTATGTTCCTAAAAGCCTATCTGTCCCGCCTTAAAGACGTGAACATGGACAACGGTGTGGTGCTAGACACCTATTTTAATACCTTACCGAACCAGCAGCTGCTGGAAGATACTACGCTACTGTATTTAGCACAGCATGTGAGTGGCGTCAAAACTACTGCGCTAACACATCTTATCAATCATTATGATAAAATGAGCATCGCTTCAAAAGAAAAAACAACGGACCGCCTATTCGATCAACTGGTCAGGAATGCAGGAAGCCGCGCATTGAAAGAAAAAAGACTAGTGGAATATGTTGATCTGTTTACTTTTGGGCAGAAATTATATGGATTGGACGACGGGCAAAAGTCCATTCTGAACCGTATTGACTTGATGTATAACGTGTCAATCGGCGATAATGAAGGATTAAAAAAGGCAGGCTACCTAATGGCTAAGATTCCTTTTTCCATTCCTGATGACCTGATTCGCACCGAAGATAAAAAACGTTACGATAAAGTCATGCAGCCATTTCTAAGTGGTGAAAAAGACAGCACCAGAACTTCTGGTTTTGAGCAAGAAAAAAAGTTTCTCGTAAACCTTTACACAAGAGAAATTACGGAACAGCTCTATACAGCAGCAAAAGCCTTTTCTCAATTACCAGCCTCTGAAGACCAAGCGCTGAGAGATGCACTAAAGTGGGCAAGAAGATGTAGTGAATTGCAACCGGAAATACCAGCATTACAGGACTTAGTAAAAGAGCTAGAGGCTAAAAGGCCATAAAATATCTCGTTTTACAACGATAAGCATCGACAAATTTGTGAAAGAAAAATTTCAACCGCTATCCCATCTTAGCTAGCGATAGAACGTTTTTGGTATATCCGTGATTTATAGTATTGTCTTTACTGTAAGCAGAGATTAGTAACTATTTTAGTTTCTTTTTTTTCATGGTCGTATTTTTATTGTATCCTGTTCCATTTATGAAAAAGTCCCGCTTATTTATTAAGATTCAGTATTATAGTTATTTTTTATTGATCGATAACCTTTGAAATTCTTTCCCAATAAATGGATTAATGATGTGCTGAAAGTCTTTTTGTAAAGTAAAAACAGTAATTGTTGCATCAGATTCTGGAGAATAAATAACATCTGTGCCCCACCAGCCTCCGTGATAATAAGCATTGAACTAACGTGTTGATATCCCACGGCTATTAATTTAAAATAGTTTAATGATTGGCTCTTTCAAGACGTTGTTTAAATGTCATATTATGTAGATCGCTTATCTTTCTGCGAGTTGAACAATGCTTAACGTCAATAGTAATGGTATCACCAGTAGTATAGGGCATCACTTTGAATCCTTGTAAAAAAAAGGACTATTTTAAGCTACTTATCTCAAATTTTATCTATCATTGCCAAGGAAACCCCTATCGCTAGCTTTATAAGATGACTTACTACAGTGACTTTTCTGACAAAGAGCTTTTCAGCCTTTTAATACAAGGCGACGAGAATGCTTTTTCCGAAATATACCATCGCTATAAAGAAGCACTTTATTTTCATGCCAATAGATCCCTTGGAAACCACGACGAGGCCAGAGATATGGTTCAGGAAGTGTTTGCAAATCTGTGGGCCAAGCGTGACTCCCTGCACGTTCCCTACTCGGTAGATGCTTACCTCTATGGAGCTATCCGAAACCGCATTCTGAATTTTATTGCCCATCAGAAGGTCATTGATAGATACATCGGTTCTATGGATACCTTTTTAAACTTGTCACACAATAGTACTGACCATCCACTCCGTCACAAAGAACTAGAGCATCTTCTTTTACGTGAGATTGAACGGCTTCCCAAAAAAATGAAGATCGTTTTCGAGATGAGTAGGAAGCAAGGGATGAATTATAGACAGATTGCTGAAGAACTGAACATATCCGACCAGTCCGTCAAAAAGCAAATCCAAAGGGCGATCAAAATACTACGTATTAAAATAAAATTAAGTCTATTCCTGTCCCTATTCTGGTAATAACGAACTTGACTACGACGCTCAGCGAAATAAAGTTATTGCTCTTTATATTTTTTTTTAAAATTTATTGTCCCCCTAAGTCCAAGTTACCTGTCTAACGACTATAAGGAGAACAACAGGGCTCCCTATAATCAATTTTAGATAGAAAGCAGATTATATCCATATGAAACGAATAACAGGCAAGGAACTCCTGACGAAGCTAAAAGACGGCACAATCAGTACCGAAGAGCGCATACTTTTGGAGGCTTGGTACGATGATTATATCGGTACTGCTCAGCCATTCGATGATGTAACAGCTTTTGTCAACGATATGAAAAAATTGGACGATGCTTTTCCCTTTGTGCATCACTCTGCAGCAGCCAAACCTGTATTTTACAGACTAAATTCCTTCCGCGTCGGGGCAGCCGCAGCAATAGTGCTAATAGTCATTGGACTCTACCTATTCAACATACGGCAATCCTCGCAAATTAAACAAATAAGTCACAATGAAGTTTTGCCAGGTAGCAATGGCGCCACCCTCACGTTGGGCAACGGCAAAAAAATTAACCTCAGTACCCTACAGAGTGGAAATCTTGACATCGAAGGGGGCATCCATATCGTAAAAAACAAAGAAGGTCAGTTGACCTATTCCATCAAAGAAACCCAACTGGGCCACAACGAAACCCATACCCTAAGCACGGAAAGAGGGCAAACCTACGCATTGATTCTTCCGGACAAGAGTAAAGTATGGCTGAATGCAGGTTCGAGCCTGACTTACCACACATCTTCCGTACAGCAAGGGCAGCGGAAGGTCATACTTCAGGGCGAAGCATACTTTGAAGTCGCCAAGGACAGCAGACATCCATTTATCGTGGCGAGCGACAGACAGCAGATAGAGGTATTAGGTACCGCTTTCAATATCAAAGCCTATCCAGACGAGCCATCCGCAGAGACCACCTTGCTGGAGGGAGCAATAAAACTATCAACGCGCAACGGAGCCTCCACATTTACAAAAGTGTTAACTCCCAATCAACAAGCCACAGTAAAGCAGGGTAAAATCCACATCCGCGAAATCTTGGGCAGTGATGCCATCGCTTGGAAAGATGGCTTCTTCCTCTTTGATAGTGAGAGTTTAGAAAGTGTGATGAACAAAATATCCCGCTGGTACAACGTGCAGGTAGTCTACGACAATCCAAATCTGAAAAACGAAACCATGCTAGGTACGATAAGCAAGCACGAACGGCTCTCGACTGTCCTGGATATCATTGAGCGTACAGGTATCGCCAAATTTGAAGTGAAGCAGCGTACTGTTTACGTTAAAAAAAAATAAACCTACAGAACTAACCCAATTGATAACACATAACCTGGAAAAAGATGAACGCACAACAAGAGAAGAGTTAACATCAATATATCAAAAAAGACTTCGACAGCAATCGAAGTCTTCTTGATCTGATTAAAAAAAACTGACTAACAATTATTTTAAAACCTGGCACTGTCACTCATTTTCGCGATTGACCACAGCGCCATAAAAGACTACGTAAATGTATAAAATTTATACTAGAATCCGCTGTCTGCTACCTTCTGGCTACAGCACTAAAATTTTATTGATTATGAAATTAACGGTTTTCATATTGATTTTGGCCCAGCTGCAGTTGAGCGCAGCGAGCTTTGGCCAAAAACTGACACTGGTCGGGAAGAATCTCCCTATCGGAAGAGTGTTTGTTGAAATCAGAAAACAGACGGGATATGATGTGTTGATGAAAAACACCGCATTCAATAAGCCCACAGTGAATATAGCGTTTAAGAATACGCCATTACCAAGCGTGATGGAAGAACTGCTCCGGGGCACCGAATTTACCTATAGTATCACCGACAAGACCGTGACCGTCGAAGCAGCCCCACAAAGAGCGACGAATACCTCCCCCCCACAAGTAGGTGCAGACGTACATGGCCGGGTTGTAGATGAACAAGGAAAACCACTGGCTGATGCGACAGTCACCATCTTAGAGACCAATATTTCTACTGCTACCGATAGCGAAGGCCATTTTACGTTAAAAAACGTTCGTGAAGGACACACTTTGCTCATCAGTTTTGTCGGCTATAAATCTTACCGTATCACAGCCACGGCCCAGCTAGGCACCATAAAGTTGAATCCTGTCGTCGACGAACTCGAAGAGATCACGGTTATCAATACGGGATACCAAAGTATCTCCAAAGAGCGCAGTGCAGGTTCCTATGCCAAACCCAATATGGCTATTTTGGAGAATCGCACCGGAAATATGAACATCCTACAACGCCTTGATGGGTTGATTCCGGGACTAACGGTAAATAACTCACCGAGTGCGTCCCAAAACCCATTCCTTGTCCGGGGCCTGTCCACTATTGGTATCAAAAACCCCAATGATGCGGGGTATATCGGCACCAACAGAAATCCGCTATTTGTTGTCGATGGTATTCCTATTGATGATGTATCCAGTATCAACCCGCAGGATGTAGCTGATATCACCGTACTCAAAGATGCTACAGCTGCCTCTATATGGGGAGCCAGAGCTTCCAATGGGGTTATCGTCATCACGACAAAAAAAGGTACAGCTGGAGAAAAACTGAAGGTCAACTACAGCGCTTTTATCAATTTTCAGGGCAAGCCCGATTTGAATTATATGCCGACTTTGAATAGTCAACAATTTATTCAAGCAGCGATTGAAACCTTCGATCCGATCAACTACCCCTGGGAGGAGGTCTACCCTTATATACACGGTAGTGCCGGTATAGCCCCTCATCAACGTATACAGTACAATCTGGCAAACGGCCGGATCTCCCCTGAGCAAGCAAAACATGGTCTGGATAGTCTATCCAACATCGACAATAGGCAACAGATCAAAGATCTGTGGTACCGTAATGCATCCTTGATGAACCATTCGGTATCCCTTTCGGGAGGTAGTACCAACTATTCATTCTATGGATCGGCAGCCTATACCAAGGCCACAAGCAACCTGCCCGGCGAGAAAGACAACAATTACAAAGTCAACCTGAGACATGATTTTCAGCTGGGCAAATATATCCGGTTAAATCTAATCACCGACCTCACAAATGGCATTAACAGCAGCAAAAGAAATACGATAGTAGACCATAACTTCTACCCCTACCAACTATTTAGAGATGCCTCCGGCCGTAACCTATCCATGCCCTATATGATGGATCTAAGCGAAGAAATGCGTCAAGAATTTCAAGACCTTAGTCTCATCGATCTCAACTACAACCCGCTAGACGAGTTTGATTATGGACATACCAAAAACAATAATTTCCTGAGCCGAAATGTACTTGGACTTAACATCAAACTTATCGATGGCCTAGCATTTGAAGGTACCTATGGCTACACCAAAGGTAGTGGCAAGCTTGAATCTTACGACGACACCAAAAGCTATATGGTGCGGAATGAACTGGTGCAGTTTACCGTAGCCCCTGATGGAGGCTCGACACCCACCTATCACCTCCCTAAAAATGGGGGCCATTATAGCGTGACTGATCAAAACCGAAAGCAATGGACGGTCCGCAACCAGTTGAGCTATAACAAAAACTGGCTGGACAATAGGCATCAATTAACCGTGTTACTTGGACAAGAGGTACAAGAACAGCTTTACACCACCAACCGTAGCACAGTCCGCGGGTATAACGAGCGCCTGCAGACATTTGGAGCCATTGACTACAACAGCCTCGGAGAATTTGGAGTAGATAATCCTATCATGCCCAATTACTGGGATAACAGTCTACTCATCAACGATGCTTTTAATCAAACAGAGAGGCTCTCCAGATTTATATCTCATTATGCCAATACAGCGTATACCTACAATAGAAAATATGCGATAAACGGTAGTTTCCGTATCGACCGTAGCAATCTATTTGGACTGGACAAATCGGCACAAAACCGACCTGTATGGAGTGTCGGAGGCAAATGGATCATGAGTGAAGAAGGTTTCATGGATAAGAAAGACTGGTTACAGGATCTAGCCTTAAGAGCTACCTATGGACTAACTGGAAACTCTCCTGAACCAGGGACAGCGGCATCAAAAGATATCCTTAGCGCCGTACAGAGTGGTTTTCTTCCTGGACGAACAGGTTTGAGCATCGCAACACCATCTAACACGAAGCTGACCTGGGAAAGCACCAGGAATATCAACATTGGTCTAGATTTCGGATTGTTCAACAACCGCATCTCCGGTTCCCTAGACCTCTACCGGAAAAAGACTAGCGATATGTTGGGTATTATGCCGACCAACACCTTCAGTGGCTATCCTAACATCATCGGAAACCTAGGCGATATGGAAAATAAAGGTATTGAACTAGGGCTAAATACAATTAATATTAAAAAAGATGCCTTCAGCTGGAATACCATCTTTAACATTGCGTACAATAGGAACCAGATCACAAAATTAAACTTAGATACCTATGACAACAGCAGTATGCAGCGTATATGGCAGAACTACGTAGAGGGATCCCCTGCGTTTGCCCTGTTTGCCTACAACTTTGTACGTCTTGATGCGTTAGGAGACCCAATAATCCGTCTTGCAGATGGTACGGAAACCAAAGCGCCCAATATCGCCAAGCAAGAAGACGTAGCCTACCAAGGAACCTTTCAACCCGTTTGGAGTGGAGGGATGACCAACGTTTTCAACTACAAGAATTTTACGCTTAGCGCCGCTGTAATTTTCAATCTGGGCCATGTCATGCGTAAGGATGTCAATCAGATCTATACAAATAGACTACACCATTCAAACGCCCGTCGGGAGGGGCTGACCACTGGAAATCTCCATGCTGATTTTACAGACCGCTGGCAAAAAGCAGGTGACGAGCATTATACCAATATTCCTTCATATGTATCCAACTCCTCGCTCAGCTATACCCGTAGAGACATTCAATACTACACCCTGTCGGATATGAATGTAGTGAGCGCATCATATATCAAACTCCGGGATATCACATTAGCTTATGATCTACCAGCAGCATTACTAAACACTATACATACAGACCGCATCACGCTGCGCGCGCAGGTCTCCAACCTCATGCTTTGGAAAGCCAATAAAGATAATATCGATCCGGAATATATGGATACAGCTCTAGGGATACGTAGTATGCGCTCCAACCAAGGGTCTGTTTCATTTGGCGTAAACGTGAAATTTTAAGGTAAACAATTATGAAGACAAATTATAAAATTCTATTAACCGGCCTTATAAGCCTTCTATCAGCCTGCCAAAAAGACTTTTTAGAAGTGACCCCTAAAGGGCGCTTAGTAGCTGAAAAAGTCGCGGATTATGATCTGCTGCTTAACAATCTAAGCCTCATTAGTATCAGTGCCAATGCGCAGGTTGCTATGGGCGATGAGGTAGCAGCTATACAGCCCTACTTTAACGGCTCCAGAGTCAAGACCCAACGGCTTTTTCGCTGGGACGACATCACTTATGAACCATCCGAAAATGCTTTAGAACTGGTGACTCCTATAGAAAACATCTACGTCTACAACAAAATCATCAATGAGCTACCTGATGCTACAGATGGTTCGGACCAGCAGAAGCTATCCTTGGCGGCCGAAGCCAGAGCCGGTAGAGCGTGGACCTATTTTTTCCTAATCAATTTATTTGGTAAGCCCTATAATGCAAGTACGTCCGCTAGGGACCTTGGATTTCCGATATTACAAAACGCTGATGTCACTGCTAATAATTTCACGAGAGCATCAGTCAAAGAGGTATACGAATTCATTATAAAAGACCTGACTCAGGCCATACCCCATCTTCCGGCAACACCGTCGCACCGCGTACGGATGTCAAAAGTCGCAGCTGAAGGATTATTGGGTAAGGTATATCTCTTCATGGGGAATCCTGATGAAGCCTTAGCGCATCTGAATGACGCATTGACAGGTCTGAGCAATTCAGCTATTCCGATAGGGCTATATGATTACAACCTGACATTGGGTCCAGGCGGTGAGTTTTTACCTATTGGCACCTCGGGTCCCAGTTACCCTTTCGTGCCCAATATCCGGGAGAGCCTGTATGCCAAGCAGGCCTACAACCTTTGGACATATTCGGCCAATGAATTAGTTCTTGACAAAAAATCAGTAGATCTTTTCGCGCCATCAGACCTTCGTCTGAAATTCTATTCTTCATCAGCTTATTATGGCCCAGCCTATCCTGCAGGATTCTTACGCAAGGTGGGTCCGAGCAATACCCAAATGGGCGTGCTCGTTCCTGACCTTTATCTTTTAAGAGCAGAAGCTAAGGCTAGAACAAATGATCTCACAGGTGCAAAGGAAGATGTAGAAACGTTACGCAAACACCGCATGCCGGTAGCACAGGCAGCTATTCCTAACACTGTAAGCAGCCAACAAAAGGCGTTAATCGAATTTATCTTCGAAGAACGGACACGTGAGTTTGCGTTGAGCGGGTTCCGGTGGTTTGATATGCGTCGTCTATCTGTAGACCCACTTTTTCAAGATCAGACTTATTCTCATACGCTCTATTCAGAAACTGGCAGTACGATTTCGACTTATAAACTCAGACCGGAATGCCTTGTACTCCGTTTCCCACAAAAGGTAATGGACGAAAATCCTAGCATGCAAAACAATGATTAATTAACACACTAGAAAAGATAAACCATGGTAAATAAAATCATCACTACACTACTCTCGCTAACATTCTTATCCGCCCAGGCACAGGAGAGTTTTAATATTAAAGGAAAACTGAACGGTAACCATGAAGGTAAAATTGTCCGTTTGAGCTATCCCAATCCCGCAGGTCTTAAAGATCCTATCCGGGACTCGACCTTCGTCAAAAATGGAGCATTCTTTTTTAAAGGAATGACCGAAAAAGATATGACCCGGGCGAAACTCGTGATGAGTGTCGTAGGCCAAGAGATAGATCCTTCAGATTACACCAGATACTACGAGATCGATCAGCAGGATTTTATACTGGAAAACACGACCTTTTTGGTCGAAGGAGGGAATTTCAAACAAGCAAAAATAACGGGAGGTGAAGCACAGGGCGACTATAATATGCTATCCGCGCAGCTCAAGCCCCTAGAAGACCAAATGAAGCCGCTATCCCAAAAGATGATACAATATGGGCGCGAAAACAACGATAAAGCCCGTGAAGAACTCTATCCAAAAGTGAGAAAGATTGCCCAGGAAAAGTCAAAGGTGATGGAATCCTTTGTCATCAATCATCCAGATTCGTATATCAGCTTACAGCTTCTCAACGAGGGGGGTGGCACAAATGATGAGAGCTTAGCATCCCAGTTCGATGCCCTGAGCGATAAGGTAAAGAACACGGACTTAGGCCGAGAAATGGCAGCCCGGCTTAAAGCCACCCAGACTGTAGAAGTAGGCAATCCAGCGGTAGATTTTGTCATGAACAATATCGAGGGAAATCCTGTTGCCTTATCCTCCTTTCGGGGAAAATATGTGTTTCTTGATTTCTGGGCGAGCTGGTGCGGTCCCTGTCGCTCCGAGAACCCAAACCTCATCAAAGCCTACGAGCAGTTAAATGGTGATAATTTTGAAATCATCGCGGTCTCTCTGGACAACAAGAAAGAACACTGGCTTAAAGCCATCAAAGACGACAATCTGCCTTGGGTACATGTCAGTGACCTGAAGGGGACCAAGAATGAAGCCGCATTGAAGTACGGCGTGACAGGTATCCCACAGAATTTCCTGATAAGTCCCGATGGCACCATCCTAGGAGTAGGCTTTAGAGGCGAGAATATTCTTGAAAAGTTAAGAGAGCATATCAAAGAGTAATAAAGAATATGCTGACAAAGAGCGTCTGTAGCCACAAACTACAAACGCTCTTTCTAAAACCGATAACGTAAGGAAATTGCCCGCCATATCTCATGTGCCAATATCGCATCCTCACCTCTTCCGCTAAATGTCCACTTTTTGTCCTGTTGAACAAGTTTTTCGACAATTCCATCGATCAGAATTTTAAATTCAGTATTGTCTTTTGACGGGATCTTTTCAAGTATCCGAACTTGATAGTCTCGCTCTTTATATGTAACTCTAAACGGTTGTCCAATATATTGACCAGCGTTTCTAAATCCAACTGTTATTTCTTCCATAAAAATCACAGCAAGATAGGAAAAGACTCGCAAAATACTGTTCAAAAAAGAAAATCATCGTTCTCGGATGTATTATTGATCTTGCGAGCCTTCAAAATAACTGTGCCTATTTTCCCAAACGCGTCAAAATAGCTTCCATTTCAGCCATTACTTTATTAATCTTAGTAATAGTCAGGTCAAATGGTTCGGAGGTATTCATATCCACCCCCGCATCAGCAAGCAATTCTACGGGATACTTCGTGTTTCCGGCAGATAGAAAATCAAGATATCTTTTACGATCCTTTTCTGTGCCTTTCAATACCTTTTCAGATAACGCGGTAGAGGCCGTAAAGGATGTTGCGTATTGATACACGTAAAAATTATAGTAGAAATGCGGTATATAAGACCATTCAGACTTTACATAATCATCCACCACACACACATTCTTATCATGCCCATAATAACGCCTAGTCAGCTCTAAATACATGTTATCAAAATCTTCACCTGTAAGAGCTTCTCCCTTTCCCACCTTTTCATGAATCATCTTTTCAAATTCTGCAAACTGGGTCTGACGGAATAATGTTCCCTTTGCCCCTTCCAGATAGTTTCCAAGAATTGCAAGTCTGGTATTATCGTCTTTAATTTGCTTCAGGATATAATCATTCAGTAGCTCTTCATTAAATGTAGAAGCTACTTCTGCGACAAATATTGAATAGTCCGCATTAACAAAATCCTGTTTCTTGTTGGTCAAATAGCTGTGCATCGTATGTCCCAACTCGTGGGTCAAAGTAGACATGTCAGTATATTTGCCATTATAGTTCATCAAGATATAGGGATGTACATCATAAGCTGACCCATTGGAATACGCACCCGATCGCTTGCCTTCGTTGGGATACATATCAATCCATCTTTCATTAAATGCTTTGTTAGATACCGCCACATAGTCCGTTCCTAAAGGCTTCAGCGACTTTAAGATGTTATCGACAGCTTCTTCGACAGTATACGATAAATCAACCTGTTGAACTAAAGGGGCATATATATCATAATAATGTAGGGTATCTACTCCCATCATCCGTTTGCGCAGATTTAGATATCTATGGAAGGTTTCTAGATTTGCATTCACATTATTAACCAGATTAGTATACACATCAGTAGAAATATTACCTGCGTCCAATGCACTTTCTAGCGTACTATTATAATTCCGCGCCTTTGTATTAAACAAAGCTGCATTAATATTTCCATACAGTTGTGCTCCAAATGTACGCTGAAAATCATTCAACCTTTTAAAATAGGCCTCAAAAACGCTACGTCTGACCTCCCTATTATCGCTTCCTCTGTAGAGGCTGAAATTTGCGGCATTAAGTTGTACTGATTTACCATCCAATTCAATTTCTGCATGCGGAAATTCTGCATTAGAAAATGTACTAAAGATATTTTCAGCATTTCCCGACATTAATGAAGAGTATGCTAATACTTTTTCAACCTCTTCAGACCCTCTATGTGCGCGCTTACGAAGTAAGTCAGTGAGGTAAAATCTGTACGTTTGAAGTCCTTTTTCTTTTGCGATAAAGGCATTGAGCTGATCTTCTTTCAGTGTCAATAATTCGGGATCCACAAAAGACGTAAGTGCGCCGAACGCTGAGAAAAGTTGCTGTACCTCTTGCTTCATTCCCGCATATTTGGTAACCCGGGTATCTTGATCTGACTTCATCGCCGCATAGGATGATAACCTTACCATTTCCTTGACAAGCCTACTATTTAAGTCTAGCGCTTCTAAAAGTGTAGCTGCAGACTGCGTAAGTTTGCCCTTGTATTGCGTCAGCCTTTGCATATCTTTTTCGATACGATCCTTCTCTCCTTTCCAACTTTCGTCTGATGTATACAGATCGGACAAATTCCATTTGTACTTATCAGGAACTTCATCCCGAACTTTCATTTGACTGAAGGCCACCGAGGTCGAGAATAACATCATTGCGGCTACTAATTGTGTTTTTTTTAACATACTTTATTAATCATATAAGGTTAGACCCAAGTTACAAAAAAGATCCAGCAATTTAGTTTTTGCCTATCAATTCGCTTCTATGTAAAGCCTTCGCCGTATAAGACAATTGAATGTATGGCACAATCAGTATTAATAAAATAAAGTGTATAATAATATCAGTAATAATTTATAAATCTATACAGCTATAAGAGGACGATACATGAAGAGTTTTTTTCGGCTCCGCTTCGACTCTTGTTCGGGAGCGCTTCGACTCTTGTTCGGGAACCCTTCGAGTAGGCTTCGACTACGCTTCGGGTGCTGTTCGGCTGGGCTTCGGCTCGGAGTCGAAGCCCAGCCGAGGGATAGCCGAAGCACTCCCGAAGGTGTCCCGACGCCGTCCGGGAGAAATACCGAGGCGGAGTCGAAGAATTATCAAGGAAAAGGCATCTAATTATGCCTTAGGTTATCTTGTTGCCTTTATTATCATACATATTACCACTATTATCTTCAAATACAACACCTCGCTTTTTAGAGTTCTCCACTTTTCTGAAACTCTTAATATCAGGCACCACTATCTTTTGATTTTTATAATACACGAATCGATCGTCTTTTCCAACCCGGCCATCTAACCACTGATAGCTTAGGGGATCCGCCTCAGAGATAGGTTCAAAGTTATAATAGACATGATTCTTGTCCTTAGCGATTAGCTCGGTTTTAGTTTTGAATAATACATGAAGACTTTCAGGATCTGCATTAGGAATTGCTCGACCAAATGCAAAAACAACTATCCTCGTCTTCAATATGTCATCATCCACAACATCAATCGGAAAGCTATCTTCCGGCAGCTCGGTAGATATGATTCCCTCCCCTTCAAAGGGTTGAAAATACAAGAGTTTTCGCCCATCGATCAACACATATTCGTTGTTTACTTTTTCGACCTTCTGCAATGAACTATCGACAGCTAAGAATATACGGCCATTGTCAAGATACAGCGAATTCATATCTTTCATGAAATGCCGATTGAGGAATTCAAAGCTCTTATAATCCACATCAAGACAACGGCTTCGATAGTAATAATGCTGTTTGTCCTTAGCAAAAAGTGTATAAGGCTTGTCTAGTTTACGAAAGGATGATGGATCGGCCTGTTCTATAACGGACAATACATCGTCGCCATTTCTATTGAAATCAATATCGTTTCCATTATAGTAATAGACATGCTCCTTGTCTTTCGGAATTCCGTTCTCGATTGTAAAAGACTCCAGGTCTATGCCCTCTTGTCTAGTGCCTCGAAAATAAACGCTGTTTTTATCTTTACCATAACTCTCCGCTATTGGTTTAAAAGTTGCCGGATCAGCGTCCATTTTCTTTGTGCCTCTTTCAAAAGAATTACCTCCAGGAATATAGTACACCTGCCCTTGTTTAATATGATAGGCACTAGATTTAGTCGCGTCGATAACTTTCTTACATGAAAAAAGAGTACCCAGTATAGTGAGCATACACAATAAAATAATTTTTCTCATAGTCTAAGAGACTGTTTAAAATTCATCTAATAACTTTTTATATCTCTTTTTGGCTTTGACTTCGTTATGTTTTTTTGAGATAGAAGCACCGCTATCCCGAAAAAACATGCCTCGTCTCGCTCAAAAAATAGTTTATAAAAAATTTCATAATATATTATGAAACAGACTCTAAATATAAAACATAATTTAGACAACAAAGTTCACTATTATCATCAACTTTCAAGACGATTAAAGAGAATTACTAGATGGGCCAACCGACTGACGGGATTCGCCTACTCACGCAGAAGACTGTTTGCCCGTTTTTGAGTCATGCTTTAGTACAACGTAGAGAAAGAGTTTTCTTTTTTTATCGCATGGACAAGAGAATTTATATTTTGGTATCCTACGGAATATAATAATCCAGCCATGCTGATTCGTTTGACACCTATAGCAGTAAGTGCTTCGATAGAGGAAATATTGGAGACACCTACTACATTTAGAGGGAGTTGCACTGCATGAACAATTTTTTCAACCGTTTCGACATCTTGTAAGCCGATGACAAATAAGCCGTCGGCTCCGGCATCCTTATATAGCTTTGCTCTATTAATAGCCGTTTCTAGGGGATTGTCTAGTTTTTGTGCAAACACATCCGTTCGGGCATTTATAAATAGCTGTTGATTGGTCTGAATTAGATATTTTGTAATAGATTGTAATTTATTCAAAAAGATATCCTCTCCTTGATTGTCTTCCAGATTAATTCCCACTACTCCTAAGTCTATAATTTGTTGAATGTGTGAGTTAAGCACGTCCAAGTCATTGGTATAACCGCGCTCCAAATCAACAGTAAGCGGAATATTGATATTAGCCTTGATACGTTTTATGATATAAAGCAATTCACCAAATGGGATATGCTCACCATCACTGTAACCTAATGAATTTGCAATAGCACCACTTGAAGTTGCAATTGCACTAAATCCTGCTTTCTCAATAATCTGTGCACTTTTTACGTTCCATGCATTGGCTAATAATAGTGGCTGTGCTTGATGGTGCAGGTCATAAAAGATTTGATACTGATTCATAATATGTGTTTTAAAATTTTCTTGTTGGTTTTGTTTTAGATTAAAATTTGGATTCATGTAAGGTGAACGAATTCTTCTTAGATGCGGATTATCCTGCAGAAGTTCAACAGCTTCTTCTAGACTCTAAAAATATATCTGCTCTACCATACCAGGATTTTTAGAATAGAGCAATCCGGAACCTGTTTGCTAAACAACTTCCGGATTTACTTAACGCACTAGTCGGCAATTGTTTCCATACTCAGATTGACAATAGTACCGGTCATTCCGCTGGCACGGTCGGAAGCTACGAATGCGGCGACTTCTGCCATTTCTTGAAGTGATGGTAAGCGTTTGCTATGGGTATTTCTTTCGATAATACCCTGAAACTGTTCACGACTAAGGCCATTTGCTTTTGCATGGAGTCCATATACTTCGGCCATGGTATCACTGTCCGCCATACCTTCAGGACGAATACCGACCGCTCTAACGCCTGTAGATCCCAGTTCTGCAGAAAGATCCCTTATAAGAGCTTCTTCGGCAGCCATAGCAACAGCTACTCCACCCATATGTGGTATTGCTACGCGCGAAGGGCTCGAAGTAACGGTCATAATAACCCCAGCCCCGGTTGCTCCCATATGTCTTCCAGCTATCCGCGCTGTCAAAAAATTCGATTGTACATGGGATAGAACAGGAGCCATAAAGTCATTGACATCAAGGTCTATTAAAGCTACTCCCTGTAACTTTGTGTTACGAAGACCTACAGCATTAAATGAGACATCAATCTTTCCCCATTTACTTACCACATTATCTAAATGTTTAGTAATTGCATCTTCGTCAAGTGCGTCAACTTCTGCTGATTCCGCATAGCCACCGGCGGCTATAATTTTCGTGGCAACAGCATCAACTTTTGCCTTGTTACGTCCTGTTAGGAAAACCCTTGCGCCTTCACGGGCAAAAGTCTCTGCTACTGTACTTCCTACTGCTCCGCCAGCTCCATAGATAATGGCGATTTTGTTTGCTAATAACATAATTTTACTTTTTTATTTTTCTTAATTCATTTGAACAATACAAAATTAATGTCTAAATTAACCATATTTATGTTGCAAAATAGACAATATAAAGTGCTGATTTGGACAAAATATTATTCTATCTTTGAGAAAAAATTCAGGAATGAAACAAGTAACGATTGTTGTACCTGCTGGAAATGTTAACTTTAGCAGTATAGTAGGGACATTAGAAATACTAACTGAAGCTAACGATTACTGGCAAAAAAAAGGAAATAACGCAGGTTTAGAAGTTCGTATTGGTGCAGTATTGGCCGAAAGAAAACAGAATGACCGTTTCTATTCTATTAATCCGATGGATGTTAGCACAATAAAAAATCATGATGTGATCATCATACCCTCTGTTACCAGTCCTAAAGGCTTCGCTAATTTAATTACCGATAATAAAGTGCTTATTGACTGGATAAAAGAACAGTACAAAGATGGTGCTGAGGTAGCTAGTATCTGTACCGGAGCGTTTGTACTTGCGGCCACGGGATTGCTTGATAATAAGACCTGCTCCACCCATTGGCAAGCCGAAAATGACTTTAGAGCTCTTTTTCCAAAGATTGATCTTCAGACGGATAAGCTCCTCCTTGCTGGACAAGGATTATATACAAATGGCGGAGCCTTCTCTTTTTTAAATCTAATACTCCTTTTGGTGGAGAAATACTTTGACAGGCAAACAGCGATTTATTGTTCAAAAGTTTTTCAAATAGACATCAGCCGAGATCTTCAATCTCCTTTTGCTATTTTTCAGCCCCAGAAGAATCATGATGACGAATTAATTATAAAAGCGCAAAGTTATATCGAACAAAACGTTAGCGAAAAAATTTCTTTTGAAGAACTAGCTTCCAAACTTGCTGTAAGTCGTCGAAACTTTGATCGGCGTTTTATCAGCGCGACGGGTGTCACCCCAGTAGAATATATGCAGCGAGTGAAAATTGAAACTGCCAAAGGCTTACTCGAAAGGGGGAGAAAAAGCATCTTCGAAATTATGGAGCAGGTAGGGTACAGTGATGAAAGAGCATTCAAAGAGGTCTTTAAAAAGAAAACCGGATTATCACCAACTGACTATAAATTAAGATTCTATAAGGAATCTACTTTGTTCTAATAAGTCCTGTATCATGCAGTGACATTTATGGCGAATTTTTTAAAAGATTACTTTGACCATTCTTTCATTATAATATTATCTTTACAAAGCTAATATCGTAGCATAAAGTCTTAAATTTGAGATTAGACCTTATCCTAATCAAAAATGAAAGAAAACCTAACAAAGGAAAATAGAAGATCCTTTCTAAAGAGTAGTCTTACCCTAGGGGGACTGGCGTTATTGAATCCTGCAAAAGCTATATCTACGGAGGGGAGCAGATTAGATGAAGCTTTTACTATTCTTACGGGTCCTTATCTACAGACCAATTTCGGCAATACAATTTCTATCCTATGGATTACGAACAAGGAGGCCTCTAGCTGGGTAGAGTTTGGGGAGACGGCCACGGATCTGTCTCAAAAAGCCTTTGGCAAAAGCGCGTTGGGATTAAAACCTGCAGGTCGCATCAATTGTATCCAACTCACCGACCTGACACCCGGTAAGACTTACTATTACCGGATTGTCTCGAAAGAAATAAAGGATTTTCAACCTTATAAACTGACCTACGGTGACACGATCTATGGGGATACCATCAGTTTCACCAATCTCGACGCTACGCAAAAGGAAACGTCTTTTGTCGTTCTGAATGATATCCACGACAGGCCTGCTTCCATCTCGCATCTACTGGGATTAGACAAGGCGAATAAACGCGACTTTGTATTCTTCAATGGTGATATATTTGACTATCAGATAGATGAGAAGCAGATCATAGACAATATGTTGCAACCATGTGTTGACCATTTTGCAAAGACCACCCCTTTCTTGTACGTGCGGGGCAATCACGAGACTCGAGGTAAGTTTGCCCGTGATTTTTCCAATTACTTTGATCAGGTCGGATATACATCATTTACATTGGGCCCCGTACACTTTATTGTCCTGGATACCGGCGAAGACAAGTTGGACAGTCATCCCGTATATGCAGGTATTGTTGATTTTGATCAATATCGTATCGAGCAGGCGGCTTGGCTGGAACGTGAAATCCAAAAAAAAGCATTTAAGAAGGCTCCTTTTCGTATTGTGCTGATGCACATCCCTCCCCGCTACTCAGGAGACGAGCATGGCGCAGTGCACTGTACCCATCTTTTTGAACCACTTCTTAATAAAGGTAAAGTAGATCTGGTGATCAGTGGTCACACGCATCGTTACAAGCTCCATGAACCAGACAGGGCCGCCAACCATTATCCGATCGTGATCGGGGGTGGTCCCAGAGATGGAGCACGGACCTTGACTACAATCAAAGCGACACAGCTGGAAGTACAACTCCAAATGCTTGACGACTCAGGAAAGGAGCTTATCAATTATGTTGTAGCTAAAAAATAACTTATTTCTGAATCTGCGGTTCTGAGACTTCAATCTCTCTAATTATTCCATTGTTTCTTCTTATCTTGGTGCTTTGAATCAAGAGAGAAGAAACATTATATATACATATGGAAGCCGAAGTATACCAAAGAGATGTGAATTATGAGCGACAACAATTTTCAATGGAGTCCTTGGAAAAAGGAGAATATGAAAACTGCACATTCCACGCGTGTGATTTTACGGCCCTGGATCTTTCCTCCTTCAAATTTGTAGATTGTATATTCCAGTCCTGCAACCTCAGTCTATGTGATATACGGCATACGGCCTTACGAGACCTGCATTTCAAAGACTGCAAGCTAATGGGGCTTCGTTTTGATCAGGCAAATTCCTTTGGTTTATCGCTCGCTTTTGAGACCTGTGTACTGGATCATTCGGTCTTTTTTGGCATGAAACTTAAAAACACCGTTTTTCGTAATTCCCGTCTGCATGAAGTCGATTTCTCAGAAAGTGATTTGACGGCAGCAATTTTTGAGAATTGCGATCTGCAACGCGCTATTTTCATGCAATGTAATCTCCAGAAGGCAGACTTTCGGACATCGTATAACTACGCATTCGACCCGGAGGTCAATCGAATCAAAAAAGCTAAATTTTCACTTCTGGGTGTTCCCGGTCTACTCTACAAATACGACATACACATCGATCAATCCTAAGCTTAAACAAGCGTTGAGGTCATTTATTTGATTTTTTTAGTCTTTGGATAAGATACTTACGTATCGGCTCATCGTAGGCAACCATTGCGACATAGGCAGCGAACAGCAGGATAAAAACACCAATGGTGATGATACCATAAACCTGATTAATATCGGGGTTATAGGTCTTGTAATAATTTGCGAAGATCCAGATTGCTGCGTAGTGCGTCATATACAGCGGGTAGGAGATTTTTCCGGAGAAATTACAGATTCCTTTGAGATTGGCAGACAATGTAGTTCCTGCTCCAAGCGACACCAATATTGGAAAATAGAACAGCACCACTACTGCTTCCACCAACCAGTTAAAGCTAAAAAAGGGCATCATAAAAGGTAGCATCAAAAGCAGTGTCACACCTCCAAATCCGATTTTTGAGGGGATAATCCACTTAGACCGATGGATCAATAACCCCATTAAGAAGGAGTATGCAATACGTGCTCCTCCCTCCCAGAAATTGCCTTTCCCCCATCCTCCGGACAGACCACCAGCACGGTAGCTTACATAGCACAATAACACTGCCGCTATTACCGTGAGCAACAACAATAGTGACCGCCGTATACGACTTAAGAACAAGGCGTATACCACATTTGCAACGTATTCCCAAAAAAGTGACCAAGCAGGAGCATTCAGGCCGAACATGTTGTATACCCGGTCTTTCATGACCGGGAAAGGGATCAGCAGGAGGGTCAGCAGAAAGATTAATATCACTCTCCAGATGGATAAGGGTTCTGTAATAATTCCGAATGGATCGAACAGATAGGCCAGCAATCCCAATATAGCACCCAGTATGACCAAGGGATGTAAGCGTATCGCGCGGACGATAAGGAACTGCTTTATTCCCATCTCTTTGATCCGGTCATCATATGCGTATCCGATCACAAATCCGGACAGGCAGAAGAAGAAGTCTACCGCTAAATAACCGTGTCCAACAATGTTCTGACTATAGTCTGTATAGACCCACTCTAAGAAGTGGAAAACCACGATTGTAATAGCTGCTACACCGCGTAGACCGTCCAGGATGGCATAATGTTGTTTTGGTTTAAGAAGACCAAGAGTCGATGGATTAGGATTGATCATGGTGCCAAACTTAAATAAATTCACTTTTATATGCAATACAATTGCGTGGGCATATGAAATGAATTTATTTCGCTCTCCTCCGCCATTGAAGAATTATTGTATAGCGGAAATTTAGCAAAAGGACACTTTTTATCCCAGCCCCTATTCCTCGTCTTTTATTTTAAATAGCATATTGTTACAATTGTAAGGTCTCGCCAATATTATCGCTCGATCAGGTACTGATCAAGTCTACAAACGATGCCTGTACTACTGTTGCCAGATCTTGTGGCTGGAGAATGATCTGTAATCCTCTTTTCCCAGCGCTAATGCTGATCTTCTCTTCCAATTGCGCGGCCTCTTCTAGATAGGTAGGAAATAGTTTTTTCATGCCGATTGGAGAGCATCCTCCCCGGATATACCCTGTCAGTGCAAGGATATCTTTGACAGCTACCATTTCGCAATTTTTATTTCCAGATGCTTTAGCGATCTTCTTTAAATCTAGCTGCTCATTACCGGGGATGACGGCGACAAGATGTCCATTGTTACTTCCTTTCAGTACCAAAGTTTTATATAACGAATGGGGTTCCATACCGATCACCTCTGCGACGTGACCTGCAGACAGATCCTCCGCATCGACTTCATATTCGCGAAGCTCGTATGCAATCTTAAGCTGATCCAGTATCCGTACGGCATTTGTTTTAGTAGACATGATTCCCTTTCATTAAATAGCCAAACTTATATAAAATGCCGGGTATTCACAAGTCGGCTAAAAAAGTGCGGGGCAGAAAGTTCAAATACCGTCAGTTCGATCACGAAGTCGCTGTGAAGCAGATTCGGCATGACGGCAAGAGAGACATTAGTGCTACTAACTAGGAGATGCCGTATCAAGTACGGCATGACGTGAGAAAAGACACGATTACACCAAACTATTCGTCACTCTGAGCTTGACTCAGAGTCTGTTGGTTCTCTGCTCGGATTTAGGTAGTGCTACTGAGTGAGAGATGCCGAAATAGCCACGCAGTAGCTGCGAAGCAATTTCGGCATACCAATGAGTTTAAGCGAGCTAGGCAATTGTTATTTCATTGGCCAAGTAGACATCCTGTATGGTATGGAGGAGCTCCACACCTTCTTGCATCGGTCGCTGGAAGGCTTTACGTCCTGATATGAGTCCTGTCCCTCCTGCGCGCTTATTAATGACTGCGGTACGGACAGCTTCCTGAAAATCCTGTTGGCCGGAAGCGCCACCCGAATTGATCAATCCTGCTCTTCCTGCATAACAATTCAAGACCTGATAGCGACATAAATCTATTGGATGATCAGAACTAAGCTCGGTATACATTCTTGGGTCTAGCTTTCCATAGCTGCTATTTCCCATATTCAATGCCTGATATCCTCCATTCAGTTCAGGGAGCTTCTGCTTGATAATATCCGCCTGTATGGTGACACCAAGATGATTAGCCTGTCCCGTCAGATCGGCAGCCAGATGATAGTCCTTCCCTCCTGCCTTGAAGGCATCATTCCGGATGTAGCACCATAAGATGGTGGCCATACCCAGTCTGTGTGCTTCGTCAAATGCCTGCGCGATCTCAACAATCTGCCGGCCCGACTCTGCTGAGCCAAAATAGATAGTTGCTCCCACGGCCACTGCCCCTAAATTCCAAGCTTCTCTCACGGTACCGTACATGATTTGGTCACTCCTATTGGGATAAGTAAGCAATTCGTTGTGATTGATTTTTACAATCAACGGTATCTTATGTGCAAATTTGCGCGCTACAGCTCCCAGCACGCCATAGGTCGTTGCTACAGCATTACATCCGCCTTCAATAGCCAAGCGTACGATATTCTCGGGATCGAAGTATAGCGGATTAGCGGCAAATGAAGCTCCTGCACTGTGCTCGATACCTTGATCGATCGGCAAAATGGACAGGTAGCCTGTGCCCCCCAGTCGTCCGTGACCGAACAACTGCCCCAGACTACGCAAGACCTGTGGATTACGATCCGTGATGCCGTATACCTGATCTATGAATGTGGGTGAAGGTAAGTGTAGTAAGTCTTTGGATACGTATTGGCTCTGATAATTTAACAAATTATCGGCGTCGTCTCCTAAGTAGGAAACTAGTTTTTCGATATTGATATTCATTCCAGTATTTTTCTATGATAACGGTTTTGCATCACAAATGTTTTAATAATTTATGGCGTCCTGTAGACTAATGAAATGGCCACTTCTGCAAAAAGATAAATCGACTGTAGCTTTTTAAAAAATTGATCCGTTTATATGAGGGAGAAGAGAACGATTACTAATTCACTTCATTCAAGAGAAAACTAACATCTTCATAAAATGAAAAAAAATAAATTCTACCTACTATGTTGCTTTGTGATGGGAAGCCTATTATTAAGCAGCTGCCTTAAGGACGATGATGACTACGTCGAACCTCCTGCTGGTTTATTAACGATGGTCAATGGGTATATTGATGCGAACAGTATCATGTATTACACGCATCTTGGTACGATTCCTCCTATTTTGTTCAAAAGCTATGCTAGCACCCGATTATACACCGGAGAAAGACAAATCGCTGTATCTGGCTCAGCCAGCCCGGCAAGACTTGCCGATACCACGATTACCGTCAAAGAGGATTCGGTCTATACCTCATTTCTATACGGCAATAAGGATAAAGCCAAGCATATCATCATTCAGAATAAGAAGTTGAGTGCTGCAACGGAAAAGACAGTTGGTATACGTTTTATGAATCTTGCAGATGTGAGCGGCAAGGTTTCACTTCAACTTGGAGATGCAGCCATATCCGCCCCGTTTAAAGACAGATCTGTGGAGACGCAAGCGACCGCTACTGCCAATCAAACCTTTATTGCGCAACCTGAAGGTACCCTTACCCTCAAAGTCAAGGACCAAGCCGGTACGGTGCTAGCCACACGTGAAGGTTTGAAGTTTGAAAGTGGAAAGCACTATACGATCATTCTTATCGGCAAGAAAGACAATGCTAATACGCCATTATATGTCGGTCAGGTAATCGAATATGTGAACTAATACATTTCTCTTTTATAATGATCAATAGCCGCATGGACCAAGGTTCATGCGGCTATTTTTATGTGATCGCTAAAAAGTATGAGGAAAAGCTGGCTTTCACATCCATATTTCCACTGTAACAAAATCTCGTCAGCACAAGAGAGGTCGATAGACTTGTATTGTATCTAGCGCAACTGAAATTGTTTTTATAACAATTTCATGTAAGTTTGAATTCAAACCTATATCTTTAACCCGCAACATCAGCATCCCAATTTTTTGTATAAACCCTAGTCATACTTGATGGAAGATATTTTACAACAGATCAATAATATTGTATGGAGCAACGCTCTCATTATTCTATGTTTAATTTCCGGCATTTACTTTTCAATCCGATTTGGCTTTCCACAGATACGGCTTATTGGCAATATGTGGAAGCTTCTGTTTAATGGAGCTTCATCCGACAAAGGGATCTCTTCGTTCCAGGCATTTTCGCTGGCCATTTCGGGACGGGTGGGCACTGGAAATATTGCAGGTGTTGCTACCGCCATTGCCATGGGTGGTCCCGGTGCTGTATTTTGGATGTGGGTAATTGCATTTGTAGGTAGTGCGTCAGCTATAGTGGAGGCTGCATTGGGTCAATTATACAAAGAAGTGAAAGATGGACAATACAGAGGTGGCCCCGCTTTCTATATTCAAAAGGGATTAAAGATGAAGGGTTATGCCGTTGTATTTGCCGCGGTAACCGTATTGAGTACGGGCTTCCTCCTACCGAGTGTACAGAGTAATAGTATTGCCATTGCCATGAATAATGCATTCGACATTCCCGTATCTTATACCGGAATAGGGCTCTGTATCGTCCTAGGTATCATTATCATAGGGGGTGTCAAGCGCATCAGTAGAGCAGCTGAATTTATCGTTCCTTTTATGGCCGGCGGTTATATTCTGATGGCTCTGGTTATTATCGCGCTCAACTATGAGCAGATACCGGATGTTTTCAAACTCATCGTCACTTCGGCATTAAACATGGAATCTACCTTCGGTGGTGTCGTCGGAATGGCAATAGCCTGGGGAGTCAAAAGAGGGATATATAGCAATGAGGCAGGCCAAGGTACAGCGCCCCATGCCGCTGCTGCGGCAGAGGTGTCTCACCCCATGAAGCAAGGACTGGTGCAGGGCTTCTCGGTCTACGTGGACACTCTATTTGTCTGTACTGCGACAGCGTTGATGATCTTGTTCACCGGCATGTACAACGTAGTTGACCCCGAAGGCGGATTTGTTGTCGAGCATATCCCCGGTGTGGCTATGGGTGCCGATTACACACAATATGCAGTGGGTAAACATTTCCCCAGCATTGGCAGCGGCTTTGTTGCGATCTCATTATTGTTCTTTGCCTTCACGACTATTATGGCCTATTATTATATTGCAGAGACGAATATGACCTATCTGCAAGGTAAGCTAAAGAGCCAGGTATTTATTTGGATATTACGAATACTCATCCTCGCTGCGACTTTCTTTGGCACGATAAAAACAGCTGAATCGGCATGGGCATTAGGAGATATCGGAGTCGGCCTCATGGCATGGCTCAATCTAGTTGCCATCTTACTGTTGCATAATAAAGCGATCATGCTATTCAAAGACTACGAAAGACAACGTAAGACTGGGCTCGATCCGGTATATAAACCGGAAGAAGATAATGGTTAATTTCTTAAACATATGCCTTTACCGGTAGGAATTGTATAAAAATTCCTACCTTTGCTTTAGATTCATTAATTCAATTATATGTAATACCCGATTTCTTTTATAAAACGAACAGCCCTGCTGCCTAAGCGGCATACTCTTTTTTTTATTACGGCTTTTGTTTCGTCTGTTTCCATAGACTCACCAAAGCCATAGGTATATTTTATATTGTTCCTTTATTCAGCAATAGATGTATCTAACACAAAGAAATCATTATGGTTAATTTACAACATATTACGTATATACATTCGGATAAGACACCTCTATTCGATAATCTTTCGCTCTACATCCGCAAACACGATAAAGTTGCCCTGGTCGGTAATAATGGCTCTGGAAAATCCACGCTTCTACGCTTGATTGCAGGGCAGTTGCCACTCACACAAGGTGCTATCCATATAGACGGACGGCTTTACTATGTTCCGCAGCACTATGGACAATTTGACGATCAACCTGTTGCCGTGGCTTTGGGCATAGCCGACAAGCTAAAGGCGTTGCACGAGATTCTGAACGGGCAGGTCAACGATGATAATATGACCGTATTAGACGATGACTGGGCAATAGAAGAACGTATACAGAAGGCTCTGATTTACTGGAACCTTGAGGGGATTCAGTTAGACCAACAGATGAAGCACCTTAGTGGTGGTCAGAAGACCAAGATCTTTCTGGCGGGCATGCAGATTGTGCAACCCGATGTGATCATCATGGATGAACCCAGCAACCATCTGGACAGCAGCAGTCGGCAGTTGCTGTACCTATTTATTGAGCAGACCTCCACTACTCTACTTGTCGTCAGTCACGATCGGACACTTCTGAATCTCCTGAAGACGACTTATGAGCTCAGCGCTACAGGTATCACCACTTATGGTGGTCATTATGACTTTTATCGTGAGCAGAAGAATTTGGAAATGCAAGCCTTCGAAAACGACATTAAGAACAAAGAAAAGGCACTCCGTAAGGCCAAAGAGATTGAACGGGATACGGTCGAGCGGCAGCAAAAGTTGGACGCACGAGGAAAGAAGAAACAGGAAAAAGCCGGTTTACCTACAATTGTCATGAATACTCTGCGGAATAGTGCTGAACGCAGCACGGCGAAAAGCAAAGCTGTCCATCAGGAGAAAATCGGACATATCTCCCAGGAGCTCCAACAGTTGCGGAAGGAAATACCCGATGCAGATAAGATGAAGCTCGGGTTTGACCAGTCCGCTTTACACACAGGTAAAGTCCTGGTGGATGCGCAACAGATCAATTTTGGGTACGACAAAGAGCACCTGATCTGGAGCGAACCGTTATCACTCAAATTATTCAGCGGCGATCGAATCAGTATAAAGGGAGACAATGGTTCGGGCAAGACGACTTTAATCGGACTTCTACTGGGCCGTATCCAGCCTGTTAGTGGCCAACTGTATCGTGCTATCCAGACGCCCATCTATATCGATCAGGATTATTCCATGATAATGGACCATTGGTCCGTATACGAGCAGGCGCAGCAATTCAATACGATTGCGCTTCAAGAGCATGAGGTCAAGATCCGGTTGGCACGGTTTCTTTTTGATAAGGATTCTTGGAATAAGTCCTGCTCCTCGTTAAGTGGCGGAGAGAAGATGCGGCTATTATTGTGCTGCCTCACGATTCGTGCGCAAGCTCCCGATGTCATGATTCTTGACGAACCCACGAATAATTTGGATCTTCAGAATATCGACATCCTAACCGCTGCTATTCGGGACTATAGCGGTACACTTCTCGTTGTTTCGCATGACGCATATTTTTTGGAACAGATCGGTATCGATGGAGAGATCATCCTGAGGTAGCTTATGTATCAAAAAGAGCAAAAAGCAGAAATCTATTACCTACGAATGCACATAGTGGCTGCGGAACGTAGGTAATAGATGTTGATTAGTAATTTATTGTGTCTGTCGCCAAGGAGGGCAACGTATATTTACCGGTATCCAACTGGGCTTTCGATAATTTTCCTTTTACTTGACTCACGCCAGTAGCCGTCACACCTGTCTGGTAGGCATAGATTTGTTTCATCGTGGGTATTCCCTCCAGACTAACAATTCCCTTATCGGTGATATTAACACCAAATAAATTGATGTAAGACAGTCGTTTATGCCCGGATAGATAATTTAATCCTGCATCTGTTATTTTGGTATGTTCGAGATGCAATTTCGTCAATACCGGAAGTGTGGAAATCTCCTGCAATGCCTTATCTGTGATGGCCGTATTTCCCAACTTTAACTGAATAATGTTGTCTTTAAACTTCAGTAGATCGGCCACATCCTTATCTGAGAACTGGGGGTAGTTAATAGCATTTACCAATACATAGTCATTATCTTTTGCCAGTGGAATGATCTTTATTCCCTTAGCCTGCAATTGTTGTATCAATTCTTCCGGCAATATTGGTGCTTCGGGCAGCCCTGCCAATTCCGAATCTGTAGTTACCTCACTCCCGCCTTCCTCTAGTTTCTTGAGTATAGCTGCAATTTGCTCGGGCTGTTGAATTTCCTTTGCCTTCTTCTTGAAATCTGCCCCGCCTTCTATCCACCAAGCAATCAGCTTGATTTGTTCAGGTGTGATGGGTGTCCGTCCTTTTGGCGGCATACGCCCTTCATGACCTTCAGGAAGGATCAGGCGCGCATAGAGTTCACTTTGTTTGAGATCGCCAGCCGTCAGCACTTTTCCATTTTCCCCTCCCTTCAATAGATTCTCCATATCATGTAGTGCCAGTCCACCTTCTTTCTTCTTATCCCCATGACAGCTTTGGCATCGCTGCTCTAGGATAGGTTGAATAATTCCTTGATAGACCTGTGCTTCTTGTGCATCTTCTAATAGCGGTGGTTCATCCGTGATGACCTGAATGCCTACTGCATTTTTAATTGCGGTCGGCAAGGCATCTTTCAAGTATCCCTTTCCATGTGTCAGTGTCCCTCCAAAGTGCCCTGTAAATCCCACCAACATGACGACAATCACCAAGAAAGCAAATCGGTAAGCGCGTATTTTATTCCATTTTGTACTACCCTTCACTTGTTCGCTATAGAGTAGATACGTGATCAAGCTACATATCGCCACTGCGATCCCAAGCCATTGATGAAATCCCAAAACGGATTCATCATATCCACCATTGCGCGACAGCAAGTATCCGGTGATACTAGCAAAAATCGCAGCAATGACGCCGAACAACAATGTAAATGAAATTGCCGGGATGAGATACTGATAACGTTTGAATCGCCCGAAAATGGCCATTACAAATGCAATTACCAACATGCCGACTGGCAAATGTACAAACAGGGGGTGCCAGCGACCTATAAAATTGAGTAGTTCCTCTCCAAATCCCATTACTAACGGTATCTAGCTTTAAGCAAGTTCAACATATAGACATTGATACTCCATTGATCAGCCACCGGCTGTTGTGTGTAAGGCAAAGTGGGCAGATACCCCGCCGGACCAAATTCAGTCGTGATGGTCAGCTCGTGAAATCCCCTAGCTTTGCGGTATTTGATAACCTCATCCCACCAAGCAAGATGTTGATCTACGGTAGATTTCCATTCTGGAGCTGCCGGATCGTTCACCTGTGGGCCTTGAGGCTGACCGATACGCGCGTGGACATGTCCAGTTCGCGATAGCGCCAGTGCAACGGTCTCTTTTTGATCCGAAAGCATAGATTCGTGCACATTACACCAGTGTGAGATGTCCAATGCCAAGCTCAAATGCGGAATCTTTTCTAAAAATTCGCGCGTAATATGAGCTGCAAAACTAAATCGCCCTCTATGTGTTTCGTGTGTGATCGGGACATTATATTTCTTGCTGATGACATCTGCTGCATCGATTAGCTTCTTATTTTGTTCAAAAGTAAAGTAATCCTTACCCGTGTGGCAATTGATAAAATCAGCCTTGTATTGCGCTGCCTGTTCTACATTTTTCACGAAGCTAGCATAGTACTGGTCAAAGGTGCTTCCGCCCCCGCCACTTAAAAAGCCGAATGCCAATCCATGCTTCTTAAAAGCCGCAAACATTTCCGCTCTTTCGGATTCTCCTGGGAGCCAAGTCTCTATGCCATCATAGCCAGCTTGTTTGACTTTCGAACAGTAGCTATCCCAAGATTCATTCATCCCCCAATTGGTGTTGTAAAATTTGATTTTAAAATCCTGCTGCTGCGCACTCAAGGTAGACGTTGTCAATAGTAAGATAATTAATAAATATTTAATGTTCATTGAAGTAATTATTTATAAAGCTTTAATTGTCATTTGGATAAATGAACTGGTTTACCCATTAAATTGGTATTTTAAGATATTCGTGCGCTCACTTCATTCGGTTTACTTGGTTTGTTTTTAATGGTGATGAAGTTTATAAGCATTCTACACCATTCGCAGTATTATACGATTGCACTGATGAGATTGCCTTCTACATCTGTCAATCGAAAAGGGCGTCCTTGAAACTCATACGTGAATTTTTCATGGTTAAATCCCAGCAAGTGTAGCATAGTCGCATGTACATCATGCACAGAGGCTCGTCCGCTGATTGCCGAAAATCCAATATCATCTGTCTCCCCATAGCTTACCCCTTTCTTCACACCCCCACCTGCCATCCAGATCGTATAAGCATCTGTATGGTGGTCGCGTCCTAGAAACGGCATGTCGCTATTATCCCGATTTTCCTGCATTGGAGTACGTCCAAATTCGCCTCCCCATACCACCAATGTTTCATCCAACAGCCCACGCTGTTTAAGATCCATAATGAGTGCCGTCATTGGTCTATCGATCTGCCTACACTTATTCCGAAAGCCTAGATCGATAGAATCTGCAGCATTGGTACCGTGACTATCCCATCCCCAGTCAAATAGCTGTACAAAGCGTACGCCCTTCTCGACCAGTTTACGAGCCAGGAGGCAATTGTTGGCAAAAGATTCTTTTCCAGGTTCAGTACCATATAATTCGTGAATATATTCCGGTTCGCTTGCGATGTCCATTACTTCAGGGACCGCTACCTGCATCTTGTAGGCCATTTCATACTGTGCAATCCGCGACAGTGTCTCCGGGTCTTTATAGGTGCTATATTCTTCTTTATTAACGGCATTAATGGCATCAATTGTATTGCGTTTCAAATCCCGTCCCATTCCCTCTGGATCAGCGATATACAACACTGGGTCGCCCTTAGAGCGGCATTGCACTCCTTGGTATACCGAAGGTAAGAATCCGCTTCCCCAGACACTCTTTCCAGCATCAGGAGTTTTACCACCAGATGTCAAGACCACGAACCCTGGGAGGTTACTATTCTCGGATCCCAGTCCATAGGTGACCCATGACCCAATACTGGGTCTTCCCAACCGGGCACTACCCGTATGCATAAAGAGCTGAGCTGGGCCATGATTGAACTGATCTGTATGCACAGCCTTCAAAAAACTTACATCGTCAGCAACCTGACTGAAATGTGGTAAATGATCGGAGATCCAAGCACCGCTCTGCCCATACTGTTTGAAGGTTGCCTGTGGCCCCAACATCTTGGGGACACCCCGTATAAATGCAAACTTCTTGCCTGCCAAGATAGATTCCGGGCAGGGCTGATTATGCAACTTCTGCAAAGCGGGTTTATAGTCAAATAATTCAAGCTGGGACGGTGCGCCGGCCATATGTAGATAGATCACACTTTTGGCCTTTGCGGGAAAGTGCGGAGACTTCGGGATAAGTGGATTGAGCGCATTGAGGTCAAAGTCCCCTGCCTTTGATGCGCCGTTGGCACCGCCACAGCTTGCCAAGAAGCTACCAAGTGCTATACTTCCTATTCCAGCTACACATTCTTTTAAAAAGTGTCTACGCGTCACGGCCTGCAATTGATATTGCTGTGCTTCCTGTACTAATCTATCAAGATCCTTCATGTTACCTTTAAGATTTGGTTAAAAATTCGTCTAAATTCAATAGCGCATTTGCGACCACCATATATGCAGCTCTGGATGCCAGTTGCGTCTTCGCGTCTGCTTCGCCCAGCCCCATAAATTTTGCTGCCTCCTGAGGCTTTTTATTAAAATTTGTCAATGCTTCCTGATACAGCTTTTCCAGCGCCTGCACTTTCTCTTTGGAAGGAGCCTTGAACATCGTCCTTCTATACCCTGCTGTTATGATATCCTTTGTGACGCCCTTTCCATCTTTTTCCATGGCTTGGGCCAGATTTTTAGCAGCTTCTAAGTATACAGGGTCGTTGAGTGTGGTCAACGCCTGTAAAGGCGTATTGGTTCGGATTCGATCGACCAGGCAAACTTCGCGACTGGATGCATCAAAGGAGATGAAAGAGGGATATGGACTGGTACGCTTAAGGAACGTGTATACGCCTCTACGGTACTGATCCTCGCCTTCACTCTTGGTCCAGGATTCGCCACTATACACGGTCATCCATACGCCGTCAGGCTGGTATGGCATGACACTTGGTCCGTACATCTTAGGGCTTAACAAACCGCTGACAGCCAGTGTCTGATCTCTAATCTGCTCAGCTGACAGGCGGAATCTAGGCCCTCGGGTCAGGTAATGATTCTCCGGGTCTTTCTTGACATCGCTATTGTTGAGACTCGAAGATTGCTTATAGGTCGACGACATGACCATCTCTTTAATGAGTTTTTTGACACTCCAATTCATATCATGCATGAATCCCAGCGCGAGGTAATCCAGCAGTTCACGGTGGATGGGCGGTATACTCTGTGTCCCCATATCGCCAAGTGGCTCTACTAGACCGCGTCCATACAGCTGTGCCCATACCCTATTGACAAGTGTTCTGGCTGTTAAAGGATTTTCTTTACTCGTCAGCCACTGACTAAATCCGAGTCTATTGCGAGGAGCATCCTTTGGAAAGTCATTAAGTACGGCTGGCACCATAGGCTCTACTTCCTTACCATGCACCATCCAGTTGCCCCGTTCAAAGATGTGCGTCTTCCGCGCCATTTCTTTTGGGCTTTCGATCATGACAGGGACACTTTCCGGGTTGGAGTTGACCAGGTGAAGGAAGGTCTCCTGCATTTTCATATAATCAGGTTCGTTTGCACCGGGGAAATTTTCCCTAAAGGCAAACCATTCAATCATACATACGGGCTGGTCTGTAGGTATTGCCGGATTCTTAAAGACTAAGAATAGATCGTGCACGCCCTTATCCTCTTTGATGGGCACACTGATCACCTTCCGTCCTTGTGTAATAGCAAGATCGACCGACGTCACGACAGGGCCACTTAAGCTGCCTTTCCGAACTTCGAGTTTTCCACCGGGGCTAGAGGTCCAATAGTTTACAAAAAACTGCTGCTTCCCATCTAAGGTAATATGCTTTAAGCGTGCACTACCACCATTCCGGACACCTAGCCATTTGGTGTCGTATAGGGCACCATTGACCAATTGATCACTATAATGCGCATGTATCTTGGGTTCTAATGTATGCAGGAAAAGGTCTGCCGATTTACCCAACTGTTTATTACCGTATTTCGCAATCCAGTTCTTTATACTATCTACCTGTTGCTCTTCGTTCGCTTTGTAGAATCTTAATCGGGGGTGATCACCTGCGGTGTCTTCATCCCGTGTATTGTTAAAGAAAGCTACTGATTTATAATACTCTTCAAATTTGAACGGATCATAGGTATGGCTGTGACATTGCACACACTCAAAGGTCGTACTGAGCCATACCTGATAGGTCGTATTTACCCGATCAAGTACCGCTGCAACTCTAAATTCCTCGCTATCCGTTCCCCCCTCATCATTATTCATCGTATTGCGGTGGAATGCCGTGGCCACCAACTGATCTTTTGTAGGATCCGGCAATAGATCACCAGCCAATTGTTCAATTGTAAACTGATCGTAAGGCATATCTTTATTGAATGCTTTTATCACCCAATCCCTATAAGTCCATATTTGACGGGATCCGTCTTTTTCGTATCCCTTTGTATCTGCATACCGGGCCATATCCAACCACCAGGACGCCCACTTCTCCCCATATGTATTGGAAGCCATCAGACTATCCACCCGTAGCTCATATGCGTTGTCCCGATCATCCGCCAGAAATGCCTGTACCTCCGAGAGTGTTGGCGGTATACCGACAAGGTCTAGGTACACACGACGTAATAAAGTTTCCTTGTCCGCTTCTTCGGCTGAACTGAGTCCATGCTGCTTCTGCTTATCCTGTACAAAATAGTCTATATTATTGGAGATACCATCAGGCTTGAACCCGAATAAATCCAAGAATGAGAAGGGCTTAGGTACTTCTACCTCTTTCGGTAGTACGTATGCCCAGTGTTCGCCCCATTTTGCACCTTCATTGATCCATTTCTTCAAGACATTGATCTCGTCTTCACTGAGCTGTGGTGCATTATAGGGCATCCGAAGCTCAGGGTCGTCGATCGTCAATCGTTTGATAAATTCACTATTCTCAGCGTCACCAGCTATAATAGCAGGATGCCCGGATTCATTCTTTTCGAAAGCCTCATTTTCAAATAGCAGACTGAATCCACCGCTCTTCTTCACACCTCCATGGCATGTAATACAGTGTTTATTCAGAATCGGTTTGACATCTGTGCTGAAATCGATTTGCTCTTCTTTTTTAAATGCAAATATTCCCACTGTCACTACGACAGCTAGCAAAATGCCAAATACAATAATTTTCTTGATCATCTCAATTTACAATGGTTTATAACTATTGACTTCTTGTTTTTAGGATATAACTTATCAAAACTACTACCTTATATCTATTAAATCCATGTACTAAAACATCAAAAAGATATACTATTTCCTCATTTTGCAATTTTTTCAAACGGCTATCTAAGAGAAAGAACTTATGCTATGTATTGATGGTTTATAAATGAGGACTTCCGATAAGACATGCTGAACAGCAGCGATATTAGGAATTCCTTAAAATTTAAAGATAACGGAAATTAGGTAGATGGACTACAACTATATTGGCTAATACTAACACTTTTTTACCCTATTCCATGTACGGTCTGTGCATCGCTGAATGCTGCCTTACGACCTGCCAGAAAAGTACCTTCAGCCGATTGGAATGGGTTGACTATTTAAGTTTATAATGGAATACTGCGCCACTATTCGGATACTGCTCCAGTTGTTTCGGTGTCAGTCCTTCGCGTGCAGTCGATATAAAAAGATCATTGCAATGAGGGCCTCCGAATACACATGAGGTTACATGGGGGGCATCTACATAAATTCTATCCAGCAATTCTCCGGTATGGATATCCCAGCAATAGACGCCCAATCCGCCCCAATGGGCCACCCACAGATGACCATCCGGTCCGATACACATACCATCCGGTGATCCGTACTCAAGCGGTATCTTTACCAATACATCAGCATTACTTTTGGACGCTGTACTCTTTGTAAAGTCGTAACGACGTATTTCATTGGTGTAGGTGTCGATAAAGTAGGTATACGGTCTATTACCACTCCACACAATTCCATTGGGGATGGATACTGCATCTAGCTTGATCTGAAGTTGTTGATCTTTATAGCAATATAGCTTACCAGCATTGGGCATAGCCTCCATATGCATAGTACCTATCCAGATATTACCTTCTGGATCAAGTCCTCCGTCATTGGTTCTGATCGTTCCATTCTCATGGGGAATATCGATAATAGCGCTCATGTTGTCCGTTTCTTCCTCCCAGTATGCCAACATTCCCTGCATTGCGACGATAAATCCCTGTTCACCATGCGGAAAGATCTTACTGACATACTGTTGGGTGCTCCGTACCTTGGTATCATCCGAACCGAAGCTATGCCTATAAATACGCTTCTCTAGAATATCTACCCAATACAAGCTGCTATTACGCTCATCCCACAGGATACTCTCCCCTAGTTGACAAGACGAGCTGACTAATACTTTTGCCTTTTTCATCTGATAAATTCGTTTGAATAATAAGTGTTGGTTTTTTATTATGACGACAGCATCATCGTCCGCAATAATAGGTCTATGATGCTGCCGTTCGGATCTAATGATTCTTTCGTATCTTGATTAGGATCTCTTAGCAAAACTAGTATTTTAGCTCTTCTACAGCCATATATTAAATCATCAAAAAGATGTACAATTCAATCATGGGTTATTTAAATGTTTGTCATCCCGTTACCGGCAGCATCCATCGGCTGATCTGAATGTCAGCCTTAGTCCTGCATGGATGCACTTCTTCCGCCATCGATTAGATAAGTTGTACCATTGGCAAAGGCTGCGTATTCACTGGCCAAAAACACACACCAGGCACCAATTTCTGTTGGAGTCCCTAGGCGTTTAACAGGGTGAAGGTCTACCGTATCGGCTCTTGCCTGTTCAGGGTCATCAAAGGAGTCGAACCATTTTTGATTTCCGGGTGTATCTACGAATCCCGGCGCTATCCCTACTGTACGAATACTGGGTGCCCACTCTAGTGCCATTGCTCTCACCATTGCCAATAGCGCTGCTTTTGCTACATTATAGGGGAAACATCCTTTCATAGAGGCGTAAGCGTGATTAGATGTCATGACGATCAACACGCCATTATCTGCTTGATCCAAAAGTCGCTTCATGTGTTTGCCTACCTGCCAATGTGATTCCAGGTTAAGTTGCTGATTGAGGTTCCATGCAGACTGGTCGCAGTGTTCAACTGTTTCAAAAACATTTTGGCCTGCATTGGAAACAAGTACATCAAGTTTTCCGAATTTACTGGCCAGTTCATCTGCCAAAGCCTGAATATCCGCCGTATTAGTCACGTCCACCTTGTAGTAGCTGGCGTGATCTGTATAGCGCTTCATTTCTTCGTGGTATCGCTTCACCAGATCTGCATCTGCCGACAGTTCAGCACAGGCAATAACCTGTGCTCCTGCCTGGGCAAACATCGTAGCAGTTCCCAATCCTATACCGGATATCCCTCCAGTAACTAAGACGGTCTTTCCTTTTAAATCAATTGATAACGCCATGTTCCTATTAAACGTAAAATCCCGGTCTTGGTTCTATTATTCCTGGATGTTTTAACATTTCTTCTTCTACCAGATCCACACCTAGTCCCGGCCTGTCGCTGAGCGACAACATTCCGTTACTGACCATATCGGCGATGGGATGATCGATCACCGTATCCCGCCAAGCCACATCATTGAACATAAATTCCTGTCTGAAAAAGTTCGGAACAGATGCACATACGTGTGCACTAGCTAGTGTGGAGAGCGGTCCATTGGGATTGTGAGGGGCCAGCAGTACGTTGTATGCCTCCATCATGGTCGCCATGCGTTTCATCTCGGACGGGCCGCCACAACGGGTGATATCGGGCATCATGATGTCACATATATTTTTCTCCAAGACAGGCCTGATGCCGTGTCGGGTATAGTGCCTTTCACCCACGCAGATAGACACATTGGATGGAATTCTTTCGCGCATGGCCCGCAATGTATCTGCATTTTCGGGACCTGCTGGTTCCTCATACCAAGTGATGTCTAGTTCGGAAAGCCGTTGCGCCATTTTGACGGCGACTCGATAATTGAGCATCGCGTGGGTCTCAATCATGATGTCGAAGTCTGGACCGACGGCGTCACGTACAGCTTTGCTAACATCAAATGCCAGATCCTGCTGTTCGGCAGTCAGGGTCAGATTAGGTGCTAGATCTTCACCATACAAATAATTCGTATGTGCAAATGGATCAAACTTAAGTCCGGTAAAGCCTGCTTCCTTTACTTTCAATGCTTGTGCAGCATAGTCTGCTCCATTGTGCCCACCACCGGTAAACCAATAATTGGCATATAGCAAAATATCTTTACGGAAGGCTCCACCAAGCAGTTCGTAACAAGGTACTCCTAAGACTTTTGCTTTCAGATCCAAAAGAGCCATGTCTATTCCGCTAATGGCACACATACTCGCTCCATAAGGCCCCACCCAGTTCAAATCTCTGTACAATTTGGTCCATATGAAGTCGGTGCGCATTGGATCCAATCCAATGATGCGCTGGCCGACATGTTTCGCCGCTTCGTATACCAGTGGACTCCCTGGCCAATTTGTTGCTTCTCCGACACCCGTATGTCCAGTGTCGGTGTATATTTTCAATAGTGTCCAGTTGTATTTTACGCCTTCTACTAACCAGACTTTTACATCTATTATTTTCATCGTCTTTAATTTTATTTTATTGATCTATTATCTATTTTAAATTGAATCAATGAGATCGCTCCGCTAAGTTTAACGATGATGAAGCGATCATGTGGGTACATATCTACTTTACAGGAGAGGTTTGCGCACATGATGGTTTCATCGCTTTTAACTATTCTATTACTAATGTCATTGTACCTTTAATAGTATCTCCCTTTTTCAAAGTGAGTCTACCGTTGGTAAATGGACTTCCATAAAACGGTTCTGAACCGCTATTCGTATAATCCGCCACCAACCATTGGATATGTTCGTCCTGTTTCCAGGTACGAGATGCCTGCTTACCGGTCGAGAGGACACGAATCTGTTTGCGATTGGCGTCCATTAGGGTGGCGGTGATCACGTTAGCTTTCGTTGATCTAAAATCATTCGATCCCAACGTATTCGCATCATCCTTCCATTCTTTGGTTACGGGTTCACCATGCGCTTCTACCTCATAGACTTCATTTGCATTCAACTTTGCCGTTCCTACGTTACGGCCAATATGTGTTTCAGGATAATAGGAAAAGTCGCCTTTTCTCTTCCAGGTAAGCTCGTCAAATGATAATGGCAGTGCAAACATCAATCCATACTGATAGACTGCCACATCACTGTGCTGATAGGCCATCTCATAGTTTGTTTTGAATAATCCTTCTTTAGTAAACACGAATTGCTGTTTGCCCGTTCCCTGCTGATAAGTAAGCCCCATATCTATGACAATACTATCTTTTGCATCCTTGACCTCTACCTTCGTCGCAAAAAGGGTATACTGCTCGTAGTGTTTGATCGGATATATATTATTCTGATATGTTTCGCCTGCTACGTTCGGCTTGCCCCCATCTTCTGCATTTGCAGCAATAATTGCTACAGATGGCCCTTTTGCTAAGACCTGATGTCCATCTTCACGAGCTGCAGTAAGTAACCCGTAGGTTTTACTGATCGTGTATACCACATCACCTTGCGTGACATAGACAAATGCAGAATCTTGTTTTAACGTTAATGTCTTCACATGTCGTTCGACTGCATCCGGCACCGATGTTTCGAATATCTCATGTTCGATCTCAAATCCGCGTGAATCCATCACGATGATTTCCACTTTGGAAAATTCATGCTGCGCATACGGAATATGCAGTTTTCCGGCGGAGCGAGCCGCTAATGTAGAGGTGACGGGTACACTCTTTCCGTCTACTATTACGCGTATTTCGACATCTTTCAGCGACCGGAAGTCGTATCTATTCTCCACATCTAATGTCATCCCTTTGGATGTACGCTGCAAATTGCTGATCCGCACGGGTGAATATGCTTTTTTCATTCCGAAGTATTCCGGTTTCTCTCTTCTCCAGCCATCTATAGGTCCCCATGGACCATATCCGACAATACGTCCATCAGGCAGGTGAAATGTATCATCTATGCCGCTCCAAATCGCCCCTCCTAAATTACCTTTGTGCACATACATGGAGTCAAAGTAGGTAACCATAGGTGCATTGAATGCGTCCCGTACTCCAGGATCCGTCAATAATTCACGTCTGTTGTAATCTGATAAATGTGCATACTCACCAAACAATGTAGGTCTGCTCATCGTATCGGTAGCGGCCGGCCCCGTAATTCCAGGATAATGATAATTGGCAATGTCCGCTTTGCTTCCAGCATTATTGAAGCCACCCCAGGTCTGGTCGTGAAATGCAGTTGGCCTCGTCTTGTCAAGCGCTTTCACCGTCCTGTTTACCTCTGCCCATAGGGCACTCCATCTGGATTCATTACCCAACGACCAAAAAATAACGGAAGGATGCTTCTTATTGCTCATGACATTTTCACGATTTGCATTCAGCATTGTAGGTAGAAATTTTGGATCTTCGAAGTTCCAGTGGCGCCATATCGGAGAAGCATGATGCTGTATCCAATTTAAAGCTGATTCACTTTCGACGTAAAGCCCCAATTCATCCGCAGCGTTGAGAAACTCTTCCGACGGAGGATAGTGCGAGGTACGGATATAGTTTAAATTAGCGGCCAAAAACAGTTGCGCATCTTTCCTATCCAATGCAGGGTCAGATGCCCTTCCGATGAGTGGATGGACTGCATGACGGTTTACCCCTTTCAATTTAACAGGGCGTCCATTGACCAGCAATTGATTGCCTTGGATTTTGATCTCCCGAAATCCTATCTTTTGCTTATTTAACTGCAACATTTGATCGCCACTCCACACCTCGGTAGCCAACTCATATAAATACGGGCTTTCGGCTGTCCATTGCTGTGGTTTTTTTACATCTATTGCAAGCTCAACGGGTACAGATTGATTGCCGGCTACTCTCGTTTTGTCCGTATTTTTTTGGAAGATCGTTTTCCCATTTCGATCCGTTAATGTGTAGCGTATCGCCAGTACTTTCTCCGCTGAGGTGCTATTGTTCACTAACGTATGTAAATGAAGCTTAGCGTGCTCATATTTCCGATCGAACCTGATGTCGACATTAAGGTCAGCCACATTCGCTTCGGGAAGTGCAAAGAGAGTCACTTTTCGCAAAATACCACCGACTGTGTGTGCGGCATATTGAGATACACAGGAAAGTATATCACTGATGGTGTTGGCGCGTACCTCTACGGTTAATGTATTCGGACCCGGCTTGACCGCCTTGGTGATATCCATTTCAAAAGCTACGAAGCCACCTTCATGCTCGCCGATTAATTGACCATTCAGTTTGACTACAGCATGTGAACTCACGGCGTCAAATTTGATCGCAATGCGTTTATCCTTCCAGGATTCGGGTATTACCACCTGTTTCTCATAGACTGCTTTTTCCCCAGCTTTGACTTGATATCCCTGCATTTCCCATTCTCCGGGTACTTTTATTGCTTTTGTAGGTCCTTTTTCTACTCTGAAGGACCATTCACCATTCAGCGAAATCGTCGGCTGATCTGTTCCCACGACCTGTGTAGGTATTGGCGAGAGCCTCTTGACGGTATTCTGCTGTGCAGAACCAATCTGTGTAAATGCCAGCATTACCACTGTCATCCATCTATTTATTTTACTTATCTTCATTATGACCTTATTACTTGGTGAGCCGAATTACATAATTCCATATTTATCAAATGCTTCTTTCGCTCCCATCCCTTCCAATACCTTCCGTAGAACGACCTTTTCACTTCTTGCTTTTTCCAATGCACGTGTAAAGATTTCTGTTTCGTGCTCCTTGGGTACTAGACATACGCCATCAATATCGCCGATTAGAATATCACCGTCTTGAATCAAGATATTATTGATGTATATCGGCACTCTCCAATCAATCACCTTACCGCGAGGAGCTTGATCCTGCGCATAGTTTCCTAGTGAAAAGCAAGGAAAATCAAGTGCTAAGATACCATTTGTATCTCTAGAATACCCATTAACTATTGCACCTGCTGCCCCAAGCATCTTAGCTCTTGCACTCATGATCTCTCCCCACACTGCATAGGTAGGTGATGAACCACTGCAAATATAAATTTCATCTTCTTTGAGGTCATCCAATGCTTCCAACATGTATCCAAATGTTTTGGAAAGGACGGGATTTCGAGATGTAGATTCGCCCAGTGAACTGACATCTGCTTCCAATACCGTCATTGCTCTTCCTACGACAAACATGTCGTCACGGATTGCGCTGATATTAGGTGGCAAAAACTGATTGAACATCCCCATCTTGTCCATAATGTCACCAACGACAGCTGTAAACAATTCTTTGCGAATCAGTGCAAATAGCTCTTTATCATTGTTCCACTCCAGTTTCAAATTATTTTCCATCTTTTTTATATTGTTTTTTTTTATTGCTGTTAATTTATAATTACCACAGAACGACATACAAGGCTGCCAATACGCCTATAATGAGTAGGCTTACGACTTTAAACAAATCGGATACAACAAACATTTCCTTCTCTAAAATCAGTGTTTTTTGACTCTTCCTTTTCTTATCCAAGAGACTAATAATAGTCATGGTGAGTACTGTACAGACAAATACCACTAGAATCCGGTTCATGAACGGCATCTGATCCAACCATACATTCTTAAATAAGATGGAATAAAAGAAGGTCGATAGCGCTCCGCCTATTGCTGCATTTGCGGTTGTCCATTTGGTGAGTATACCCATTAGAAAGATTGCCAATACACCAGGAGTAATGAATCCTGTGAATTCCTGTATAAACTGGAATCCCTGATCGAGATTCCTTAATAATGGAGCTAAGGCCGCTGCTATGACAAGGGAGACGATGACGGCTATCTTTCCCAGTTTAACTAAGAAAGACTCTTCGACAGCCTTTGTCTGCGTATTTTTATAGATATCCAGTGACACTATTGTCGCGATACTGTTCACCTTACCTGCTAGGGAGGCTACTATCGCCGCGGTGAGAGCAGCAAAAGCCATCCCTTTAAATCCCGTGGGTAGAATGGATAGCAGCAATGGATAGGCTTTATCGGGCTTGACCACCTCTCCATCCATCATTCCATTAGCGAATAGCGGATTGTTGCCGCTCTGATACAGGTAAAAAGCGGCTATCCCCGGTAAGACCACGATCAGGGGCATGAGTAGTTTCATAAACGCGGCAAATAACATCCCTTGCTGTGCTGTGGCCAGGTTTTTGGCTCCCAGTGCTCGCTGGGTGATGTACTGATTACAGCCCCAATAGGACAAGTTCATGATCCACATCCCACCGATGATGACCGACCACCCCGGTAGATCCATATAGGCATCGCCACCATCAGGCTTGGTCAGCTGGCCTTTCTCAATAAAAAGGTGAAAGTGAGAAGGCACTTCTGCCTTCAGCACTTTCAACCCATTCCACCAACCGGATAGCCCTTCAGCATCTGCTACCAGACTCAGGGCTATATACGTAGTCGTCAAACCACCAACTATTAATAAGACGACCTGTACCACGTCAGTGTAGCCAATCACTTTCATCCCTCCTAAGGCGATAAATCCAGCAAGTACTGCCAAAATCCAAATACACCACACAAATGGGAGAGCGGCAATCGCATGTAGGGCTAGCGCACCCAGGTAGAGAATAGAAGTCAGATTGACAAAAACGTAGACCAATACCCAGAATACGGCCATGATCATGCTCACCCTATTGTCGAATCGTTTTCGTAGAAATTCGGGCATGGTATAAATCTTATTTTTCAGGTAGATAGGCAGAAAAAAAACAGCTACAATGATCAGCCCTAGAGCTGCCATCCATTCGTACGAAGCAATTGCAATACCCAATGCAAAGCCTGATCCTGACATCCCTATAAACTGCTCTGCAGATATATTGGAGGCTATTATAGACGCGCCTATGGCCCACCAGGCGAGCGAACCTTCGGCCAGGAAGAAATCATGACTCAGGGATCCTGAGCTTTCTTTTTTCTTATAAATATAGTATCCATATCCCCCCACAAGAATGAAGTACAGGACATAGATCAATTGGTCAATCCAGGTGAGCATATCTATTTTTGATTAATCGTTAAAATCTTAAGGTAATAGTGCCATGACAAGGGGAAGCTTCCAAGGTCTTGCAATAGTTGCCCCATGCGATCTCCGGGTAGTCCCATTTATTATTCACAAACAGAATAACCTGTTCATTTTCCATACGATCGATTCGACAGGCCACATTACCTTCAGGAGCGACTACGGACAATCGCGCTGATTTACCATGCGCAAGTGTGTAGTAAAATACGTTTTCCTTCATACTTTTAGCCTTGTTGGTCAACGGGTGTGCGCTTCTCGCTCCTTTGTCAGACCAGTAGTAGTAATTGTGGGTATCCTGATCCCAATCTTGGCTAGGCTTGACCCCATAAGCAGCCTGCTTACTGCTATAAAGATCTGTTCGTCCGTCATTGCCGGCAAAATCATCCTTTGGATAATAATTCCAGTAGCCATCGCGTTCCCAACTTAGGTGGTTGATATCATCTGTCATATAGTACTTCACACCAATCTCCCTCAAGTAACCGTTCGGCTCTCCAACGGTGCGATAGTTGGTTGTCATTTCTCCGGCTTCCTTAATGACAATGTCATAATACACATGAAGTCCCTGATAAGTACCTTCGATTGAGACATATGCGTCCCCATCTTTGAGTTCACATTTTACAGCAGTCTTTTTCCAGTCTTTATCTGCGACGAGGTATTTGTTTGCACTTTTGCGCACTTCTGCACCTGTTAAATGATTAAGATTGACATCCATATTTAAGAATGGTCCTTTCTCCATGAATACCTTTCCGTCCGCAGTCGCTCCTTCGATCAATCCTGTTACTTTTGAGACAGGTATTTCAAAATTTTGTCCCTTAATGATATAGTTATCTTTATTTTCGACGAGTTTCAGTTTTCCGCGACGTGAAGCAGCAGGCATATGGATAGGACGCTCGCCAAAATAGTACTCATAGGTATCCACCACTCTGCCGTCTTGATCGATAAAGTTGAGCAATACTGATTTTCCGTGTTTCCAATCAGCTGCCGGCAGCTCGAAGTGTCCCTTTTGGTGCGGGGCTATCGCCGGAAGCGTTAATGTCTTTTTCTTTTGATCGTAGGTATATTCCAGTTTAATTTCCTGTAGATCGGTATGGTCATATCGATTATGCACCTCAAATTTCAATTCTTGATTAGCAACGAAGTCTTTTATTACCTTACCTTCGTTGAGGATACGAATAGGCGACTGTGCTTTCTTTGTGGACCAAAATTCTGGTTTTGGACGTCTCCAGACATCTACTATGCCCCACTCTCCATAGCCTACTGCATGCCCTTGATAACCTTCCGGCTTGGCTGTCTTTGCAAATTCATTCCAGAATGGTGTACCTTTCTTCAGCTTTTGTGGGATGTTGAACGTGTCGTCTACGTAGCCCCATATCGCACCGCCCAATCCTCCTTTTGTAGGAAATAGGCGTCCCCACATCATATCCATCGAAATGCCCCAAAACTCCCTAATATTCGGATCATCACGCAACGTCTGATACGTGTAACATGCCGGGTGTGCCCATTCGTCAAACAGCGCAGGGATGCCATGCCCTTCATATCCTTTGGTGGTCTTTCCAAATTGGGTAAGATCTCCGTTTACATCCTGATAGTGCATACTCAAGATTTCATAAATCTTAGCATCACTAGACTGCGATCCGGGATAGCTCCATATAACAGGTTTCGTTTGGTCTGCATTCTTTACATAATCCCAGCTTTTTCTAAAATTACTTCCATATATAGACTCGTTTCCGATAGACCAGATGACTACTGCCGGATGCGTCCTAAAGGTATTGACCATCTCCCGGCATTGGCTCACATACTGATCCATATGGTTGGGATCATTCTGCGTAGCCCCTGGTGCATAATTCTTTTGTCTATAAGTATCAACAAAGCACACTGCAGTCTCGACTTCCACATAGATACCATATCGATTGCAAAATTCCACAAATCGTTCTGTAGGTGGATAGTGCGAGGTTCGGACAAAATTGATGTGTGATGCTTTAAACAGCTGTACGTCCAAGCTATCATAATAAGGAACGCTGACTCTTCCCAATGTCGGATGCACATCATGTCGATTGGCGCCTCTCAATTTAACCGGTTTGCCATTCACCAACATTTGATCTGCTACAATTTTGATTTCTCGAAATCCGATCTCTTTAGTGAAGCTGTAAGTTTCTTTACCCTCTTTTTTAATCCTGACTTCGAGGCGGTAGAGATTGGGATGCTCGGCGTCCCATTTCAACGGATTACTGAGGTTGTAACTGTTTACGTTCTGTCCTTTATTAATGGTAAATTGGTGTTGGGACTGCGGTACTATCTTATTTTGACGATCGTATAATGCGTATTCAATGGTCGCTCCCATAGCGTCCTCAGCTTGGTAACTCAATCGCAATACAGCGTCTTTGAAATCCTTATCCAGATCCGTTTCCACTCCAAAATCAGAGATGCTATTCTTAGCGGTCGCAAATAATGTCACATCTCTCAGTATCCCACCAATGGGATGATGTGCATAGCCCGATGCATAGGAGATATCATCCAATCTATCCTGCACTTCCAGAAAGATTTCGTTCTCTCTCTCGAATGTGACATGATCCGTGATATCAGTCTCCCAGCGTGTAAATCCACCTTTATGTGTCCGCAGTACTTTTCCATTGACAGACAGCGTTGCCTGACTGTATACGCCATCAAATCTTAGCATAATCTTCTTTCCTTTGAAATCCTTAGGCAAGGAAAACTTTCGGCGGTAATAGAATGATTGGTCATGTTCTATACCATAGCCCTGCATCACTGCTTCTCCCGGAACCTGTATCGGTGCCCAATCGGACTGTTTATCAAATTGGAACTGCCATTCCCCATTAAGCGAGTACACCGGTTTTTTGACATCGGCTGTCTTTTTGGGTAATTCATAAGCAAATTCCTGCGCCATCATAGTTGCATGAAAAAGCGCCAAAATCAATATAATACTCAGTTTTTTCAAAGTCTTCATTTCACATAAATTGGTTATCATCAGTATTTCGTATCATCAATAACTTTAAGAGGATCACTCTTCGTACATAAAAATCAAAGTTATTGCTCCTTGAATCAATAAACTACAACTTGATACACATGAAATAAAACTTTTTACACCGATTTTGTATATTTAAACCATCAACACGACCACTATTGTTTAATTAGAAAAAATATTATGTATATTTGGGTAACCTTATAAACGATCGTACCTCATTATGAAAGCACAATTCATCGAACTATCGCCCCCTACCGAAAAGGCTATCCTGATCAAGCAGGTAGACCAGGAATTTCTAAGTAATCCTCTACATTTTCATGAGCTTTGCGAGCTTGTTCTTATCTTGGAGAGTTATGGCAAGCGTGTCGTCGGTAATCATGTAGACAGTTTCAGCGCCGGGGATCTGGTATTGATGGGGCCTAATATCCCACATATCTGGCGCAATGACGACATCTTTCTTGATCCTGAGCATCATGAGCGGGCACGCGCCATTGTACTTTATTTCCCTGCGGACTTTTTGTTACGCCTTACAGATGATCAATCTACGATCAACGCTATGCAGCAATTCATCAAAAAAGCAAAACGGGGACTGCGTTTTTACGGTCAGACACTGGAGAAAGCGACCGAATTGATGAAAGCATTGATGCACAAACAAAGTTTCTCCAGAATAACGGGTTTTCTAAATCTGATTGAACTGCTCCACCAGGCCGACGAGTGCGAAAACCTGGCTTCTCAAGGTTATAAGCCAAGCTTTGGGGAGCAAGAAACGAATCGTATTAATAATGTCTATGTATATGTGATGCAAAATTTTAGAGATGAGGTATCACTAGGGACGGCAGCCGAATTGGTAAACATGACGCCAAATGCTTTTTGTCGGTTCTTCAAGCGTCATACGCAAAAGTCTTTCTCTAAGTTTGTGAATGAGATGCGAATCGGTCATTCCTGTAAATTGCTGATGGACAAGCAGCTCTCTATCTCCGATATCTGCTATCAGAGCGGGTATCAAAATCTAACTAATTTCAACAAATTCTTCAAATCCATTATGGGCAAAAGTCCGCGTGAATACCGAAAAGAAATGGATATGTGATCCTTGCAATTTCTACCTTCATTTCGTATATTTATTCGTGATCCTGCTTATCGCTTCTATCCGTTGTCCCCATTAATCTTCTAGCGATCGACTACTATCGAAGTCCGTAGAAGTCCGTGAAAGTCTGTAAAACTCCGTAGAAGTCCGTAAACTCTTTGAATTAACTTGTACTTAACTGGTACTTAGCCTGCTCTTAAGTTGTACCATAAGGTTCAGTGATTACTCCCCTCTTTTCGATATGATGTTCAAGACGTACAAGCGAACATGCTGTCACCTGATAAAGTTGCTAATTTTGTTTCAGTAATGGGTAATAAAGATCCAGACTGCACTTCATTATTTCGCTATTTTTGACTAAACCATATTATGTTTATAATGAAATCATATCTAATCGCTTTTATATGGGCCGCAGTATCATTCGGTCCGGTGTGTGCGCAGCCTTCAGCGCAATACAACCTCCAGTCCGATCATCTCGCGACTCGCTGGGATGAAGCTATTCCTTTGGGTAATGGGATGCTAGGTGCTTTAATCTGGCAAAAGGACAATACCCTGAGGCTTTCTTTGGATCGTGCGGATCTATGGGATGAGCGCAAGGCGTTTCAACTGGAGCAACATGACTTTAAGTGGGTGCAGCAAAAACTTCACTCAGGACAGTATGGCGAGGTACAAAAATGGGGGGACAATCCCTATGGGGACTATCCCTATCCTACTAAATTACCGGCTGCGGCGATGTCCTTTAATCTGTCCTCATTAGGCAAAGTAGTCTCTAATGTACTGGATATTGAAACGGCAACCAACACTATCCGCTTTGATAATGGCACCACATTTACCTGTTTCATTCATGCCGATAAACCGGTCGGATATTTCGAAATAAATGGTCAAGATGTAAAAAACGTGCTTCCGCAGTTGCTCCCACATCAGTATGCTGTGCCTTCAGATAATGGCAAAGAGGTATCCGTAGTTGACGGACAGAGTCTTTCGCGTCTTGGCTATACTCAGGGAAAGCTTACGACATCCGCACATAGTCAACTGATTCATCAGCCGACTTATGACAATCGATTTTACGAGGTACGCTTGGAGTGGAGGGAAGCTTCGCCTACTAAGCTCGTTGGTATGTGGACGGTATCGAATAATGAGCAGGCAACCTTAAATAAAGAGATGCAATCCAAATCGACGGGCAAATTCATGGAGAGTCATCTTTCCTGGTGGCGGGCCTACTGGAAGCGGTCTGCGGTAAAGCTTCCGGACCCCTTACTACAGAGGCAATATTATCTGGAGATGTATAAGCTTGGTGCAGCTTCGCGCAAAGGGGCTCCGGCCATTACATTACAAGCTGTATGGACAGCGGATAATGGCGGACTACCTCCTTGGAAGGGCGATTTTCATAATGATCTGAACACCCAGCTCAGCTATTGGCCGGCCTATACAGGGAATAGACTTGCAGAAGCCGAGACTTTTACCGACTGGCTGTGGAAAATCAGGCCTGCCAATTTAGCGTATACGAAACAGTATTTTGGCGTCGAGGGTCTCAATATTCCAGGTGTCCTCACCTTGAGTGGAATTCCAATGGGTGGATGGATCCAATATGCACTCTCTCCTACCGTAAGTGCCTGGACCGCCCACCACTTTTACATGCAGTGGAAGTACAGTATGGACAAAAAGTTTCTGAAGGAACGCGCATTGCCTTATATCGTTGAGTCGGCCACCTATCTGCGTAATATCACAGAAGTACGAAATGGAAAACGCTATCTCCCCCTTAGTGCAAGTCCTGAATACAATGATAATAATACAAATGCCTGGTTTAAGGACTGGACAAATTTCGATCTGGCACTTGCCCATTTCCTATTTGCTGCTGCCGCAGAAGTCAGTGAGGCGAGCGGATTAGTCGCCGAGGCTAAATCATGGAGCGCCTTACTTGACGAACTGCCTACTTATGCTAAGAATGAGACTGGATTACTCGTCGCTGTGGATGTACCGATGGAGCACTCTCATCGGCATATGTCTCCTTATATGGCAATCTACCCGCTTGGGCTACTGGATATCAACAGAGCCGAAGACAAAGCGCAGATTACCCAATCCATGCGTCATCTAGAAAAGCTTGGTACCCGTGCCTGGGTGGGCTACTCCTTCAGCTGGATGGCCTGCTTACATGCTCGAGCCAAGGAGGCGGATCAGGCGGTTCTCAATCTCCAAAAGTTTGCGAGGAACTTCTGTTCGACAAACTCCTTTCATGTCAACGGTGATCAAAAAGGGGGGCAGTATTCGGGATTTACTTACAGGCCATTTACATTGGAGGGGAATTTTGCGTTTGCACAGGGTGTCCATGAATTACTACTGCAGAGCAAGCAAGGCTATGTCGAGCTTTTTCCTGCAGTTCCAAGCACTTGGAAAACCGTTGGGTTTACCGATCTACGGACAGAAGGTGGATTTTTGGTCAGTGCAAGTAAGGAAGAAGGCGTTTTGACGAAGTTAACCATTACAGCCGAGCAAGCAGGCACACTGCGTCTGCGCTATGATCATCCACTCCGATCAACTTCTAACAAGAAAATCATTCAACAAAACGACGAATATCGTATCACCCTTAAGGCTGGTGAGAAGGTCGAGTTACAACAACTTTAAAAAAGAAAGCCCGATATCTGTTGGATATCGGGCTTTTTTTTTAAAGAACTAGTTATAATCGGAATTTTGTACCAACTTCCCTCTACTCTTATCTATTTCTTCCTGTGGTAGCGGCCATTGATAAAATTTATCTTCAAAATGATACGGTATCAAACCGTCCTTTACATTATTTAATACTTCTGCCGCTATTTTCCATCTTTTAAGATCGTAGTAGCGAAGCCCCTCGAAAGCCAATTCTACGCGTCTTTCCTTCCGAATACGTTCGCGCATCTGTTCTTTATTTAATCCGACCGGTAACTCGGGCATATCCGCTCTATTCCGGATCTCATTCATGTATTTGTACACATCCGATGTAGGACCATTCAATTCATTATCTGCCTCAGCAAACATCAACAGCACATCGGCATACCTTAGTAATACCCAGTCCTGTTGACTTCTGGTGGAGTAGCCATAGGGGATCAGTTCTGGAGTCAAAAACTTTTTCAATCCAAATCCGTTCGGTCTATTGTTGCTTGGTCTATAGATTTTTCCACCACCCCAATCTATGAAATCGTTGAAAATAGTCTTGTTCAGTCGGGGATCCCGGTCTTTAAATGGATCAGTGAGGTTCGTCAATGGTGATACACCATAGTCCAGTCCATCTTTACACTCGTATGCATCTATTAGATTTTTTAACGGACTCACCACTATCCAGTCACCGTACCACTGATCCATACTCGTTGCATTGTCCGGTGCAAGGAAGTTTATTGAAAATATGACTTCCGGGCTAACGGCCTGGGTTGCATCTTTGAAGACATTGTCATAATCCGAATCTAAGCGATAGCGCTTGTCGTTGATAATTGTGGATGCCAGATTCCTTGCTTCCGTCATTTGTGCGGCATTGATCTGATTCTTGCCTGTGTATGCATCGTACAGGAGAACTCTCAGCTTCAGTGCCTGAGCCGAAGATTTCACAGCATGCCCTTTGGCAGCAAGATAATTGCCATCATCAAGGTTTGAGATGGCTTCATCTAGGTCTTTGACCACTTGTGCATAGACTTCAGTACGTGGACTTTTTTCCTTAAACTGGGTTTCCATATCTAAGGGCTCCAAGACAATAGGAACATCTCCATAGGCCATATACAGCTGGAAGTAGAAAAATGACCGTACAAACTTCGCTTCGGCCATGTATTTCTTCCTTAATGCGTCGTTGACATCTGCTCCACTATAGGCATCCAAGTTTTTAAGAAAGATATTCACCCTTGCTATTGCTTGATAGCTAGTGCTGTAGATTGTCGAGATAAATCCACCTGTCGTAGAGGAGATATTACCTTCTACAATGCTTTTGCTATTGTCATAGTTATGCTGGCCATATCCGTTGTCCGTAATATTGTCCATATTAGGAGCGCCATACGAATAGATCCCTGTCTGAAAGGTGGCGTATAGCGCCGTCAGGACATAGTCTATATCCGCTTTGGTCTTCCAAAATGACGTTGGTGATAATCGGTCTGTGGGATCTTTATCTAAAAAGTCCGAACAGGCCACTGTACTAGCCGCAAGGGTAAGAAGTAGGAGTATTTTTGAAATTGCTTTCATAATAATAATAGATTTAAGGTTATAAACTGACCTGAAGACCAAACGAATAAATTTTGTTCTGCGGATAATTCAAGAAATTACCATTGCCGGTGCGCTCTGGATCTAATCCAGGATAATCTGTGACTGTAAAAAGATTGTCGCCTGAGAAATAGGCGCGAACTTTGGAAACTTTGATGGCGTTGGTCCATTTGGCGGGAATGGTATAGCCGAATACCAGATTCTTGAGTCTCAAGTACGTCGCATCTTTCAGATAGTAGGATGAGCTTCTCGTAATTTTTTCTCCGCCATCCCATCCCCAGTACATTCTAGGCATTGTGGTTGAAGGGTTTTCAGGTGTCCAACGGTCGCGCCATTCGACAGTGGGAGGCGCTCCCTGTACAAATGGGATCGTCCCCCAATTGTTGACGTAGATATCCCGCTTATACACCCCTTGAAAGAAAGCCGAGAAATCAAACCCCTTCCAACTGGCGCCCAGATTAAACGCATATTCAAACTTCGGAAATAGATTACCGATGACCACTCTATCATCATTATTGATTACGCCATCATTATTCTGGTCTTTATATTTTAGATCTCCGGGCAATGTATTGTCCGTAAACTGCTTTGGTGCATTTTTGATTTCCTCTTCGGATTGAAAGATGCCATCCCATTCCAGCATATAAAATGAATCGTATGGCAGCCCTTCCCGTTTAATGGTATAGCTCGATTTCTCCTCGGCACCAAATGACAGAACTTTATTTTTAAACTTATCAAACATGATCCCGAAATCATAATTCAGACCTTCCAACGCCCCGCTCTTGATGGTATTCCGATAGGCGATATTTAACTCTATTCCTCTATTTTCCAACTCTCCACTGTTGATGAATGGAGGTGTCAATCCGACCACTCCCGTCAGCTGCGCCTGTCTCAGGATATCCGACGTAACCTTTCGGTACCAATCGGCTGTCACCGTCAACGAGCCAAATAATGTCATATCCACGCCTATATCGGTAGATTTTGTAGTTTCCCATTTAATCTTCGAATTCGCCAGTTCGACCTGCGCTACACCCGGGATAAGTGTTGCATTGTCGAAGGGGTAAGCTCCCGTAAAAGCGAGAATATCTTGGTAGGGATAGGGCGAGCCATCTGCAAGATTGATATTCTGATTTCCCAGCTCGCCGTATGATGCTCTAAATTTCAAATCGTTAAGCCAGGCCCAATTCAAACTTTTCATAAACGATTCATCGGACAGGCGCCATCCCGCGGATATGGACGGGAATGCACCCCACCTATTGCCTGGTGCAAATCTACTGGTACCGTCGTACCGCACATTGGCCTCTACTAGGTATCTCCCCAGATAATTATAACCCAATCTACCAAATACAGATTGAATCGCCCACTCCGTTGAGCGCCCTGTTGCATTTTGCACCGCTGCACTGCCCGCATTGATCTCCTGTAGGTCATTGTTGATAAAGCTTTCCCGGTATCCCTCCAGTACTTCAAATTTGGAGTTCTCCTGACTGTAGCCAAATTGCGCGTTAAAGTTGTGCTTATCTGCGAACGTCTTTTCATACAAGAGGTATGAATACAGATTGGTGTATATATTCTGTTCAGACCTGTTAGAAAGTCCCTTCCCCCCTACGTCCAGATCAGCCATAAAATCATTGGTGTGGAAGTTGTACAAAGGCACCACAGGTCGCCAGTCTTTGTTTCTAAAGAAATCTCCATTTATAGCAAACTTCGAGTACCACTTCAGTCCGTCCAATAATTTCACATCAAGCCATGCTTGTAGATTCCCACTGTAATCCCGCAATCGATTCATCGCACCATTCTCGGCTATTGCTACTGGATTTTTGTTGTTACTTTCGAACGTATATGCTTTGTAGGCATATCTACCGGAACCATCTGAGAGGTAAGGGCTGTATGTTGGTGCTTGTGATAGCGTTGACAAAAAGATGTCTGTCCCACCTGATCGCGGACTGTTTTTCACACCGTGCTTGAACGAGAGATTTGTTCCGACCACGATGTTATCGTTGATATTCGACTGTAGATTTGTCCTGAAGTTATAGCGCTGGAAATCGAACCCTTTCAGAGTTCCGGGTTGATCAACATAGCCTAGCGATACATTGTACTTCGTCCTTCCCTCACCACCGCTAAACGTCAGATAATGATTCTGAACGTTGGCTGGATTGAACATAATATCCACCCAGTCCGTATTGGGATACTTATTGCGATCGGTCGCATTCCGATAGAGGTCTATTTGCTCTTTGGAATATAGACCTGTCGTGAGGTTGGTATTTGTTTTGGCTTCATTCCACAACTCCATATATTCGGCCGAATTTGTAATAAACTTGGGCAACCTGGTCACTTCGTGAATATTGAAAGCTCCCTGATAGTCGATCGTGGTTTTACCTGCTACCCCACTTTTGGTCGTGACCAAGATAACGCCATTAGCCGCTCTGGAACCGTAGATAGAGGCTGACGCGGCATCTTTCAGAACCGATACGTTCTCGATATCACTCGGATTTACATCGGATAGACGTCCCTCTACACCATCGATCAAGACCAGGGGATTAGAACCTGCGCTACTATAGGTCCCTTGCCCGCGAATACGTATCGAGAGCCCCTCCTCGCCAGGTTGTCCCGAATTTTGCACGACCCTGACCCCTGCCATCTTCCCTTGCAACATCGATCCAGCATTTGTCACCGGTCGTTTGGTCAGTTCACTGCCCCCCACAGTCGCGACGGCGCCCGTTAAGTTCACTTTCTTTTGTTTACCAAATCCCACCACGACTACTTCTTCAAGTGCGTTGTCTTTGGTCTGCATCTGAATGACAAGCTCAGCAAGTGATTTGACAGTAATTTGTTGGTTTTCAAAGCCTACAGCCGACACTTCTAGTATATCCCCGATTTTGGCGGCCAAGGAAAATGTACCTTTGGCATCGGTGGATGTAGCATTGCCCGATGACATATTTTTAAGCGTAATATCTGGAATACCTTTTTGCGCTGCGTCGACAACTCTTCCTAAGAGTTTACTTTGAGCATGGAGATCTGTGTTGCCGATACCGAGTATTACGACCACGACAAATACTCCCATTGTTTTAATGGTCCGTTTGAGTTTGTTCATAATTTGTTTATCTAAATTGTTTACAACTACAAATTAGATAAACGATTACCGTCTGTATGCGTCAAAATTACCCAGGTTCAACACTATATTAACCAAGCTCAACGTTTTCCCATTTGACTATTTCAAATGAAGTTTCTCTATGACATGGCGTAAGGCCTCTGCCCATTTCGTATATCCCCCAGATAGATGAATCCCGTCGCTGGAGTAATCTGCTAAAGATAACGTACCATCCTTCTTAATAAATGTACTCGATTGCGGTGCATAGATGCACTTACCGTCTTTCACGGCCGCTTCTAGGTATCTATGGATTTCCATGTACTTGGTTCTCCGGGGATCATCTACTGTCAGTCCGACGGGTAGCGGTCCAGTCAGGATCAGTTGCGTATCCTTCATATGATTTTGGATCCATTGTTGGATCGCTATTATACCTGCTGCAATCTCTTCTGCGGTATCGCCGTCCAAGAAATTATTCACACCTATAGTCACCACGATGGCTTTGGGTGCAGCTTCTTTATATCGGCCGTTCATCAATCGCCACAGGACATTCTGTGTCCGATCTCCTGCGATCCCGGCGCAGTCCCAAGTATATGTTGAAAAAGCAGATTCAAAAGCGCTGTACCCGGGTTTATGAGGCAGATGCGACCGACTTCCCCCTATTCCTTGTGTGATGGAATTGCCCAGAAACAAAATGTCCAAGTTGTCCTTTCGGCTTTCCAGGATGCTGTCTATATCATCGTGCTCTCCCCACCATCCTCCATTGGGGTTCCAGCCCGCACCCGATCTGTACTCCGAACCGGGAACTGCAACCGTTGCAAAATTTATCTTACGTCCCTCAGCCCGCAATAGAAATTCGACAATTGGGGTCGGGTCAGGAAGACTATGGGGATGATGGCCCACGGTTGGTTTATGTATAATTTCCAAGTTCCCGCCAGCAGCAATAACAGCCTTTGCAAAAGGTAGACTATTCTCCTCAGGTGGCACAATATCGTCTTTATCTCCCACCACATGGATGGCGGGGATCTTCAAAGCTCCGATTTCCGTTGCTTTATCCAACGGAGATTGTTTGAAATCTAATGCTTGTCGCTCCGTTAGTTGGTACATCTGCTTGAAGATTTCCCAATTTTCAGGACTTCCTTTTCCCTTTCCTTTTCCTCCGGGCCAACTTTTAAAATCCAATACCGGTGCATCTGCATATACAGCGCTTACTCGATCCGGATACCGAAGTGTCCAATTGTAGATGTACACCCCACCACGACTCATCCCTTCCATAATAGCCTTGCTTTGCAAGCCAGAATGCTGTAAAAATTGGTAAAATCTATTCCAAATCTCGACCGCTTCCGCATTACCAAAGCGTTCGGAGACCTCACAATAAACAATATGATATCCTCGTTCTAACATTGCAATATCCAACTGCGGCTCATGCCCCCAAAATCGGGCTCTCCAGATCCAAGGATTTCCCTTCGCCGCCTTTTTAGGTTGTACGATCTTGGCCGCGTTACCTTCAAAGTCAAACGAGGTACAGGTGTATCCATAAAAATTTTCTCTATTTCCCTTTTTGACGTTGATGTTGGGCGTGCGGGTTATGGTTGTTTGGACGAGTTCGTACATTCTTCTTGCTACAGACGTCGCACCTATTGATGTGAGGTTCTTCTTTTCATCTAGATAGACGGCATTTGCTGACAATACAGGCGACAGATCCACTATTTCGGCTCCAGTAGCAAATGCAATATCCTGAAAAAATTGCCCTTGATCTGTAGCAATCTTTTCGCCTGAATCCTTTGACACAAGCAGCACGACCCTTGCGCCAGCCTTCTGTAAAGCGGTAAGCTTTGCTTCTAATTTTATACGCTTATCCGTTCCGTTTTTCAAAAGTAACTCATCTACATGCAAATCTAACAGCACCATATCTCCCCGCTCTGCAACTAGGTTGTTCAAATTACTCATGCCTTCACTTTCGCTAACCAATCCGGTATTTGCATATGGGTCTTTACCATTAAGCAATACCGTATATTCCTTTCCGAGCATTTCCCGAAGCTGTGCGGGGTAACTATTTTTTTGGGGCATAGACATCATTGTCCCACTCGTGAGTCGATCTCCGATGCAGTAAATCTTGCTATGAGATTGGGCATAAAGGATATTCGTCGAACACATCAGGAGCAATGTCCATTTTATAAACATCGACGCTAGCTTATTTAACATAGGATATAGGTTTTGGAGAAGAATAAAAAATGATTGCCATTATAAAAAGTGATGATGCAACTATATATCAACGATTATCATAATTATTTCGGTAAAAATCTACACTTATCTACTAAAGTATAATCTATCTCCTTAAGTTTAGTAGGTCTTGGCTTCCCATTCTTTTGGTTAAGAAACATCTCAATACCATCATGATAATCAGAAGGATAAATCGAATAATTTTGATAATGAAAAATGGCGTCTGTGACGGTAAATAATCAACTACTTTTGAATATATACTACCTAAGTTTCAATCATTCAAAAATCAACAACAGCAATCTACCAATTATTTAAATAATGATTAATATTATTAAAAAAAGTATTCGATTTGAGCATCAAGTATTCGATTTAGAAAATTAGACCGTGTGGTGATATAAGCACTATTTATACTCAAGTAACTTTCATTGAGCCCAGGTGCATCTGGATCTAGAGTCGTAAATCCTGAATTCATACAAAGATCGATTATATTACATGGATTAACATTTGGAACTATACCGGTAAAATAAGACAAATCGTAATCTTTGGTAGTAAAAAATACTTTAATCTGATCAGAGCTAACACCATGTATGCCATTTAAAAAGTCTGGTAAATATAATTGATGATAACCCCATGTTGTATTATTAACTGGGCTTAAACTATATCTTCCCAAGAACATAGCTTTATTAGTCTTAACATAACCTTCAGCTGTATAATCATCAGGCGAAATATAATATACATACATTGTTACATTTTCATCACCACTGAAAATATGTTCGATTTTTAGTGTTTTTCTCCCTAAAAGATCTGTAGTTATTTCAGGAATAGAGAAGGTAATCTCCTTTTGAGTTTCTGTTACTCCATCAGACCAATTTAAAACTATTGAACCTGAGCTTGAAGTTAGTAAAACACCATTTCTATAAAGCTTAGCATTTAATGTTGTTGTAGTCGTCCCAACTGTATTAGAAGGGGGAGGAACGCTAAAAGTATATGATCCCGTTCCAACAATTTGTGAAGTTTGTCCAGAGACTTCAACTTCCAACATAAGGCCTAATGTACTTGCTCCTGAAGGGGGGAGTAAATCGAAATGAGCTATCACTTCGCCATTGCCAACCGAAGTTTGATTCAATCTAACAAATAGCTGCCAATCGCTTGATACGCTTGCTTTTATTGATTTATTCTTTTTACTATCATCAAGCATAAGTTCTTCTTGCTTACAGGAGTAAAAGTTCAAAGCGAGAGTAAACACAAATAGTAATTTGACCAGCACATTAGTGCATAATTTCCCTTTAAATATTCCTATTTTCATAATCTATATTTTTGTTGAAATAATATCATACTATAGAAAACCAATAAACATCAAATATAGACCTGACATTTATTGGTTTGTGCAACTATTAAATAAAAATTACTATCGGTTATTCCATGAAATCCAGCTCAGCAATCGTCAGGACTTGCCCACCTCCGGTGATCTCTGTGGATGCTATCTGAACGTATCGCGCTTGTATATTTTTTGCAAATCTATGTGTTCGTTTAGTAGGGTCGTTGATTAGATTCCCAAACTCAAAATGCTCGACTTCCTGCCAATTTTTTCCATCATTACTGACTTTCAGCACACCTTTAGCCATCATTCCCTTTGCATTTTCTTTTTGTGGTGTATAGGCAAATGCGCTGAGATTATATTGCTGTCCCAAATCAATGGATATGTGCTGTGTTGTTCCGGATTCCTTAGATTGCCAGTACGTATCAGGTGCTGCATCCATGCTCATCTTTGCACTATGCTTATCGGCTTCGCTGCTGAAGTCCAGGATATGCCAGTCCTTTTTTGCTATTCCAAGCGTTTCTTCGGCGATTGCGCCAACCAATTTATCGACACTGATTGCCACAGCTTTTATCTGTCCACCCTTTACGTCTATAGGTTGCTTATATACCGGAGATTGTGCAGTAGGTTGGCTGCCATCTAAGGTATAGTGTATCTGATAATTGGTCTGGAGATTCTTGAGGATATCCTCGCCATGCGGTTTCCATCCAAATTCACTTTTCTGCGGAGATATACTGACCAGGCCGTCTATACTGCGGCTAAATGCCAATTGCGGAGGTCTTCCTGGCGTATAATGAGCCGATACATTGCTGATCACGGGAGTCGCTCTAGTGGCCAGTATTCTAAGACGTAGTCTGTCTGTGGTCACTTCCGGGAAACGTAGGATGCGTTTGTATCCGATATTGGTTGCAGTCGCTACTTCCTTCCATTGTCCATCTATCCAGGCATCAAGCGCATGTTTCTCCACACGTTCGCCATGTGTGCTGATGGCTTCCTGGACGACAAAGCGATTGAGCTTGATGGGCTGCGTGGTCGTATATGTCAATTCGGCTCCATCGCCTTTTATCCAAGTAAAAGATTCCATGTTGCTATCCAGTGTTTCCTTCGCTCCTTTGGCCCCGCGCAATAAATTTTGACCATAGGTCTCTTTTATCCGGCTTCCAACTTCGTGTAGTACCCGCACATCTTCAGGCGAAAATTTCCCGTCCCTATTTGGCGGAATGTTGAGCAGAAAAGTAGAGTTGCCTCCCACCGAACGCTCATATATATCAAATACATCATCTGTACTTCTAACTTTCTGGTGTGTATCGTCCCTGTAGAACCATCCTTCCCGGATAGACGTATTCGTCTCCGCTTGCTGATAGTGAAGATACTTGCCTTTCAATACTTTTTCACGGCTTCCTAAATCTTCATCTGTCAGGTCTATAAAATTCTGCAATCCAGCAGGATCTTCGTTGTACGGGATCACATTCCACTCTGTACTTCTTGTCCCTCCAGATTCATTACCACACCACCTGATGTCCTCTTTTCCAAAGATCACGGCCTCGGGCGCTAATTTTTTGATCAATTCACGCCAGGCAGCGTAATTATATTTTTGCCCACCTTTTGTCTTGGGATGTGCACCATCGAACCAGACCTCGTGGACAGGACCATATTCGGTCAATAGTTCGAACAATTGATTTAAGAAATATTCGTTATAGTCGTCGACTTCAAATTTGAACTGCGTCTTATTCTTAAAGGGGCGGCCTGCTACAGCACGCGGAATAGTACGTTGTGTATATTTGCTTAAATTTCCGTATAGTCCATCGGCACTTTCGATCTGAAATAAATCTGCTGGCGAAAGGTACACGCCTAGTTTAAGACCATACTTTTGACAGGAGGCTGTTAATTCTTTCAAGATATCCCCTTTTCCATCTTTGAATCCTGTAGACATAATACCGTGTGTAGTATATCTACTTTGCCAAAGAACAAATCCATCGTGATGTTTCACCGTAATGATTACCTTTTTCATCCCTGCGGCTTTCATGGCTTCACACCATTGATCTGTATCCAGATTTTTCAAATCAAAAATACGGGGATCTTCCATGCCATTGCCCCACTCCATTTTTGTAAATGTGTTCGGTCCTAAATGGATGAACGCTATAAACTCGTTCTTCAAAGCCCGATATTGATTTGCAGTGGGGACCACGTGTACCGCTTTGTTTAAGATTTCTTCAGGTGTGTCGCCTGCATTGATCTGATAGGTATTCTTTACCGGTATCTTGCCGGTACTCACTTGCGCATTTCCATATACGGAGACAAGCCCCAGCATGGACGTTAATAAGAAAGATTTATGTATGTTAATATTCATCTGATTGGTTTACATAGTTTCACTATTGAATTAGAAGAAATTCTTTTCAATGCTGCAATTTACGGGCAAACTCTCAAACAGACGAACACTATATTAACCCATAATGAGCCAATATTACCATTTCGAATCAGAGATTTAATAAATTTAAAAATTAGCATATGACTGCTTTAAATATTCATTATACTTGTATGTATATACATGAATTATTGAATAACCCTTATTATGAAACGACCTAGTTTATTGCTTTCCTGTCTTTTATTATTAGCCGTTAATTCATCCTTTGGACAACAACCTTTATATAAAGATGCCAAACAGTCCGTGCAAGTACGAACTGGAGATCTTATCCAGCGCATGACTATTGAGGAGAAGGTCGGGCAACTCCTCAGCCCACTGGGTTGGGAGATGTACGATCGTCAGGGAAATCACATTACCGTATCGGAGAAATTCAAGGCTGCTGTCGCTCAGAAGCAGATCGGGATGTTGTGGGCAACCTATCGTGCGGACCCGTGGACCCAAAAGACCCTTACCAATGGTCTTACTCCCAAGATGGCCGCCGAAGCGGGGAATGCTCTTCAACGCTATATGATTGAAAATACAAGATTAGGTATTCCTATATTCTTAGCGGAAGAGGCGCCCCATGGCCATATGGCGATTGGGACGACTGTATTTCCCACGGGTATCGGCCAGGCCTCTACTTGGAATCCACAATTGCTGAGCTCCATGGCGCAGCGGGTGGCCAAGGAAGTGCGTCTTCAGGGTGGACATATCAGCTATGGACCTGTGCTGGATCTCTCACGTGATCCACGTTGGTCCCGTGTAGAGGAAAGCTATGGCGAAGATCCGGTCCTGACGGGTACGCTGGCGGCTTCCATTATCTCGGGTCTAGGTGCTGGTCATTTATCCTCTCCCTACAGCACGATTGCTACACTCAAACATTTCGTAGCTTATGCTATACCCGAGGGTGGTCACAATGGTGCTGCTGCCAGTGTTGGGGAACGCGAACTACGTGAATATTTTCTCCCACCCTTTCGAGCTGCAGTGCAGGCGGGCGCACGATCGGTCATGGCCGCTTACAACTCCATTGACGGTATCCCCTGTAGTTCCAACAAGTTCTTGCTGACCGACATTCTGCGTCACGAGTGGGGTTTTGACGGTTTTACGGTATCCGATTTGGGGAGTATAGAAGGCATCAAAGGTAGCCATCGAATCGCCCGCGATTATAAAGAAGCCTCCGTGCTCGCACTACAGGCAGGCTTGGATGCCGATTTAGGGAGTAATGCCTATCCCAATCTAATAGCAGCTGTAAAAGAGGGAAAAATATCCGAGGCGTCAATCGACACTGCAGTATCCCGCATTTTGCGTTTAAAATTTGAGATGGGCTTATTTGAGCATCCCTATGTAGATGTCAAAAAGGCAGAGCAGGAAATCAAAACCAAGGAGCATATCCAGCTTTCGCGAGAGGTCGCGCGGGAGTCCATCGTCCTACTGGAAAATAAGAATAACATCCTACCTTTAAAGAAAGGGATGAAGGTCGCTGTTGTGGGACCTAATGCGGACAATGTATACAATATGCTAGGCGACTACACCGCGCCGCAGGCAGAGGGATCGGTCACAACCGTCTTCAAAGGCATCGCAGCGAAACTCTCTCCTGCACAGGTCACCTATGTAAAGGGATGTGCTATCCGGGATACATCTGAGAGCAGCATTCCTGAGGCTGTACAGGCGGCTATGCAATCGGATGTGATCGTCGCCGTTGTCGGTGGATCCAGCGCTCGCGATTTTAAGACCGAATACATCGCTACCGGTGCTGCTGTAGCCACATCACAGACGGTCAGTGATATGGAGAGCGGTGAAGGCTTTGATCGTTCAAACCTCGACCTCTTAGGCAAACAAATGGATTTGCTACAAGCGCTAAAGGCAACCGGCAAACCACTTATTGTCATCTATATCCAAGGGCGACCTTTAAATATGAATTGGGCTTCAACACATGCAGATGCCTTACTATGTGCCTGGTATCCGGGCCAAGAAGGTGGATCAGCTGTTGCGGATATCCTATTTGGGGAGTACAATCCTGCTGGGCGTCTACCTATATCCGTACCGCGCAATGTGGGTCAGGTGCCGATTCACTACAACCGCAAGAGTCCGCTCGATCATCGTTATGTAGAGGCTGAAGCAACACCATTGTACGCCTTTGGCTATGGAAAGAGCTATACGACCTTTGCTTACGACGATCTTAAGATCGCTAAGGACAGTAAGGGATCTGGTTACAACATTTCCTTTAGGCTATCCAATACGGGTAGTTATGACGGCGATGAAGTGGCGCAGCTATACATCAAAAATCAATTTGCATCCGTATCCCAGCCGATCAAACAGCTTAAGCACTTTGCGCGTGTACACCTTAAATCTGGGACATCTAAGCGTATCTCGTTTGTGCTTACACAGGAAGATCTTGCTATTATCAATGGGGATATGAAGAGCGCATTTGAACCGACGAGTACATTTACCATTATGTTGGGATCGAGCTCAGACAACATCCACTTAGAGCAGCAACTTGAAAATTGAACGGATGTGGATCCAGATTGATTAACACGATTATAATAAACCAACCGAAGCAAATACTCCATTATTCAAATATAATTATGCAGATGAAAAAATATGCGATTTACCTTTTATCCTGTGCTTTCCTAGCCACAGGATGCCAGTCAGGCAACAAGAGCTCCGATCTTCAATTAGCAGACCAAATACTTGCTGATACGACTTTTTCAACAGTAGATAGCCTAGCCCGGGCTGTGATAAAAGAGGGATTCAACGCAGGTAGCGGTTATTCCCAGATATGGGCTCGGGATCTCAATACATTTATTGAAACCGCTTTGGACGAACGGTCCAAAGAAGAAGTGCGAGGTGCGATCTTGCTCTTCTTTGCGCTTCAGCAAAAAAACGATGAAATGATCGACGGTTACGTTATCAAGAAGGACTTCACCTGGAATGACGATACGCCCTACTATTCTGACGCAGCTCCGGATCATGTTGGATTCAAGAATACAGTAGAGACGGATCAGGAAACTTCTCTGATCCAACTCGTGGGCAAATATGTCAATAAGACGGGTGATACGGCCCTCCTTCAGGAAAAAGTAGCCGGCATCACTGTATACGAGCGCATGGAGAAAATGGTCGATTACTTACTCCGCGAACGGTACAACGCAAAATATGGTTTGCTATGGGGTGCCATGACTGCTGACTGGGGTGACGTGCAGCCGAATGACGACTTCGGCTGCGACTGGAATGATAGCTTGTCGCACGAGGCGATCGATGTATATGACAATGCCATGTTTATGATCGCGATGGATTATATGCGGCAGATGACCACGGATAAAGATAAGTTAGCCCGTTGGGAAGGTTTGAAACAGGACATCCATAGCAATGTGAGAAAGCATCTGTGGGATACCAAGAATCAAAAATTCATTCCACATGTCTATCCAGGTGCCTCCCCGATACCCGATGGATTTGATGAGAACAGTATCCACTATCACGGCGGCACGGCTATCGCTATTGAAGCGGGGCTACTCTCCAAAGAGGAAATTGCGGTGGTCAACAAGCAAATGGTCGAGCATGTAAAATTGTCCGGTATGCCCAGCATTGGCCTTACGCTCTATCCTACTTATCCCGAGGGATTTTTCAAAGGCGGTATGTCAGCTCCATACGTTTATCAAAACGGCGGCGACTGGACTTGGTTTGGAGGTCGCATGATCCAACAGTTGATCGCCAATGGATTCGTCAAGGAAGCATATGAGGAGGTTCGCCCCATGATCGATCGTGTTGTCAAAAATCGTGGTTTCTACGAGTGGTACGGCAAAGGTGCTGTACCGAGTGGATCCGGTAAATTCAAAGGATCTGCAGGTGTCCTGACCAAAGCAATTTTACAATTCAGGGAATGGGCCACGGCCACCCAGAAGACTTCCTAAGTCCATCATCATATTCCATAAAAGTCCTACCTCAGACAGGTGGGACTTTTTTTTGTCCGGTATTTGCTTTGTGTCTCCACGCTCTTTCTTTCTTGTTTTAATACATGTATTTGCACGAATCATACATTTTCACAGCGCATATATGTATATACATTTGTTACAATAACTAATTATTTGTCAGCTTATGTATAATAATCCACTCCATTTATCAATTCAGATGGTCGGACCATTTCAATTGAAATTCCGTCAAATCAAGCTCTTACTCTCAGTAGTTACCTTTCTCCTCTTCAGCCATACTGTTTATTCGCAGACCGATGTGGCTATTAAGGGTACCGTAACGAATGAAAAAGGTGAAGCACTGGCGGGTGTCTCTGTTATTGTTAAAGGTACCGCTACCGGTACACAAACCGATACTGAGGGTAAATTTGCATTAACGGTTACTGACCCAGGGTCTACCTTATCCATTTCGTATTTAAACTACGTTAAGCAAGAAATACGAATCGGCAGCACCCGGGACTTCAATATTCAGTTACAATCTCTCGAACAGTCTCTGGAAGAGGTCGTAGTCGTCGGATATGGTACACAGAAAAAAACCTCGTTGACAGCGGCTGTTTCGACGCTTAGCGGTTCTGAGATCACACGCGTACCCGTAGCCAATTTAAGCAACGCTATAGGCGGCCGTGTCCCTGGAGTCATATTCAAGCAGAACAGTGGCGAACCTGGGAAAGATGGTGCTAGTCTGTTGATCCGGGGAGCGGGTACTACGGGTAATACTTCGCCATTGGTCATCGTAGACGGTGTACCGAGAAGTTTCAGTCAACTCGATCCCAATAGTGTGGAGAGCTTTACCTTTTTGAAGGATGCTGCTGCTGTAGCTCCATACGGGGTAGCTGGTGCCAATGGGGTCATCCTCGTCACGACAAAAAAAGGAAAGGCTGGACGTGTCAGCCTATCATACAACGGCTATTATGGCTTACAGAATCCGACTATGCTTCCCAAAATGGTGGATGCGTATGAGTATGCAACAATGCGAAATGCAGCAAATGCAAATGTCAACGCTGCCCCCGTCTATACAGAAGAGCAGCTTGCAAAATACAGGGATGGATCTGATCCCGATGTATATCCCAACCACGATGTTCTGAATGAACTCATTAATAAAAATACGCCGATAATGGGACACAACTTATCGATATCAGGCGGTAGTGACAAAATCAGATATTTTGGAGCTTTGGGGTATATGAGCCAGGACGGCATGTGGGGTCCTACTGGATTCAAACGCTACAATATGACTTCCAATATTGAACTTCAAGCGACTAGCACCACCAAGTTTGCGCTTAATCTGAATGGACGAATCGAAGAAAAAAAATACCCCGGCCGTAGTGCGGCTTCCATATTTGACCAATTGTATAGAACACCTCCGACAGCTCCACTGCTCTTTAGCAATGGATTGCCAGGCTCTTATATCGGTCGGTCTGCATATGGAAATATTTTTCAAAGTGGTTCATCAGAAGGCCAAAAACAGGTTCTGCTGTCCCAAATCAGTATCGAGCAACAATTGCCGTTTCTTAAAGGACTTAGTGCAAAGGCGGTATTCAGCTACGATCTGAATGATGTAGACGCTGCTGGCCTATCCAAGACTTGGCTGACTCCTATCCCGTACTATACCGTCGATACCAAAACGACACCTTATACCTATCCGCAAGCCGGAACAGATGGACCTGCGAAACCGTCGTATGACATGAGCTATGCGCAGAATCAAGCGCTTACCTATCAAGCATTTTTAAATTATTTGCAGACTTTTGGCAAGCATGATGTGAGTGCGACTGCGGTATATGAATACAGAAATGGCAAATTTTTAAATCTCGGTGCTGGCCGTCGAAATTACAATGTTAATATTCCGGAGATCAACAATGGCAGTCCTGTCGCTACGGATTTAAGTAATAGTGGTTCTTCAAGTGAATCCAAGCAAAATGGTTTTATTTTCAGGGCCAACTATGCTTACGACAGCCGCTATCTTTTCGAAGTTTCGGGTAGAATGGATGGACATTATGCCTTTGCTCCAGACAAGAGGTATCATTTTTTTCCGGCGGCATCTATCGGATGGCGGATTTCGAATGAAAAGTTTATGCAAGGACAGACTGCTTGGTTAGACAATCTTAAATTGCGGGCTTCCTACGGTATAAGTGGTGCTTTACCCTATATAGATGGCAATCTTGCGCTTTTCCAATACCTTTCTTCCTACGCTGCTTATACACCAAGTGCGGTGCTGGAAGGGGTCACTACACAGGGGCTTTACGAGACTGTGGAAGCCAATCCCGATATCACCTGGGAGACCGCCAAGAAAACTAATATTGGTTTCGAGCTATCGATCTATAAGGGTTTATTCAGTATTGAAGCCGACTATTTTACGGAAGACCGGAACGATATGCTTACTGCCCCACAAGTACTACTGCCTTCCGAATATGGAATAGGTGTTGCACAGCGAAATGCGGGCCGTATGAAAAATCAAGGTTTCGACTTCACGGCGAGTAGTCGATTTACGGTAGCCAATGACGTCAAAATACAGTTGAGTGGGAATTTCACTTTTGCTAAGAATAAACTTGTGGAAGTTTTTGAGAATGAGGTCACCAAAAATAATCCCAATAGAAGCCGGACGGGTAGACCTCTGGGTACGCAATTTGGCTACCGCTCGCTTGGTCTGTTTCAAGCCAGTGACGACTTAGATGGAGACGGCATCATCCAGTCTTCGGAATATGGTGTAGCACAGTTTGGCACGTTGAGACCGGGCGACATCAAGTATGAAGATATTAATGGGGATAATAAAATTACCCTGGATGACGAGGTCGAAATCGGCAAACCCACTACGCCAATCGTGATTTATGGCTTTGCTCCTTCGATTTCTTACAAGAATATCGATCTTAATCTACTCTTTCAGGGAGCTACAGGCCGAAACTTCTATATCAATGGGCAGGCAGCCTATCCTTTTTTCAACTCCGGTTCGGCGCTCAAATCGACGATGGATTACTGGACACCTGAAAATACGGATGCCCGTTACCCGAGACTTACTCCTACTCCGACGGACAACAATAGCCGTACTTCCAGTTTTTGGATGCGCAGCGGTGGCTATCTACGTCTGAAATCCATTGAACTAGGATACACACTTCCATCGACTTGGATCAAAAGCATCCAATCCGTACGTGTCTACGCTTCCGGACAAAATCTGTTGACTTGGAGTAAAGAAATTAAGGATTTTGATCCTGAGATCAGTGAATCCAATGGTAACTACTATCCACAGCAATCTGTTGTTTCCTTTGGTCTAAATGTCAATTTTTAAATCTATTTCCACATGAACAAGTTAAAAACTATACCATATGCTTTGGCTTTCAGCCTGCTATGCACTGCCCTACTTCATTCCTGTCAAAAACCAGATACGCTATTGGAGGTGGAACCTCGAGATCGCTTCTCCGACGCCAATGTCTGGACGGATAAAGGAGCCGCCGATCTATTTTTAAATGATATCTACAAAAACCTCCCTTCCGGCAATACCTGGACCGAGACGTTTGACAACTGGTCTGACAATTCGGTCTGTGGATTTGGATGGGTAAGCTCCCGCAAACAAGAAGTCTTACAGGGGATGTATACCCCTGATAATCTCTCCTTTGGAGAAATTGGTGGAATATACAACTGGGGCAACTATAATATCATCCGAAAGTGTAACATTTTCATAAAGAACATTGCGACTTCTCCATTACCAGAAGACTACAAAAAGTTACGGACAGCCGAGGTTCGCGTATTGCGTGCTTATTTCTACCATTTGCTGTGGATGGCCTATGGAGGAGTACCAATCATCACAGATGTACTGAATTCTACTCAGCAAGGGGAAGATATCTTCAGGCCCCGCAATAGTTTTGAAGAGACGTTTACCTTCATTACGAAGGAATGTGCAGAGGCTTATGGAGATCTTCCTGTCAATCCTGCTTCCGGAAGAATGTCAAAAGGTAGTGCGATGGCTATCAAAGGATGGTGCGAACTGTTTGCGAACAAGTGGACCGATGCAGCCGCTAGTAATAAGAAGATAATGGACGAGCTCCAATATGACCTGCATCCCGAATATGGTGCATTCTTTCTGACCAAGGGTAATGAGAGCAAAGAATCCATTATGTACAAGGAATACATCCCAGGCTCCAGTGCTACAGGTGGCAATATAGAAGGTATATTTGGTCCTACATTCACTGCTTCCGGAGCGGAGACCAGCTGGGGAGCTGTCAATCCAACACAGGAATTGGTTGACGACTACGCGATGGAGAATGGTAAACCCATTACTGATCCTACTTCAGGCTATAATCCGCAGGATCCGTATAAAAATAGGGAAAAGCGCTTTTATGAATCGATCGTATATGATGGCTCGTACTGGTACAACGATAACATCTATACGCGTCAGGGGATCGGTAGTAAAAATGAGATTGATCTGGCAGACAAAGATGATGCGACACAGACGGGCTACTATCTGCGCAAGCGCTTGAGTGATAAGATCACCCTAGGTGCTCCGAGCTGGGATGGCTATACCAGTCCGCAGAATTATAGTTTCTTCCGATTTGGAGAGGTATTATTGAATTATGCGGAGGCGCAAAATGAAGCTGCAGGCCCTGATGCCACGGTATATGCGGCGATGAACCGTATCCGAAAACGCGCTGACATACCGGACCTTCCAGCAGGACTTTCGAAAGACGAAATGCGCGTCATTATACGCCGCGAAAGACGCATTGAGCTCGCGTTCGAAGACAAACGTTGGTGGGACCTGATCAGATGGCGTATTGCAGAAGTCAATCTGAATAAGCCAATGCATGGTATTGCCATTAAGGAAGAAAATGGGGTATTAAAATACAACAAAATAGAAGTTTTTGGTCTCCCAAGAAAATTTGATCCTAGCAAAAACTATCTATTCCCGATACCGCAGTCGGTGATCGATCAAAACAAAAATCTAAAAGGGCATCAAAATCCAAACTATTAGATCTCTTCCATAAAAAAGAGGTGCTATTTCATAAATAGCACCTCTTTTTTTGTCTTCATAAAGTCTCCTCTTTCTTAATAAATGCTAGTCGGATCTGTTTTCGATTGCTCTTTGTCCGTCTTTATCAACAAATCTTTGATTTGCTCCGGATTTTGCAGGGCTGTTGGATTGAAATCGTTGCTATTCATATACGCTAATGTAGAGATCAGCAACTGCTTCGCAACAAAGCGCTCCTCCAATTTCTGCGATAGGTCTATGGATACCAACATCAGCTTACCATCTCCTACTTTCGCTTCATAAGCCAAAGCCAATTTGCGGTTATTGGCAAAATTATCCACCATCTGAATCACTGCGTTTCCTCCAGTTAGTGAGTCCACGATCATCGTTGTGGAATTGATATTCAGATCCCACCACTGCCAATTGGTATGTAGATCTGTTGGAAATTCTTTGAACATCTTATGATTTGGATCTACTAACATCCCCATTGTGCCCGCTTGCTTCGGAAAATGCACGGGGCTCCAGAATACCGGGACAAATTTTCCTTCCAGACCTTTTATCTTTTTCCAATCGGGATTTAACAGGACTTTCTTCCCCTGTTGAAGCCATGCGAATGCCTCGGTCATATCCCGGGTGTAATGCACATTTCCAAAAGAGACCTTTTGTGCTGCGGGATATACCCATATATCCCATTTATTGGTATATGTAGTGCCCTTCAATTCGACTTCCACTAACAATTTGGATGCTTTGATGACATCAGCCAGATCAAACTGTACCTGCCCTATTTCCTTGTTATAGCCGTTGGCCAGATTGCCGGCAACTGTACCCGTTTTCAAAAGCCTGTCTCCTTCTTTGATCCGCCAAATGATCTCTTGATTTTGAAGTATCTTGCCTCCATAATTGGACACTGCTATCTGCGCTTCAAACCGTTCTGAATTTGTGTAAGTTGCCTTTGGAAAATGCAGTAAGGGCACGATCGGTGCATTAAACTGGCTGAATGACCGAGCATCAATTACGCCTTTGCTGTCCCAAAAGGCATCCAGCAATCCCACCAACGCCGTTCCCTGTCCGGGAAAATCATGGAGGTCCAATAGTTGAAATCCACTGATCCCACCAGTCTTGAGCGATCTTTCGATCTCCTCTTTGTATAATATGGCGGCTAATTTTCCCGACGCTGCTGTAAAATCGTCAGCTTGCTCCAGCATCCCTTTCTTGGCCAGATCGTTTTTTACCGCTTTAAAATTAATAGGGTCTAATACCCCTGTATATTTTCTGATCTCTTTCAGATTGGGGTACACAGCATACTGCCCGATCTCGTGTGTCACTATTGGCACCTGAAAATTGGCTACGGCTTTTTCATAATTCGTATCGAAGGCCGGTGACTTGGAGTTGAATACGCCCTGCCCTCGTACCCACCCATCTTTGGTGTATTGGGTGATCAAAAAATCGTCGTTGTATTCCGGTCGATCTCCATGTCCTCCTTCAAACGTATAAGAAGTATTCGCGTATAAGTGTCGATCATCTACTCCTTTTAAGGAATCCACTAGTTTATTCAGGGTCTTAAAATCCCCCTGAAGCTCGTTGCCCATGCTCCACATCATGAAAGACGGATGATTACCATACTCCCGGATCATACGAGCTGCTTCCTGATAGAGAAACGCGGTTGTAGGCGCATCCTGGCCGATGGTCAAGGACCATACCGGAAGCTCTACCTGCAGATACACACCGATCTCGTCAGCGACTTCAAATGCAGCCTTTGGTGGGCACCAAGAATGAAATCGGATGTGGTTCAATCCCCACTCCTTTGCCGTCACAAAGACTTTCTTCCAGCCTTCTTTATCCATTGGAGGATGTCCTGTTAATGGAAAAATATTACATTCTAACGTACCCCGCAAGAATACAGGCATGCCGTTCAATTCAAAAGCATTCCCATTTGAAACAAATTTGCGTATTCCAAAATTTACTGTTTTCCCGGCATTATGCTTTTTGGTTTTCAGCAGGATCTTACAGGTATACAATTCTGGGGTAAATTCGCTCCAGGTCTTTACATCTCCGGCTATCGGATACTCGTATTCCAGTTCTGTCACGCCATTGTTCAGAACTAATTGTTTCTCAGGATATGCTGTATTTGTAGCCTGCTGTGCGATTGTCACGTTGAGCTCAGCCTTGATCGCTTTACTATCTGTGTTATGCGCTTTGGCTTTTATTTTAACGATTTTTTTAGCTAGGTCAGGAAAGATCTGCACATCTGACAGGTATACCTGATCCAGTACCTGCAAGCTCATCTCCCCAATAATACCATTCCAGATAATCTGGGTATGATCGGTGTACGCATGTCCCATATTGTCGGTACTGATGTTAAAGAGCTTACGATTATCCACTCTAATGGTGATCTGCTGCTCTTTTCCGGCCTTTATATAAGAGGTCAGATCGTAAAAATGCGGTGCAATCAGGCTATTTTCTTCCATTTCAACCTTTTGTCCCTCCACCCAGATATTTGTTTTCCAGATGGTCCTTTCCAGCTTTAAGATCACCCTTTTCCTATCCCAAGCCTTGGGCACAGTGATCGCTTTGCTATACCACGCTGCACCTAGATACGCGTGTTTGCGTGTCAGGTGGGACAGTTGTGGTTTCTGCAGGTCTGGCTTTAGGGTATTTGCCTTTCCAAGGCCGGCATCATCTGTCGTACCTGGCAACTGCATCGACTGTTTAAAATATTGTCGGGACCAGCCCTGCTGCTCGCCAATATCCAGTGAGTCCAGAGCAACCGACCATTTGCCAGAAAGATCTAACTTCTCTTGAGCATGTACGGCAGTGCCTATCATCAAGCCATTTAAAAGCAGGCCGTACTTCAGAAAATTCTTGGTTGTTATCATATTTTTTGCTTATTCCTTGTTCAACTTTGTGCATTCCATATCAACACAAATTTACCGCTCATATAGCGACACAAGCAATAGACAAAATACTCATAAACATGTATAAAAGCAGGATAAGGGTGAACTGAATTTACACATTCCTACGGTAACCCAGCTCAGCCCCACCACTCAGCGGTAAATTAACACCGGTGATAAATCGCGCTTTATCGGACAGTAGAAATACACATGCATCAGCGATCACATCTCCTTCCGGGCAGTATCCTAATGCATGAATGTCTTTCAAAAAGTCAAATACTTTCTGCGGATCGGGTTGTTCATAGGCCCATGTATGCAGCATAGGCGTCATTACCGCTGCTGGAAGCACTGTATTGACCCGTATGCCGTCCTTTGCATAGTCCAGTGCCATGGACTTGGTCAGGGCATTGATAGCACCTTTGGTTGCCGAATAGGCGGCGTGGTTTTCCTGTCCAATTTCACCAACCAGACTTCCCGTGTGCAAGATACATCCTGTTGCAGCTTTTAGATATGGGTAGCCATGGCGGGTGGTCAACAAGATGCTTTTAATGTTAACATTTATCAGCAGGTCCCACTCCGCATCCGTAGTCGTATGCAAAGGCTTAGAAGGCGACCCCACACCTGCATTGTTGTGAATGGCGTCCAACCTTCCAAATTTGGCGATTGTCTTTTCAATGCTTTCCCGCACGTCTATATCTTTTGACACATCGCAGCAGATGCCCAGATGATCGTCGCCTATTATTTTCATGGTTTCTGCCACCTCCTGTTCTTCCAGACCAATGACTGCCACGTATGCTCCAGCAGCGACATAAGCCCGGGTGCAGGCCAATCCTATACCTGCTGTACCTCCGGTAATCAAGATCACCTTGTCTTTCAATTCACTCATTGACTAATATTCCTTATCGAGCCGTTGGGCTCCGTTTATCTCTAAATTTCATCTTCGCACCAGCATGGCCAGATGCTATAGTAATTTCTCTAAATTAATGCTTTTTCCCGGTGTTAACTGGAATTCCAATGTGCGGTTGTTGTATTTTATTTTACAAGTTGTCTTGTGCATTGCTTTAGCAGAAGCCGACTCCAATTTACCCCCTTTCCATTTCATATCCACTTCTATCGCCCCTCTGGCCTTTAGACCGGATATTTCACCTTCTGCCCAATTTGTAGGTAGTGCAGGGAGCAACTCTATAAAGTCTTCATGACTTTGCAAAAGCATCTCTGTCATTCCGGCAATGACGCCAAAGTTTCCATCAATCTGAAATGGCGGGCAGGCGTCAAACATATTGTAGTATGTACCACCGCCACCATCGTACTTCGTATCCATGGATGCAGTCGGCCGCAATTGTTTGTTGAGCATACTCAACGCCCGATCCCCGTTGTGCAACCTTGCCCATAGTGCTATCTTCCACGCGTAGGTCCAGCCCACACCATCGTCGCCCCGCTTTTCTAAAGACAGCTGTACAGCCTTTGCCAGATCCGGTGTACGAGCTACGGTAATTTCGTTGCCGGGATAGAAGGCAAACAGATGGGACAGATGCCGATGTGCGGGTTCCACTTCTTCAAATTCATGTGCCCACTCCATCAACCTGCCGTCACTGCCGATGGTAGGCCTCGCCAACTTACCCATTGCCGTCTGTACCTTTTGCACGAATGCAGCATCCTTATCGCGAAGTATCTTGGCCGACTGGAGTGTATTCTCAAACAAGTTGTAGATCACTTGCTGATCGTGTGATGGCCCCATACTAATCTGTGCTACAGACCCGTCGGGAGCCTTAAATGAATTTTCGGGTGAGGGCGAAGGTCCCGAGACCAACAGTCCCGTTTTGGGGTCAGCAACGAGCCAATCCAGATAGAATAGACAGGCTTCCTTCAAAATGGGATAAGCTTTGGTCAGATAGGCGTTATCTCTGGTAAATGCATAGTGCTCCCACAAGTGTTGCGCGATCCACGCTCCACCACCGATATGCATACCCCAGCTTGCACTTTCGCCAGGTGAAGTATAGCCCCATACATTGGTGATGGGATGCAATACCCATCCGGCCATCTGATATTGTGTGGCCGCTGTCTTCTTGCCCGGTGCAACGATCGTAGCGATCAGATCCAGGAGTGGTCTGTGCGATTCAGAAAGATTGGTCACCTCCGCAGGCCAGTAGTTCATCTGTACGTTGATATCCGTGTGGTAATCACCATTCCAAGGTGTCTGTATCTTATTGGCCCAGATCCCTTGCAGATTGGCAGGAAGTCCGCCATCCCGAGACGACGAAAGCAGAAGATATCTGCCATATTGGAAATACAGCGGGTATAGCACCTGTTCGTTGCCGGACTGCTCATTATTAGCCATCAAGGCATTGGTAGGCACGTCATTGGAGGCTTTCCCTAATCGGAAATCTACCCGCCCCATAAAGGCTGAGAAGTCGGCGATATGCCTTTTTTTAAGGTCAGCATAAGAGCGGGCCGATGCCTTTGCAACAATCTGGCGATGCTCTTTTTCAAAGTTCGGATTCTTATATACCGGATAGGCTTGCTTATAGTCTGTCTTTGCAGTCACAATCAAGGTAACTGCATTGGCATCATTGATCTGGATCCCCTTCCCTGTATTGCTGATCCTTCCACCTTCTAATACTGGGGTCACCTGTGCCCTATACCGCATGCCTTGTCCACCACGTCCATCATCCATTGTACCCGACATCTGCAGGTTATTATCCACGACAAGGGTCTCAAACCGTTCGGGTCTATCCAGATCTACAGCGACATCAATGGCGCCAGGACGGTCTGCCGTCAGACGGATCACGATGGCCTTGTCGGGGTGGCTTGCAAATACCTCTCGGGTATAGCGGATCCCATTCTGCGAAAAAGTTGACAATACCACACCTGTCATCAAATTCAGTTCACGATAATACTGCTGATGAGGCGCGTCTGTCCCGAAATCCAATCGCAGATCACCTAATGTCTGAAAGCAACCGAAGGGTACATTGGCACCGTTACCGTGTCCCGATCCCTTTCCTTTTGTGATCTGGGTCTTATTTGTCAGCGCTGTTGCCTCCTTGTACCTGCCCTGAAAAAGTAGTTCCCTGATTTTTCCCAACGATTCCGGCGCAGCAGGGTTGTCCCCATCATCTACACTTCCACTCCACAAGGTCATCTCATTGAGCTGTATACGCTCCTGATTGACATCACCGAAAATCATCGCTCCCAATGACCCATTACCTACCGGCAATGCCTTCAGCCATTCAGGATCGCTATCCCAAGCACTTGCAGCATCCTTGGAAAGCGCATTTGCGGGGCTCTCAAACCAGATCTTATTTGTCTTGCTTTGTTGCGCTTGCGTACCAGAGGCACCCAGACACAGGACGGCCAGATAGCAAACCAATCGTTTAGTATGTTTCATCTGCTTTATTTTTGTTGTTATGGTTTTCCTTTATCGTTCGTTAGTACATTGCTACTGTTCAAGACGCGTTCAGCAGCCTATATGCGGCTTTAATCTGTATGGAATATCTCCTCCATGTCCGACCATATCGCTCCTTTTGCAGCAGCGTCGGGCAAAGGTATCTGGCAGGGATCCGTCTCTTTCCACCAGCGTTGGGTCTCCGGATCTTCGCCCATCTTTTTCATATCCCCGTCAAAGTCATCGCCTACATACTCAAAATAGCTGAAAAGGTAATTCTTCCCCTCTATCTTCTTCAGATAAATGGAGTAATTCTGGATATTGCACTCTTTTATCCGTTTCAGTACCGATGGCCATGCAGCAGCATGTAGCTGCTTATAGGCTTCCATTTTATCCTCTCTGAGCCCAGTCACAGATGCATATCTCTTGATGGTACCCGATGGTCTAGATTCTAGACAAGCACTACATAGGCTTGCTATTGTAAAGCCAATCAACAGCAGACCGAAAATGATTTTTTTATTTAAATATTCCATACAGAACAATCACTATAACTAACAGTAAACCAGATAATATTCTATAATTTCCAATTCCCTTCCATGCAACTCCTCTTAATGGTTCCAGGGGATCTTTCCAATACAATTCCTGGCTCGCTGCAGTGTGCTGTACGGGGTAACGATACGAGAGAACAACCTGTGTCAGGACACAGGCCAAAAACAGGTAGAAAGCCATTATCATAAAGGGTACTTCGCCGATCCAGGTGGTCGGAAACAACTTATTGGCGACAAATACGATCACGCCCAAAGCAGAGCCTATCCATAGCGTCCATTTGGCGGATTCGGCAGACGCCTTTTTCCAGAATACCCCCAAGAGAAATACACAGGTAATGGGAGGCGCAATATGCGCAATTACATCGTTGATCCCATTGAAGATACTTTCATAGCGGTCCAATAACGGCAACAATGCCAACGAGAACGCCATTGCGACCACTGCCGAGACCTTGCCCGCCCTTATCAGCTGCCGATCGGTAGCTGCGGGACGCTTTTGCTTGTAGATATCATAGCTGACCATCGTCGATATCGAATTGAGGGCGCCTGAGATCTGGCTCATTAAGCCTGATAGCAGAGCGGCGACCAACACGCCGATTAATCCCGAGGGCAGCAATTGTGTGATCATCAGCGTATAGATACCTTTGGAATTGACATTTCCGGATGCATCGATACCTAAGCTTGTCAGATCTAATTGCCTTGTTTTGAACAAAGTATAGGCGAACAGTCCCGGTAAGACAAAAATGAAGACTGGAAGGATTTTGATAAAGCCACAAAAAAGCGCGCCCACTCGTCCATGATTCTCATCCTTCGCTCCCAATACGCGTTGCACGATCGTTTGATCGGCACACCAGTACCAGATTCCCAATATAGGATAACCCAAAATCACGGCATACCAAGGCATGCCACTGCTGTCTCCATGCGAACGCAACATAGACAGACGCTCCAACTGTCCTTCATCTACCAGCACATCCCGCATGGATGTCCATCCTCCCATCTTGTCATAAGCGGCAAAGCTGATGATAAATGCTCCTGCTAGCAATACAATGGTCTGGATGGATTCGGTAATCACTACTGCACGTAAACCTCCTAGTATAGTATATATTCCGGTAATAACACATATTACAGTAATACTCAAATACATATTAAATCCAAACAAGGTCTTCAGCACAATCCCTCCGGCCAACATGGAGAAGGCGATGTGTATCACGATAGCCGACACGATAGAGATCATGGTCAACCATTCCCGGCTCGCCTTATCATACCTCCGCTCCAAAAAATCGGGTAAGGTCGAGACGCCTGACTTCAGATAGAACGGTACAAAAAACAACGCGAGTAAGATAAGCGTAAAGGCGGCCATCCATTCGAAGTTGCCATTCAGGAGCCCCGTATCGAATCCACTCTGCGCCAGACTGACCAAATGTACCGTCGAAATATTCGTTGCAAAGAGGGCAAGACCAATCGCTGGCCATTTGAGGGATTTACCTGCCAAGAAGTAATCACTGGCAGCACCTGTTTTTGCTTTCTTCTGACTCAATCCGGCCCATATACCCACTGCCAAAATGAGCAGAATATACAGTACGGCAATCGTCAAATCTATAGATCCTAACATACGCTTATGTTTTTAAAGTAAATCACAACTACTGCCCACTTCCATTGGCGTCTTGTATACGCCACCTTCGATCTGTACAGGATGGACAAAATGCGATTTCAAGTGTGGAATATGTTCTAAGAATAAGGCTTCATGTCCCATCGATATGTGATTGAACAGCACCAAATGCTGATGCAACTGCCCCATATCACCCACGTGGGGGACTACCGGAATATTATATTTTCGGCACAGCAGACTGACGGATATAAATTCACTTACGCCGCCTACACGCACCGCATCTACCTGTACAAATCCTGTAGCCTGTAGCTGTAAATAGTTTTTAAACAGAATTCTATTCGGGACATGCTCTCCCATGGCCACCCTTATGGGTGCTATCGCTTCAGATAGCGTCCTATGCGCCAGGACATCGTCCGGATGGGTCGGTTCTTCTATCCAATAGGGATTCATCGCTTTGAGTTCTTGGCAGATGGACAATGCCTGGGGAAGTGTCCATTGTTGATTGGCATCCAACATGACTGTCGCCCCATCACCGGCTACCTCGCGTACAATGTGAGCGCGCTTGATATCCCGAAGTGGATCCGTACTGCCAACCTTGAGTTTCATTGCACTAAATCCGTTGTCTATCGCCCGGCGACAATTTTCCCGAACCTGCTGGTCCGAATAGTTGAACCAGCCGACAGAAGTATCGTAGCCTGTATATCCGCGGTCCAATATCCCCATGCGACTGCTTTTGTCGGCCAGATTAGTCTCCAATAAGGCGATGGCCTGCTGGGGTGTCAGCTCATCCTCCAAATAGGATAAATCCAATGTGTTGACGATCTCGGTTGCAGTGAGGTCGGTCAACAGTTTCCAAAGCGGTACCTGTCTGGTTTTGGCCCATAGATCATAGCACGCATTCGTGACGGAAGCCAGTGCCAGATGTACGATACCCTTGTGGGGGCCCAACCACCTAAACTGCTGTTCATTGCTCAACGCATTGAATATTCGGCCAAAATCGGCCATCGTCTCTTCTATTCCTCTCCCTAACAAGCGCTCCGCATAAAAAGCTGCCGCCTTACAGACCAAGTCATTCCCTGCCCCAATCGTAAAAGCCAATCCGGTACCTACCCGACCTTTCTCATCCACCAATCGCGTCACCGCATAAGAATAGATTGGATCTTTATGCACGGCATCACTCCCTGCTCCTGTATTTAAAGGAAAACGCTTGTCCTCGATATCGAATTTCTTTATCATGTATTTATTAATCTTTTTTTGAATTGTTTATCTAATTTTATTGCTTGTTACTGCTTACTATTTATTCCTAAATGCATTTTATATAGAGCTGCAGAAACGATAAAGATGTATATATTATTCTTTTAAGTGTTATGGTTTACTATTGTCATTGGTTATTTTTCAAGGATAAAATTAAAGCAAATTAGAGAATGCAACTAGCGGTTTATTAGTCGATCCTTACGTTATATTGACCAATCGATACTTGGATAGCGTCAAAATAGATCCATATACCTTCAAGCCTCTCGATAAATTAGCATAAAAAAAAGTGCCACCCTATATGGATGACACTGTCGGAGCATTATTTAAGTCTGGATCTTTCCTATTGCTTTTCTAGAATCTTACATCTTATCACTTATATTCTAACCAGGCTGTGGCTTCACAATCTTGATCGCTCACAAATCGGATCCATCTGGCTTGGAAGTCGGCAGGAAAGCTGAACTTGAACGTTTTTCCACTCTTTACGGCTAAGGTTTGGTACTTCATCCAGTTACCATCACCTCCGGGGTCTACTTCTAAGGTAATATGGACCGTACCCTTGGCATTGTGGGATAGTTCCAAGGATTTCCGATCATAAAACCCGATTAGATAAGGGTCTGATGCCATTCCTTTTTGTACTGCTGTCTTGGCCCAAGGACCTCCATGGCCTGTGGGCTTGCCCAGTTTCCATAGATCATCGATCACACCTGCCCATACTGCAGCTTTCTTATCCGAAGACGTATAAATATGTGCTGGATTAGCTGATGAATTATCCAGATCCACACCTGTCATGATCAACATGCCTCTGTAGGAAGCATAGTCGTTGATCTTAAAGCCATGCGAGGATATAGGTCTGATCTTGGCATACCCGTCTGCATTTTCAGCGGGCAACTCGTAGAAAGTACCATGCAAACTAAATAAATCGCGTTCGGTAGCCACTTCCCTACAGATCCTGAGCGACCCTTCGTTGGTCAATGCCGTAAACGAACTGTCTCCGAGGGGCAATCTCCAACGCCGCCCTTTGTCGTCGACAATCAAAGCAGAAGACTCCTCCATATGAACGACCTGCTGCGGGATTGCAAATTTGGATGCTATAAATTGTTCCGTTTTAGCATCTGATCTGGCGATCAGATTAAACTTGTCATCCATTTCATAGTAACCTACTTTGGTCTTCTGTCCTTTAGCGTCGTAGTCATAAGCGACCAGCCCTAGGCTTCTGCGATTCTGCCCTAGGCTATATAAGAGTCCGCCTGCAAACTCTGCATCGGTTGATAGACCTGTAAATATTTTATCCGCGACTGCTTTGCGTGCATCTGTATCATGATACGTAAAGTGTACGCTTACATTCGCATCCTTATCTGTCTTTACCCGTATCCACTCACCCTTTTGTTTTGCAGAGAAGACATTGTGGAGTGTTTCTCCTGGCTTTAATGTGTATTGCCCCATTTTGGTCCATTGTCCATCTCCCTGCAGATCGACCTCCGCCGTCAATAGAATAGTGTTGTCGCTATGGTTGTGCATCCAGACTGTACGACTCTTCCATCCCGCAAACAGCATCGGATCGGAATAGACACCAGCTTTTACATCATCCTTCTGCCATACCGATCCCTCAGCCGCATTGGGGCCTAACTCATCTACAATATGTGGATCTGTAAACCATAGGTTGGAATGCGACTGTCCTGGTCCTTCTATACTGCCTTTAGCCTTTCGTTTGTTTAGGAACTCTTTCTCTGCGGAGTCATCCGTACCAAAAACTAATTGGTCATTCCACCGTGCAAAATCGCCTATAACCTTCAGATATGCCTTCCTTGGGCGTATTCCAGCGCTTGTTTTGGTCGTCAAGCTCCCTGGGAACGACCAAAACATTCCATGCATGGTCATTAGGTAATCGTCTTGCCCTTCTTTCCCTATATTGCGGATACGAGGCCACTCGGTATTCCAGCCGTGCGCACCATCGTAGCTACGGCTCGCCTTGGGAAGTCTAAAGAAGGTCCATTGCCCCTCTCCACGTACACCGAGCAGGATCGATCGGTGATCCCAGCCCGTCGCCCAGATGGCATCTGTCTTTGGATTGGCATTACCCATCACTCCCCCAGGACCCGTTACTTCGACAAATTGGTTACGTCGGATGACCTTCCACTTTGTACCGTCCCATTCTGACAGACTACCCGATGGGGTATCAAATTCTTTAAGCGCTTTATCCCCATACTCCCCATTATTACTGTAGACCAATACCCCTTGGCCGGAATACAATCCTTTACCATGGTATCCCGGTAAATCTGCTGTAGGTACATTACGCCTATCGGCAGGCTTTAGGTTCGTGTCGGAATATAACCACCTGACACCTAAGGTCTGGACATCCACTTCATAAAATCCTTCTTCCATGGTGCCGTGGTATATCTTGTTGGTCGGATCTGTCAGGTGACGGGCTGTCCCTGTAATCCTTCCCGGCATATCTTTATAAGGGATCACACGCACTTGTCCTTGCTCACTTATAGCATACGGCCCCATAAAAAGCTGTTTGCTTTCCTTATGGATCATCCGGTTGGCAGGTGTCCCCCCGACGCTTTCCTTTCGAATGGTCTGGTTTAGGTTTGCATCGATTTCGTATAGCTTATCCGATGAGCCGTGTGGCAAATGGGGCCCATATGTGATCGCCCAGAGCTTGTTTCCCCATGGCATTACAGCACCTGTTCCGGCCTCGCCTTCATTATTGTACATCGCCAGATGTGGATAGATACCGCTGACGGACTTATAGTGTTGTTTCTGTTGCTGAGCGCCTGCTTGCTGATATATTATTGTGCCCGATAATAATAAAGCATATGTCAGTTTATTCTTCCAAAAAGTAATGCGATTTTTCTTTAATTCCATCATAGATTGATTCATGTATCCGTTTAAAATTGGGTACCATGTCGTATATTAGTGAGTATACAACATGCCACTTGAGCTATTAGTTATATATTAGTAATTTGGATTCTGTTCGATATTAGGATTTATTCGTCTTTCGACAGCAGGTATAGGCCATAGATACTGTCTTGTTTTATCAAATTTACGCTCGATAAGCACTTTGACATCACTGCCAAAACTCGTGTAGTCTGCTATACCTCTATCATCAATCGGTGTGACTCCAGGAAATGGCCACTTACTTCTATCCTGTTTAGCCGGGTCTGGTAGGCCTATAACGGGCTTCACCAAAGCAAACTCTGCCAATCGCCATCTGATCAGATCCATGTAACGTAAGCCTTCTTTGGCAAACTCTACTCTACGTTCACGACGGATCACTTTCATTAACTCGACTGCATTTAAGGTTTTAATAGCGGGATAAGCGGTAACAGCCTCTGTATTTTTTTGATAAGCGCGTGCACGGATGGTATTGATCGCTTTCAACACAGATTCATCCACTTCATTTAACTGTACCTTTGCTTCTGCATAGGTTAACAAAACTTCCGGATAGCGAAAAGCAATGAAATCATTGTCCTCCACCAAACGATCTGCCCACGATTGATCGATACCTTTTTTCCATAAAAACCCTGTGTAACTTGCAAATGCTGCCACTCCTCTAGAGTCTTTGTTGCTCACCTGACGACCAAATTTGGAGCTGTAGACCGTTAAAGAGTCTGGATGTGGACTATAATTAAACCCTAACCATTGCGTATCGAATGGAACTACAGTTGCTGACAATCGGGGATCTCTGTTTGCAAAGGGATTTTTTGGATCGTAGACAGACGACTCGTCAATTGGTTTTCCATCGCTTCCTTCAAAAGCATCTACTAGGTCGCGTGTTGGCAACCACGCACCAAAACCACCCGCATTGCGGGATATAAAATCTTGTACATAAGCCGCTCCGTTATTGACTTTATCAGCTTCACTTCGAGGAATACATAAGATCATTTCTTTAGTCAAACTTCCCTGCTTTGAGAAAACAACACTAAAGTCACTGTGGAGCTGGTAAATACCTTTATCTGCTAAAGTGATGATCTGAGCGGATGCATCTTTAGCCACTTGCCATTCCTCCATATATAGAGCTAAACGAGCTTTAATGGCTAAAGCGGCTCCTTTGGTCAAGCGTTGCACACTTCCTCCAGAATAGGATTCGGGCAGCACAGCAGCAGCTGCGTCCAATTCATTGAAGACAAATTGCATAATCTGTTTCTTGTCTGTGCGGCCTTTGCCGTAAGATTCCTCCAGCGTCAACACATCTTCAATAAAGGGTACATCGCCGAAATGGGTGATTAACTTCGCATATTGGTAAGCCCGGATGACCTGCATCTCTGCAGCTAATCTACTGATTACATTTGCAGCAGTATTACCTGCGGCTTTATCCTTATTTTTCATAAAAGAGTTGACCCTGGCGATAGCTTTATAACAGACCAGCCAATATTCACGTACATTTGAATCTTCGGAAGTCATCGTACCTCCAATCACGGCATTTGTTAACTGTGCTCTATGCCATTCATTGTCCGAGTACAATTCATTGTCATTTCCCCAAAAATTCAAACGGTACAGGTCATTTACCGCCATTTCCAGCTCCGTTTGATTGCGGTAAAAATTTTCGTTGGTCGCTTCCGAGAGTGGATTGAGAGCCAATTTGTGACAAGATGTAAATGTGGATGTAAGCGATAATGCAATTATATAGATATATTTTTTCATGATTTGATCTTTTAACGGTTTCTAAAATCTGACACTTGCTCCAAACAAAAATGTCCGTGTGATCGGATAAGCATAGTTGGCTGCTTCTGGATCCAAATATTTCGGAAATTTACTTTTCGATAACAGATCATTGACAGCGGCATGAATCCGTAAGCTTTTAATGCCTACTTTGTCCATCATCGTATTTTTGATCGTATACCCCAAGGTCAGGTTTTTGATACGGAAATAGGCCCCGTCAATCAACCAATGATCGGAAAGCGCATAGTTATTACTGTTGGATACACGGGAAAGTCTCGGGTATATCGCTTGTAGATTCTGTTCTGCTGTATTGGAATTGCTCCAGTATTTACCAACAAGTTCTTCTGGCATATTTCCAAATGCTTGAGCAAAAGGCTGGATCACTTCACTGTTGAGACGACTCAGCTTTTTCCCTACTCCTTGAAACACCACACCGAAGTCGACATTTCTATAATCTAGACGCAGGTTTCCACCATATTGAAATCGGGGAAGTGCACCTCCTAAAAGTACTTTATCGTCAGGTGTGATCTTTCCGTCCTGGTTGATATCGACATACCTAAGATCTCCCTCTTTTGTATTCACATTCATAACCGGAGCTCCCACCAGCTCTTCTGCTGTCTGAAATATACCGTCGTACTTATACCCAAACCATTCGTTATATTCACTTCCTTGACGGATAATCTGATCGCCCAAAAATTCAGTTCCTTTTAGATTGGATATTTTGGATTTGGCATCGGAAATATTAAATGCGGCACTGTATTTTAATTCACCAATTTTATCGGACCATCCTAACTCGACCTCCCAACCTTTAACCCCTAGCTCTCCTGCATTCTGATTTGGCTTATCGTAGCCCAGATACAGAGGGATATCCAAGGGTAGTAAAATGTCGTAGGTTTTTTTATGATAATAGTCTGCGGACACAGATAATCGAGAATCCAGGAAAGCCATATCGACCCCCATATCTGTGGTCTGACTGGTCTCCCATGAAATATCCTCAACAGCATAAACCTGCTGTCCCCCACCTGTCAACGGGACGATTTTTCCATTTTGGTAAAAGAGTGCATTTGTAAAATCAATCTGTGCTTGATAAGGATAGTAGCTATCGCTACCATTTCTGTCTAATAAGCGTTCATTCCCCGACCTACCCCAAGAAGCGCGTAATTTCAGAAAATTCACGGTTTTACTGTCTTTTAAGAAGTTTTCCTCTGTTAGTACCCATCCTCCAGAGACAGAAGGATAAACCGCCTGTCTATAGGCATCTGCAAATCGGGATGAGCGATCGGCACGGATATTTCCCTGCAAGTAGTAGCGACTTTTATAATTATACTGTACGCGTCCAAAGAAAGAGTGCAGTGCGGACTCGTTTGCAGATCCGGAATTATCTCTGAGATCCGTTGCTCCAACATTTAAATAGGGAAATCCCAATAACGCGAACCCCTGTCTTGAAGCACCTAAACCTTCGTATCGTCTATAATTTTCTTCAAAACCTGCGAGTACGTCGAAATTATGAGCATCGTTGATGGAGTGGGTGAAATTGGCCAGTAATTGTGTATTGATGCTATAGTTTTCAGGACGTGATTCACTGAGTGAAGTTCGGGCTCTATTTTGTGCGATGATGCGCGAAGGGTCTTTTAAATCCGTGTATTCTATTTTCTTAGTATAATCTTTGACCTTATCAAAGTCAAGGATCGGCGCTATTTGTGCTGTGAGTGTTAATCCTTTTACGGGTTTATAATTTAAGGCTACGCGAGCGGACAGTTGATTAAGTTCACTACGCTTCGTTCCTCCTACATTGATTTCTGCCAAAGGATTGTCACCATCTTTGCCAGGTGCATAACGTCCATCTTGATAATAATCATCGTAATATGCAGGAAATGTCCGGCTCTGTGATATCACACTGTAAGGTACTTCATTGGTATTGGTACGCTTATAACCGAGATCTAACTTGAGTGCGAATTTGTCGGATATTTTTAAATCATTATTCACTCGCGTCAATAGACGTTCATAGTCATAGTTGTCATAGAAAGCGTCCTGTTTGGTATACCCCAAGGAAGCTTTGGTCAATAACCGATCATTGCCACTGGTAAAAACAAGTTCATGCCTATTTATCATTGGATTCTTGTTGGTCATAACCACCTTTTGCCAATCGGTATTGGGAAATTGGTCCGGATCTGCAGCATTATTGACTAAATAGTTGTCAATATGATCCTGAGCGTAAAGCGCAGCTCCACCATCATTGACGAGCTGTTCATTGAAATAACGCATATAATCTTGAATTCCGACATATTTGGGCAATGCTATTGCCTGTTGTAATCCCAGCTCGTAACCATATTCTAAACTCTGTTGGCCTGCCTTAGCTCTCTTGGTGGTGATCAAAATCACACCTGCAGCTCCTCTAGAGCCGTATATCGCTGCCGAAGCGGCATCTTTAAGCACCGTGAGGTTCTCGACGTCCATCGGGTTTATATGATCTATGTTGTTGACAGGAGATCCGTCAACGATAATCAAAGGACTATTCGTGCCGATCGTTGTAATTCCTCGGATTAGGATATTGGAACTACCACCGGGCGCACCGCTCGTTCTTGTGACGCTCACACCACCGATGCTACCCTGCAAAGATTCAGAAATCTGTACCGTACGTCTGCCTTCGATATCCTCTGCACCGATAGACTTGATAGCACCCGTCAAATCCTTTTTGCGTTGGGTTCCATATCCGACTACTACGACCTCATCCAGATCTCTGTTTGAGGCCATAAGTGCCACCTCAAGCGGTTGCCCTTGATAGATAATTTGTTGATTTTCGTAGCCTACAAAAGAAAAATTCAGTTTTGGTTTTTCTTGGGAAGTAGCGATCACGAAAGACCCGGATGCATCTGTAGCTGTCTGTATATTGGTCCCCTGGATCGATACATTCACACCGGCCATCGCGACATGGGTTTGACCATCGATTACTTTTCCTTTGATTTCCTTTTGCTGCGCTTCTGAAACGAAGAAAAAGAGCTGACAGGTAACGAATAATAAAAGTTTTAAATTCATATATTTGGCTTTGTTTAGTGATTGGTCACGTGCTATAGGGCGGTCAACCCATTAGCAAAACTAGATAAGCAAATGATCATCCATGCAGGAATTCCTGTACAAAGACAAACCAATATTAGTAACAACCTAAAATACTCAACATCAGTAAATTAGACATGAATGAAAACAACATTGGACAAGATAAATTTGGTTCAAACTTTAGATTATTGGAGTTATGTTGTCAAAAAGTTGCCTTCAAATTTGGCAATGGAGAGATTGAAGGCTGGAAAAATAGTGATTACATCCAATTAAGTGCACAGCTACGCCGCAGCACCAAAGTCCATATCAGCGAAAATACGTTAAAGCGGATCTTTGGTAAACTCAAGACCAATGAGCGTTATTATCCTCAAAAAGCGACTCGAGATGCACTTGCCAGTTTCATAGGATTCCGGGATTGGCAAGAGTTTGAAACTATCCAAAACGTCACCCCAATATCTTCTCCGGTGATGGATAGCTCCGCCCCATTCCCGGCAACAACTGTCCCGAAATCAATCAATCGATTCCTATTAATGGGTATAGTGAGCATGGCCCTTGTGCTGACTGTTATCTGGCGGTGGTGGCCCGCGGACACAATACACTCATTCGCATCTCTTCAATGTCTTAATCCCAACGGGCACAGTCCGCATTCCGCTATTTTCAAATTGCTCCCAATAGGCAAAGAATCGCTAGCATTAGCGGACTATAGCATTCAATTTGATGATTGGAAAGGTAGCCGATCCCGGTTTCGAGACAGCACGCTGACGCATTACTACGAACTACCGGGTGTTTATTTCCCAGTACTGCTCTATAAGGAAAAGATAGTAGACCAGGCTAGGATATATTTAGAAACAAAAGGTTGGGAGGTTACTGCTCAAATTCAAGGTGATACCACCCGAGTCTATCCGATTTTATTGCCAGAGAATAGAAATATGGACATACCACCATCGATTGAAGGTAGGCAAATATTTGCTGCAGGAGTAGACACTTTACGCACATTCTATACTAACTACGCGCATATTCAGCGCAGCGACATCTCGGCGGACAATATGTCCATACAGGCCCACATTACCACGTCAAAGGAAAGAGCAGGTGTCAGATGTTCACAAGTAGATATCACCATCTACGGTGAGGATGGCAAACATTATTTATCGCTGATGAAGCCAGAGTGTACTGCTTGGAGTTCCTACAAGTTTTCTGAAAAAACAAAAAGTGGCAGATCTGGCGATCTCCGGGCTTTGGGACATGATTTATCTCAAGGTGGGCTCGTCAAGATAACCATTATTGACAAACATGTATCCGTTTACATCAACGAGAAAAGGGTATTTGATCTTAAATATGAAAAACCAATTGGAAAAATATACGGGATTAACTTCATGTTTTCTGGAATAGGCGAGTTCGCTGATTTCAGGATGGAGAATATGCCATAAACTAAAAGATAAATACAGGTTGCTCCTATTACACGCAAAATGCTATCAAAGCGTTAGTAATCCCCGTACCGTCCCTTTGATCACGTGAGCGCATCATAGGCAATCCGGTTCGGGGTGCTATCCTATCGGCTACAATTGTAGGTTTTCTTTCAACTCTTTCAGGACTTTTACATCCGAGTCTTTGACTCGACCTTCCCGATTGGGGCCTACATTCAAGATCAGGATATTATCCTGTGCCGTTGCCTTTTTATACATATCAGCTAGCTCAGCAACGGGTCTGGGTGTATTGTCATCCGTGTGGTAAAACCATTTTTTGCCGAGCACTACGGTCGTTTCGAAAGGCATATAATAAACTTTGCCTTGACTGACAAATAGTTTTGGATCTGGATTTTTGGGTAGGTATGGATCGCCCAACCGGAAGTCGCTCGGATAGTACCGTAAAGGGAAATATTCCTGTTGATCATCCGGAAGCACTGGGTGCTGGTCTATATTCTTCGGAGAGCCAATGGTCCAGTTGACCCCTACCTGACACTGAGGTGCCCGCTCCTTGACATTCGAATAGATGTCCTGTATGGGCCAGCGGTAATTTTCCTTCTCCCAACCTCCATCTAACCAAAGCTCCACCACTTTGGTATGCTTCTGCGCCATATCGATCATCTCGTTGATCTGATTCAGCATATATTTGTTATAAACAGCGTCGGCTTTTACATCCTTGACGTTTCCATTTTCCTTTCTGTCCCATAGGGAATAGTACAGTCCCAGTCTTATCCCTTGCCGTTCACATTCTTTGGCTACGGCTTCCACGACATTGGTCTTATTGCCAGAATGGGCTACATCATACTCCGTATACTTACTATCCCATAGACAAAAACCATCGTGATGTTTGGCCACGAGGATGATGTACTTCATTCCCGAATTTTTGGCAGTGGCTACCCATTGCTTTGCATCTATAGTGGTAGGACTATAGGATGATGCGGGTTTAGACCCGTCGGTCCATTCTTCATTGTGAAAGGTATTAATACCGAAATGGACGAACATCCCGTATTTCCGATGGATCTGCTCCAGTTGGTATTTGCTAGGTTGTGTGGACGATACCGGCACGTGGACCTTGGACTGTCCAAAGGCCGAAAGACTCATGGTCAATAATAATGCGGATAGTAGATTATTTCGATTGATCATCATTAGTGGGTTTATGGCTGTAGGCTATAAGCTGTAAGCAATTAGGTGATTTGTTTGCAATCTAGTTGGTTATTTGGGTATTAGTTCGACTTTCTTTCCATTTATTGTATTATCGGTTATATTAGCATCTGCTACGCGTTCGAATAGAATTGTTTTGTGATTACGGTGAAATGCGGGATACTGCTTGTTGGTCCTAATTTTATTGCCACTAAAGACAAGTCCCTGCACCGATTTGGCATATAGAATCGGCTTATCAAACGTCTCAAATTCATTATTCTCGATCCGGATACCGGAGTGAAAATACTGCTGTTGATTGGCCAAATCCGGGATCTCGGGATAGATGGAGATCACGGCGGACGTAAACTGGTACATACTGGTCAGCGCATTGACAAATTTGTTATTGCGGATCGTGATATCGCGGCATGAGCCGGTCTCGTACCAGCCGTTGCTATCGCCACACAGCAATATGGCGCACCCAGAAGTATGGTCAAATAAATTGTGCGCCACTAAGGTTGGCCTTGGTGTGCTGAAGAGTGCTCCTCTGGCCCTGTTATTGCGTATAGTATTGCCTGTGAAGACTACTGACGGGGTCCAGGTCAGATTCTCTATTCCGACATCCACTTTATCCGGATCGATATCACTGCTTAGGGGCTTTGCAAACCGGATCTTAAATTCCTTTATTGGCACGTCCTCATGGTCTCGCATAGGCGTGATGGACAAAATGTTATTCTGCTCAGCCCACAGCTCCATGGTCTTGGATCGTATAAACTGTATGCTATCTCCTACATATCCCCAATCAAATCCAAAGGACTGACCATGCATATAGCTGGCCAATACCGTCCGATCATCCAAGCGTCTGGTCATCTTGAGATAGGTGCCGTGGATGTTGATCGCATCGTCCATCATCCCTTCATATAGTCCGTTCTTGGAAACGATCCTACCCTTGCAGCCCGAGAAGTGGGTCGCATCGGCTTGTGTGGTGAAGTATCGCGGATCATTCTTTCCGCGCAAACATACCCCGAAGCCATCCATATTGATATGCTCTGTCAGCTGGGCCAGTAATCCCATTCCTTCGGCATAGTGTACTTTTACATTTTCAAAACTTATATTTACGCCTTTATGGACAAAGATGCCCGGTGCGGGTCTATAGCCGCCCCGCATCGCGATGACCGTACCAGGTATGAGTTTCGCATTTTTCCAATGGTGAGCTTTTATGCGGCCGGGTGCGATCTCGCTCACCCCTTTGGTGGATATCCGGATATCGCCACTATTGAAGACGATCCTTTTGGTATCGCCTTCAAAGGCTATGCCCGAGGTAGACTGCATTTCCCAGTCTTCACCCGTATGGTAAAATATACTATCTGGGATGCTGTAGGTGACCCAGGGTGCTGTCTCAAAGGTAATGGTGCCATTCACGCTATCATTTTCGATAACCTTGACCTGTGCGATCTGTGGCTTTTCAAAATCTATACTTAGATTCTTCAATTTCACATGCTTATTGGCAATCATCGCAATGGGCAGCATACGACCATGGAAGATCAAGTCTGCACCCTGTCCGTCAAGGGTGGTGTGCTCAAAGCCTTCCAAAGGTATACCTACTGTCTTGGGGTTGTCCTGATCGTGATTGGAGATGTAATATTCCCGCTGCAGGGCACCAGCAGGATGAAAGTCATACCGTCCTTTTTTGAGTAGTAAGACGATGGTCTGCCCTTCGGCCTCGGCTTTGATCTTCTGCAGTGCAGCAGTCAACAAGGGGGTACTGTTGACGCCCGTGTTAGGTCGTACTCCATACTTTTCCAGCTTATATACTTTCGCTTTAGTCTGCGCCGTCAATACAGCTGACAGACAAAACGTTAATGTCACTAGTAATCCAATCTTTTTGTACATCTTAATCGTGATAATAGGTCTTTGTCTCCATCACTCCAGTTCTACTCATCCAAACCAGTGGAATCGTAAATATAGGCATATCTGCCAACTCCTTTTGACGCTATATTAGCATTCGATAACGCTATATTATCTGTTTTCCCATTTTGAGGAAATGATTTCCTCTCTTTTTGGTTTTATTTGCTTTGTTGGCACTGAATCACTACAATTGGTGTGCCTTTTGCTACACTCATATATAGTTTGGATCCGCCAGCTGGCGGATGACAATTTAAAAACAAACCGATCGACCAACGGGCAGATCATGAAATAATATACACATATGAATATTCTAAAAAGCATGGTATTATCGGGAGCAGTCCTTTTGGCACTCGCGAGCTGCAACCAACAGACATCCAAATCCAATGAACAAAAGACCGCGGGACAATCAATCTCTTCTCTAGCTGTTGCGGGCACCTATGTAACACCTGATTACGAAAAGCGCAGCGAGGGCTACGATTGGGTGGGCATCTCTGTGGCCAGTACGGATAGCAGCACCATTGCTATACAGGTTAGATCTCGAGCAGACAAAAAGAAACCGACCTGTACTCTTGATGCACAAGCTACCAAAATCAGTGAAGGTCTGTATCAAGCGACTTTAGAAGGTAAGCCTGTGCTGTTTACATTCGACGATACATCGGTAACGGTAGCAGCAGAAAAGCCTGAAGACGCAGCGATCCTTAATTTCTATTGTTCGGGTGGAGCAAGCTTGGCCGGTACATATAGCAAAACGCCAGGTACTCTGGACACTACGCAAGCGGCTAAGTAGTAGTTAGATTTGAGATATTAGATGGGAGATATGAGATTTAAGATTTGAGATTTGAGATATTTGCTAATCTGCTAACTTGATAACCCATAACTCGATAACTGGATAACCCATTAACTCGATAACTGGATAACTCGATCACCCGATAACTGGATAACTCGATAACTCGATAACTGGATAACTCGATCACCCGATAACTGGATAACTCGATAACTGGATAACTTGTTAACTCCCCTCAAAAAAAAGGAGTGCCGCATTTCCTTTTGAATTTGCGGTCACTCCCCTCACACTTACTACATTATAAACAAATTGCTAATCGAGTATATAGGTATAGTCCTTGACTACTTTGAGCTTATGTATGGCTGGGCGCTGCCCTTTTATACGATCTACATGATCTTCCAGAAAGATTTTTTCGGTTGATGAACCGAATCCTTTGATCCGAAGGGTCAGGGGATTGCCTTGGAGCGATTCTTTATGCCTGGACACGCCCACTATCCATGGAGCGCCATCATTGTAGCAGTCGGTAAGTGGTTCACTACCCATATACGCGGTAGCTACATCTCCATAAAAACTTACTTCCAGACGTACTTCATTGTCCAGACTGCCGAGATCTGGTAGGTTAAATTCAAAAAGCCCCAACCTTTCTGCTGCCGCATATACTGCCGGCTTTGCTTTGCCTTTCAGCATTTCTACGGGTTGCTTTGCGACACTCAGCCAGGTATCGTCGGTATTCCAGACCTTCCGCACGCCATTCTTGTACAAAATTTCGATTTCGGCCACCACAGCGGGGGCTTCACCTACTGATTCAAGCCGAATCTGGTTACTTCCTGACAGTACCTCCGCTTTTACATCTGCTTTAGCATATTCTCCTAAAGAAGTCGTCTGCACTTCCCTGTCGTTCCACAGCACTTTGACTGGTTTGTCCGAATTAAACCGCAGTGTCGCTTCAGCCACTTCGGCGGTCGAAGTACCGTCAAATGTCTTGCCTATCGATGTACCTTGCGTCGGACGTACCCATACAGCATGATGCATCGGGCTCAGTGCTATGTAGGAAGCCTTCGGCGTGTCTTCTTTTTTGTTTTTATAACTTCGGTCTACGAAGCCCCTACCGTCACTAGCATGATAACGGGCGATCTCTTGTACAGGTTGCTCTGCCGTGATCTGGATGTTACCGCCGTTGACCACCAATGAAGAAGTCGTAAGAGCCACAAAGTCCTGTCCGCTCTGCTGTCCTTTCCAAATATAATCCGACTGTTGCTCGGTCAGGGTTACCAATCGAATATGCTGTCCAGCATCTTTGGTGATCGTCACAATCGACTGTTGTCCTGGGGTGACATTCGATATGAAATATCCGTCCTTTTCCTTGGTCACTTTCGCACCAGTGGCAGTCACCGTCCTGACGCCTGTAGCATCAATCAAGTACTCCGTAGGTATTGCATCGTCTTCAAAGAAGAAATAGCTCTTCACCTTGCCCTCCTGATGGGTGGTGATGGGCTGCGCAGTGCCATATTTTAATGTCACCCCGCCCATATCCAAATTAAAAGGCCAGAGGAAATACGATTTATTGACGATAGATACCGGCCTGCGTGGGAAGATCATGTCTTCATTTTTGAGCTTCAGCTTGAACTGGACGCCGTCATATTGCGGTCTGTCGTATCGATATAGATGGTTCGAAACAAAAAGATATCCCGACTGTCCGTCCGACCGTACTGCCCATTGCAAGTTGTCCTTATTTTTATTGCTAACAGGAAGGTAGGCCAACATGGGTGCGAGCTGCGAACCAAAGTCATTCATGAAATAATTGAGTTTCTTGGTCTCTTTCATGACGACCCCCAGTGTCCCAAATTCGCGTATAGGTGCCTGATAGTCGTAGCCAAAGTATGGTCCAGTACCATAGGTATCCCGTTGACCTCTAGGGTTGGTCCCCCCTACATACATGTAGTAGCCCATGAGATTCACGCCTGTGCCCAACCGCAGATTAATGTTTTCCCCGGCCATACCCTCCGGTACTACCGCTCTTCTGTAATAAAAGCTAGGTGCCCCCACCCCGATCTCACAGGTAAAGAACGGCGAATCGCTTTTGGATCCGTCAAAGGATTCAACATCCCCCTCAATCTTGATGATATCCGTCCCGATATTATCGGAGAGCCGATTGTAGGTGAAAAATTCGAAATTGGTGGCTTCGGTCATTTTCCCATGATTGGTCACCCAAGGAGTCTCGATATAAAAGCCGGCATAGGGTACAATTTCTCCTTTTGGATATTCGCTGTCCATCCAATGCGTCATGGTATACAGCGGGACATCCAACCCCACCTCTTGGGCCATTTTCTTAAGATTCATCAAATGGGAGATCACCAGCCCCTTTTTGACGAATTCGTTCTCCAGCTGTACAGCCATGATCGGCCCACCGTCTTTATATAGCAATCCCTGCACCTGCTGGTAAACGCTTTGGTACCATTTGCGTGAATAGTTGAGATAAAGTGGATCATTACTCCTGGTTACCAGCGCCTTATTATCAACGATCCACTGTGGCAGTGCCCCGTTTTTCATCTCCGCGTTGCAATAAGGACCGATGCGGATGTGCACCTTCAGGTCCAGTTCATCACATAATAAGATGAATGTTCTCAGGTCATGGTTACCAGACCAGTTTTGCTGTCCCTCGACTTCTTCGTGTAAGCTCCACATCACATAGGTGGAGACCATATTTACCCCGGAAGCCTTCATTTTCAATAGGGCATCCCGCCAGAATCTGCGGTCCATCCGTACATAGTGAAATTCGCCCATGACCGGTAAGATAGGCTTACCACCTTCTTCCATGTAGCTGTTATTGACCCGGATCTCCTTCCCCTTGGGTCCGACACTTTGCTTGTTCAGATAACTTAGCGGAGCGGCATTCACGTTCTTTAAATCCATTTCATACTGCGCATGTGCCATTGCGTATGACCAAAGAGCGATCAGTGTAAGTGTGGTGTAGCGGTATTTCATTATTCTTTAATCTATATTGGTTGATGTATTCACGTTTTAAATTTACACTATATGATGGGGTGATTCTTGCTATGGTTGCTCATCACTGACCAAGGTTCACATCAGCCACCACTGGAAAATGGTCTGAGGGAAACAATCCCCTATACGTATCGGTCAGGATAGCATATCTTTTTACCTGAAACTCTTTTGACACAAAAACATGATCAATACGGGTCGAAGCATCCATGCGCTTGCCAAATCCGTTAAATGTTGAATTGTGGGCATATTTCAGAGGAGCCAAGCTATAGCAATCGTGAACGGTCTCGCTATCCACTAAAAGCCGATAAGGCGCATCACGTTGTGTAAAGTTGAAGTCCCCCATCAACATGGTTGGAATCTCCTTTCCGATTTCATTTGCTCGCTTCAGCAGTAGCTTTGCACTTTCCAATCTGGCCTGCTCACCGCGGTGATCAAAATGTGTATTCATCAGTAAAAACCGTGCTCCTGATTCTTTAGACCTAAATATTCCCCATGTGCATATGCGTTCGACTGCAGCGTCCCATCCTTTCTGCGGCTGACTGATATCTGCTTCATTCAACCAAAAATTACCCTGATCAGAGAGTTCAAACAGGGTCGTGTCATAGAAGATAGCTGTATGCTCACCAGCCCGCCTCCCGTCTTCCCGCCCGATACCCAAATAAGCATAATTGGTTAGCGCTGTTTTGAGATCTTCCAACTGCGTAGCATAGGCTTCCTGGACTCCAAAGATGTTAAATCCGTGATACCTGATGAGGTCTTGGATTATCACTTTCCGTTTGCTCCAGACCACCTCACCTGTATCTTTAGGCAGTTCATGTCGGATGTTATAGGTCGCCACCCGAAATTCCTGAGCAGTCAGTGCGGCGCTTATTCCCAACAATGACAATAGTAATACGACATATTTCATGGGTATATTCTTTTTAAGGGCGTATACAATCTGTTTATTAATCCTTGGGTTTGATCAGGTACGGAACTCCTCTATCCATTTTCAGCTCACACCATCCCTCCGCTATGCTCAGATCTTTAACAAACTGAAGACCAGTAGCATTCACCTTATACAGGGATACCGTATGTACACCATCCCAATCCTTTGGCAATTTTCTCTTCAGCAACTGGGCCTTTGTACTATACAAGCCGATTTGCTTTTCTGCCTGCCAGACGATCGGAAAGAAAACTGTATTGTGGTCCCTCAGGAGTATCTCCTGCTGACGCACCGTACTGTCGCCAATACTTGTCTGCACATCGCGGTCATAATGCACCACCCGGCTCTTGCCTTCGCCGTCCACACGCAACCTGGTCAATCGATTTAAGAAGGCATATTGCAAAAAGTTGAGATAAAAGTCCCTGCTGAAGTCCGCAACCCATCCATTTTGCGCGATAGCAGCTGATTGACGTGGAAACACATCTTCGCCGTACATGCTTGTTCCGAATAGGAATTCAAGGTCAAATTCGCTCTGTTTCAAATCAGGATTGAGATGTCCACCTGTGACGAGGCTTGCCGGATCGTCCAGATAATCCTGTTGTGTGCGCCTGTTAAAATGCCAATAATAGGGCACCCGCCCCCGCATATAGTCCATCACCCATTCGGTTGTCGCGTCTATGCCTTTACTTAGCCAATAGTCTGCCACTTTCTGTTGATACTCGATCTCCAGGGCCTTATTTTCGCCATGTCCCTCACTGTCTCGGGCTATCCAAGCATCCAAGTGTATGGTTCCCGCATCTTTAAGTTCAGGAATGAGCCATAGTAGCGAATCGATCCGCTTCTGCGCCCATCCGCTTTCCCATTCCCTTTTGTAGTTAATATGATAAGCTTTGCGGTTGTTGTAGGTACCAATAACTTTCAGTTTGCCATTTTTAGTTTTTGAGATCAGTCCCTTTCTCACGTAGGTATCCCATAAAGGGCTATCCTCATATGCATCGGTCATATTGAGATGCAGACTGACGGTGGTATGGTACTTCTTTGCCTCTCTAATCAACCAGCTTAAACTTTCCCGTGCATGTGCATCGGCACTTCGCTTCAATTTTTCATTTACAGCAAAGAAGGCAGGGTACTGATCATCATGGCCATTGTATTGCCAGCCGACCAGATATATAATTTTGGGTACCTGAAGGCTGAGCCGATCCACCTTTTTGATGATTTCGAGTGCATCTTCAAACTTCAAGGCGACCTGAGAGCCTCCTTTTCCATCGGGTTTGGACAGGAACATTTTCATCACGAGTGTTTGCTCGTAGCGGTGCTTCCATATGGGTTTGGCGGACTGTGCCACTGCCCAAAGCGGTAACAAAGTGAGCAGTATGCCTATAATTCTGTTGATTTTCATTAGTTTTTGAATGTTTTCGATGATTCGCCTCTATGTGTAGACGCTGAAATCATTTTGGCAGATTGCTGATAGGCTTTATAATCCCTATCGGTACGATCAATCGCCGATCTACATAAGAAACACAAGAGGGGGGCTAAGCCTCCCCTCTTGCTAAGCTACCTCAATTATTTACAAATGATATCACCTTGACGGTCCAGTCACGTGTAGAGCCATCCGCAGCCGTGACCCTATACTGTAGGGGCTTGGTCGCATCTGCGGCATACCCAGGTTCGGCTGTACCTGCCAGTGGTTTGATCGTTGCAGCGGTCGAAATGGTGAAGTAAAACCAAATACCATTTTGTTTGACCTTTGCTTTTTCTTCGGCGTTGAAGTCCGCCGTCTCTCCTGTTTCAGCTGGAGGAACAGTGACACTGATGTTGATCGTTGACGATGCTTCATCTATCTGACTAGCGACTGTCAATTCCTTCATGGCTACCAGCGGTTCTCCATGCATACTGTGTATCCGGCTTTTAAACCGGTATTCCGCATTCACTACCGAAATGGATTTCCCGTCAAAGGCCGGATATTCAGGTAGATCCTTTTTGAGACAGGAGGATGCCAATACACTGAATAGGATCACAACGATGGAAATGATATATATCTTGTTGTTGTTCATAATACACTTTTTTAGAATAGTTACCAATTTGGATTCTGAGGTGCAAATTTCGGATTGTTGTCTATGAAGGACTGCGGGATCGGAAATAGGTATCGACGCTCAGGCTTGAAGACACGTTGATTGTGTCCTACGGTAAAGGGGCCTGTCACCACAGCAAATGACTTTCTATCCTTGGATACATCCATCACACGGATAGGCTCGGTCAATTCCTTGATCATCCCTCCAGCCGGTAAGCCATTATTCGCATGGCCCCCATACCTTCCCCATCTGAGCAGGCTGTAATAGAAATCATTCTCATAAGCCAGCTCGGCACGCCTTTCTGTTTTATAATCTTTCCAGAGCTGCTGTATATCCCCCGTAGTAGAAGGCGGCAGCTGTCCATGGATGACACGGGTCTTATTGAGATAGAGACGGGCGTTTGCGACGTCGTTTTTGAGCAGATAAGCCTCGGCCAGGTTAAGATATACTCTTCCTAGACGCATGATGACATAGTGGTAATCCGTGGTAACTGTATTTAAAAAGGATGGTGTTACGTTGCTGTAGACTCCTTTTTTCCAATACAGATTTGTAAAGCCCGCTCCCCAGTCGCCGCCATTGATGGAGATCCACCTTCCCCCATTACCGCGCATGGTTGTCGTCACAGTTTGTCCATAGAAACTTGTAGAATCGCTGATAAACGTGGATCGCCAGCGCGCATCCCGATTTTCGTTGGTCAATGTCCATAGCGTCTCTGTACTACCCGGCTTGATTTGCCCTTGAACCACGACGCTTTCATCATTGGCTCGAGGCACTTTATTGTGTGGAAAGCCATTCCTGCTATAGGGTATCATGACATTAACACCTTCCTGAACGGCATTTTTGTATTGGGAGGTCTCGTTCCAGGCGACCACCTTTGTTGGATCGGCTTTATCTACCGTCAGATAGGCATCGGCTAAATTTTGAGCAGGTGACTGCTCTGGCCAACACTCAAATGGGACAGATTGTGCAAATAAGGGTGAGCCTTCGAACTTCTTAATCTTATCATTTGAAATGTTCGGAATACTCCGCTGCATAGGCGTATTTTGGATAATCGTATTGATCGCTTTTTTGTATACCGCATAGAGGATTTCCGAAGATGTACTTTTGGTCTGATTGAACATCCCCTCATAGTCTGCGTCCAGCTCATATCCTCCTTCGCCTATTACCAGGTTGGCATTGGTAATAATCTTTTCCAGCAACGGATCGTTAGGATCGATGTTGGGTGCGCTGGGATAATTCTTGTAGGCGAGTGCATGTAAGCACACCTCTGTCAAAAATGCGGCTGCTGTATATTTATTGGCCCGGCCCGAAACCTTAGCTTTGGACATGTCTGCTACGGCTTCCTCTAGGTCTTTGATAATGTAACCATAAGACTCTGACGGAGTGGCTGTAGTCGGTAGCATGAGCTCGTCGTTCTCGGTCAATACCTTATCGATCCACACAATACGGCCGATCTTACGTGCTACATTGAAGTAACTAACCGCCCGTAAGAATTTACCTTCGGCAATCAGTTGCTTTTTATCCGCATCTGCTATTCCTGTTGACTGTGCTACTTCTGCTATTATCTTATTACTTCTACGGATCTCGGCCCAGTTGTCAAAACCGATATCAAATCGGTTATCCACCGTTTCCCGATAGACTTGAGAAGCCGTGTTGCCCATGCCGTCTTTTGCTAAAATATTAGACGTGTATAGATCTTCTAACGGGCCATTGTTATACTTTTCCATCACCTTATAGGAGGCATAGATAAATGTTTCGGCATTCTCTTTTGTGCTCCACACGATATCCTCACTTATACGGTCAAAAGGCTGGACTTCGAGCACCTTTGAGCAGGAATATGTCAACGCAAGGCTGCTGGCTGCTACTATATTAATGATTATTCTTTTCATCGGTTTATGGTTTAATTTTAGAAACTTGCGTTTACACCAATTGCGAAAGTCCTTTGTATAGGATAATGATAATTGGTCGGGCTGGACTCCGGATCGATAAAGTATTTTTTACTTTTCGCAGAAGTTAGCAAATTGGTTCCCGATAGAAAGAGCCGCAGTTGTTGAAATGGCGCATTCTTTAAAGCGCCCACCTTGAAATCATAGCCCAGTTGAACATACTTCAATCGGATGTATCGGGACTTCAGCAGCCAAAAATCACTTATTGCAAAGTTATTGTTGCTATTCACCCCACCACTGGATACCGCTCGTGGGTACAGCGCATCGGTATTGTCTGGGCGCCAGTAATCATCTTGGAAGGCATAAGGAAATTTGCTGATGACATCCCCACGATCGCCCTGTACGGCAGCACCTAGATAACGATCACGATTGCCTGAACCTTGTACCACGGTACTGAAGAAGAAGCCCTTGTACCCCAGATCAATGGTCAAGCCATAGTTGATCTTCGGAAAGGTACTATTACCAATGCGTCGTTCGTCTGCACTATTGATCTGTCCATCTCCGTTGGCATCTAGGTATCGTAGATCTCCTGCTGCAAAGCCTGCTCCCGGGATATGTGCGCCATCAAAAAGCTGACTATTATCCGTATAAAATCCCAAATTTTGATAACCATTTCCATAATAATTGCCCGCTATGCCAGATTTGCGGGTATATGGATTTTTCAGGTCGGCTTCGGTCTCGTCAGGTGTACGCACCCATAATGTATTGGCTTGGGTAAAGTTGAATCCGATCTTATAAGTCAATTCGCGAACTTTACTGGACCAGTTGACATTCACATCGAAGCCCTCTGTCCGGTACTCCGCCTCTTCAAAGTTTATGCGGGGCAATCCGATACCCAGTGTCTGGGCAAATCGAGGATCTCCTACAACAAAGCCCGTGCGTTCGGTATAGTAATAATCGATGCTACCGTTCAACCTGTTGTTCAACGTACCAAACTCCAAACCAAGGTTGCGGCTGGCAATTTCCTGCCAAGAATACGTGCCATTTGGCAGGTTAGTTGGCTCTGATGTTCCTTGGACAAGATTACCATTGATTACCCAAGATGTAGGATCGATGGAGTAAGCCGATACATACTGGAATGCATTTATATTTTCACCACTGACAAAATCCTTTTTATCCCCCAAGATTCCGTAAGAACCTCTGATCTTAAGAAAATTAAGGATGTTGCGTTCTCTCCATGTACGCATAAATTCCTCGTCAGAAATGATGTAATTGGCCGAAACTGCATAAAAGTTGCCCCATTGGTTCTTTGGAGGAAATAGATAGTCACCATCTCGTCTCAGCGACAATTCGACGGAATAGCGGGATTTGAAGCCATAGGACAAGCGACCCAAAAATGCAGCTCGGGCTTCTTCGTACTCCGCCCCTTCAAAGGTTTGATCCGATGCTGGCCCGGCCACTATTTGATCATAGATGATCTTATAATTCTTGCGTGTCCCCTTGATAAAGGATGATTGCCCCTCTTGTTGTTCGTACACTCCTGTAAAGTCAATCTCGTGTTCTCCAAATTTCTTATTATACAAGATATACCCCTGCAAGGTCAGCGTGCCGCTTTCGTTTTGTCCTGCGGTCAGGCTGGGTGGATTGGCATTGATAGGTGTAGTACTTCCGATGGCATATCCCGGTGCTAAGTAACTCCACAGTTTCCGCTTTCTATGAAAGCTGTTGTAGGCTCCATTGAACTTAAACTTCAGACCATCTAAGAAATGGGCCGAATATTCTAGCCCTAGATTGACATTGACCGCTTTAGACGTGGCCTTGTTGTAGCCCGATTCGGCGTGCAATTCGCGAAACGGATTGTCACCAATGGCAGTTGGAAGGCCAAATTCGTTCATCGGCAAGGCGTTTACGCCTTGATTTTGAATATGTGAATAGATGAAATAATAAGCCCCGAATTCGCCATTAGGATCATCATAAGCTACATTTCCTTGAGCAGGAACGATGTTTTTCTCGATGTATCCATCTACGCCGGTAGTGGCTACCAGATTAAGGTTGTCAAAGGTGCTCGTTGTGTTGAGTCGGTAGGTGATCCGATCATTCGAGTTATGCTCCGTCTTTAGGATAGAACCTTGGTCATAATACGATAGGCCCGCATAGTACTTCAAGAGCTTAGTGCCCGAGCTCACCGATAGATCATGTCTCATTTCGGATGCAAAATCCTTCATCGTCACTTCCTGCCAGTCTGTATTAGGAAAATTGAGCGGATCCGATCCTGTACGGTATTTTTCCAAGTCTTCATCCGAAACAAACTGACCTCTACCTTCATCCATAAAAAGCCTATTGGCCGTTTTGAACAATTCATAGGCACTTACCCGTTTAGGAAATACTGTAGGTTGTGAGAATATCTGGTTAAAGGAATAATTGAGGTTGAGCTTGCCTTCTTTTCCTTTTTTTGTTTTGACGACGACGACCCCATTTGCTGCGGATACGCCATATAGCGCTGTTGCTGCTGCATCTTTCAGAATAGAAAGGTCTTCGATATCATTTGGATTCAAATTTCCAAAATCATCGGGCGTACGAATGATATCATCTATCACATAGAGTGGTGTCAGCCCACCCCGTATAGAGATGTTACTTTTGGAGCCCGGTGACCCGCTACTCGCGGTGACAATGACTCCTGGTAATCGGCCGGCAATCCCATCGCTCACGGATTGGACCGGAATCTGTGCCACACTGGTCATATCCAGGGTCACAATGGCACTGGTGGTCTTCCGCTTAGTCGTGGTGCCATAGGCTTGCACCACCACTTCATCCAATTGAGAAATATCCTTGACCATCGTGATGGTCATAAATCCCGTTGTTGCAGTTACTTCCTGTGCTACATATCCCAGTATCTTGACGCTCAATATGGCGCTGGCTTTGGCGGTTTTCAGTTCAAAATTGCCATCCTGATTGGTCGTTGTCCCATTGGTCGTCCCCTTCTCTACGATAGACACCCCCTGGAGTACTTCTCCGTCTTCGCTGACGACCTTCCCTTTCCAGGTGGATTGAGCTTCCGTAGTCTCCTTTTTAGGGAAGATGATAATCATACGGTTGTCAATCGAAAAATCGAGCGGATAATCCCTTGTGACGACTTCCAGCGCCTGCTTTACATTTGCGTTCTTGAGCTTCACATCCGTTTTGGACAATGATTCTATCAATTCCACATTGTAAAACAGCTCGTATCCAGCTTGCTTCTTTATTTCATTGAGCACCGTCTTCATGGTGGCTCCTTTCAGATTCAAACTAATCTTCTGGGAATACACCGTACCATGAACGGTAAGGGTACACAACAATGTCAGGACTAAGATCAACTTCATGGTTAGTAATACATATTTAGGGATCTTGAACCTCGAAAAGATCGCCGATATAAAGCAATACAACTGCTTGTATTGAAATTTTAATTTCATACTTTTGTTAGATTAGGTTAGTTGGAAATTCGTTTTGATTTACCTGATATCGACCGGAGGTGCTGAATCCACTTCCGGTTATATTTTAGAAGGCTAGGTTTAGGTCATAGGCATGGTCTTTTAAAAAGTTATCGAATTGTGCTGATGCTGTATCTGAACATTGGATGTCTTGCGGAGCAGGTCCAATGCCTGTTCTAGGGAATAATGTCTCGGAATGGTACCGTGATAGCGTAGTGCAGGGACTGTACTCCAATCGACCTCCACATTGTACCAGCGTGAAAAATCTTTCATAATCTCCATCATTGTCGCATTGTCATAGCTGAATTCATCATTCGTCCAGGCCAGCACACCTGCTGCACTCTCAATGGCTTCGTGCTGGATGCTATCCGTATGCTTGGCGATGATGGCACGTTCGCCCGGCTTTAGCATGTGTTCGGGCAGCAGCTTGCCGTCGGCAATTTTCTGTATGGATACAATACCTTTAAACAGGGTGGTCTGGGCTTCGTGATCATCCCCATAATTTTTGATATTGAACTGCGTACCGTATACTTTGACCACCTGATCGGGAGTCTTTACGATCAGCGGTCTTTGGGGATTGGAGACCACGTCAAAATAACCTTCTCCGGCCATCTCGAGATGGCGTGCATGGGTTTCAAATTGTAGGGGAAACCTGAGCGTGGTCAATGAATTGACCATTACACGCGTCCCATCACTCAATCTAATCTGCAAATGCTGTCCCCGCCCCACGTTAAGGGTCAACAGCTCGGCAGCAGCTTCAGCAGATGTATTTTCCTTCGCCTTTATTGATAATAGATCTGGTCCCTCCTGCAGCAAGAGCGCGTGACTCGTCTCCATCAACGTATGCGGTGTAGTGACATGACTATCCAGCAGAATGATATCTCCATTCTCCAATACCAATGTAGATCCGGCCGTAGCAGCAATGGGATTCCGATGATCTTGCCAGTATAAAAATGTGCTACCCAATATCAGCACAGCACAGGCAGCACTATAGAGCAGAAACCGAAACCATCGACGATCCGTGCTTTTGGAAAGGTCTTCCTTCAGGATTTCGGAACGGAAGTAGTCATCTGTTTTATCAAACGACAGATGCATATTTTTCAAAAAATCAGGATCTAACGTTTCACCCGCTTCAAAGTGTTCGGAGATCAAGGTAGCAAGCAGCTGCTTATGCTCCTCCTGCTGGAAATACGCTAATAGCTGTTGGACCTCCTGCTCGCTGCATTGATGCTCAACATATTTTTTGAAAAGAATTTTGATCTGGGGCTCTTTCACAGTTTTTCTAATTGGTGCTTACGATACATATACGTAAGCTGTGAAGAAACCAACTACTTGAAAAACAAAAAAAATAAAGAAATGGTATAATATTCCCAGGTCCAATTGGATTTGATGATCCGCGTGGCCTTGACAATGTGATTGTTGATGGTGGCAGTAGAGATGTTCAAGAGCTTGGCGACCTCATCGTAACTGCGTCCTTCTATCTTACACAGCACGAATACCTGGCGGCATCTTTCGGGCATGGATTCCAGAATAGTATCCAGGTGTTGTTGCACTTCCTTAAAAGCAATCTGCTCCTCTATCTCATTGGTCTTGGTGGCGCTGTAGTTTTTGGAAAATTGGCTTACTTTTGCCTGATCGGAAGCCATCCTTCGAAAGTAATCATAGACAGTACTTTGGCTGATGGTATAGAGATAGGCTCTAAAGCTTTTACTGGTATCAATCCTGGCCCTATTCTGCCAGACTTTTACGAATACATCCTGCAAAATCTCCTGACTGGTGTCATGGCACTTCATTAATTTCCATACACCCGTATATACGAGCTGTCTATATTGCAGGTACAGGCTCTCGAATGATCGCTGATCTCCTTCCGATAACTTTTTCAGTAACAAGATTTCTTCATCAATACTCATGATCTACTTTTTTGTTCGTTTATAGTTGGTCGTATTGGGGACTATAGCATTAATAGGAGCCCGATTTTGGCGGCTTTCGCATGTAGCAAGAGATAGCGCCATTCAAGAACACAAATTATGCAATAAGTGATCACATTACTAACGTTGTATTATCCTCTATTGATGCGATATTAACACGAGCGTCTAGACGGGAGATAGTAGTAGTTAGATAGCAATAAAAAATGGCGAAAAGAGTTTTCGCCATTTTTTATTGTTTACCGTTACTCTTGTGGAGGATTACGATGGGGATATTATCTAAACACCGATTGTACGACTTGTCCGGTCCAGGCCTGGGGTTGCTTCACGCCGAATAGGTGAAGGATCATGGCTGCGGTATTGACGGTATTCGTCGGCTGTTCGATCTTGAACCCTTTCTTGATCTTAGGTCCTGTGATACCCCACGGCACGATCATCTCATCTACAGACACGCCTCCGTGTCCATTCCCAATGCCGCCGTGATCCGATAGGAACATAAAGTGGGTATCGGCATATACCCCTTCTTTCTTCATCTTGTCCAGGAAAATCCCGATCTGGACGTCAGCCTCTTCAATGGATTTGATATACTCCGGTGACATCCACTTATGAGCGTGCCCAGCGTGGTCGGTATGCACTAAATACAGGAATACGAGTGTAGGATCCTTCTTGTTGTTGACGATAAAGTTGAAAGCTTTATCGTAGTTTTCGATATAGGCGTCATCTTTCAAATAGCTGACTTCATCAAAGTTCTTCGCATTGTGCGGGTAGAATAGATTGATCCAGTTGTAGTAAAAAGCGGTCTTCACGTTGGAAACCTGCTCTTTTACCAAGGTAAATGCCGATGGATAATAGCCGTCTGCATCTTTGACTACCGCAGGCAATTTGAACTTGTCGATCTGCCAGCCATTGTCCACCACACCATGCTGCTCCGGACCACTACCGGTGAGATGGCTGGTCCAATTGGGCAAGGTTACGGAGGGCATCACTACTCTGGTGGTCAGCGAAAGCGAACCCTCCGCCATCAAGGCATCCAGGTTGGGTGTATGCGCTTTGACGAAGCCATCGACTGATATTCCGTCCAGGGCGATCATCACCACCCGTTTGGTTTTTGGGCCAGCAGCAAATGCCAGCATAGCGTTGCACAGCAGTGCCACGCATGTCATTGTTAATCTTCTTCTCATTTTATATATCACAGATTAGGTTTGTAATTCCCAATTATTTCAATGCAGCTTCTACCACTTGTCCAGTCCATGCCAGTGGCTGCTTGATGCCAAACAGGTGAAGGATCATCGTCGCCGTATTGACCGTATTGTTTGCTTGTTCGATCTTGACTCCTTTCTTGATCTTGGGCCCAGTGATACCCCAAGGCACGTCCATCTCGTCTACCGTCACGCCGCCATGCCCATACTCGATGCCGCCATGATCGGACAGGAACATGAAGTGCGTATCCGCATATAGTCCCGCTTTCTTCAACTTATCCAGGAAAATCCCGATCTGGACATCTGCCTCCTCGATAGATTTGATATAACCTGGTGACATCCATTTGTGGGCGTGCCCAGCATTATCAGTATGACCGGAGTATAGGAATACGAGTGTGGGATCTTTTTTGTACTTGACGATAAAGTCAAAGGCCTTATTGTAGTTTTCGATATAGCCGTCGTCTTTCAAGAAACTGACTTCGTCCAAATGCTTGGTATTGTATGGATAGATCAAATTGATCCAGTTGTAGTAAAAGGCGGTCTTTGCTTGCGGCATCTGCTCTTTGAGCACGCTAAATACCGATGGGTAATAGCCTTCGGTATCTTTGGTGACCGCGGGCAACTTAAACTTATTGACCTCCCAGCCATTGTCCACGACACCGTGTTGCTCCGGTCCGCTACCCGTCAATTGACTGGTCCAATTGGGAAGTGTCACCGAAGGCATCACCACTCTCGTGGTCAGCGAGAGTGCCCCCTCCGCCATCAAGGCATCCAAGTGCGGTGTATGCGCCTTTACAAAACCCTCGACGGACACTCCGTCCAGAGCAATCATCACGACTCGCTTGGTCTTCGGTCCAGCAGCAAATGCCAGCATCGTGTTGCACAGCATGGCGACTACTATAATTGTCAATCCTCTTCTCATTTGTATATAGATTTGTTGTTTACTGTCATAATGGTTGTCTGCGTGCTGTGCTCGCCTATTCGTCATGGAATCCTCAAGGACATCTCCTATTTCCCCTTCAGCAGCTCACGCAATTCAAAAGTATAAACATAATTTTAATATTTGTAAACATATATGTTAATTTTACATTACTATTTGCATTATACCCATTAATAGCAAGCATACATTTACATATACTAAACAACAAATATTAACAGAAGTATGTATCGAAGTGGTGATTTAGGGCGTGTGTAGGCCCCACGTCTAGACGAAAGGTGTGCCTGTTTAGGACCACCCAGCCCCTAAAATTTGAAGCGGACGGAGGTGATCAACTGACGAGGTCTGAGATCAAAGGAGCTCTCGATCAATTGGAAGTCCGTTGAAAACTGCTGTGTGTAGCGGCTGTTGTTGAATAAGTTACGCCCAGACAGCTCTATTTCTATCCGTCGCTTGTGTACGGATAGCCGGTACATCAGGTCCAAAAAATACTGGGTTTTCTGCCCGGTAATATTGGTGCGGTACAGCGCATTGGTGAAACTTAGGCTATGATTTTCAAGCGGATATAGATTGAGCTCCAAATAATGATTGTTGGCCATTACCGTATTTTTCTTCTCATTGGCCAGTATACTTTTTGCGGAGCTGTATGTCGTTTTATAACTTACACCAAAAAAATCAAGGGCCGTATTGATCACTTCCAGACTGGCGTCCCATGAACGCTGCTTTTGAACGCTCATCGACTCATTGAGTAGATAGTCCGATTGCCCTACAGTCGCATTACCGCCGACCTTGACGATGGTTTTGGCCGTAGAGAAGAAGCGGTTGAAACCAGCGGTAATACTGTGCGCCCAATTGGTGCTGTTGCGATCCTGTATATCAATCGTCGTGCGTCCCTGACTATCTACCGATGAATTAAAGATATAATCCCGCCTGCCTTGATTATAACTGTAACCGAAATTTGCAAAATTGGCTTTTAGCGTATTTTTGTAGTCATACCGCAGGGCAGTGGACAGATTGGTATTGGCCAGAAGACGGGTATCATATCGCTGCAGGCTTCTATACGAATTGATGATGTAGCCCCCATACAAATCATGGAGCTCACCGAACTTGGTGCCCCACGATCCGTTAAATGTCAATTCGTGATTGGGATCCAGTGTATACCGCATGGATGCCGATGGATTGAATGTATTTCTAGCACTAGCATCCAGCACTTTGTGTCCTCGCTGCGAGGCGTCAAACACCTGGAATCTATAGGGAACACTCCCAAAGAGCTTCCATTTGTCCCGCTCGTAGCTAAACCCGATATTTGCCCCCATCTTCAACTGGGCAGTCCGATTGTCATTCTGATACTCGGTACCTAGTGTCTCGGAGATTCCATTTTCAGTTGTTTCAGATCGGGATCGGAGCCTATTCTGCTCATACCCGATCGATACTTCCGGGCTCAGGGTCAGTCTGCCGTACTTTCTTGTCCAAGCCGCTTTATTGTCGGTATTCCACCGTCTGGCATTCACGTGCTGCTGCATCCTGTCATATGGATCTCCTCCGTTGAGGATGTATTCCATCTGACCGGGAGTGACCGAGAGCCACTGCGGGGTCTCGGTATATTCGACAGTCGAGCTGAAGCTGACTAACTGCCTTCCCAAAAACCGTGTGAGGGAAAGTGAATTCATCAAGCTGGCATCGTTGTACGTCCGTGATTGGCCGATCAACGCATCCTCGTTAAATAGCAGCTCACCCCGATCGGCATTCCATCGCTTGTGGAACAGTAGATTGTTGCGCAGATAGATCTGCTTCTCGTTCCGCTCGATCAAGATACCGGCACTCAGGTCATTTATGCGGTACCTATTGTCAACAGCTTCGGTCAGTACAATGTCCTGATCAGGAGCAAATATGGTGGTGGCCGATCGTCCTGCTCTTTTGCGCAGATCATTGTAGTAGGATATGTTACCCTTTACTTCGACCCCGTTGCGCAGCTTCTGCAAAAGATTGGTATTCCATAAAAAGATCCTGTTGTCCAACCACTTTTTCTGGTCAAATCCAGGACTACTGACATCCCGGATCTCGAGGTATGAAGGTCCCTCCGAATTATCGGTCCTGCTATTTGCAAAAAATCCGCCCCCGGTATAGTATCGAGCTAGCTGACGGCTGACATCGTCGCCGGTATTGTTGCTCTGCAAAGAATGGAGCATCTGAAAGGTCCTGCCAAACGTCATGGGCGTCAAATTGACCTCCCAGAGCAGTGGAGCTGCCCCCACGCCTACACGACCTGTGCCTGTGGTTGTAAATTTCCTCAGTTCGAGATTCAAGGATGCCCGGTCAGAAATAACCAGTGAGTCTAATATCTTAATGGGTTGGTCATTTTCCACCACCTGGATTTTCTTGACCACATCGGCAGGAAGATTATTATTGATCATGCCGTATCTACCCTCCATGAGATCCAGGTTGTTGACTTTATACTTTTGGATAGGTTTGCCCTGGTATAGGATCTTATCGCCGATCATCTCCACGCCCGGCAATTTGCGGATGATATCACCAATGACACGGTCCTGCTTGGTGGTAAATGCCTCTACGTTATAATTGATGGTGTCCTTTCGTCTGAAGATCGGCACCTGACCTACGGACACTTCCTTCAACTGTTGATGGCCCAGTGTCATCCGAAAGGTATGCTCACCACTTCTATTGGCTATGACGACCGTATTTTTACGGTAAGAAAGATGTGAAAGCGATAGTTCTATGCTGTCCATGTCCTGTACCTTGGGTTCCAGACGGAAGAGACCTCCCCCCTTCGTCATCGTATAGCCAAGGATGGCGATATTATTTTTTTTCCTGTAGGTCACACTGACGTTATCAATGCCATGCCCGAGCGAGTCCACTACAAGTCCCCTGATGTTGATCTGGGCGCAGAGTGAAGTATAGCAACAAAGTAATATCAAAAACAAAAGGATCTTCATATATTCTCTTCTACACAAATACGGAGTACTACTATTCTGAATGGGATGGTTCGATTTTCAACACTAAATGGGCAGTTTTCACTGTCTCCATAACAGTTATTTATTTAAAAAATAATTTTTAACTAAAATTATTAAATAATCAAACAAAAAATTGGTGACATATTTCACAAATAAACAAAGGTGACATTCAAATGACGTAAAATATTATATACTGTTTTACTGCAAAAAAAACAATAAACATCTTTTCCGTTATTTCTTTAATTTAATATGACTAAAATAATCCTCGTACCTACGCCCCCGAGCCCGGCGCTACCGAACATGGGAGTAAATGGTACGCATGGAAGACAATAGCAGACCTAGTGACGAACTCAAGCATTCTATTTTCTATTATAAATTTCAATCCAATTGTTATCCCCTCTTATCATTTTTCGGGTGATTATTTGACTTAGTTTATGTTTTTCTAAATCTCCATCTTCAGGCGTTGAATTCTCATACAGTGCTGGCATATTTTGCTGAAAATCATACCGATCCTTATAGAGCTCTTCCTTGGTCTTCCCTTGTATTACATACCATTTCTGAAAGTTTATTGCGTGTTTTATATCGACTACTTCGAGACGTAATAGATCAAAATTCCACCATTCTCTTTCATCATGTATTTTCACTATTAAACCCGGTAATCCCATAAACTTATAAGGACCGTCATTTATTGGTATTTCCATCGTAAACCAGGCTATCCATTTACGCCCGCCGAATGTAAGATCCGCTCTTTGGCAGATATATGGCCCATAACGCAAAGTGTCTTCCTTAATTTGCCAAGCCATTCCCTCACTATTTTCTTCATACTCATAAATGATTTCTTTACCATTTAGCCCCATACCAAATGCGGAGTCAAACACTTGTACCCCTATATTCGTTTTGAGTATTTTATACTTAAATTTATTGACAGGTCTCAGTAAGATACCTCCAACTTTGGATAATTCATTTGCAGCTACTGTGTCGTGGAAGTAAAGAATTGAGTCTTCTTGGCGTTGCTTTAATGTTTGAAAGATCGACATTTCATCATTTAACAACAACTCCATATCTAGTGAATGGAAAGATTCAACATTGGTTGTATCTCCGCAATAGCTCAATCTATAGATTGCTCTTTTATCAAAAGACATTTCTTGCGCGACAGCATAAACATTATATGTAAGAATTAGTATCCCTATTGCATAAGTTATCTTGAGCATCTTATTAGTCGTTATCGAACAAAATTAAAATAAAAAGAAGGGCAACCGAAGACTATAGTAGTACGATTACCCTTATTATACTACTTATCTATCCAATTTAACACCATTGCTATATGGCACACAAATTTACGTACAAGTTGCACTAGCAGGACCATGGACAGTGCAGTCAGCATTTGGTCCACAATAGCAGGTCTTCCATCCTTGACCACTCTCACTTCCTGAGAATCCCCCCGTAATCTGTTTTAACTCTTCTCTCGATAGCAATTCATCGATTTTCACCGACTTTAAACTGATCTTTTTTCATAACTTTTATACTATCAAATTTATGATGTGTACTCACTCCAGCACATCGATCTGAGGGCCTTTTACAGGGAACCTTCTGTGCATCCGGGTCTGCTTGCAATCTGCCCGGACACTTTCTACGTAGTTTCTTTCTTCTGCCAATAGGAGATGATTATTTTATAACGGCCTATCCGATAGCTGCACAGGTGACACTGTAATAGTTTATAATGGCTACACTTCTGTTTTAATGGAGTCCACAATAAAGGGTTGCTCCTCACAGTCTTTGCTATCAGATTCTTATAAATTGCGTCAAAATATAAAAGACTATTTTAACATATTTACGTACATGACAACTATTAACTAAAAATACAAATTTACCAAACAGACTATTGGTGACATATTTTAGAAGATATAAAACTGACACTTAGATGACATTTAGGAATTAGCAATGGCCCCGCAGCGCATTAGCCGAAGGGTTGTAGTTTTGTTGCCTTCTCAAGTTTAGCATTTATTAACCATTACTAGCTGCGAAGCAAATTCAGTATGACGACGAGAGAGAACATGACGGGAACATCACTATTCGTCACTCCGAGCTTGACTCGGAGTCTGTTGGTTTTCTGCATGAACTTAGGTACTGCTACTGACTAAGAGATGCTGAACCGAGTTCAGCATGACGGTAATACAAGCGATAGTGCTACTAACTAGGAGATGCCGAACCGAGCCTGCGAGCTCACCGGAGGTAATCAAATTCAGTATGAAGGCTAGAGAGCATGTTGGGGAAAGAAAGAGGAAAGTACTGCTTGGGAAGAGAGCACATCAAATTAGCGCAAATATCACATCAACCCAAACGAATCGCAAACCAGGTAGGACAGATATAAATTGGCACTGAATTACTCCATCTGAATGCGCATCTTTGTTTTAACAACAACGAATAAAGCCGATCAACATGAAAAAATATATTATCGTTTTCAGTCTATCACTTCTCGCCCTCTCCGCCTCCGCACAGAAAAAGAAGAAAAAGCAGATACCGCCACCAAAAGTGGAGGTCATCCCGGAAGTGCTGCCCGTACATGAGGGGCAGTCCGTTACAGAAACTGCCGGTATGATTGCAACAATGCCTGCCAGCAGTGTCACCCGTATTAAAGCCAGTACAACCAGCGGAAAGGAAATACGCTTTACGGATCTGGAAGAATTAGCAAGTTCCGATTTATCGAAACTGAAAGAACTATCCTTCAGCACCATGACTTCAGGCAAAAACCTGGAGAGCAGCCTCCTTCAGAAGATCATGGCTGAGGGTACGCAACTGGAAGAATTGGAAATAGACAATTTCGCCCTGGACACTTTTCCTGAACTCAACACAACCAATCATAAGCTGAAAAAACTGGTGTTAAATCAAAACAAACTGAAAACACTTCCATCCAGCATTTCCAATTTGACAGCACTGGAACACTTTGATTGCAATAACCCTTTGACAGAATTACCAGCATCATTTGCACAGCTCAAAAATCTACAGCACCTCGGACTGAATAACCACCTATTTACGGCGTTTCCAAAAGAAATTTTTAGCCTGAGCAAACTGTCCACCTTATATACTTCCGGCAATTTCAAAGAACAAAAGACAATGTCAGAACTTCCTGATCTCTTTCAGCAATTGCCCGAACTGAAAGAACTGGGTATAGCGAATGCAGGATTATCTTCCCTTCCAAAATCCATTTCTACACTCAAAAAACTTGAAAAAGCTAATTTCTCCTACAACCAATTCTCGTCCTTTCCCGAAGTATTGACAAGCAATCCGAAGCTGACCTACGTCCCCTTCTCCAGTAATCCCCTACAATGGGAGCCATTTTTGGCTTCCGTCAAAAAGATAAAATGGAGTGGACTGTTCTTCCTGAACGAAACAGGCTTTACCAAAAAACAATACGAACAGATTCAGGATATCCTGACAACAACAGATGTGTATTACGACGGCATGAACGATTAAAATTCATAAGATCTGCCAACGATCTATTTAAGCAGTCTGGTCAAAAGTCAGGCTGCCAACCATTTATTGCTAAGTAGCATGACTGCACCACCATTATTCGTCACTCCGAGCTTGACTCGGAGTCTGTTGGTTCTCTGCATGAACTTAGGTACTGCTACTGACTAAGAGATGCTGAACCAAGTTCAGCATGACGGGGAGAGAGGCGATAGTGCTATTAACCATGAGATGCCGAATCGAGCCTGCGAGCTCACCGGAGGTAATCAATCACATATTAGCTGCGAAGCAAATTCAGCATGAAGGCAATATAGCAGTGAATAATCCGAACGAAAGTTACCTGAAAGAGACAAAAAAAGTAACGGACAAACTGACGTTTAGATTTCTGATGCCGCTTTTGTATCTCCTATTCCTGTACATCAGTCCATCGGGTTGAGTACAAAGACCAACGGGCTCACTTCCCCTTCAGCTTATCGTCATGCTTTTAAAAAGGATAGCAGTATTGGGCTTTTTTGTTTCACTTCCTTATAGCTATGTCTACTTGACTAGCCGCTTAAGGGACTATCGAAAGAAAGGTTGAAGCACTTGACGGATCTAAGCGTAGTTTTTATCCCGATTCAAAAGCTTAGCATATTTTCCTATATTTATGCCAGACTCTAAAAGCTACTGTTATGTCAATTGCTTAATACATCGTTAAACCACTTGGAAAATTTGCAGACATCTTTACCTTATGACATTGAATCGCTTTTTCAACGATATTACAGACAACTTTGCCTCTTTGCAAACAATATACTGCATGATGAAGCGCTGGCCGAGGATATCGTCCAGAGCTTTTTCGCTGGACTTTGTGAGGGTCGTAACTCCTTGCCCGAAGATGAAGGTGCACGCAAGGGCTATCTTTTCATTGCCGTCCGTAACAGCTGTCTCAAACACATCCGAAGCGAAAAAGTAAAAAGCAAGTACTTCGATCAGCTCGATAAGGACATGATCGAAGAACAGACGATCGTAGATGCCATGATCCAGGCCGAAGTTATCAGCCAGCTGATGGAAGCGATCGCCCAATTACCGGGAGGCTGTAGGCAGATCCTGCATATGGCCATTTTCGAAAAGCTCTCCAACGATGAAATCGCCAACAACCTGACCATTTCCATTAATACCGTCAAAAGCCAGAAAAAAAGAGCAATACAGCTCCTACGCACCCGACTGGATGCACGGATACTAACGCTTTTGTTATTTTTACTACCTGACTAACAATTCTTTACAATTTTACCCATTTTTCCTTCCATCCTTTTGCATCCTTTGTGGCTCTTTTAATCAAACAGCCAATTGAAGAACATGAAGGAGCACCAATTTATACTCGTAGATTACTTAGTAAAGCACTTTAGTGGAACACTGAGTCAAACTGACGTACAGTCCCTCCAAAAGATCTTTGAAGATGATCCTACCCTGCGTGATCAGTGGGAGAAATATACCCATCAGGGTGTCAAGTCCAGCGATGCCCAGTTTTGGAATAGTCTTGACCTCGATCAGGCAAGAGCTAAAATACTAACCTACGAACCTGCCAAACCAGCAATGCAATCAGTCAGCAATCGCAGCAGACGAAACCTCAAAATCTATGTAGGCTTAGCCGCCAGTCTGCTCGTCATTATAGGCGCTGCGCTCTTCCTGAATACAACACATCAGGATAAGCAGATTGTGGCCGATCAGGTGTATCATTATAAAAATGATGTTTTACCCGGAGGGCAGAAAGCTACACTGACACTTTCCGACGGTAAAACCATAGCACTATCGCACGAACCAGCCACCCTGCAAGAAAAAAATGGTGAACAGCTCCAGATTACCGATGGACAACTGCATTATAAACCAAACAGCGAGCAAGCGGAACTTGCCACCCTAAAGAATACCTTGACAGTGCCTGCATCCGGATTCTATCGCCTGGTGCTGCCCGATGGCACCAAAGTGTGGGTCAATTCAGCCTCTGAGCTGAGCTATCCATTGGCCTTTGGCAAATCAATCCGACAGGTAGAACTGCGCGGGGAAGCTTATTTTGAAGTGGCCCACGAAAAAAATCGTCCATTTATTGTCAGTACTGCCCATGGCGATATCAGAGTCCTGGGGACAGCTTTCAATCTAACGGCATACAGCAGTGCTTCATCCAATGTCACATTGATCAACGGCAGTATCCAGCTGACCAATCAGAACAAAACCACCAAACAAATTACGGCCGGACAAAAAGTTGAATTCGATGGCTATAATATGCGTGTCACGCAGGCAAATATTGAAAAGGAAACCGCCTGGCAGCACGGCTACTTTTACTTCGAGCATGATCGAATTCAGGATATCATGGCGCAACTGGCGCGATGGTATGCTATCAACGTCATCTATCAGGGTCCGATCACCAAGAAAACTTTTGGGGGAAGCATCAGCCGAAGCGTGAGTCTGGCCGAAGCCTTGGAATTAATAAAACGTGGCGCCGGTGTTGAATTCGTCATCGACCAGAAAACCGTCACCGTAAAGAATAAGAATTAACAAGACAACCCATTATTAAAGGAGGACCGCCCAATGATTTAAATATTTACCTAACCAAACTTAGTGCTACCGCGTTATCTGGGGCTAGCCAAAGGTGCCTGAGTACCTGAATTAAAACAAGAAAACCAATCCTATCGTTGATAATATGAATTATTTTAAAAATTACTTATTCGGGCAAAGATCGACCGATCCTCTTTTCTCGCCCATTATTTCGAAAAGAATCAAAGCCACCTTACTTGTGGGATTACTTTTTACCTATGGCGTATACGGTAAAACAGAAGCACAGCAGGTCACCATGCATGTCAATAAAGGAGATCTGAAAACGATCTTTATGGAAATCAAGAAGCAGACGGGCTATCATTTCTTTTATGATGAAAGTCTCTTTGATGGACTAAAGATGGTCAGTCTCGATGCCAACAACCTAAAGCTGGAAAAAGTCCTTAAGGAGCTATCGGACGAGCTGCCGATTCAGTTTGAGATCCACAAAAAACATATTGTCGTGCTACCCAGTACATCCAAAAATACTGTTCAGGCCCAACAACAATACAGCATAAAAGGCAAATTGCTTGCTGCTAAAGACGGAGCGCCAATTGAAAATGCAACGATCAGCTTAAATGGCAGCAACAGCAAGACATCCTCCGATAGCAAAGGAAATTTTACGATTAAATCCTCACTAGCGGAAGGTAGTCTGACGATTTCCCACCTTTCCTTTAAACCGCAGACCGTAAAATTCAATAGTGCTAATGCCAACAGCTTGACCGTGTCATTAGAAGACAATGACAGCGCACTGGAAGAAGCTATTGTCGTGGGTTATGGTACGCAAAAACGGGTCAATCTGACGGGAGCCGTAGACAATGTAAGTGGTGATGTATTGAAGAATAGGCCCATTAATAATGTTGCCCAAGGGCTGCAGGGAGCTATCCCCAATTTGACGATAACACCATCAAGTGGTAATCCAGCGAGTAATCCAGGCATTAACATCCGCGGAACTACATCCATCAATGGCGGTGGCCCGCTCGTGCTCGTGGATGGTGTGGAGATGAATATGAACCTGGTCAATCCCAATGACATTGCCAATATAACTGTGCTCAAAGATGCATCATCCGCCGCGATATATGGTGTACGCGGTGCTTTTGGTGTGATCTTGATTACCACCAAAAATGCCTCAAACGTCGATAAGACCACGGTATCCTACAACAACAATTTTGGCTTTTCACAGCCTAGTGTTTTTCCGGAGATCGTCAAAACAAATTATGAACATGCCGATTACATCAACCAGGCCATGTTGAATGCCGGTCTGGCACCCATGTACGATGACGCCATGGTGGCGGGTATGAAAGCATGGACAGCAGATCCGGTCAATAGCCCTTCTTATGAAGTCGTTGGCGGCAACTACCGCTTTTATGGCTATAATGACTGGAAAAATATGCTGATGAAAGATTTTGCCTTTTCGCAACGGCACAATATTTCCCTAGCAGGTGGAACCGAAAAAACGAAATTCTTCAGTTCCGTAGGTTACAATAATCAAACCGGGTTGCTGAAGATCAACAGCGATGAATTCAAGAGGTTGAATACACGCCTGAGTGTCGAGAACCAGACAACCGATTGGTTAAAACTAGGTCTGCGTGCCCTCTACAACCATACGGACAACAATGAACCATATAACTACGGCAATTCGATCTGGCACCAATTTGTCTTTACCAGCCCCGTACGTGCCTACCAGTGGAATGGCGATCCGGCCTACCCGCAGTATGACAAATTCAACGGTATGTATTTCGATGACCAAAACCCTATTCCACTCTTGGAAAAAGGCGGAAGAAACCATTCCATGAATGAAGATATCTGGACCTCTTTCAATGCTGACCTCAAGTTTATGCCGGGCTGGACAGGGCATGTCGATTTCAATTACAATCTCAATATTGATAAAAATACCGCACAGCGCAAAAAAGTGGAAATGGTCAGGTCCAATTTTATTTTGACCGAAGGACAGTCTACGAATAACTCCTATAGTGTCGAAGACAACCGCAGAGATTACTATTCCTTCAATGCCTATACCCAATACGAGAAAACATTGGGCGAGCACTATATCAAAGGAATGGTTGGCTACAACCAGGAATTGACCAAATATGGCTCAAATAAAGGAACACGGCTAGGGATCTTAAACCAGGAGCAGCCGACCTTGACTTTAGGATCAGGCGAGCAGCGTGTGGAGCAGACTGGCTATGAATGGGCCCTACGTGGTGGCTTTTTCAGGTTAAATTACATCTATGCCGACAAATACCTGTTGGAGGTCAATGGACGATATGACGGTACTTCCCGTTTTCCGAAGGACAACCGGTTTGTATTCCTACCCTCTGTATCAGCAGGATGGCGGGTCTCTGAGGAAAATTTCATGGACTGGTCCCGCAGTGTCCTCGACAATTTCAAGGTGCGGGGTTCTTATGGCGAGTTGGGAAATCAGCTCCTCACCTCCAGCAATTGGTCAGGCAATACCCGATATTATCCATTTGTACCCTTTATGTCAGCCGGCATCTCCAGCAACTATATCTTCGGCAACCAGACTCAGGTCATTGTCAATCCACCGACCTTGGTATCCAATAGTCTGACCTGGGAGAAAGTGGCCACATTCAATCTTGGGGTCGATCTTGCTTTTTTCCAGAATAAACTGGACGCCTCCTTCGATTGGTACCGCCGTACCACCTCTGATATGCTCACCAGTGTCGTTTATCCAGAGCTATTGGGAGCTACTTCGCCAGTAGAAAATAAGGCTGAGCTCCGTACCAAGGGTTGGGAACTCGCGTTGAACTGGAAGGATAAAGTAAATGACAGACTCTCCTATTCCATTGGTTTCAACCTCGGAGATTCACAGGCCGAGATTACCAAATTTGACAACCCCACCCGTTCGTTGACAAACTACTACGTTGGTCAAAAAATAGGCGAAGTATGGGGATACACCACTGCAGGATTTTTTGTGGATGCCGACGATGTGGCCAATCATGCCGACCAATCCCGCTTGGGCAGTAATTGGGCAGCTGGTGACATCAAATATATGGAACGCGATAATGTGCCGAAAAATGGACGGAACGAGATTTCCCCAGGAGACAATACAGTTGACAATCCGGGCGACCGATCGATCATCGGAAATACAACACCGCGGTATACCTATGGATTTAATGGTGGCATAAATTATGCAAACTTCTCCTTAGATCTTTTTATTCAGGGTGTGGGTAAACGCGATTTCTGGCCATCTGGACAAGCCTTTTGGCCTGTGGCGACACAGTATTTCGCTACCCAGCAATGGTGGGTGGACGATACTTGGTCGGCGACCAATACCGATGCCTATTTCCCTAGGGCAATAGCACGCAGTACAAAAAATCAGCAGACACAGACCAAATACCTTCAGGATGCGTCATATCTGCGCCTGAAAAATGTGACCCTTGGTTATTCCTTGCAGCCGAACATCTTAAGCAAATTAAAACTGTCCAATGCACAGGTGTTCCTCAGTGGTGAAAATCTATTTTTCTTCTCACCGATCAAGGGAAGCTATGATCCCGAAGCCGCTGCAGGCAATGGATCCATGATCTACCCTTTCTCCAGGACCTATTCATTTGGTATCACTTTAACCTATTAAACCTACAGCAATGAAAAAATATTCTATCCCTATCCTTTTCTCTTTAGCGGTTGCTTTCCAATCGTGCAATGACGGTTTTTTGGACCGGTTGCCGACGACCGATTTAAATGATGGCCTCTATTGGAATTCCGAAGATGACCTGAAAGCCTATGCCAATGGGATCTATAATATGGCGGGAGATAACGGCAGCTATATGTTCTTCCTAGGCTTTACCAACACCGCCTTTGGCAGTGCAACCCATGCCGTGGTACCCATCGAAGCACAGACGGACAACCATGGATCCCGTGCTTCCGAGCATGAAAGTTATATCCGACGGGCAGCCGGGCAGCATACAGTACCAAATGATGCAGGTCAGGGCGGTTGGCTGTGGCCCTTCCTACGGGTCTGCAATGTGATGCTGGCCAACTATCAGAAGGTACCCGTTGCAGAGTCCATTAAAAATCAATATGCCGGCGAAGCTCTATTCTTCAGGGCGTGGTTCTATCTGGATAAGGTGCAAAACTTTGGCGATGTACCCTACGTTTCTACGCCGTTGAATACGAATTCACCGCAGCTGCTCGACAAGCGCATGCCGCGCAAGCAAGTCATGGATTCCGTACTACGCGATATCAATCTCGCCATTGAATATTTACCGACGACCTGGACCAATGGTGCCGGCCGTGTCACCAAAAATACAGCCCTGGCTTTAAAATCCAGATTAGCACTGTATGAGGGTACCTACCGAAAGTACCATGGACTTGGCGATGCCGAAAATTACCTTCGTGAGTCACTCGATGCATCTGAAAAACTGATGGCCAGCAATGTGTACAAAATCTATACGACCGGGAAACCGAAATCAGACTACCGATCGCTCTTTATCAATTCAGAGCTGGCGAGCAATCCGGAGATTATCATGGCCCGGAATTACGTAAAGGGCATATTGACCCACAATATGGGGGGCTATGTGCAGACACAGAATGCAGGTCCTACACGTGATTTTGTAGACGACTTTCTCTGCATTGAATCCGATGGAACAGCCAAACCCATCGGTCTCAGCAGCATGTATGACGACTCGAGCATCGAAAACGTCTTCAACAACCGTGATGCACGCCTTGCCCAGATTGTCCTTGACCCTAGGGAAGAGCAAGCGATATTCCGGTCGAATGTGGGCTATCCCAGACTACTGGGGATGGGTGGCGACATCAGCGCCACAGGTTATCATCTGATCAAATATTTTGACTATGACCAACGGCAGCTGGCGACCAATTCCGATACGGATGCACCTATTTTCCGCTATGCCGAAATTCTGTTGAACTATGCAGAAGCAAAAGCCGAGCTGGGCCCTTTATCGCAATCCGATCTAGACCAATCCATCAATCTATTGCGGGACAGAGCTGGCGTACCCAGACTACAGTTGAACCCAGCGATGGACCCAAAATATGCCGGTGAAGGCATTTCGTCCAATCTGGTTGAAATCCGCCGTGAACGTAGGATCGAGCTCAGCTACGAGCAGACAAGGTATCAGGATCTGATGCGCTGGAAAAAGGGATCCTATCTAGCCAAGAAGGTATTGGGTATGCGGTTTGAAGATAGTGACCGAAACAGCCCCCGCTATGCCAAAGTAGCCAGTACCGTCAAGACAGTTGAAGTTGCCGGAAAGAAGTATATTGATGTATATTCCGGTTCGGATTTTGTCAATCGGGTATTCGACGAGGGTAAACATTATCTGATGCCGATCCCCGTCAATGTACTGTCCAAAAATCCAGCATTGGGACAAAATCCGATATGGTAAAAGCTATGATGATGAAAAATCTAATTTCCAAAGCCATCAGGAAGGTCCTGGTAGCGGGACTTATTTTACTCAGCGGGCAGGCTATAGGCCAGCCCGCTAGCTGGTTTACCGATGACAAATTCGGACTGTTTCTGCACTGGGGGCTGTATTCGCAGACGGCAGGTGACTGGGATGGGCATCCCACCAAGGGTGGCGAGCATTTTATGCTCTATGAGCGGATCCCCGTCAAAACCTATGCAAAGATCGCCGATCAGTTTAACCCGACTGGTTTCAATGCCGACCACTGGGTGAAGATGGCCCACGATGCCGGGATGAAGTATATTGTGATCACCGCCAAGCATCACGATGGCTTTTCGATGTACAATTCGGCTGTCAGTGACTATAATATCGTCAAGAGAACCCCCTGGGCCAAAGATCCGATGCTGGCGCTCGCGGCGGCCTGCAAGAAATACGGCCTAAAGCTCTGCTTCTATTATTCCCTTGGCCGCGATTGGGAAAATCCCGATGTACCGACCAACTGGCCCACAAAAGCCGGCCGTAGCAATACCTGGGACTATCCCGATGAAGACGCCAAGGACCTGAACAAGTATGTCGAGAACAAGGTCAAGCCGCAGCTTCGTGAGTTGCTGACACAATATGGCCCGATCGGCATTATCTGGTTTGACACCCCGGAGATGATTACCAAAAAACAGAGTCAGGAGATCCGTGATCTGATCCACTCTATTCAACCCGAATGCATTATCAACAGCCGGATCGGTAATGGTCTTGGCGATTATGCCGTCGTTGAGCAATCCTTGGTCTCAATTGCACGCAAGGACTGGGAAGCCTGTATCACAATGAGTGAAAACTGGGGGTACAACCGGCACGATCAGAACTGGAAAAGTCCCGAACTGCTGGTGCGCAACCTGATTGAAGTGGTCAGTAAAGGCGATGGTACCTGGCCAGTGGAGAGTGAGGAACACCTGCGGGCTATAGGTATCTGGATGAAGACCAATGGCGAGGCCCTATACGGCACGACCGTTTGGAACGGCAATAAGGAAAATACGGCAGAACAAGCTGTAAAGAAAGAGTCCAAGCAGGATAAAGCTGGCATGAAGGATGCCGTCAATGATGCGACCTCCAAAGAAATAGTGTCGGACTACCGTTTTACCCAGAAGGGGAATGTGGTCTATCTATTTGTCAGGAGTCCCTCAACGGCGACAATTGACATTCCCGAGCTCGCAAAAGATGGACTTGAGATCAAAAGTCTCACGCTGCTCGGCAGCCCGTCGAAAGTGAAATGGACAAAAGGAAAAAATGCCTTAACACTTGTCCTACCCGCTGTCAAAGACCCGGGTATACCGATTTATGTGTATAAGATTGAAGCGAAGTAGCTAAACAATAAAACGCTTCTAGTTTTCCATTGGCAGACAGAGAAGTGATAAAAAAGGACCAAAACTCATGGAGTGTTTGGTCCTTTTTATTTATTGCCAATTAGAACTCATGACAGCGAGAGCAGAACAACACCACTACTAGTCGTCACTCTGAGCTTGACTCGGAGTCTGTTCGTTCTCTGCATGAACTTAAGTACTGCTACTGACTAAGAGATGCTGAACCAAGTTCAGCATGACGGGGAGAAAAAAAAACGATAGTGTTGCTAAGCAACAGATGCAATCCGCCAGCTGACGGACTGCATGAAGGCATGACGGTAATAGAGCATGACGGAAAGAAAGCATCTTATCCATCAATTGACTCAGTCGGGTACTTTCTCGTATTCTAAGGTACCGGTCTTCTCATTGCTGATAACGCGTTTACTGGCATCAAATTGTTCTATTTTGAACGTGATCGAAATAATGCTGATCTTAACGGTCAGCGACTTATTGTCGTCCGAGAGCTTCCATTTTCCTTTACGGGAGGTCTCGCCAACGACTCCTTTAAATACGCCATCTTCCATAAAGATCTGATAGGTATCTTTGGGCGTGGTCACAACGCCATTTTTGGTTTCTTTGACAAGTTTCCATTTTCCGATAAGCTCTCTGGATGTCTGACCATAGCTCACCAAGCCGACAAAGCAGAGCACGAGTGTGATTAATGTTTTCATTAGGAGATGATTTTATTTTATATACAAGATAAGACTTTGGCCAAATCCATGCAAATCAAACCGTTAACAAAACAAACCAACGTTTAAATACAGGCGATAAGCGTGATTTCTCCAATCTGTTGACGGGAGATCGATCACTCACTCCCCTCCTTTCTGTAACGAACTCCGAGATAGCGTTATCTTGTTATCTCATTAGTGGTTATTTTCATAAAAAACGATGATTTACGTCTAATTTTTACAGATATTTACTGGACTGAAGGCTCAAAAGGGCCTAATATTCGGCTTAATTAAAAACAAATAAAAAAACTAAACAACCTGCAATTCAAAGTATGAAAACATCTTAATTTAGTTAAACCGGATCGCTTCATCACTACTCACGAACAAACCAGGTGAACGGAATGAAGTAAACTCATGAATACCCTTAAAATACCAATTTAATGAGTAAACGAACTCATTGATACCGATGAGATTCAACACTTATAAATAAATTAAAATAGATGAAAAAATATGTAATGCTTTTATTGACCGCTCTCTCCTCGGCAAGTCTGATGGCTCAAAAAAAAGTTGATGTCCCATTTCAGTTAACAGGAACGGTTAATCTACCCGGTTATGACTCCACCGTCCGAAAGGTCTATCTCACTTATCAGAGCAAAGGACAAGCTATTTTAGACAGTACGGTCATTCAGCACAACAAATTCCAATTTAAAAGTAATGCAGATGTAGATATCAGGGCCACTTTACAGTTCACCAAGCCCAATACCTCTCCCAATGCAGCAGCAGACCCCAATTCGTTGTACCTCTACCTTTCTTCTGGACAGGTAAATGTCTACGCCAAAGGCTATCTGCGAAAAGCAACCATCAGCGGGTCAGCTATCAACGATGATTACATGGCTTTTAAAAAGCCATATTTAAAGATAGACACCGCATTGCGCATATTGGGATGGGAAAAAAGAAGAGTAAAAGCCGGAGACACCAATCATATGAAGATGGTGGATGCCAAGATAGACAGCGTAAAAAACGTTAAACTTGCAAAGCTATCCGAATTTCTGTCCCAGCACATTACCAGGCCCTATGCCACCGAAGCCCTGCAGATGTATGTCGCCACGGATGGTTCTGCCTTTGATACCGACAGGGCGCAGCAGTTTTTTGACCAACTGCCGAACAAGCAGCAGACCGCGGTACTAGGTAAGGACATCAGCGCGAGCTTAGTAAGGTTAAAGCAAAGCATCGTGACGATCAACACTTTGAAGAATGTTGATTTTTTTGATGGGTATGCCGAAAAGGTAAGCCATGCGGTTCCCAGAGGTGTGACCCGGATCACCAATTCGGAATACCTGTATCAGCTTAGCCCGGCTGAAATAAAGGAGATCGGCGATGTATTAAAAGTCAAAGTGACGATAAAAGCAGGATGTGACAATTACGACAGAATCGGTCGTGTGACTTTGGTCATCATGCCGAAGGGTGTGCCATTTGACAAAGAAAAAAGCGAACAATTCGAATTGCTGCGCATCATGACTCCATTTATGTACCGCAGTCGCCATCCCGATCATATCCCTTATGAAGCTCAGATCGACCAGATGATCAGTACGATCAAACAGGCCGATAAAGATATGTATCTATTGACTGAAGTATTTGGCACCACCGGAGCTGGACAGCGCGAAGTAATCGGCTGCGACGGTTCATTGCTCACGTTCAATGTATCGGTGGATCTAATAAGTGACAAAAAAACAAATGCTTCTTCCCAGAAAGGAACATCCTTATTAAGTTACTATAGCTTAGATGGCAAAGATAAGACTGCTGGGAAAAACAGTAAGCAGGTAGCCTTTGAATTACCTGAAAATACACAAACAACCGTACTTTACCTCATTTCATCGGGTCATGGAGCCGCTGAAGGTGGAGAAGAGTACAATTGGAGGGAACATATCTTAGATGTAGATGGCAAAGAATACACACGGATAGACATGAGCCAGGATTGCACACCTTACGAGATATACAACACGCAGCCCAATGGCATTTACTTCGGCGATATCAGCAATGAGCGTCGCTCATGGTGTCCCGGAGGCCCTGTCCCGACCCGCGTTATTAATTTAGGCCCTTTACCCAAAGGAAAGCATACATTGAAAATATCCATTCCAGATGCCGAATTTGAAAAAACGGACAGTAAGTATTTGGTGTCCGCTTATTTGATAACGACTGACTAGTCACTGGCACTAGGATAACAAGGGGTTGTGGATTAGGAGTTTTTCAATCTCTTCAAGCAAATACTACTATGATCATGACTTCCATAATTTTGGCTTGAGGATGGGTGGTTTAATATTCAACTGGGGATTATGTGAACCATTTACTTCTTTATCCAGTTACCAAGCTATCTTGCTAACTGGATAACAATCCTTTAACAAAGAAGTCTTCCTTAAGATAGAAGACGGTGTCTATAAAGTACAAGATAGCGCCTCTTGACAAAACATTTTCGTCATGTAAGTCTTCGAATATTATTCCTAAAACTGAACTCTCATAATCGTTGTTTCGTATGTTTTCAAAGATATTATAACTTAAGAACAATTTAACAGAGTCTAGATTGGTAACTTCTGTAGCTACGATAAACTGTTGTTTCACTACGGCATAGAGTCTTCCATCTACAATCTTAAACCCTAGAAATTCATAATGAGTAGAAATAAAGAAAAAATTGTGAATCAGTAGACTATTAAAGTAGTCCAGCCAATATTCATAAAAGACAGCTCCGTTTAGCTTGACTACATGAAAATCGTCTAGTCTATAAACCCGTTGCTCTGCGCCCTCACTAATAAAAAAATCTTCTGTTATATCATGGTTATAAAAAAGAGATTCTTACCTTGCAAAATCAATTAAGTGGTTTTCTTCTTCACTTTTGAAATACTCTTGTTCTTTAGATCTTTCGCTTGGGCACGCATTTCTTCTAAGGAAATTTTGGACTTGTTTAAGTTTGCTTGAACTGCCAATCGGTCCATCTCCAACAATGATATTTTGTAGTTCATCTTTAACATTTTCCATTGCTGTTTACTATCAAATATACACTTTTTTTTTAATACAACGAAAATACCAACCTAACGCGTTAATGATGGTATCTGTAGATTTAACTGGCTAACTCGTTCATTGGATAACTGGCTAACTCCTTTTACCACTGTCCCCTTTTTTTCGTCACCTTGAGCTTGACTCAGAGTCTGTATGTTTTACGCATAGCTTTGGGTAATGCTACTGACTATGAGGTGCCGTATCAAGCACGGCATGACGCGGGAAAATAGAGCTACTGACGAAGAGATGCTGAACCGAGCCTGCGAGCTCACCGGAGGTAATCATCCATGTAGTACTAATTCAAGATTCCAAACATCTGTAATGTCAAGCAAATACTACAAAATCCGAAATAAGCAATTGACATCATGCGATTTAAGTTTATTATTTCAAATATATTTGATAAATTCAGGGTTTTATTTACCCGAATTATTAACCCTACAGGACATCTATATGGAGCAGCCGGATCTGGGCCTACTCCTATTGGACTGTGATTAAAAGCAAATACTCACTTATTCAAACAACGATGCTGTCCACGCTTGTGGTCAGCTATTTAGCCATTTCTTCTCTATATGATTACTACGCTACAGAAGCTTCAATCTGAAGTGACCCGTCTTTATGCCGCAGACTCATCTTTAGTACCACAGGTGGTCCATACCTTTGTAGGGCTATGCCAAGCCAATCGGCTAGAAGCTATCAAAGCTTATAAAAAGTATCGGAGCGAAAAACGTGCAACTACTGCCTTTAGGCAATATCACCGTCTATTGATCACTATCTACGATGGTCTATACCACTACACCGCACAACTAGGCCCTGCCTATCCAGAAGCCCTATCGGCTTTGGAACAATTGCTCCGAGAGCAAGAGCTCTTATTCAAAGAGTATATAGATCCCGACGCCAAGCTGCCCCTTCACTATCAGGCGCAGTTGTATGATCAGTTGCAGCAGCACCTTCCCATTATCCTGACCAAATTGGGGGCAAAAGGAATACCAAGTGCCTATCTGCAGGAGATCACGGCTGCCATGGATAGTCTTTTCCAAAAGGGTAAGCTCCCCGAACTCCGCTTCTACCACTACGACTACCTCCCCAAGTTGGTAAAGGCGCTGGAGGAACTGGCCGATGACAGACGGGCCAAGAAGTGGACCGAGCGCTTCGTCCTGCAATTGATCGCCCATAATTTCAACCATATGGGCTTCTATAATCGCTGGTGCGAACAGGTGGATCAGGCCATCAGCGAGATAGCCCCTGTTGTATCCAAGAAGTACCTGCTCGCGCTACGAAGCCACCTGCGCCGTGATGACCGGGAGTTTAGGAGTGCCTATAACCGGGAGCGTGCACCGCTACTACACTATATGCGCGACTATATCGAGAATAAGATCCGGGAGATCAAAGCCGCCAATTGGGATCAGATCGACGGGGTGGTTAGCGGACTCAATTCGCAGCAACTTGCTGTCATCTTCCACTACATCTATGATTCGGATCTCTTGCTCTATTCCTCCAAGCGGGCTGCCGCAGCAGCATTCTCTGCCCATATCAAGAGCAAGACCGGTAATCATATTTCGGTCAAGACGCTGCTCAAGATCGATAAGCGCGAATTCTTAGGTGCGGCCGCGGTCATCTACAAAAAACTCCAAAACATGGCGATCAAAATCAAAAGAGACTATGACCTATGACCGCCCAGGGATGGACATGGGGGGGCGATTGACTGTCGCTTGGGTAGCCCTTTACTTAGCTATTCCGCTTTCACGACCTCTTCCCGCAGTACGGTCAGATCGATTTGATTGGCATTAAGACCGTGGCAGAGTTCGATCCAGATATGCGCTTGGGGTGTACGGATCAGAAACTGCTTATATTTATACGGACGGGGGTCGTACATGTCCGACACGTAGGCCGGAGTTGTCTTTTCGATCAAATCTGAAGCCAATGCAGGAAGACCTCCTGTGTAAAATTCGACGCCTCCCAACTTTTCAATGGCCTTTTTGTAAGCATTGACGACATAGGTATCCTCAAAGACGTCACCCTGTTGAAAGACGGTCGTATGAAAATATTGACCACTGACTTTCCTCACGAGGCTGTCATTGTAGAAAAAATACTTTTCTTCAAAGGTTTTCCGCTTTTCGTCTGCATGTCGGTAGCCTGCCGGAGCCGATAGGTAAGGAAACTCACCTACCTCCTGTGTAGCGATAGGAATCTGTTCGAGATTGAAGTCGGAGACTGCATGATCTGTCGAGTCTGACTTGACCTCCAAGGTATCGACGTGGTCCGCCTTTTGATTTTGGGAGCTGCTGTTTTGATTGCAAGCACTTAAGCCGATCAATACAGCAATGGATAATATAGATGATCTTTTCATTTAATGGGTTTTAGCCTACCGAAATTAACCGTTCGATATGATACCCGTGTTTACAAATCGTTAATTATAGGTGAATTTGTCCTTTATTTTCATTTAGGGGGGATTATCCCCCACTACCCCCTTTTTATCTCCACCGTCATCTTCGAAAACCAGCCCCTATATTCTCCCAAACACACTTTTGGCAAGAATCCGTCCGCTGTTCCTAGCATCCCCCTTTACCCCCTTTGTCAGCAGCACACTTCCCCTAGAGTCACTAAAGCGTGTTTAAAACGCTACAAACTACCCCTAAAATACCTGCACCCCCACCCTAATTTTGATGTTAAGGAGTTAAGGAGTTATCAAGTGAACCAGTTATCGAGTTAACTAGACAACAGCATGGCTACCAAAGAGCAAGGGCAAAGGATGAAGGATTAAAGATGAAGGGCAAAGGATGAAGGACAAAAATCTCAATTCTAATATCTAAATTCTAATATCTAACAACTAACAAATGACCAACAAAAAGAACATATTGACCTTCCTCACGATCGTGTTGCTAGCGCTTTGGATACCCGTTGTCTTGGATAAGATAGCCCACTTTGCAACGTTCAAGCATGCCGTCCTTAGGCAACCTTTTCCCGACACGCTGGCCTATATCGTCAGCTATGCATTACCCGTACTGGAAGCTACTGTCGTGTTCCTGCTGGTATGGCGCCGTTATCGCAGGTGGGGCTTTGTAATGTCCACATTATTGATGGCCGTTTTTACAGGCTATATAGGCTTGGCACTATGGGGTGCCTGGGGAAAGATCCCTTGTGGATGTGGCTCCATTATTTCAGGGATGAGCTGGATGCAACACCTGTGGTTCAATCTATTTTTTCTCCTCGTCAGTATCGCAGGCCTATCCATCAGCAATTTTGAATCGAAACCCAGCCATGGACCTCAACGCGAATAGATCATGGTGATATACAGCGGACTCTGGGCTCTAGGTCAGTCCAGGTGAAGGGCGTGTCGGCCAAAAGACTTTTCAGACTATCCATCAGATCCAACTCTTGGCCACGTACATCAAAAGACGCCGATCCGGATAGCATCCCCTCCTACTTTTCTAGGGACTAAAAAAGAAAAGAGCAAAACCTTAAAATCAGCAGCAATGCTTAGAACACTAAAAAAACATGCAATGGCCTTGGCAGCCTTGGCGATTGCAGCAACAAGTTACGGCCTCATGTCGTTTGGAACAAAAGCGTCAACCCAATGGTATCAGACCACCTATGATGTCACAGAAGGCAAACATCGCATAGGCAACCTCTTAGGCCCTTCATTACCTGCAGGAGATTGCCAGACGGCTCTTGAAAAAGAGTTTATGTGTGCAGTCAATTATGACGGTGATGCTTCCGTTGAATTCGTCGAGGACATCCCTGGCTCTTACAACGTCGCCACAAGCGACACTGAGCCTGCCAATTAATCGACGACTGAGAACCATCAGTACAAGGGAGGCTTGCTCAATGCAAGCCTCCTCTATTTCCATCACCTCTCATTCTGTTGGTATCCACCTAATGTTATGACGTTAGATGGAATGGGCCAGGTCCACTTCGCACTGCCTACGGGAAGCTCATATTCCTCATCCCCCAACTTTCGACGGATGGAGGTCATGGTCTCTTTATTTTTGTTCAATCGGCGAAGCTCGCTCCACCTGCGTCCCCTGAACACCAACTCTTTACGTCGTTCTACCAGTGTTTTCTCCAGTAGAGCCCCGTAGCTGATATCCGACGCTATTTTTGGAACATTGCCGGTGACATATCGATGGGCATGCAGTCGATTCAAATCACCGATTGCTCCCTCCCGATTCCCTATTCTCAACCTGCTTTCGGCTCGGATCAGCAAAAGCTCAGCCGTGGTGATGCCGCAGAAAAAACCATCTGACTGTCCAAAATAGAGCGGTTTGGGCACTACACGGCCACCATTGGTGGTAAAATATGCCGACTTTCTCAAATCGGTATTTTCATACATGCCATACAGCGTGCTGTCTACTGTCAATCGCGCATTGGCAAGTATGGCCATATATCCCATAGAGCTATAGAATACAATCTCCGGATTGCCCTGTCCATAAAGTGGAAATGGTGAAGCCAAGTCCACATCTACCTTATTATAATCGATAAGGGTAGCATACACCATCAGTGCGCTATCGGCATAGGCTTCCGCTTTTTCGTATACTTCCATTTGATGGTACACCATTGCAAGTGCGCCAAGGGCGGCTGCTTTAGAAGGTCTAGTATTCAGCTCCGATTTTATGGGCAATAGTCTGTTGGCTTCTAGCAGATCGTCCAGGATAAACCGATAGGTGGCACTGAGCGTAGCCCTCGAAAAGTATTTATTGATATTTGGACTGGTACGCAGAGGCATGCCTAGATCCTTATCGGCCGTTCCGACATCATATTGCTTGCAGAATAGCTGTGCTAGCTTAAAATAGGACAGCGCGCGGAGAAAGTACCCAGAGCCCAACACCGTATGATGAAAGCCTGCGTCCCTTGCACTGTATTCCATGTCCCGTACCCCTTCTATCACAAAATTAGTGAGCAGGATCTTTTCGAATCCATTGTTCCAATCGATACTCCTTGATTCTTCAAACACCTCATCCGCCCATACATAGGCATTTTTCTGTACTGGATCGGACAATCCGTCCCATTGCGTTTTGGAGATATAATAGTCATCGCTCCCCACTTCGCCCAACACGGGATACATGTTGTTCATTTTGTTGTGCTCCAGGATCATATGATAATCCTTTAGCGACACAGGGATTACCTGTGATTTGTCCCTTTTTTCTTCCAGGTAGTCTTTCATGCAGCCTGACAGGGCAATGGTCATACACACCATACAGAGATAGGATATTATTTGTCTTTTCATAATGGTCATAACTGAATCTGTAATCCGATTGAAAGTTGAAACGGACGTGGGTAAAGTGCTCGGACATCAGGATCGATGGCCTGACGCGTCTTTTTCCAGAGGATCCCTACGTTTTTGGCGTACCCTACAAACTGCAATTGACTGATGCCTAAGCGTCCCAGATAGCGATCGGGTACCCGATAAGCTATATTAATGTCCTGCAGCCTGATATGGTCGCTGCTCTCTACTGCGGCCTCACTATAGATGTAGGCTTGGTCTCGGCGGGTATTGCTCGCCGATGGCATAGAAGGGACATCGGTATGCTTTTCATCACCGGGCTGCTGCCATCTGGACAGGTACTCGATATTGGTAGTCTTTGTATTGCCAAAAAGACCACTGTAGCTCAGGCTCTCCCTGCGGAATACAGCACCGAATTTAAAGGCCACATTCATATCCAAGGTCAGGCTGCCCACCTGTACCGTATTACGTACCGCTCCAATATGTGTAGGCATGCTCACGCCGGCGCGCAACACGTCATCCACGGTCAGTTCGTTAAAAAAACCGTTGTAGTCCATACCTAATGTACCATCCACCATTACCAATGGTGCCCCAGTAGCGGGATCCAATCCGTGCCACGGAAGGGCATACACTTGATCGATTGGGTTCCCGACCAAAAGGGGCCGGGAGGCGACCGAGCCAAATAGGTCGACACCTTTGGGGGCGACTGGATTGTGAAAGTTGGTGACTTTATTGTTCACGATATTCAACATGTAGTGGGTATCCCACTTGACCCGCCCCCGGGTGTTGGATACACGTAGCTCTATATCTAGGCCTTTGGTCGTCAGGTCGGCATAGTTTCGCCGATTGTCCAGATTGTAACCGATCACAGCAGGTATTATCCCTACCGTGGGGTCAAATACATCTTCCCCTATCAGGTCCTTCGCCTTCTTTTGGTACCACTCGATGCTCAAGGCAAGCCGATTTTTCAAGACAGAGATATCCGCCCCCAGATTAATGGTGTTGATCTGCTCCCAACTCAGGTCAGGATTGCCCACACTGCCCAATAGGGCCATTGGCATACCCGTAGTCGCGTTGTTGAAGCCATAAGACACATATGGAGTTGCTGATAGCGAGCTCACGATATTGCCATTGGCTCCATAGGTAGCCCGTAGCTTGACCCTACCGACCCAATCGATCTGAAAAAACGATTCCTCGGCCAGGTTCCATGCGAGGCCCGAAGACCATAGCGGCACGCCCTTTTGATTGAAATCCACACCGAAGATATTGGAGGCATCCCATCTGATACTGGCCGAGGCCAGATATCTACGGTCAAAGGAATAGCCCATATTGGCATAATAGGATACGAATCGATCCGTGACAGACCTGCCCGCGGTATTTCCCGTATTGATGAGGCTTGCACTCTGTCTCGGTCTTGTCGGGTAGCCCGATGTAAAATCCATTCGATCGATATGCGTGAGCACATCATCGTCATAGCCATACAACCGGGACGAACCCAAGCCCACATTCCGCTCTTGTCGGATTTCGAATCCTGCCAGTCCATTCAGGCTGTGCTTAGACCAGTCCTTTGCATAGCTTAGTTGGGCCCTACCATAATGAGCCTGCAACGTACTGGATGATCGATCCAGTATACCCCCTTCCGGAACGATCTGTCTACCATCCAATTGCGTAAACTGATTGACCAAATGCCTCACGTAGTAACTGTCCGCAAGGTAATGCTGCCTATCGTTGGAGGTTGAGTTCTGGTACTGGTACCGTACCTCTGCCTTCAGTCCCGCTAAGACCGTGTATCCGACATGGGTATTCAGGCGCACCTCTTGACTCGTCGATGTATTGTCCACCAATCCGAGCTCCTCTAGCGGTCTATATTGCCAATCCAGCAAACCATCTTGTAGGGCCCGCTCTGTATAGGTCATCCTGTTGTTCTTGACTAGCGGCAGCGCATCCCCATTTTTATCGGCTAATCGGCCATAGACATAAGGATCCGTCATGCTTGCCGGGGACAGGGACGTCAGGCCGATTCCGTTGGCTTGGCCTTTGGTCAAAGCGTAGTGGAATGCCGCCCCGACCGTGAGCCGATCCGTGGGCCTAAAATCCATCTTGCTACTTGTCGTTAACCGATTGGCTCGATTGCCGACAAGCGGGCCTTGATCGCGATCGAATCCACCAGAGAGATAGTAGGAATAACGATCGCTGCCTCCCCGAGCACTCAGCGCATATTGCTGACTTACCTTGCTCTTGTAGAGATAACGTGCCGCCTCTTCTCTGATATCGGCTTCTTTAAGATCGGCCAACATCTGCTCCGCTCGAATATCATCTATACGGCCTTCACTCTGGGCAATCAATACCTCTACTGCCGGAGGCAGGGCTGTCCAGTCATTTTTTTGGTATCTACCCATTTCGAACAACTTTCTTTCCAGTTCTATTGCCTCTGTCGGTGGGAGAAATATCCGCGAGTAGAACAAATCCGGCTTTTGGGCTATGGTGGTATTCAACACGCCTTCCAACCTTGTCTTAGACTGCCCGGCTCCGTTTTTGGTATTGATCACGATCACGCCATTCCCTGCCCTAGCTCCCCATATGGAAGCCGCGGCAGCGTCTTTCAGTATCGTTATGTTCAATACGTCATTGGGATTGATATTCCGGATATCGCCTTCATATGGGAAGTTATCTACCACTATCAGTGGCTCCGTGGTGCCCCTGATGGTGCCAATACCCCTTACCCTTAGGTTGACATTCGGAGAAGGCTCCCCTCGTGAAGAGGTAGAAGGGAGTTCAAATGCTACGCCATTGGCCACACCTTCTAGTCTACTGAGGATATCTTGGCCAAAACTACGTTGGATCAGCTTTTGGTCGATACTCGTAAACGAGCCTGTGGACCTTTCTTTAGGAAGGGATTGATACCCTGTATACACCATTACTTCCTCTATCTCATGCATAGCAGGCCTGAGGTGTATGGTCTTCGTCCCTACGCGTTCGGTGATTATTATCTTCACGCGATGATAGCCAACAGCATGCACCGACAGCGTATCCGGAAGGGTATTTACAGCTATCGAAAACCTTCCCGTCTCATCTGTCATTGCCTCGGTGCCATTGCTGAGCAACTTGAGCGAGGCAAAAGCAATCGGATTTGAACTTTCGGATGATATGACAGCTCCATTTATCTGTGCATCAGCTATCATAAGATTGAACACTAAAAGTGTCAAAAAGACAAAATATTTCATTCGGCATCCCTCCTTCCGTGCGTCCATTCTGTATTGATGGGGATATGCTCTGTGTCGCCCTTCAAGATATTCAGGACGTCTATGACTCCATGATCCTGTGTCCCGGTGATGGTCAACAACCTATTGTCGTAGATCCAGACCAACCGACTGATGACATCCCGATCGAAAAAGAGGTCGTTCAGCGTATAAGCATCTTCCCCTACTATCGAAGCCGACTTCCACTCCCTTTTTTTCATAAATGGATCAGCTTTGTAGGCGTGATCGATATGGACAGCCAGAAAACCTACTTGCTGCCCCAGGGACTGACTAATATCTTCCCATTTGTCAATAGACTTGACACATGGTGCGCACCATGTCGCCCAGAAGTCCAGTACGATCAGTTTCTGGTGGCGGTAGTCGTTGAGGGTGACGGAATTCTTACCATCGGGATGGTTCACCACCTGCAAGGGCATATGCCACAGCTCTTCGGGGATGGTATCCCCTATCTGCAACGGCTTGATGGCAGTAGACCCATTCGTCCCGCTATTACTGCGGGACTCCTGAGCAGATAAATTAAACATACTAGCCAGTATAAGGATGGCTAGTATATTCTTCAATGCCTTAGCAAAGCAATTAAAACCAGCAGCTATAAGCAGTAGGCTATGAGCAATAGGCTTTTTCTTCTTTGCTGTAAGCTTTTCTTTTTTGGTAAATAGTGGATAGCTTTTTGCAGATAACAATACAATGAGCATTCTGCTACAAGCGATCAACACCTTACAATACGCTATCCTCCATTTGCACCAGGTGATTAACATTTTGCAGTAAGCGATCTGCCATTTGGTATGAGCTCTAAACTTTAGCGCATTCAACGAAACCGAACTTGATCGATATCGCGTCAAGAAATTGTTGTAGAAGCTGTTTAAAAACGATTCCCGTGACTTGATCACTTCGTCACCACTCTCCATCGACCTAGCATTCTGATTTCGCAGATCCGTACGATCTTGAACTTCCCCCAATGACCTTGGGCGATATCGCGTCAAGAAATTGTTGAAGAAGCCGTTTAAAACAAATTTCCGTGACTTGATCACTTCGTCACCACTCT